>WNFG01009407.1_pt1 | contig 14291 bp, 11 predicted proteins | sample 5400431 | NCBI WGS metagenome assembly WNFG01 (sample SAMN13153346, study PRJNA577476) | soil metagenome | isolation source: 120 cm saprolite under Douglas fir tree site 2 hole 3 replicate 2 | place: USA:California | collected 2015-04-18
TTCGGTGCGGCCGTCGCGTTTGTGCTGCCAGACTGAAGCGTCACGATTTCGGGCGGCTTGCCTGGCAGAAATGAAACGATTCGAAACGGATATAGGACCCCTGAAACGGGCCGGTAGTCCGAAAGAGCGACCACGATGGGAAACGATTCCCTGGCCCCGATTTCGGCCGGTAATCTGAAATCCACTTGTACAGGCAGGTTGGCCGCGTCAAAAGTCCAAATCTGCGCGGGCAATTTTGTTGGCCCGAATGCAAAGATGATGGCCGTGACCGGCTTCGAATCCAGCGTCGATGTTCCTCCATACAGCATCGTGAAATCGGGGTCTAGAGACTCCTTCAGCAGGATCGCCCCCACCAGCGCCGGCACAAAGTGCGAATGGATCGGGGGCGCTGGCCGCGTGGTACCGTCCGCACGAACGAGCTTCCCCGTGTCGGTATGCGTCGACATTGCGTACTCAATGTTCCCGTTAGCGTGAGGACCCTGCGTCTGCGCCTGAAACGTCCAGCTTTGCGCCTGGACAATCGCAGTTGCCCCTCCGAGAGCAGTGATCGCGGCCTGCACCACTGCAACCGCTTGCGGATCGCCGGCCGGTTGCGCACTCGACTGCGTTGCCTGTTGGGCCCAGACTGGTACAACAAGAAGCAGCAAAAAGAGCAGCAAACCGATTCGTGCGAAGCGCATGGGTTCCTCCTCGGGCATTGTCGCCGGGCATGGCTGAGAGTAGTTCGCGGGCACTTGTATTCCCGGGCACGGAATAAGTCAAGTAGATGTTTTATGAGTTAAGTCGCTGCAGGAATGATTGCACGAGTGCCCATCTGCACGGGCTAAGTGGAGTTTCCTCGAAAAATCGAATCGAAGAAGATGCCCAGCATGTGGCGGACGTCCTTTTCCGAGAGCGTTTTTGGGTCGACCAATTGTTCCAGCAGCAATCCCTGTGCAAGTGCGAGGCAGCAGGCTGAGGCAGCGGGATTTGAAATGGGAAGCGTACGGCCAAGCGCCTGCATCAATTCGGAGAAGAGTTCTCCCCATTTAGCACGTATACGCCGGTGCCTGTCTCGCAACCTGGCATGTGCTTCGGGATGCCGGAGAGCGAAAAGTTTGAACTCCACGGAGATGAGAACCAGACGGCGGTCCTTGGCGATTTCGGCGTAATGTTTTCGCAGGGCGGCCAATTTCTGGTGAGGGGTTTTTTGTCGGCGAAGTACCGCGGTGACAGAATCGATTCGTTGCCGGACCCACTGTTCCAGCAGGGCGAAGAAAATCTCCTCCTTGCCTCCAAAATTGGCGTAGAAGGCGCCGCGCGTATAGCCGGCCCCGGCAGCGATGTCTTCCAGGCGAGCGGCTTCGAAACCATCACGTGCAAAGATTCTCTCGGCGGCGGCCAGGAGTTTTCGACGGGTTGCTTCGGTCCTCTCGGCCTGCCGGGAGCGCACGCGCGTCCCGGGGGCTATGCCGATCAGGCGATTGCCTGCGTGCTTGGCCGTCGATGAGAATCCTCTCATAAATCAGGCAGGCTCCCTGTTCCGGCGGGCTCCACGCTTCACTTTCACCCCCGCGGGGGTAAAGCGTTCAGCGTAAAAGTCGAGTTCGCACCCGGCAGAGCCCGCGCACTGTGACCGCATGGCTCCGCTTGACATCATACATGCGTGTATGGATCTTACTTGGGTGCTCCCGGTCGCCGCGCAAGTCCTAAATTGCAAATCCGGAGAGCCCTCTCCCGTTTGGCGATCTGGATTGCTGGCTCGAACCGGAAGCGGCGGGCGCCGCCAGCAAGTTCTGAAGAATCGAGTGGCTCCGCATGCGATACCTATGGCTTCGTTCCTTGCTTGTGGCGTTCAGCCTAATCCCCATGGCCGCTTCGGTGTTTGCGCAGACCGCTTCGCTCACGGTCACTCCGCCGAGCGGCCTCGCACAAGCGCAAGGGGCGTTCCAGGGGAGTGTTCCTTCGGCCGCTCCTTCCAGCGAGCCGGTGTCCCTGTCTCTCGACGAGGCGCTGAAGAGAGGGCTCCGGTATAACCTCGGGGCGATTAATTCCCAGCAAAGCCTCCGCCGGGCGCAGGGGGAGAGCATTGCTGCGCTCAGCCCGTTGTTGCCAAACCTGAGCGGCTATCTTCGCGAAATCGACCAGCAAATTGACTTGGCCGCATTCGGTTTCAAGTTCAGCCTTCCGCCGAGCGCCGGGTTCTCCATCCCGACAATCGTGGGGCCATTCAACTACTTTGACTTGCGCGGGAACCTGACGCAAAAACTGGCTGACGTGCAAGCCTTGCGAACCTATCAGTCTTCGCGCGAAGCGCGGCGAGCCGCCGATCTCTCCATCCAAGACGCGCGCGAAATGGTGGTGTACGTTGTGACCGCCGGCTATTTGCAGGTGATTGCCGAATCGGCGCGCGTCGATTCCGCCAAAGTGCAAGTGGCGAGCGCCCAGACGATTTATCAGCAGGCGCTCGATCGTTTCACCACGGGTCTGAGCGCGCGGATTGACATGACTCGCAGCCAGGTCGAACTTCAAACGCAGCAGCAGCGCCTGACATCGGAGCAGGCAGCCTACGCCAAACAGAAAATCGTACTCGCCCGGCTGATCGGATTATCCTCCGCCCAGGAATTTATTTTGACCGATGCATTGCCTTATGCGCCGCTGGAGAATCTGACACTCGAGCAGGCGATCGATCTGGCGTCGCACAACCGGTCGGATCTGAAGGCGGCGGAAGCGCAAATGCATGCCGCGGAGTTTTCCCGCAAGGCGGCCGTTGCCGAACGTTTTCCTACGCTCGATTTTGCCGCGGATTACGGTGTGATCGGAATCAATCCCGCTACTTCGCACGGAACATTTTCCGTCGAGGGGGCGCTTCGTTTTCCCATCTGGGCAGGCGGGCACTCTCGGGGAGATATCGAGCAGGCGGACGCCAGCCTGCAGCAACACCGCGCGGAGTATGATGATTTGCGCGCGCGAGTCGAGGCGGAGGTGCGTACGTCGTTCCTCGATCTGACCGCAGCCGCGGAACAAGTTCGTGTCGCGCAGAGCCGGCGCGCGCTCGCGCAGGACGAGCTTCAACAGGCAAGGGATCGATTTGCCTCCGGCGTGGCAGACACGGTCGAGGTCGTGCAGGCGCAGGAAGTGGTTTCCAGCGCGGAGCAGGATTACATCGCCAGCCTGAATGCGCACAATCTTGCGAAGGCCGGCGTGGCCCGCGCAGCCGGCCAAGCAGAAAAAATCATGCGCGACCTTTTGAGGAGTCAATAATCATGGCTGTAGACGAACTGCAAGAATCCGCGGCGTCCCGTCCCGCCGAACGCCCGGCGGGAAAACAAAACGACGCAGGGGCGTCGGACGACAACGGCCAGGGGCGCCGCAGAACCCTACTTTTCGCATCTGTGCTGGGTATATTGGTTCTGGTTGGCGCCGTTGCATTTTGGTTGTACTCCCGGACCTACGAATCAACCGATGATGCTCAGGTAGACGGGCACCTCAACGGGATCACGGCGCGGATCGATGGTGTGATCAAGGCCGTCCACGTGGAAGAGAATCAATCCATCCAGGCGGGCCAACTCGTTGCGGAAATGGATCCGCGCGACTATGAGGTTGCCCTCGAACAGGTGCAGGCGCAGTTCCTCAAGGCACAGGCGGAACTGCGCGCGGAGAATCCGAACATCCCCATCACGCAGAGCTCTTCGCAGACGAGCATCTCGACAAGTCAGTCCGAAGTTTTGAACGCCGAGGCAGGTGTGGCGGCCGCCGAACGGGATCAGGCAGCGGCGCTCTCGCGATTGCAGGAGACGGAAGCAAATAACACCAAAGCGCAAGGTGAAGTCGGGCGGTACAAATCGCTCGTGGAGAAAGAAGAGGTTTCACGCTCTCAGTACGACCAGGTGGTCGCGACAGCGAAAGCTCTAGCCGCGGCGGTCGATTCGGCGCGCTCTTCGGCTGAATCCGCGCAGAAAGTTGTGGAGCAGCGCCGGGCTCAGCTTGACCAGGCGCGCAGCCGGCTGGCGTGGGCAAATGTGAATGCTCCCAATCAGGTCGCCATTTCCAGAGCCAACTTGCAGTCTCATCAGGCCGACGTACAGGCCATGAAGGCCCAAGTGGACCGCGCGCAGCTCGATCTCAGCTACTGCAAAATCATTTCTCCTGTCGCGGGAGTTGTAAGCAAGCGCACCGCGGACGTGGGCGAACACGTCAGCAAAGGCCAGAGGCTCATCACTTTTGCGGACCTCGGCGATCTCTGGGTGACGGCCAATTTCAAGGAAAGCCAGTTGAGAGAAATGCGCGCCGGACAATCCGTAACGATTTCCGTGGACGCCTTCGACCAAAAATATGATGGTTATGTCGAAGCCATGCCGGGAGCCACTGGCTCCGTTACCAGTTTATTGCCGCCGGAGAACGCGACAGGGAATTACGTCAAGGTCGTGCAGCGCCTCCCGGTGCGCATCCGGTTTAAACCTGGGCAACAGGGTCTCGACCGTCTGCGGCCGGGCATGTCCGTCGTCCCGAAGGTTTGGCTGAAGTAGAGGATCTCGCCGTGACGGACATTCAGGAAACCTACTGGAAGCCGAGATTCAATCCGTGGCTCATCGCGCTGACGGTTACGTTGGCCACGTTCATGGAGATTCTCGACACTGCGATTGCCAACGTTTCTTTGAAGCACATTGCCGGCAGCCTCTCCGCCAGCTATGAGGAATCTACCTGGGTCCTGACCAGCTATCTGGTTTCGAACGCCATCATTCTGCCGATCAGTGCCTGGCTTTCAACAATCATAGGCCGAAAACGTTTCTATATGACGTGCGTCGCTCTGTTCACCTGCAGCAGTTTCCTGTGCGGCCTCGCGCCGACCCTGGGGATGCTAATTTTCTTTCGAGTCCTGCAGGGGATCGGTGGAGGAGGTCTTCAGCCTAGCGAACAGGCGATCCTTGCCGATACGTTTCCCGCTTCCAAGCGTGGCATGGCGTTTGCAGTGTACGGGATGGCCATCGTCGTGGCGCCCGCGATCGGCCCTACGCTGGGTGGATGGATTACGGACAATTTCACGTGGCGCTGGATTTTTTACATCAACGTGCCGATCGGACTAATCTCCCTGTTTCTGACGAACCGGCTGGTCGAAGATCCGCCATTCCTGAAACGCGAACAGGCCAGAAGAAGGAATATTCGCGCCGATTATGTCGGTCTTGGTTTGATCACCCTCGCGATTGCCAGTTTACAGATTGCCCTGGACAAGGGGCAGGAGTCAGACTGGTTTTCGTCTCGGTGGATCACGGGCCTGATCGTTATGGCTGCCTATGCATTCCTGGTCTGGCTCGTGTGGGAGTGGCATCATCCGAACCCCGTCGTGGACATCCGTCTGTTCAAGAAGCGCAATTTCGCAACGGCGATGTTTTTCAGTTTCACGCTGGGGCTTACCCTGTACAGCACGACCGTCATGATCCCGCAGTTTTTGCAGGTGCAATTGGGTTATCCGGCGGTGAAAGCAGGGGAGGCGCTCGCCGGCGGCGGGATCATCATGATTTGTTTGTTGCCGATCGTCGGATTCTTGGTTTCACGGGTCGATCCGCGCGGGCTGATGGCGTTTGGGTTCATTTCCATTTCCGCGGCGCTCTACTATATGGCCACGCGATTCAACCTCACCATGGATTTCGGTACGGCGTTCATGATGCGTACTTACCAGATGGTGGGACTCGCATTTATCTTCGTTCCCCAGAACGTATTGGCCTACGTGGGAATTCCACGAGAGAAGAACAACCAGATCTCATCCATGAACAGCTTCGTGCGAAACATCGGCGGAAGCGTCGGTATCGCGCTCATCACGACGTCGGTCTCCCGTGTCGCGCAACAGCGCCAGAATTCGCTTATGAAGAATACGACGCCCGGAAGCCCTGCGTATGAAAACCTGCTGGGCGGCTTGACCCGAGTATTGAAGAACCGGGGCGACAGCAGCGCTTGGGCTACCCAGCAGGCTCACGGTCTTGTTTCCGGCATGATTGAAAGGCAGGCGACGACGATGGCCTACGTTGAAGTGATCTCCATCCTCTCCTTGATCGTGCTTTGCCTGGTCCCCTTCATACTCATTATGAGAAGAAGCAAGCCGGCGCCAGGCGACCAGCCCGCCATGCATTAGTCCACATTTCTGACACCGATGCGAGTGGGTGCAACGGAAATCACCGCGGACTGGTCTTGGTTCGGCGCTTGGCTTCTCCGAGGAGCACGCCTGCCCGGTGAACTCCGGTCGCGTATTTTTTCGGAGGGTTCCCCCCTTGTGTTTTAGCTGAATATTCCGCGCACTTCCTTCTGTGTCAGCAATCCTTTAGCCACAAGGATCTGGACCAGCCGCTCGATAGGCAAGATCGCGAGGCCGTCATAGGGGACTCCCGGAATTGAATTTTGTTCTGAATTCGAAGGCCCCTGCAATGGCTTACTGCCATCCAGTTCGGCCATCCACCTCTGGATCATCTCTCGTGCACTCGGGCCAATTTCCGTGAACGCGACTCCCATTCCCAAGCCTTCATGTACGTAGACCACTACGGCGAGCGAATGGAAAATCTCATTTCCCTTCGTCAAATGAACACGAATCCGCGCTCCGGCAGAAAACGGATTTAGTGTGTCGAGATAGCAGCCGTGCACCGAGACATCGGAGGTTCGCGCGGACAGACTCATCCCATTTGTAAGCTCCTCGGCCTCCACGCTTGCAACCAGCGTATTGCGGCGTGCCACGCGCCGCTCTGGCTCTGGACCCTGAGCAGCTTCACACTGCGCGGATGGTTGCACGACTTCATCATTTACAGGGTGATTCGCCATCCCATGCCTCCGGAACGTTCCCGGCGATGAGAGGGATGCCGTCCCAAGGACGGCTGAAACGCGGGAAGAACTACATGAATTGTGTCATTTCTTGGCGGAGGCAACAACAGGATTCATCAACGTCATGCCCGATTAGGGAGCCCTCGCCTCTAAAGGCATTGGCAGCACTCATCGAATGGATGAGTCGCGGTACGGCCTGCAGAATTCTGGTTCCAAGAATGCTTTTTTTCTACCCTTTCTCCTCCTGGTATGTCACCGAAGCAAACGGGCGGGTCTCAGGCGTGTCCACCCCATCGGAGCGGCTTGCGGGAGAAGAGCCGCGGCCCTGACGTCGGGCGAACGTACGTCCGATGTGCCTACTGACGACATAAAGTGGACGCGCCTTGATCTCTTCGTACACCCGTCCTACATATTCACCGATGATCCCCAGGAAAAAGAGCAGGATGCCGGAAAGGAAGGTCATGATGAGAATCAGCGCGGTGAATCCCCGAGTGGAACCGGCTTGGGCCGTCGGCGCAGTCCACTAGGGAGAAGTAGCCTGCAATTGGATCTTCGCGACGCGGTGGCGCTTGAGCGCATATCCTATGCTGATAATTCCGTACAGAACCGCAAACGCCGTGAAGCCCATCAGGTATTGCCGATGGGGTATGATCACAAATCCAAACAAAGAATTAAAACCCACCGCAGACCAAAAAGCCACTTCCATGGGCCATGGCTTTGGGTAGAAAGCCGACGCTAGCAGGCCCACATTCGACGAGAGGAGAAGAAGGTAGCCGATCGCCCCTAGCTTCGCGACGATGGTGACGAGGGTAAATAATGGGTGTTCACGAATCAGGCGAAACACTTCCGTTCGAACTATGCGCTCATATTCCGGGGAGAGGTATTGAACTGTAGGTGCGACCGAGCGAACCTTTTCAGAAACGAGTTCGTCTTGATACCCGGTCACGTACTTATTCGGCACAACACTGAAACCTAAATACACGGAGTGCCAAAAGGGATGCCGGTCCAGTAAGCGTATGGAATCCGGCTGCACGGCCGCCAAGAAGGCGTCGCGCCGAACTTTCAGAGTATGGAAGTAAACTGTGGGGACTACAAACCCTGCGATTAATGCGGCCACAACTGTAAGCTTCTGTTTGCGGGCCCAATTGTCGTGAAGTGCAATCATGACCACGACAAAAACCGCTACTCCCGTTGCTGCCTGACTGCGAATCAAATTCGCGAAACCGATCACAATGCCAGCACCGGCCACGAACAAAACCAACCCAGTCCCAAAGGTTTTTTTCGCCTCAAGATGCAAGAACCAAGGAACGACGGACAAGACTGCTATGGTCTGGAAGGTATAAACGTCTCCCCTCCGAAGGGCAGAATAGGTCATCACGAGCAGCGAGAGTATGGCCCAGGACTTCAGTTTCCAGTTTTCGAGGCTGGGCAGGAGGAACGCAATTCCGATGAGCATAGAGAAAATCAACGGCGCCTCGAAGAAGAGGCGGATCGCCTTAGGCAATTCAAGGTGGGCCAAAACCGCCAACCGGGGGATAAAGTAATATATTCCAAGATCGTCGCCCAAGCCTGCCGGGTAGTACCGCGACCCGTCTGTGGCCACAAGCGGAACTCCGGTTTCGCAGTATGCCATGAGGGCTTCGTGCAGTTCCACGTAGCGGGTAGGCATAATTCTCTTGGGAATCGGTCCCAGTCGAGCCATTTTGTCCTCGAGGCTATCGGCATCATGAGGTGCGGCTTCGGGTTGGGGGCCTTTATCCGTTTGCGGTTGGTAACTTTGGCGGCAATCTGGCCTTGGGGGGATCTGCGCAGACGTTGCGGGTTGAAAGGGCCACAAGAGGATCAGTAAGAGCCAGATTTTTCGCAGCGACATGCCGTCATATTATATTCATTCATCCGGGGTATCCACTTTTCTCTCGGACGGTTGCTAACATTTATCTCATCGCGTCGGAACGCACTGTTACAGGCCAATCTTCGCCGGGATCGCGATTCTTAGATCCAGGTAGACCTCATTGCGCACTGGATGCAGTTCCGAACTGAGTGAATTGTTCCTCGTCACACCACCTTCCACATTCAGAAGCTTGCGGATTCATTGTAATCAAATGAATCCAGGCCTCCCGGTCAACCACAAACTTAATTCGCCAGAGTCAATCCCTGATCGGATACGCTGTTTGGCAGAGCAGTGATTGGAGGCCACGAGACTCCATCCACTTGCCTTGCTCTGACCTCCAGCGTCACGCTATGATGACGCTTCTGTTTCGGCCCGAATTGAGGTGTGAATGGGATATACACGCGGCCACGTCAAGTCCCGGGAACATCGCGCCTTGTGCGCGGTAGGAGCCTATTTCCTTGCTGAAGCTTGTAGCATTTGACAGCCTCACTCATGCCGAAATGCGCGAGGAAAAGATCAAATTTTTGTTCCGCTTTGGCAGTAAGTTAAAATACCCGCAAAATCGGGTGTGCTCCTGATACGCTCGATGCTCACCTTGTTCGCCATTCCCAAACACTTCCGTGGACACGTTGCGACGATCCAGCGCAATGCCATCTCGAGTTGGGCGCGTCTTACTCCGCGGCCGGAGATACTTCTTTTCGGCGACGAGGAGGGCGCCGCGGAAATCGCCCGCGAACTGGGGCTCCGTCATTTTCCGGAAGTCGCGCGCAACGAGTTTGGCACGCCGCTGCTCGGCGACCTTTTCCGCCAGGCCGAACGGCACGCCTCCACGCCGCTGCTCGGTTATGTGAATGCCGACATCATTCTGACCGGTGATTTTTCCGCGGCTCTCGAATGCGTTCGACCCCGGTACGAAAAGTTCATGATGGTTGGCCGGCGGTGGGACCTCGACTGGAATCAGCCGCTCGATTTTTCGCAGCCTGGCTGGGCGGAATCCATTCGGGCGAATGCCCTGCGCGCCAATGTCCAGCGCCCGGGGAACTACATCGACTATTTTGTTTTTTCACGCGGCGTTTGTGACGGACTTCTCCCGCTCGCCATTGGAAGATTCACCTGGGATAACTATATTCTGTGGCACGCGAGGTCGCGCGGCGCGGAATTGGTGGATGTTTCCCGAGCGGTGGTCGCCGTACATCAGAATCACGACTTCTCTCACCACCCTGAGGGAATGCAGGGAATCCGGGAGGGGCCCGAACGGAAACGCAATCGCCAGATGGTGGGAGGGTGGTGGCACATGTATACAATTGAAGACGCCACGCAAATTCTTGCGGCGGATGGCCTACGCCCGTCCCGCCGCCACGCGTGGCTGATGGCCAAGCGCCTCTGGTCGCATCCGCTGACGATCTTGCAGTTGCCCTGGCTTGCGGTCAAACGGTTGGTCCGCGCCTGAACTCGTTTGCAGCTTCTCGGTTATACTATCGCCGCTCGTGCGCCTGCTTCGTGAGTGAGACGAAGCGCGGCTCTCTGACGGCGCGCGAGAACTGGAGTTCAGTTGTATCCCTTCATCCACATTGGTCCGCTTACGCTCGGCACGTACGGCCTGATGGTCGCAATAGGGCTGGTCTGCGCATTCTTCATCCTCCGCGCGGATTTTGCCCGGCGCGGGATCTCGGCCGATGCGGAAGCGATCATCGGCATTACAGGATTGTCCGGACTGGCCGGGTCGCGGCTCTACCATTTACTGGAAACGCCGGCCGAATTTTTTGCCGACCCGTGGCCGCAGCTTTTCAGCACCATGGGATTCGCTTTTTTCGGTGCGGTCATCGGTGGATTCCTGGCCCTTTTGTACTTGGCGCGGCGCTTCAAAATGCCGCCTTTGCTGATGCTGGATGCAGCTTCGCCCGCCGGCGCGCTGGGCTATGGCATCGGCCGCATCGGTTGCCTGATTTCAGGCGACGGCGATTACGGCATTCCCACGTCGCTCCCCTGGGGCATGAGTTTTCCGAATGGAATCGTGCCGACCACGCAACGTGTGCACCCCACGCCCATTTACGAGTTTCTGGTTGCGGTCGTGATCTTCTGGATTCTCTGGTGGCTGGGGGCGCGCACCTTCAAGGCCCATGCGCCAAACGGAATTGTGTTTGCCGCGTATCTGGTGCTCACGGGTATCGCGCGATTCTTGATCGAAATCATTCGCATCAATCCGCGGTCGTTCTACGGGCTTACCAATGCGCAGGCTGCGAGCGTCGTCTCGATTGTCGCGGGCGCGATCCTCTTTGTGTCAGTGCGCCGCGCCTCCGCGGCGGCGTGACCTATCACGCCGCGTCCATTATGTAATCTTGTTCTGTAAGGGAACAGGAGAATTCGATGTCTTCACGAATCAAGACCACCGTAGTGGGCAGCTATCCGGTCCCCTCCTGGATGGTGGGGAGTACCTCGCGCCTCGTTCTCCGTGACGCCGTCATGGCAGTATTGAAAACGCAAGAACTGGCTGGACTGGACCTCGTGACCGATGGAGAGCTCATGCGGTTCGACCCGAGCCATCCGGAAACGAATGGGATGGTGGATTATTTCGCGTCTCAGATGGATGGAATTCGCAAGGAATTCACTCTCTCGGATTTCGATCGGTTCCGGACCGACCGTGCTTCCGGATATCGCCTCCTCACGGCGGGTATGGCCGTGGGCAAGATCCAGGAGGGGACACTCAACCTCCCAAGGGATTATGACTTCGTCCGCGGGCTCACGAAATCACCGCTCAAATTTACCTGCACTGGCCCGCACATGCTCTCCAGGGTCCTCACAAATTGCTATTACAAGGACGTACCCGGCCTGGCGATGGATTTGGCGGGTGTTCTTCGGCGGCAGATCGAATTTATTGAGGCCGACGTGGTGCAATTGGATGAGGCATGTATTGTTGGTTTTCCCCAGGATGCCCCGTGGGCGGCCAGGGCGATCAACCATGTGCTGGACGGCATCTTGAACGAATCGGCCGTCCACATCTGCTTCGGGAATTACGGGGGGCAGCCCATGTTGAGAGGATTCTGGCGTGATCTAATTCCATTCTTGAATTCTCTCCATGTGGACCACCTCGTACTGGAGTTTGCGCGGCGAGGATACGACGAACTGGCCTTATTTTCCGACCTCGATCCAAAGATTGGCCTGGGGATCGGCCTCGTTGACATAAAGGATAACGAAGTTGAGACCCCCGAGCTGATCGCGTCGCGCATCGAGAATATTGTGAAGACACTTGGGCCCGGCCGGCTGCGGTATGTCCATCCCGACTGTGGTTTCTGGATGTTGCAGCGGAGCGTCGCGGATCGCAAGATGCGCGCTTTGGTGGAGGGGAGAGATCTTTTTGAGGGGCGCGTATAAAGGCGCTTCCATCCGAGGGGACGGACTGGGCAACGCAAATGGCAGGCGTACTCATTACGGAAGACGAGAAGGCCAAGGTTCGAGCCACGATCTTCCACCACCTTGCGGGAATCGTTCTGATTCCAACCATCAAGGCGCTGGACGACGGCAAGGTTTTCGAACTCTTCGGTAATTTGCCGGCGCCGGTGGAACTCGATCGGATCGTAGATCAAACGCACGGCAACCGGGGTTACTTGCGCGTTGCTCTCCGGCTTCTGACCTCTTGTGGCTGGATGCAAGAACGGACCGAAATGGGCGGCCACAACGTGAATTACTCATTAACGGCCAAGGGCAAGTTCGCCGTGAGCGTGGCCTCGGCGCTTTGTGGGGAGGTCGTTTCATTCCTCCCAAAGGCGATTTTTCTCGAGGATTTCTTGTTTGGGAAGTCCAGCGAGACGATTCTTCCGTCTCTAGAAACGCTGGTTCTCAGGGCCAGAGATCATTGGGGTTTGGTTCGCCAAAACGGCCCCATCGAGGCGGAGGTGTGCCATCAAATCTGCCAATACCTTGACGGCGTACTGGTGGGTCCAGCGGTCGTCGCTCTAGCGCGCGGGGGAATTTTCGCTCAGCTTGAGCGGGGGCCTCTGGATTTGGAAACTCTTGGGGGGAATCGGGCGAGTCTCGCGCTGATATTTGATCTCCTGGCAACGCAAGGCTGGGTCGAGCGCGATCGCGATCGCGTTCACCTCACGCCGTGTGGGCTCTATGCCGCTCAGATCGGAACATCGTATGGAGTGACTGTTTCTTATCTCCCCCTCCTCGATGTCCTTAGCACGCTTCTATTCGGCAATCCACGGATCCAACGCTTCGATGAGAGCGGTTCCGAATTACTGGTCAACCGGGGCATGAATGTTTGGGGCAGCGGCGGCGCTCATAAGACGTATTTCAGAAAAGTGGATGAAATCATCGTGGAAATCTTCAACCGTCCGCTCGATCAGCAACCGGAAGGTATTTGCGATATGGGGTGCGGCGACGGCACGCTACTGGAGCATCTGTATTGCGTGGTAAAGAGCCAGACTGCCCGCGGGTCCGTCCTGGACACGCATCCCTTGCTGCTTGTCGGAGTTGACTTCAATAAGGTGGCCCGGCGAATTACGAAGCAGACCCTGCGAAGGGCCGGAATTCCAACGTATTTTGTCATCGGCGGCGATATAAACCGTCCGGCCCAATTAGCGAGCGACCTCGAGGCGCTCGGACACGATGTTCACAACTTGCTTCATGTGCGCTCGTTCCTGGATCACAATCGGCCTTACTCGCCGCCCGCGAATTATGTCAAAGGAACCAGGACAGGGACTTCAAGCGGTGCGTTTGCTTATCTCGGGGACGAAGTCGCGTCCGAGGAACTGGAAGAGAACCTGGTTCGACATCTTCGTCGCTGGGCCCCATATGTAGGCAGGTTCGGTCTGCTCATCCTCGAGCTTCATACTTTGCCGCCGGAACTTACTGCTGCTAATTTGGGAAGGACGCCCGCGGTGGCTTACGATGGAACGCACGGATACTCGGATCAGTACCTGGTCGAATTACCGGTATTCTCGAGTTGCGCCCGTGAAGCTGGGCTCCAAGCGGATCAGCGATATCAGTTCAAATTTCCACCCTCGGATCTGGCTACTGTCAGCATCAATTTCTTTACCGCGCCAAGCAATCGAATCGGCTGAGTTGGTTCAAGAGAATTGCAGGGCCGGGAAACAGGTCTGCTCTCCCGGCATTTCCCGAATGGGATTGTCTTGGGTGATTATTTATTGTACGGCCGCACCGCTTGATTTGCTTGCCTCAATCGCGGGCTTGCCGGAAGGGTCCACCATTTCAACTGGGCCGTATTTTTCCATAACTATCTTGATCTTGCTCGCGTCGCCGACGGCAACCACCTGCATCGTCGCGGGATTGATGTATTTCTTTGCCACGCGTTGGACGTCGTCCGCTTTGATCGCCAAAAGCTGTCCCGGATATTTGTCCCAGTAATCGGCAGGGAAGTTGTACGCCTTGCGCGTGATCGCGTATCCAATCAATTGCTCCGGTGATTCAAGGGACAACGCAAATCGCGCGACCACCGAACGCCGGGCGGCCTCGAGTTCGCCCTCCGGCACTTTCTCATCGCGGATTCGGTTCAACTCGCGCAGAAACTCCGTCATCGCCCCGTCGGTCACTTCCGTGCGGAGATCGCCGCCGGCGGTCCATGGGCCCGCGTATTTCCGGGCGATCAGGC
>WNFG01005013.1_pt1 | contig 14287 bp, 16 predicted proteins | sample 5400431 | NCBI WGS metagenome assembly WNFG01 (sample SAMN13153346, study PRJNA577476) | soil metagenome | isolation source: 120 cm saprolite under Douglas fir tree site 2 hole 3 replicate 2 | place: USA:California | collected 2015-04-18
TGATCGGCGACGAAGATCAGCACCGCCGCCGGATTCGGGTCTTTTACGTAGGTTTCGATGGCCGCAAATTCTTCCTTGTGCGAACCGCGTCCGTAGAGCGACTTGACTCCCCGAATGAAAAACACCTGAAACGGCGCCATCAGCGAGGGCGTGCGCGCGCGGTCGAGGACCTCGGCCACGCTGACTTCGGAAAGATCGAGATCGTGCAGGCTGAAATCGCGCAGATCGTCGGGGACGAGGTGACGGATCAGCGCCTGGCGGCAGTGGTCGCGGAAGAAAACCTCATCGCCGATGAAGACGTACGCGGGCCGCAGCTTGTTGCCGGCAACTTCGGCGACGAACCGCTCCGACGGCGCAAAGCTGCGTCCGGCCATCAGTAGGCCTCCAGAATGTCGCTCACCAAGGTGCGGGCAAAATCGCGGGCCATGCGCTGCAGCGCGGGCGTCTCCTCGTCGAAAAAGCCGGCGATTTCCCGCGATACCTGATACTGCTCGCGGAATACATAATTGCGGTCTTCGAACAGAATGCGCCCGGAATGATCTTCGAGAGTGACCTTCATGGTCACGGTGATCATGGCGCTCGAAGCGCGTCCGCTCCCGGCGTCATAGGTAAGCGGGTCGGCCTTGGCCGAAAGCACCACGCCCCGGAGCGTGGCCTGGGCGGAATCTTCGGTATCGTTGACCACGTGATAGCGCGTGCGGCTGATGAATTCGCGCACCACTCCCTGCGTGAGAATCTGTTCGACCCGATAGGTCTGCGTCTTGTTGACGAAGCCGGGAATGGCGATGGTCTGAATGTTGGCGGGCAGACGGACGGCATGGCCGGCCGTGTGATAGCCGCAGCCGATGAGGAACAGACACGCGAGCGGCAGGCAACAGAAACAGCGGGCAAGAAGCTTCTTCACTGTACCTTCCCGTGCGGCCTCACCGCCGCCAGCGCCGTGGCGCACTCCACGGCCGTGATGGCCGCCAGCCTCAGATTGTCCACCGCTGCCCATAGCCAGAACCCGTTTGTATTGGATACATCGCGGCGCACGGCCAGTAAAATCTCATCCCTGCCCGCCACGTTCACGTTGTTCGGAGCATCTTCGGCGGAGCGCGCAATTTCCACGTGCTCGCCCGCCAGCGCCTGAGTGAAGTCCCCGGTCGATACATTCTGCTCCAGCTCAATGTATATGGAAAACGTGTGTGCATGGAATACCGGAGCCTGCACCAGCATCAGGGAAGGAACGGGTGCGTGGCCTTCCAGCAGCCTGCCCAGATGGGCAACGATACGCCGTTCGATGGATTCCAGGGTAGCGCTCGCGCCCTCTCCAAACCGGCCCAGGACATTGAAGGCCGCCTGCGCTCCGAAGATCGCGGTGGGCATCGGCTGGAAGGAAAGCAGATTCAGCGTCTGCTGATGCAACTCGTCCATGCCCTGCTTGCCGATCTCGGAAACCGGCTCCATGAGCGTGGCCACCGCCGAACGAATGGCGCCCGCCTTGCGCGCCCGCAGCAGCAACAACGCAATCGCCACGGCCGCCGGATGCGCCGTTTCCACCGCGGTCGATTCCAGGGTCAGCTTCGTCGACTGACCCAGCTCCCTCTCGATCCACGGAGAGCTGACCGGCGCGTTGATTTCCGATTCGAGAACGTAGGAGAGGTCCACAATCGCGCTGCCCGCGTTGCGCGCCATCTTCCAGAACCTGCGGGTGAACTTCTCGCCCGAGGCGAAGAAGGTGAAATCCATATGCTCCAGATGCGAGGGAGTCACCGCCTGCACAAAGGCAATCTCATCCTGCACCTCGTCAAGCTGGCCGATCGATTCGTCATCGTCGAGCAGCTTGATATCCATGGCGGGAAAGTTGCGCTCTTCCAGCACTTCCTTGAGCTCTTTTCCCTTCAGCGTAGTCGCGCCCACGATGGCCACGCGGAAGAGGCTGGCGGATTTCTGATTTTCAGTTTTCATTGCGAGTCAGGCGCTTCCTTATAAGTGGGTTCCGCGCGGCGGCGGCGCATGGAATAGGAGAAGCGGGTAACGATTCCGCTCAGCATATAGGCCATGGCCACGGCAAACAGGACATACTGCGAGTAAAACCAGACGAGCGCGCCGATTCCGCAGATAAGAATCAAAGTCTGAAACGGATGGCGATTGCGCAGGGTCAAATCCTTGAAGCTGTAAAAACGCCAGGTGCTGACCATCAGGAAGGCCACCAGCACCAGTACTCCCAGCCACACCGGCCCCAGCCACCACCACGGCAGGGGCTCGCCCCGGGTCAGATGCACCACGGCGGAGATCACGCCGGCGCCCGCGGGAATCGGCAATCCCACAAAATATTTCCGGCCCGGACGCCCCGGGTTCGACGGCTGCGGATTGACCTGAATATTGAAGCGCGCAAGGCGGCTGGCCCCGGCCACCAGAAAGAGAAAGGTGGCAATCAGCCCGAACTGAATGAACCGTGACTGAACCTCGACGTTGCCGAAAGCCGGCAGCATGCGAAAGCCCCACATCCAGGCCAGGATGGCGGGCGCCACGCCGAAAGTGATCACGTCGGCCAGCGAATCGAGCTCTCGGCCGAAATCGCTGGTGGTATTGGTCAAACGCGCGATGCGGCCGTCGAGGCCGTCGGCCACCACGGCAAAGCCGATGGCTTTGGCCGCGATATCGAAGTGCCAGGTATCGGCCGGCTGATTGGGGCCGTTCCAGGCCTGAAGCGTCTGGGAAATCGCGTAATACCCGGCGCCGATATTGGCGGCGGTAAACAGAGAAGGCAGAATGTACATGCCCTTGCGCATCCGGCGGCGCTGCGCCAGAGGTATCTGCTCTTCCAGCATCTGCTGGCCAGGGAATTTCATCGCACCGATCCGGCGTGCTGTTTTTCGCGCTCAGAAGACGATGACTCCGGCATGGCCGCCGGAATCCCCGCCAGAATTGACGACCCGCCCTTAACGCGGTCGCCGACTTTCACCTTCAGCGCCGCGGAGGCGGGAAGAATGAAGATAACGTCGGTCCGCGAACCGAACTTGATCAATCCGACGCGTTCACCGCGCGCGACCTTGTCGCCGACTTTTTTGCTGAAGACGATGCGGCGCGCCAGAAGGCCGGCAATCTGCTTGAACACCAGCGTGCATCCGTCGCCGGCTACGGTGACAATATTCTGCTCGTTGATGTCGGCCGACCCGCCCCCCATGGCGTTGGCGAATTTGCCCTTCTGGTATCGAACGTCCTGAATCACGCCGGCGATGGGCGAACGGTTCACATGGACATCGACCACGCTCAGAAAGATGCTGATCCGGGTGCATGCCCGACCTTCCATCTGCACCGGCCCGATGTCGGTCACCTTGCCGTCGGCCGGGGAGACAATCAGTCCCGGTTCGGCCGGAATCGCCCGCTCGGGGTCCCGGAAAAACCACAGAAAAAAAGCCGCCAGTGCCAGCGGAATCGCGGAATATGCCGGGACGGTAAGCCACCACAACAGCGCGGCCACGCACACCATCCCCAACGCGTAAAAGATGCCATCTCGAACCATTGAGGAGATTATAACGGCTGGACCCTAAAAGGACTTTTAAAAAGCTGCTAAGCGAGCAAAGGTAAAGTCAAAACCAGAAAGCCTGAAACACGGAGGGCACGGAGGAAAAAACAGAGGAAAGATCTGAGGAAATCACGGGGTTGTGAGGGGCGCTCAACAGTACCGCATTCCCTCCAGGAGCACGACAGAGCCGGATTCCGCGTCACAACCCCCTTGATTTCCTCAGACTCTTTCCTCTGTTTTTTCCTCCGTTCCCTCCGTGTTTCAGGATTTCTGGTTTTGACTTTGCCTTTCTGGTTTTGACTTTGCCTTTGATGGCATCACTACATGTTTTTCGGCTGGGTCATGCTGAACCAGTTGCCGAACGGGTCTTTGAAGACGGCTTCGACGCCGTAGAACTGGTCTTTGGGCGGAGACAGAAATTCCACGCCTTTGGCTTTCAGTTCCTCATAGGTCTTGCGGCAGTCGGAAGTCTGAAAGACGCCCGCGCCGAATGCTCCTTTGTTCATGAGAGCGCCGATGGTTTCCACATCCTGAGGGGTGATCTTCTGACGATGGGGATCGATGGTTCCGGCGACGGCGCCACCTTCATCAGAATGATCTGCAGGTCGGTCTGGCCTTTGGGGCTCACGGTGAGCCAGCGAAAACCGTTGGGCATGGATTCATCCATGCGCGCTTCAAAGCCCAGTTTGTTGACGTAGAAATCCCTGGCGATGTCCTGATCGAGTACGAAAATTGCGTTGTACGACATGCGTTGAATCATGTTCGCTGCCTCCATGGCCATAATCTAATCGACGAGCCCGGCTCCGCGCTTCTCGATTCTTGCTGTATGGGTGGGACGCGAAGAGCTGCGGAATTACCAGGTCATTCCGGCAAAGCTGCTCAGGTAGCAGACCGGCATGGCCACGATGCGCCATGGGGCCATGTATCCGAACACACGGCGTACCTCTCGCTGGTATTCGGTGGGCGTGCGCCCGGCCATGGCATGAAATTTCGAGCTGAACGATCCCAGGCTTCCATAACCGGCTTCAAAACAGACTTCCGTCACGGTCAGTTCACCGGAGGCCAGCAGGCGGCGGGCATAGTCCATGCGCCGACGGGTCAGGAAGTCGTGCGGTGTCTCGCCGAACGCCGCGCTGAACAGCCGATGAAAATGAAACGGAGAGTAGCAGGCTTCCCGGGCGGCCTGCTCCAATGCCACCGGCGTCCGATAGCCGTCTGCCAGCAGGTCGCGCGCGCGGCACAGACGGCGGAAAGTGTCGTCGTGCAACAGGTGAAGATTGGAACCGGAAAACATGTCGATTATCTTAGCACTCAGCATTCAGCAATCAGCGCTCAGCATTCAGCCATGAAACATTTTGGAGTAATCTAAGAAACCAGGCTCGTCACTTTGTTCAAGGTGGTCGGGCGTACCGGTTTTTCAAGAGGACGCCAAAAGGTTGAATGGCTGAATGCTGAATGCTGAATGCTGAGTGCTGAGTGCTGAGTGCTGAGTGCGCTGAATGCTGAGTGCTGAATGCTCCGTATTAAAAAATCCAAATCATTAAAAATCTCTCGCAAACCGGTGCCATATCGGGAATGCCGTCCTTTGTTTTACATAGGCGGAATCCATTTTTTACACAGTGTCCGCCCGGCGTTTTTCATTTTGGAACTTTCTCATGATTTAGATCGTGAAACGATATAACTTTTCAAAACTTAACTAAACCTGTCTCAATTTGGAGCATAATGCTCACCTGTCAAAGCAAGGAGTGCACTACATCCATGACCTAACTTGAACCCTGAAAAGAACCAAAGGAGAGCACCATGTATCGCAGAGGAAGCCTGTTTCTTCCGGAAAGAGCCTCACGAGCACGAGTCAGGGAGGCCGAAAATGCCCGCAATAACCGGGTGGAAATCGTCAAAGCTTACTCGCACGGGCAAGTCTCACGGCGCGATCTCATTAAATGGGGGCTCATCACCACTGGTGGTCTGCTGGCCCCGATCCACGGACTGAATCCCTTCGTCAACAGCGCTTACGCCTTCGATGGCGGCGGCATTCCCACAGGCGCGCCGCGCAGCCCGCTGTTCGGCGTACAGCCATTCACCCAACCGATGCCCCGCTTCGATGTTCTTCCCCGCAATGCGGTGTCGACTCTGACTCCGGCTCCCACAGCCCTGTCGAATCAGACACAGCAGGCGGTCGATCCCGCACTGGGTGGCGGCCAGGGGCCGATCGAGGGGCGTCCGCCAGGAGCTATCTGGGCGCATCAGCAGTTCGCCACGCTGCCGCCGCAGGTGGCGGTGGAGATCTTCACGAAAGGCGCGACGGTCAACACTGTCTATAACCCTGGAGTTCCCTCCAGTCTGAACTCGGGCATCAATGCGGCAGCACCCTTCCCTCCCCGCTTTCATCCCAACCTTCCCGATCAGGGACCGCTGGCATTGTGGACTTTCAACGGAACGCTGCCGCCCAAGCTGGTCATCGGGCGCTACGGAGAACCCATTCTCACACGTGAGCACAATCAGCTTCCTGTCGATGTCACCCAGAACGGCGGCTTTGGAAGAAACACCATCTCGACGCATGAGCATAACGGGCACCATGGCGCGGAAAACGACGGCTTCACCGGAGCTTATTTCTTTCCCAACCAGTTTTACGACTATCACTGGCCCATCGTGCTGGCCGGGCGCAACAGCATCAACGTCAACGCCACCGATCCGCGGGCCGGAAGCCCCAACGGCAGCGGCGGCATCACCAAAGTGCCCGGCGACTGGCACGAAACCATGAGCACCCACTGGTTCCACGATCACATGTTCAGCTTCACGGCCCAGAACGTGTACAAGGGAATGGCGGCGATGTTCAACATCTACAGCGCGCTCGACCGCGGCAACGAGGGCATCAACGACGGCGTCAATCTGCGGCTGCCCAGCGGCACCGCCAAAGACTTCGGCAACCTCGATTACGACATCAACCTGATGCTGGCCGACAAGGCCTGGGACCAAAACGGACAACTATTCTTCGACATCTTCAACTTCGACGGATTCCTGGGCGACGTGATGACCGTAAACCTGGTCTACAGACCCTTCTTCGAAGTAGAGCGCCGCAAGTATCGTTTCCGCATTCTCAATGCCGCGGTGTCGCGCTTCTTCCAGCTTCAGCTCAGTGACAATTCCGTGATGATCCAGATTGCCAACGACGGCAATCTGCTGCCGCAGCCGGTGCCCCAGACCCGACTCGACCAACTGGGCATCGCCGAGCGCTATGACATTGTCATCGACTTCTCCCGTTACAACATCGGGGACAAGGTCTGGCTGGTCAACGTTCTTGAACACGAGAACGGGGCCGTACCCGAAGGGGCCATTTCGCTGGCCCAGGCCGTGGCCGGTCAGTCCTCCGATCCGTGTGTCGGTGAATTTCTGGAGTTCCGCATCGTTCGCAATCCCGCCGCGGCCGATGTGAGCCAGGTGCCGGCAACCATGATTCCCAACCCCGATCTCTCCGCCGTTCCGGTGGCCAATACGCGCACCTTCGTGTTCGGAGACAACGGCAATCAAAATTCCCGAAACCCCATCACCTCGTTCTTCGGGCCGTGGGGCATCGGCACCAACGGAGGCGACCAGCTCAACGCGGACTTCGGCCGTGTGTCGGCGGCGCCCCGATTTGGGACGCGCGAAATCTGGAACCTGGTTAACGACGGCGGTAATTGGGACCACCCGGTGCACATCCATTTCGAAGAAGGCCAGATCCTCGACCGCAATGGCAGCGCCAGCCAGGTACCCGCGTGGGAAAAGGGCCGCAAAGACGTGTATCGTCTGCGGCCCGACGGCAGCGTCAGACTCACCATGCAGTTCCGCGACTGGGGCGGCATGTTCATGGAGCATTGTCACAACACCGTGCACGAAGACAACGCCATGCTTCTGCGCTGGGAGATCGACGACGGAGGCGCGCCGTTCCTGCGGCCCCTGCCGACGCCGATTCCCTCGCCGCAGGGCGTCACGTTTATTCCGCCCGACGACATTCTGCCGAGCGCGCTCTAAACGGTTTGGTCACGGAAAACAGGCTGACGGAACGCTGTCATTGGCGTTCCGTCCGCCTCATTTCGCGGCTTGTGATTCGCGGAACGCGGATCGCAGGCGCGATGGAGTATCGACATGCTCAGGAAATACCGTCTCCGCATTGCCGTAATCGCCGTGTTGCTGGCCGCAGCTTCGTCCGTGATCGTCTTCGGACCGGTGCCGGCCTCGGCATTCGACAATGCCCGCTGGGGAAAGGATTACTTTCCCAACGTCCCCCTGACCACTCAGGATGGCGTTATCGTTCATTTCTACGATGACCTGATCAAAGGCAAGGTCGTGGCCATCGATCTCATTTATACCCATTGCATGGATTCCTGCCCGCTCGAAACCGCGCGGCTGGCGCAGGTACAGAAAATGCTGGGCGACCGCGTCGGCAGGGATATCTTCTTTTACTCCATCAGCATCGATCCCGATAACGACACACCCGAAGAACTGAAAGCCTATGCGGAGAAATACCACGCCGGCCCCGGATGGCTTTTTCTTACGGGCAAAAAAGAGGATGTGGAACTGATCAGCAAAAAGATCGGGCTGTATTCGGCGCCCAATCCCCGGAACCGCGACGGCCATACCCCCAGCCTGCTGCTCGGCAATGAAGCCACAGGTCAGTGGATGCGCAACGCGGCCCTCGACAACCCCCGCTTCCTGGCGATCATGATCGGGGACTTTTTAAATAGCTGGAAAAATGCCAAGCCGGTAGTGGCGCCGCAGAATTACGCCAACGCGCCTGCGCTTTCCATCGATCACGGTCAGTACGTGTTTGCGTCGCATTGCGCGGCTTGTCATACCGTCGGACGCGGCGACAATATCGGCCCCGACCTGAAGGGCGTCACGGAAACCCGCGAGGCGGCCTGGCTCCGGCGCATGATTGCCTCTCCCGACAAGATGCTGGCCGAGGGTGATCCTCTCGCGGTGTCATTGTTCAGTAAATACAAAAAAGTGATCATGCCGAACCTGCGTCTCGCCGATGTTGACGTTGACGCGGTGATTGGCTATCTGAAAACTCAGTCGGAGACGCCGCAAACCGCAGCCGCCAGAGCGGATGGAGTGGCACCTCTAAAATAACAATGCGAGCCATTCGATTAACATTTTCTTAACAATGCGGTGGCCGATTCTCCCCGACGGCGGGGAGACGGCTGCCGGTTTTTACCATACCGAGAAAAAAATGCCGCATGGAATGGCGGTTTTTGCCATCCTCGGGTGGCCAGGCACCGAAAAATGGCATGGGCGGGCTTTCGTTGAGGGTGATTCAGCAAACTTTCCCTTTATTTTCAATGAGATTGCAAAAGAGAGCTAACCGGCGAGGATTGATCAAATGGTTGCAAAAATGCACACATACCTGCCATGTCCCCCATAGATCGCCCAACTTCGTGGCTTGAACGCACCATATCGTTGTGCGACCAGATTCTGGTCAAAGCCGCCAGCGCACACCCTTCTAACAGCACTCTCCGGAAACTTGCGCCCCCGAACCCCGGCACAATTCCGCCCGATCCCAGAGAGAGTACGGGAAGAAGAAAAGCTCTGGCTTCCTGAGAAAGTCAAAATTTTTACCGCGGATTTACGCGGATGAGCGCGGATTAAAACCCCAAAAAAATCCCGCAGCAATTCCCTCTTTATCTTGATCAGTGTTTATCCGTTGATCCGCGCAAATCCGCAGCAGGGATTCTGACTTTGCTTTTTGCCGGGATTCGTGGAATCAAAAACAAACCTCTCCTTCACAGCCGATATGCGGCTCATCGGAGAGGTTGAAATTTCTTAACCAGCGCGGGCTTTACGCTACCTGGGAATGTTCCTGTTTGTAACGCTGCTCAATGTTTTCCATCTGGTCCTTCACCAGAAGCTTGAGCTTCTTCAGACGAACTTCTTCCAGTTTGTCGTCATCGGTCAGGTATCTCTTCTCGATCAGCGATTCAAGACGATGAGAGTACTGAGTGTGTTCCAGCGCCAGCCGACGAAACTCCTCGTGGCTGGCAAGAAGCTGTTCACGAACGGAATCCACCATCCGCAAAAACCTCCTGCGTTGATATGCCCAAGAAAGTAGCACACCCGCTCACCCGGTTCAATCCTATTTATTGGGTATTTGCCGCTAACCGAATGGCGGTGTGACGAGCGACAGTTTCATGATCAAACCATCTTCCACGGGATCGGTGTAATACTGTTTTCTGCGGCCCAATTCCTGAAAGGCCCACTTTTCATAAAGCGCGCGCGCCGCTTTGTTTGATTCCCGCACCTCCAGGAACACTTCCCGACCACCGCTGCTCTGAATCTGGTGCAGAAATTCACGAAGCAGGCGCGAACCGAGTCCGGTGCGGCGGGCCGATGCGATGACCGCGATATTCTCGATTTCCCATTCACCCGCGGATTCGCGTCCGGCAAGAAACCCCACAATGCGGCTGCCGCCTTCCCCGGCTTCTTCCGCGGATTCTTCCGCTACCAGCACCAGCCGGGTGATACCGTGACCCTGGGCAAACAGCCGCTCGAAAACCTCTTTGCTCCATTGCGATGCGGTGAACGCATGGTGCGCAAGGTCCATCATTTGCGGCAGATCTTCGGGCCGGGCGGGGCGCAGCGTGATCATATCGATTCAGGTCCTCGGCTTCGAGAAGATCTCCGCGTCAGACCGGCGGATATAGTTCGCATCGAGCGTCTCAACGGCAACGATGTCTCCGGCCAGAAGCTTTGGCAGTCCGATGCGCGCCGCCGCTTCGCTCCCCGGACGTGCGACCTCCTGGATCGGGATTCCGACTGTCGATGCGAGATCGGCGAGGGCGTGTTCGCTGGTGATCAAGCGCGAAGCGCCGGAGCTTTTGATGCGCTCCGGAAACTCAGCCTGCGAAAGCAGACGTTCCTCAAGCATCGTACTGCTCCCGGCGGAGAAATCGTAAAGACCGAAGTAAACTTCGCTGCGGCCGGCATCCAGGGCGGTCGCCACCCGGCCCTGCTGATACGAGAAAGTCGCCAGCGCTTCCAGCAGCGACACTGTGGCAATCGGCTTCTTCAGGACTTCCGCCAGCCCCTTGATCGCGCTCAACCCCACGCGCAATCCCGTGAACGATCCCGGACCTGAGACCACCACGAATCCCTCCAGGTCCGCGATCGACAGGGAATGCCGCAACAAGAGCTCCGCAAGCGTGGGTATCAGCTGAGCGGAAAAAGTCCCCCCGGCAATGGTCGAAGTCTCAAGAGCGCGGAACCCCGCGGCGTTTCCCTGAGCCAGCGTGATGCCGCCGGACTTACCCGATGTGTCGATGGAAATAAAAAACATAAAGCAAAACCCAAAACCTGAAATGCAGAGGAAGCGAAGGAAGCAGAGGATTTTATGGGTTCTGTCGCGAAACCCAACAGTTATTTTTTTTCAAGTCGATAAAGACCGCTCAGCGTTACAACCCCAAAAACCTCTGCTTCCTCCGCTACCTCTGCAGTGCTAATCATGAAAGTCTTCGCAGCTTGCGACGATTTTTGCCCGAAAATCTAATCCCCTGCTTTGTTTTTCCGTGCCCTCATCTTTCTGCTGGGGAGACAAGTTCGAAATATCGACACTCTGCCCTGGATGAAACCGCCAGGACCCGGCGGTCCGAATCTCCGTGGTGCAAAGGTCTTGTCTTTGGTTGCGGCTTCGTCGCGCTGAGTTTCAGGTTTTTGGTTTTGATTTCATTCGCGGCTAACTAGCTTTCGACCAGCTCAACCAGCACGCCCCCCGCGCTTGAGGGATGCACGAAGACATAACGATGTCCTCCGGCGCCCACCTTGATCTCTTCGGTTACGAACCGCGCACCGCTCTGCTTAAGATTGCGGACGACCGCGGTCAGATCGGCGACATGCAGGGCGACGTGGTGCAGCCCTTCGCCGCGCTTTGCGATGAATTTCGCGATCACCGAATCGTCGCTGGTGGCCTCCAGCAGTTCAATGCGGCTCTCGCCCATGGGAACCATCGCCACCTTAACCTTTTCATGGGCGACAACTTCCTCTTCGGCCACCTGCGCCCCAAGGTCCTCATAGAACCTGCGCGCCTGGGTCAGCGATTTGACGGCGATACCGAGATGGTCGATAGTCATAGGAACTCCTGACGTCCGGCTGCTGGACGAGATTTTAAATTTGAAATTTAAAATTCGAAATTTAAAATCTCTTAGTTCTTACCCGCGCTCTCGAAGCTTTCAACAATCTCTTCCACCAGCGTATACGGGTCGCGCTTGTGCTCGGCGATTTCGGCGGCGAGACGGGCGATTTCGCCTTCCTTCATCTGTTCCCGCAGAAGGCGCTGGAGCAGAGCGTCGCGCAGCATCTCCACCAGCCTCTCCTGCCAGCTGCTGATCTTCTTCTTCAGCAGCAGGTTGTTCTTCCTGAGATAGTCTTCGTAGCCGGCGATGGTCTCCACCAGTTCCCCGATGCCTTTGCCTTCGCTGGCCACCGTCTTGATGATCGGGGGAGTCCACTGGCTGTGACGCAGGGCCAGCGTCTGCATGGCCCGGACTTCGCGCTCCACGCGATCGGCGCCTTCGCGGTCGCTCTTGTTGATCACAAAAATGTCGGCGATTTCCATGATGCCGGCCTTGATGGTCTGCACATCGTCGCCCATGCCGGGCACGAGGATCACCACCGTCACATCGGCCAGGCGGACGATATCGACTTCGTCCTGCCCCACGCCCACCGTCTCGATCAGAATGGTATCTTTGCCGCCGGCATCGAGCACGGTGGCAACATCGGTCGTGGTGCGGGCCAGGCCGCCCAGAAATCCCCGGGTCGCCATGCTTCGGATGAAGATTCCGGGATCGGCATGATGCGATTGCATGCGAATGCGGTCGCCGAGAATCGCTCCGCCGGTGTACGGGCTGGAGGGATCGACGGCGACGATGCCGATAGTCCGCTGCTGTTTGCGATACTCGCGTGCCAGTTGGTCCACCAGGGTGCTCTTGCCCGCCCCCGGAGCGCCCGTCAGCCCGATCACCCGCGCCCGCCCGCTGTGCGGGAACAGCGCCTTGAGCAGAGTGATGGCCTCGGGAGTGCCGTTTTCAATCATGGTGATGGCGCGCGCCAGTCCGCGCGCGTCGCCGCCGCGAATCGATTCGACCCACGGCCCTACCCACGATGGAACGGAATTCGCCAGGTGTCAGTCCTTAGTCCTTCAGTATCTGCCTTGCAATGACCAGCCGCTGGATCTCGCTGGTGCCCTCGCCGATGGTGCAGAGTTTCACGTCGCGATAGAACTTTTCCGCCGGATAATCTTTGATAAAGCCGTACCCGCCGTGAATCTGCACGCACTCGTTGGCGCACTTCACCGCGACTTCGCTGGTATAGAGCTTAGCCATGGAAGATTCCAGCGTGGTCTTCATGCCCGCGTCTTTCATGCAGGCGGCGCGCATGGTGAGCAGACGCGCGGCGTCGATCTCCGTGGCCATGTCCGCGAGCTTCCATTGTATGGCCTGGAATTCGCTGATGGCCTGGCCAAACTGCTCCCGCTGCTTCGAATATTTGAGCGCGGCTTCATAGGCTCCCTGGGCCATCCCCAGACCGAGGGCCGCAATCGAGATGCGCCCGCCATCGAGGACGCGCATCGAGTCGATAAACCCGCCGCCTTCCTTGCCCAGCAGCGCATCGTCGGGCAGCCAACAGTCCTCGAAGATCAGTTCGGAAGTATCGCTGGCCCGCAGGCCCAGCTTGTTTTCCTTCTTGCCCGGACGAAAGCCCTTCGTGTTCTTTTCCAGAACGAAGGCCGAGAGCCCGTGCGTGTGAGCGGTCTTGTCGGTCACGGCGATGGCCACGATCACGTCGGCATAATGTCCGTTGGTGATGAAGGTTTTGTTGCCGTTGAGCACCCAGCCGCCGTTTTTGCGGACGGCGGTCATGCGAGCGCCGCCTGCGTCCGAGCCGGAGCCGGGTTCGGTCAGCCCCCAGGCGCCGATGAATTCACCGGTGGCCAGTTTGGGAATGTATTTGCGTTTCTGCGCTTCTGTGCCGGCAAGGAAGATGTGGTTCGAGCAGAGCGAGTTGTGGGCCGCGACGATAATGCCGACCGAGCCATCCACACGGGAAAGTTCTTCGATGGCGATCACGTATTCGATATACCCGAGGCCCGCGCCGCCGTATTCGATGGGGAAGATCATCCCCAGCACACCCATTTTGCCCAGTTCTTTCACCACCTCGAGCGGGAATTCGGAAGCCTCGTCCCACTTCATGACATGGGGAGCGATTTCACGCTCCGCAAATTCGCGGATTGATTTCCTGAGCTGTAACTGTTCGTCGTTGAGCTGAAAATCCAAGCACTTCCTCCTCCGCGCGCGGGCGTGCCCGGACGCAAAACAGTTCATTATATAGCGGGCTGAAAAACCTCACCAAAAGCCCCGCAAAAACCAAAAGCAAAACCAGAAAGCCTGAAACACGGAGGAAACGGAGGAAAAAATCGGAGGAAAAGATCTGAGGAATTCAGGGGTTGTGAGGCGATGACCGGCTATACCGTGTTCCGGCAAGGACTGCGGTACTGCTGGAGCGCGCCTCACACCCCCCCTGATTTCCTCAGATCTTTTCCTCAGATTTTTTCCTCCGTTCCCTCCGTGTTTCAGGATTTCTGGTTTTGCTCTTGATTTGGTGTCTCCATGGTGAGGTCTTTACTTTTGCTATGCTGATATCTCTGGTATGTCCGACGTCCTTTCCGTCTCCGATCTCCGCAAGACCTACGGCTCCTTTGTCGCCGTGGACGAAGTTTCGTTCACCATAGGCCGCAATGAGATC
>WNFG01003868.1_pt1 | contig 14285 bp, 10 predicted proteins | sample 5400431 | NCBI WGS metagenome assembly WNFG01 (sample SAMN13153346, study PRJNA577476) | soil metagenome | isolation source: 120 cm saprolite under Douglas fir tree site 2 hole 3 replicate 2 | place: USA:California | collected 2015-04-18
CTTTACCGGTGCTGTGGCATGTCGCGCATGCCTCGGCGGAAAGCGAGGCGCCGGGGAAGGTGACGGTATTGAGATAGGCGTGCGCCGCGGTGTCCTTGCTGTCGTGGCAGCCGAGGCAGGAGGCGGTGGCCGGACCCTGCGGGGAGAAGTAGTCGCGCAGAGTGTTCACCGATGCGATGCCGGTCGGCAGCGGAAGCGTGAACGCCTTCGCGGCATGGCACTTCGCGCAGTTGCGGAGGTCGCCGGGGAAGCGCACGTCGTTGTAGTTGTGGAGGCTTCCACCGAAACCGTAAACAGTGAAGTCCTGCGTGAGGTTCTCGCCTTTGTGGATGCGGTGGATCAGGCGCTGGAACGAGATCGATTCCGGCACACCCGCGGCGGCGGGACGCTGCGCGACGTCGCTGTTTGTTGGGTTGTGGCAGATCACGCACTCTTCCGTGGTCTTGCGCTGCCCGCCGTGGAGGCCGAGCACGTCGTGGCAGGAGTTGCACTGCGTGATCGTAACCGCGGAGCGGCGCGGCGTGACCGTGGTTCCAGTGACAGCGAAGTACTTGACCGGGTTGAACGCTGGTTCGCGGACAGTCGTGTCGGCGGCGCCGTTGTTGTGCTTGAGCGCAACGTTGCGGGTGATGTCGGCGCTGGCGGTCCAGGTGCCAGTCGCCGTCGCCGGGATGACGGCCGTGAAGGTGTAGCTGGTCAGGCCGGTGGTGGCGTCATACGTTCCGGGCTTAGCCACCGTGGAAAGGCCGCTCTCACGGAAGAAGGTGGTGTAGCTGCCCGTAGGGCCAGCCAATATGGGTGCAAAGCCTCCGAGCTTTGTACCGTCGACCGGAGTGCCGTCGCCGTTCTTGATGGCGAAGGTGAAGGTCGGGCTCTTGCCCGGTACCGCGTTGGTCACGCTGACGATGGTGGCGGTAAGTCCTTTGAGCTGCTTTGACTTCAGAGGCGTGATGTGCGCCGCTTTGATCGAGGCATCGAAGTCCGCACCACTGTCGGGAGTGTGGCAGGAAGCGCAGGTCTTGTTATCGAGCTGCGGGCCGGCGACGTGGTTCTTTCCGGTCACCCAATCGATGTCGTCGTGGCAGGAGCCGCAGGCGTCGCGGCTGGGGTTGGTGTACCAGACGCTGGACTGGGTGGGCTTGGCCGCGGCATTCGTTCCTTCATGGCAGAAGGCGCAGTTGGTGACCTCGTTGCCGGGCGGGAAGTTGACATTGGAAAAGTCGTTCACGGCCTGGCCGAAGCCGATGATCTGGTAGGGCGTTCCTGCCTTGACGCTCGGCAGATTCGGGCCGGAGTGGATCTTGTGGATCATGACCTTGAAGTCGACCGTGTTGCCGGTGTCAGGATCAGACGTCTGCGGCTGATGGCATAGCGCGCAGAGCTTCGGATCCTGCCGCGCGCCGCCGTGTGCGCTGAGTGGGTCGTGGCAGTTGTTGCAGCTCGTGGCGAGGTTGACCTTGTCCCACTTGGCTGTCACGGCGGCGCCGTCGGGGCGGAAGTCGTATTCGACGTTCGCGTAGTAGTTCTTCCCCAGCGCCGGGTCGATCCCCGGGACGGCGCCGAGGGCGCGCGTCGCGTAGATGCCGAGGGTGTGGGTCTTCGTCTGATCGAAGCCGGTGGGGAGCACGGTCTTGAACGTGAACTTGGCGTGCCCCGTCTCGAGATCGGTGAAGGTTCCCGTGTCGGTGCCGGCCTGCGTGGCGGTCACACCAGGACGCGGGCTGTTCGCCGGCGTGGTCACGGTCCGGGTGGTGTACACCGGGCGTGACCTTGCCGAGCCGGTCCAGCGGCTGGTCGAGGTTGTCGGTCAGGCTAATGTCGACCACCGGTATCCGGTTACTGCCGATCGTGATCGAGTTGACGATCACCTTCAGGCCGGGACGGATGAATGCGATGTCGCTGGCGGTAAGGTAGGCCTCGACCTGGTTGGATGCGTACACGGGGCCCGCCGGCGGTGGCGTGGCCACCCGCCTCCGTCCCACGTTGTCCGTGGCGAGCAACGGAAGGGCGAGTAGTGCGGCCGTCATCGCGATCAGTCCGGCGCGCTTGATTGCTGTCTTCATGAGAACCTCCATTGGTCTGACTCGGTTTTGACTGGTTGCACGATAGGGCCGCGGGTGGACAGCCGCCCATGTTCACACGCACCGTTGTCGTGTGACGTTCATCACAGCGGTTTGTGAGGCCGCGTACGTGCTGGATAAAACACAAGGAGCACCCTCGGCGGATCTATGAAAACAAACGTGAGTCTTGGCCGGAACCCGATCAGCCTTGCCGGTCTCCTGATCGCCTTCGTGGCGCTCATGAACACGATCTTCCTGATCTACATCGATGCGCGCGGCGGACACGGGAACCCATACCTCGGCATCCTTGCCTGGATCGTCGCCCCGGCCATCCTGTCATTCGGATTGGCCGTCTATGTAGCCGGGCTTCTCATCGAGCGGCGGAGACGCCGCAAGCACGCCCCCGACATTGTGGCGGAATATCCCCGCATCGATCTGAATGTTCGACGGACACGGGCCATTGTGGGTGGCACCTTTGCGGGGGTGATCCTTTTCGTAACTGCCAGCGTCATCGGCAGCTATCAGGCCTACCACTACACCGAATCCGACGAGTTCTGCGGGACGGCCTGCCACCCCATGCATCCAGAATATACGGCGTACAACGTATCGCCACATGCCCGCGTTGGCTGCGTTCAGTGCCATGTCGGCGGCGGGGCTGCATGGTATCTGCGCTCGAAACTGACGGGCTCTCATCAACTGTATGCCGTACTGACCGGGAATTATCCGCGTCCCATCCCGTCACCGGTCGAGAATCTGCGGCCGGCACAACAGACATGCGAGCAATGCCACTGGCCGGAGAAATTCTTCGGGGCGCAACTAAAGATATTCAATCACTATCAATACGATGAACAGAGCACGCCACGCGAGGTTCGGTTGCTGATCAAGACCGGCGGCGGCAGCCCGAGCTCCGGGATGACCTCCGGCATTCACTGGCACATGAACATCTCCAACGAGATCACCTACGCGGCCACGGACCGGCAGCGGCAGGACATCCCGTGGATCCGGGTCAAAGACCTCAACGGGAAAGTGACCGAGTACCGCGCCGAGAGCTCGAAGCTGACGCCCGCGCAGATCGCGGCGTTGCCTCACAGACGTATGGACTGCGTCGATTGCCATAATCGGCCGACTCACATCTATCTCTCACCCGACCGCTCCGTCGACCGGGCCCTGCTTGCCGGCACGATCGACCGATCGCTGCCCTTCGCGAAACAGCAGTCGGTGACCGTGCTGTCGAAGGATTACAAATCGACACCGCAGGCTCTTCAGGCGATTGCCAGCGACTTTACTGCCTATTACAAAACGAATCAGCCCGCGGTCTTCGCGTCGAAGAAGGCGTCGATCGGCCGGTCGGTGGCCACACTGAAGCAGATCTTCGGCAACACGCGCTTCCCGGAGATGAACGTCGACTGGCGCACGCACCGCGACAATGTCGGCCACCTCTACACGCTGGGATGCTTCCGCTGTCACGATGACCAGCACGTAAGTGCGGACGGCAAACGAATCAGTAAGGAATGCACCGTCTGCCACACCGTTCTCGGCGAGAGCGGCGCCACCGCGGAGTTCCAGCATCCGGTCGAGCTGGGCGATCTGCGGAACTTCAACTGCGCCGATTGTCATACCGGCGGGGTGATGTCGCAATAAGGCGAGGTGGCCGCTCGGTGGATGAGCCGAGCGGCCGAGCAATTACGTCGAAATTCCGCCGGGGCAATGATGCTTCGAAATCGCGAGTGCGCCGATGACCGTGCGCGCTATGGAAACTGCGAGTTTGAGCAACCCACATCCGAAAAGACCTTTTGTGGTGGGGGAAGCTTTGCCGCCATCATTGACTTGCGGTTCGGGGAAGGAGTACCGGTCGCAGAAGTAGGAATTGTTGGCGTTCCCACGGGTGGGGGATCCACGACAAGGTAGCTGAGCAGGAAGTCGTTGTCGCTCCCTTGCGACGGTTCGATCTCTTCGTTCGAGAAGAACATTTGGTTCGTCGCCGGCTGCGGCGGCACCTCAAAAATTTGAGCCGAGGATAGACCCGTCGGAAACGGAGTCAACTGATACAGCGGATCACCGGTCGTCTGGATCGTCACAATTGTCATCGTGGCGCCTAAACCGCTGGGGGCCGAACCGATGACTCCGTCGTCGACGTCGAAGCAACACGCCGTCACCTCAGGATTCTGACCCACCAGGACGGCCAGCGACGGACCGCTCAGTCCCGGGGTGAGCGCCGTAAGCGACTCAATGGCATCATATGAGTCCGGCTCTCCTTCCGGAATGTAAGTGACTCCAGTCTTCACCGCGTTCGTGATCCGCACAACGGAGCCGCTAAGCGGAGTCGTCGGCACTGTCGGATCGGAGCCAACGGTAAAGCCGGCCAGATGCGGGAAGATGATGTTTCCCCAGACGTCCGTGATCGTCGACGCGTTGATCAATACGATGCGATGCGCCGCCGGCAGGAACGGGAAATCGGACCGCCTGAAGTTGACGCAGATGCCCTCGAATTGAATGACGACTGTTTGGGTGGCCGGAGGAGGGATGATAGTCACGACATGATTCCTTTCACCCGCCGGAGCGGGAGATGTGGGTTGTCAGAAGCGCGACGACGCGCCACGCGCTCTGGTGCTGCGCGCCGGACAGCGCCTCGATCTGCGCCTGCCGCACGGCGGAAGCGACGTCGAGACCCGACGCTAGATGACGATGGATTTGGAGGAAGATCTGCCGTGCATCATTGTCGGCCACCGGTGCCAACGTCCCGACGACGTCGCGTGCGCCAGCAGCCAGGAAGCCGCCGCCGAGGCTCATGGCGAAGGTCTGCGCCGACCGCGGGACGCGAAGGGTTTCGCACGCGGCAAGCACGACCACCGGCCGTGATGTCAGGCGCGACGCCGCGATCGTCCGCCAAGACATACGGCGCCCTCCCGCGAGAACCAGAGCCGCTTCGCCGATCCCCGGCTCGCGTTCGGTGTGACCGGCGATATGGACGACGTCGGCGGCCGCGGCCGCCTGGATGACCGCGGAGACGGTTGCCTCCGCCCCGCCGATCCGCGTTGCCAGAGGATAGATCTGCGATACCTCGGAGAGCTCCTGCCCGGCCGCGGGGAGAGCAGCCATGGCACCGGCCGTCGACTGCGGAAGGTCGATGGCCGCGACCGATCGCGGGACGCGCGGCTCGACGTCGTCGCGCAGCGACGAGGCGCTGACGGCGCGCATCACCGCCAACCGCTCGACGAGATACCCATGCGTCCTCTCGTCGTACAGTGCCGCGAAGGGGACGTTCTCGATCAGCGGATCGGAGACCACCATGACCTGGTTCACGCGCGCCAGCGCGTGCTCTACGGGACGGATCAGCAGCTCGAATAGTTCGCCGGCCGCCCTCTCATCACGGACGTCCGTCATGCGGCCCGCGAGAGTTTCCAGCTCGCGCTGCGCGATCGGACCGTGGCCAACGACAGTACCGCCCGCGGTCACGCAGAACACGGCCACCTCGTCGGGCAGCACCACGATCTGCAGCACCGCGGCGCTCGTGCCGGCGAGCTGTCGCTGCAGTTCAGGCAACGTCACCTTTTGCCCCGCGCCACCGGGAAGGTTCGTGTGCGAGCGCTCCGCATACGAGAAGGCGCGCGCGACGTCGCCGCGATCGAGACACAGGCGGATGGACTCGCGGAACATCGCCGGCCCCGCATCGCGAATCACAGGCCCGGAGATCGATGACGCAAGCTGCACGGGCTGCCGTTCGAGCAAAGTGATGCCGCTTTCGAGATCGCGCTCGGCGCCCGCGGAGTCGCCGATGCGCTGCGCGGCCCGCGCGCGAGCAGATAGCACTCGGGCAGAAAGACGACCCGGTTGGTGGCGGCGTAATGGGCGATGGCGGAATTGAGCGACTCGATGGCTCTTCGCGGCTGCTGCCGCAGCGTGGCTTTCGCCCTCCGCGAACTGCACATCCGCGGTGAGCCGGGCCCGAATCGCCGGATCGGCGATGCCGTTGGCGATCGCGTGGGCTTCACGGACGAGTCGTTCTGCATCGGCGTCGTCTTTATCATCGGCACTGAGGATCGCCTCCCGAACCAGCGCCGAGCACAGCAGCTCATGATGGCCGCCGTCGCGATCGATCTCCTGGCAGGCCCGCATGAGCGCGTTCGGGACCGAGAGTGTGGAAGGACGCGCCGAGCGGCTGGCCATTAAGTGTCGGCAACGCAGCGAGGATGGAGCTTCGCGCCGGCCGTACGGAGCCCGCGCGACGACTCATCTAGCCGGCCCAGCAGTACGAGCACATCGGAGCTGATGGTCTGCATCACGGCCAGGTTGCTCCGCTCGCCGAGGCGCGCGAATACCGCTGCAGCCTGGCCGGCGATCGGCGGAACGCCGTCCCAGTCGTTCTCGGCTATGCGGCAGAGGGCCAGCTCCCAACGAATCTGCGCGCCGAGGGCCTGGTAGCCGGGAATCGCATCCGCCTCCGGGAGCAATCCCTCGAGCTCCGCGTGGGCGCCGACGACGTCGTTCTGATCGAAGCGGGTGTTGGCGGCGAAGTAGCGTGCCACCAGCGACATCGGGCTGCCCGCGGACGCGAAGCCCGCCGCCGCCCGCCGCAGGTCCGGCTCGGCGGCGGCGGGCTGACTGTGGCTATAGGTAATCCTTCCCTTAAGATAGGCAACATACGCGGCGGCAAGGCGGGCGCGGGGAGCAGTTCCGGCGGTGTCGATCGCTGCCACGGCATCGTGCAGCAGCCGTTCGCCGGAGGCGCGCAGAAGTGCATCGCCGACGCTCCGTGCCACATTCAGCTCGCCATCGGCCGCGGCGGCATCGCCTCGCGCGAGCGACTCGCCCCACTGCCCGAGGAGCAGGGCCTCGGCCCATGAGCGGGTCTGTTGCGGGTAGCGCTTCACCATCGAATCGACCACCGTCGCGTCGCCATGCTCCAGCCGCGGCAGGTCGCGTTGGAAGAGCGTCGCGGTTGTGTTGCGCGGCAGCCTATCCAGACGTGTCCGCGCTTCGTCGGCCCACTGGGAGGAAGGATCGGTGGCCAGATAACGCCGCCACGCCTCGTTTGCCTGCTGCGTCAACCCGAGGCGTTCCAGAACCAGGGCGTGGTTGAAGAGCGCCTCAGGAAGCCCCGGTTCGAGTCGCAGTGCGCGATCGCTCGATGCCAGCGCATCGGGATAGAGCGACGCACGTCCGTCGCGGCTGGCGGCCGCGTATTGCGCCGCGGCCAGATCGTTCCAGGCTCTGGCGTTCGACGGTTCGCGCTGCGCGGCTTCTTGAAGCACCGACACCGCGTCCGAGGGATAGCCGGTCAGCAGGCGGGCGACGCCGGCGAGATGCTGCGCCTCGGAGGTCTTGTTCTCCTCCGCCGCCTCGATGAGATCCCCGGCCACGCCACCCAGGATCATCCGCCGCGCATCGCTGGTCTGATCGCGCGCACGCACCGGCCCGCGATAGGGAGCCCAGTCGAAACCGCCGGAGATGCGCGCTTCGACAATGCGCTCCGAGCGCGGCGTCAACGCGGCCAGGCGTCGAATCGGGTCGCGCCAGCGAAGCAGAAACGGAATCGTCAGTAGAGCGACGACGACCATCGCCGCGGCCACCAGCCATGCAGCGCGAAACCGCATACGCGGCCGGGAGAACGTCCTGGCATCAGGGCCGGCACTCGATGGGATGCTCGCTGCCTTCATTGTCATGCCTCCGCCAACGCGGCTCCTTCCCTCATCAAGAGAGGAGCGCCGGCCGTCATCGGTTTTCCACACGGCCACCGTCCGCCCCGTAAATAAACCTCCCGCGACACACGCAATCGATCATCTACGGATTGGCTCGAAGGAGCCCAGCCGTATCCACATTGATTGTCTTGCTGAAGACTTCTTTAAATCATACGCCGATTTAGTGTCGGATTCGGGATGGCGATGACGTTGCGCGCAGAACAGTTTGCTTGAGCTTGTCCGAGTTCCAGCCAGAGCCTGCCGCCGCAAAGCCAGGGACCGATGTGGCACAGACACTCTTGTCTGTGCCCAGCGGCGCAGCCGCGCGTCAGGAGAAAGTGCCGACGCCTTTACAGGCGTGCTCCAAGTTACTTCTTCAGACTCCGCACATAGCCGATGACGGCTTTGATATCGTCGGCGGAGAGCTTGCTGGCCGGCATTTTTCCCTTGCCGTCAGTAAGCGATTTGGTGATCTCCGCGTCGGTGAGCTTCTGGACCTCGGGGGAACAGAGATCCTTCAGTTTGAGGCTCTTGCCGACAGGTGTCTGTCCGCTGCCATCAGCGCCGTGGCAGGCCGTGCATTTCGTCTTGTAGGTGGCCGCGCCATCGGCGAATACCGCAACCGGGAGAGCGATCACCAGGACCAGTACCAACAACAGTGTCTTCTTCATCAACGCCTCCTGTTTTTCGGGCATGCTACGCGAATTGCCCGTGCGACCGTGGCAGATCTCACAGGCATGTGTGATGGCTTACGGTTCGCGGCCTTCGTGGACCGGAAGGCCCGCACCTTGCCAGGATGAGAATCCGCCGAGGAGTGCGGAGGCGTCCATTCCGGCGCCTCGGATGATGAGCGCCGCACGGGCGCTCGACTCTTCGGCCGGTCACGTGCAGTACGTGACGATCGGCTTGCCTCGCGGAAGGTACAGGAGCTCCCCCTGAATGAACGAGAGCGGTATGTGCATGGCGCCGGGGATATGGGCGGCGGTGTAGTCGGCGGCATCGCAGGCACTGCTCATCATCACCGTCATCTCCTTCGTGTCGCTGGTGTTGCTGACGATCATCCGCATCGCGCGCTTCCCCCGCGAGGTGTTCGCCGACCTCATCGATCATCAGCGCGGAGTCGGTTTCTTCACGATGGTCGCGGCCACCAGCGTGCTCGGCTCGCAGATCGTCATCCTCATGCAGAACTACCGGATCGCGCTGGCGCTCTGGTTCGTCACCCTCGCGCTCTGGCTGTTCCTCATCTACGCCGTCTTCGCCGCCTTCACGGTGAAGGAGATCAAGCCGCCGCTCGATCAGGGGATCCGCGGCGGCTGGCTGGTCGCCGTCGTGGCCACGGAGTCGGTATCGACGCTGGCATCGCTGATCGCGCCGGCGTTCCCGGCACACGCGGAGACGCCGCTCTTCATCAGCCTTTCGTTCTGGCTGTCGGGCGGAATGCTCTACATCTGGCTGATCTCGCTCATCTTCTATCGCTACACCTTCTTTCGATTCGCACCGTCGGACCTGATGCCGCCGTACTGGATCAACATGGGGGCGATGGCGATCTCCACGCTGGCCGGCACGCTGCTCATCGCCAATCAGGGCGGATCGCCGCTGTTGCAGAAACTCGGGGCGTTCCTCTTCGGCTTCACGCTGTTCTTCTGGTCGACAGCCACCTGGTGGATCCCGATGCTGCTGATCCTCGGGTTCTGGCGTCACGTCTACAAACGCTTTCCGCTCACGTACAGCCCGCTCTACTGGGGCGCCGTCTTTCCACTAGGCATGTACACGGTCTGCACGTATCGGCTGGCGAAGGTGGCCGGACTCGATTTCCTGCTGATGATTCCGCGAGTCTTTGTCTTCCTGGCACTTGCGGCATGGGCAGTCACGGCAATCGGTCTCGGCCGCGAGCTGGGCAGAGGCGTTCACTCGCGCTCATGACCATCCAGCCGCGCGTTCCGTTCGATCTGATCCCGCTCCTGGCGACGCTGAAACCGGACGACCGCGCGGCAATCGAAACCGTTAACGAGCGTCTGCCGTGCTGATGCGGTAAGCCTGCACCACTCCTGACAACGACCCCACATAGAGAATGCCATCGGAGGAGATCCCCAAGCCGCGCGGAGTTTGTCCGACGGAACGGCACCATCGAGCTTCGCCGCTCGCGCGATCGAACGCACAGAGATTCTTCTCCGTGCTGCCGACGATGACGGTCGAGCCAGTGACGAGCGGTCGATACGTCGTCCATTCCTTCGGCGTCTCCTGCTTCCATCGAATGGCGCCGCTCTCCGCGTCGAGCGCGAAGAGGGTGCCTTTCTCGCCGGCTGCGAGAACGAAGAGCAACGGTGGTGCGAGGATCGGCGTGCCGTACGGGTGCCCTTCTTCGAGGCGGATGCGTTTCTTCACTTCGCCCGAGTCGATGGCGATCCAGTTCAGGTAGCCGTCCTCCGTCCCGAGAACCAAGGTCTTTCCGACGACGATTAGTGCCGTGTTCATCCGCGCAGGCAGCGTTTTGCGCCAGAGCGTCGCTCCGGTCGCGGCGTCGAGCGAGAAAAGCCTGGTTGTGTTGTCGGCGACGAAGATACGTTTCGCCGCGTATGCCGGCGACGGAGTGTACGGCAACGGTTTCAGTCCACCGGCTGGCGCCTCCTGCCACACCACTGCTCCATTCTTCGGATCGACGGCGACAACTTCGCCTTCCGCCGACACGGCGACGACACGGCCGTCGATAAAGAGCGGAGTCGTGGCGATGCCTTGATTGAACGCGATCTTCCACAGCAGATCGCCGGAAGCGGCATCGAACGAGTACAGGTATCCTTTCGGATCGCTGTCCGTCGGAATGACCACGCGATCGCCAATGAGCAGCGGTTCGCCATGAAATTGCGCGGCGGAGCCGTCCGCGCTCGTGTGGTAAAGCCAGATCGGAGCTCCCGTCGTTCGGTCGAGCGCGTAGAGCGTGCCGGCGCACGAGCCGAGGATGACCGCCTTGCCGACGACCGTCGGCGACACGAACACTCAGCCGTGGGTATCGAAGCGCCACAGCGCATCCCATGGCTTCGCGGCTGGTTGTTCGTCCGCGCGTATCGAAGCGAGGTGTAGGAGCAACAACGCAGCAACGGCAATGAACGATCGCTTGCGCATTCAGGCCTCCTGACGGATGTAACGCCATTGTCTTCCGTTTTGGGACGGAGCTGTATACGACTCGGTTACTTCGGCGTGATGATCCGGGATGCGGTTTCGGTCAGACCAGTTGGCTTTTCCGAGCACGGAAGTTCACGCCGAGCGTTCCGAAGGTCGCGGAGTTCTTGTCCTGCGGGGCGCCACGGAAAACGTCGGCTCGCCACGGAATCTCGATCTCGTCGAACCCGCATTCAGCCAGGAGCGCGATCAGCTCTGCTTCCAGCAGAGCGCCGGCGATTCAGCCAGCCCATAAATCAATGTTGCGTTTCGCGGACTCCGGCACAGCCTTCTGCACGATGATGTCCCCGATCTGCAGGCGTCCTTCCGGCTTCAGCACGCGGTGCATTTCGCGGAAGACCAGCTTCTTGTCGGGTGCGAGGTTGATCACGCCGTTGGAAATGATCACGTCCGCGGACGCGTCGGCAACCGGGATGTCCTCGATGTAACCGTGGCGAAAGTCGATGTTCGTCGCACCTACCGTGGCGGCTGCGGCGCGCGCCTCGTCGAGCATTTCCGGCGTCATGTCGATTGCGAGGACGCGGCCGTGCGGGCCGACCATTCGCGAGGCGATGAGCGTATCCATGCCGGCGCCGCATCCGAGCTCGATGACGAATTCGCCGGGCGCGAGAGGGCCCAGAGCGAATGGATTTCCGGTCCCCGCGAGACGGCTGACCGACGACTCGGGGACTCCTTCCAGCATCTCATCTGTGTAGCCGAGGAGCTGTGCGAGCGGGCGGCCGGTGTGGAAGTGGAAACCTTTCGTCGGATTGGTCGCCACTTCGGCATACTCGCGCTTGATCTCGCAGCGAAGCGTGTCGAGGAAAACGGACGGTGGCGGTGCCGTTGGATCGGGAACAGCGGGAGCCTTCTCTTCGTGCAGTGCCATCACGGGCCTCCTCCGTCAGCGTCGTTCGGTGTGAATACTTGATGTTACGGCCGGCGTCCGCTTTCGGATTCTCCCACGCGAACGTTGAGTTCAGTCCTCCCTGGCCGCGAGCGCGTGCTGCGGCGTGTTGTTCGTTTCGATGGCAGAGAGAGAGGCCGCGTCGGCGTGCCGCACTTCCGCGCGCCACTTCCAGCGGTAATAAATGGCGGGATAGACCAGCAGCTCCATCAGAAACGACGTGAAGAGACCGCCAATCATCGGCGCGGCGATGCGCTTCATCACGTCGGCGCCGGCGCCGGTTGACCACATGATCGGAACGAGGCCGAAGAAGGCGCAGGCGACGGTCATCACCTTTGGCCGCACGCGCTTCACGGCGCCGTGGTAGATCGCCTCCCGCAGTTCTTCGCGGTTGCGCGGCTTCATCTCGTCGTAGGCCAGGTCGAGGTAGAGCAGCATGAAGATGCCGGTCTCCGCGTCGAGGCCGAGAAGCGCGATAAGACCCACCCACACGCCGATGGAGATGTTGTATCCGAGCGCCCACAGCAGCCAAACGGCGCCGACTGCCGAAAACGGTACGGCGAGCAGCACAAGCAGCGTCTTCGGCATCGATCGCGTGTTGAGGAAAATGAGAAACGCGACGACGAACAGCGTGAGCGGGACGACGACGAGCATGCGTTGGCGTACGCGCTCCATCGCTTCGTACTGCCCGCTCCATTGCAACGTGTAGCCGGCCGGCATGCGCAGCTGCGACGCGACGGCGCGTTTCGCGTCGTCCACGAAGCTGCCGAGATCGCGACGCGCCGTATCGACGTCGATGTACACGTAGCCCGCCAGACGGCCGTTCTCGTCGCGGATCATGGCCGGACCTTCGGCGATGCGGAGGGTGGCGAGCTGCGCGAGCGGAACCCGCGAGCCGTTCGGCGTCGGCACGAGCACGCGCCCGAGTTTGTCCATCTCGTCGCGCAGCTCGCGCGGATAGCGAATGCTGATCGGGTAGCGCTCGCGTCCTTCGATCGTCGTCGAAACGTTCTCGCCGCCGATGGCCGTCATGATCGTCTGCTGCACGTCATCGATCGTCAGGCCGTAGCGCGCGATCGATGCGCGATCGATGTCGAAATCGACGAAGTAGCCGCCGGAGACGCGCTCGCCGTAGACGCTCCGCGCGCCGGGAACGCGGCTCACGATCTGCTCCAGTTGCTTGCCGACGTTCTCAATCTGCTTGAGGTCCGCGCCGAACACTTTGATGCCGACCGGCGTGCGGATGCCGGTGGTGAGCATGTCGATGCGGTTCCGGATCGGCATCGTCCAGGCGTTCGTCTGTCCCGGCAGTTGCAGCCGTTGATCGAGATCGTTCGTCAGATCCTCCCACGACATCGTGTCGGGCCAGAGCGGACGCACCAGCGGCAGCAGGAACGAGGGCATCCACTTCGAGTACCAACGCTCTTTGCGTCGCCACCGCGCTTCCGGCTTAAGGACGACAGTCGTCTCCATCATCGAGAGCGGCGCGGGATCGGTCGAGGTGTCCGCGCGCCCCGCTTTGCCGAAGACGCGCTCGACTTCCGGCACCTGCCGCAGCAGCTCGTCCTGCTTCTGCAGTAGCGCGCTCGCCGCGGTCACGGAGATGCCGGGCAGTGTCGTCGGCATGTAGAGGATCACGCCTTCATTGAGCGGCGGCATGAACTCGTGGCCGAGCCGGAAGTAGATCGGCACCGTCGCCAGAACGACGAGGAGTGCCAGGGCAATCACGGCGCGCGTGTGTCGCAGCACCCAATGAATCGGCGGACCGTAGATGCGGAACAGGACGCGCGAGATCGGATGCTTCTCCTCCGGCACCATGCGGCCGACCAGCACCGCGTTCGCGGTCGCGGAGAGCCAGCGCGGTTTGAAGTCGTAGCGCTGCAGCTTCGTGAACATGAGCCGCAGTGCCGGATCGAGCGTGATGGCCAGCAGTGCCGCGATGGCCATCGAGAAGTTCTTCGTGAAGGCCAGCGGCTTGAAGAGTTTCCCCTCCTGCGCCTCGAGGGCGAAGATCGGCAGGAACGACAGCGCGATCACGAGGAGCGAATAGAAGCTCGGCCGCCCCACTTCCTGAATGGCGGTGATGAGCACTTCTTTGTAGTCGCCTTGCCTCCCGCCGCTCTCCCACGCTTCCAGCTTCTTGTGAGCGTTCTCGACGACGACTACCGCTGCATCGACGAGCGCGCCGATGGCGACGGCGATCCCGCCGAGCGACATGATGTTGGCGTTGATGCCAAACAACCGCATGGGGATGAAGGCAAGGATCACGGCTGCGGGCATCGTGAAGATCGGGATGAGCGCGCTCGGGATGTGCCAGAGGAACAGAAGGATCACCAGCGAGACAATCAACATCTCGATCAGCAGCTCGTGGTTGAGCGTATGGATCGACGCGTCGATCAGCTCCGAACGGTCGTACGTCGTCACGACCTGCACGCCCTTCGGCAGCGACGGCGCGATCTGCGCGAGGCGCTGCTTCACCGCGCG
>WNFG01002932.1_pt1 | contig 14277 bp, 19 predicted proteins | sample 5400431 | NCBI WGS metagenome assembly WNFG01 (sample SAMN13153346, study PRJNA577476) | soil metagenome | isolation source: 120 cm saprolite under Douglas fir tree site 2 hole 3 replicate 2 | place: USA:California | collected 2015-04-18
CGTCTTCCGGGATTTTGTCGTCAAGATCACCCAAGGATTGCAGATCGCCGGCCATGCAGTCGCAGCGGTCGTCCTGGTGGCGCTCGTCATCTTCGCGGTGTATCGCATTGTGCAGTTCCGTCGCTACCGCATCTCAGGCGTGGTCCCGAGAATTGAAGTCGAGGAACTGGCAAAGCTCCTGCTTAATGCCGAAAGGGATGTCGTTCTGGTGGACGTTCGCAGCCACGGATACTACGACCCCGGCGCCGCCCGCATCGCCGGTTCCATCCGCCTTGAGCCCAACCAACTCTCCGAAGAATTGAAGACCCTCCCCAAGGACAAAGACATCTACGTCTACTGCACTTGACAGCGCGAAGCGACCAGCGCCCGGGTGGCGCTGCTACTAAGACAACACGGCTTCCGCTCCTTCGTCATCACCGGAGGCCTCGGCGCCTGGCGCAAAGCCGGCCACCCCCTGGAACTCGTCCCGCCGAGCGACCTGGTCAAGTTGCCGACCTTCAGTTAAGAATAATTCTTGTCATTCCGAACCATCCCAACAAAGGTCATGTCATTCCGAAACGCCGCAGGCGGAGAGGAGCCTGCTTTCTGCTTGCGCTGCCTACGCCGCTCGTGCCACCCGCCCCAGCCGCTTATACTGAAACCCCATGCCCCCCGAAATCGAAATCAAATTCCGCGTCCCCGACCTCCACTCCCTCACCGCCCGCCTCCGCGATTTAGGACTGCGCCAAATCACTCCCCGCACCCACGAGATGAACATCCTCTTCGACCTCGCCGGCCGCCCTCTCCGCGCCAAAGGCGACCTTCTCCGCCTCCGCAAATACGGCGATACCTGGCTCCTCACCCACAAAGCCAAAGCCAAAAACGACGCCGGTCCCCATAAGATTCGGATCGAAACCGAGACCCGCGTCGAAGACGGCGCCAAAATAGAGGCCATCCTTATCGCCCTGCAGTTCCAGCCCTGCTTCCGCTATGAAAAATTCCGCGCCGAATGGCAGGGCGAACAAGGCCACCTCGTCATAGACGAAACCCCCATCGGCAACTTCGCCGAAATCGAAGGCCCGCCCCAATGGATTGATTCTGTCGCCCGCGATCTTGGCGTCACGCCCGCGGACTACATCACCGAAACCTACGCCGCATTATTCTTCGCCTGGAAACGCCAAACTCAAAGCTCCGCCGAAGAAATGACCTTCCAAGCCGTTGCCACCCGCAATCCCTCCTAAGCCAAAGAAAAAATTATGCCCTTCCGAACCGCCGCAGGAGAGGAACCTGCTGTCCGCTTGCGCCACCGCGCCGCCAGAGTTCAGCTAACCCTCCCACCTCCCACTCAGACAACGCTCTCCTCCGTGTCTCCGTAGTGAAAGCTCTTTTTCCCATTCTGAAACTTCCCCACTATTTCCCCGCCCCACCCCCATTCAAAGCTGATATATTTGTCCAATTCCGACCACTGATCTCTGGCAATTGCTCACTAACCATTGACCACTGGCGTCTGATTTCAGGAGCTCTCTCATGGCAGGAAAAAGCGTCAACAAAGTTATTCTTCTCGGCAACCTCGGCAAAGATCCCGAGGTCAAATACACCCCTCAGGGCAAGCCCGTGGCGAAATTTTCGCTCGCCACCAACGAGCGCTACAAAGACAAAGACGGCAACTGGCAGGACCGCACCGAGTGGCACAACATCGTCCTCTGGGAGCGTCTGGCCGAGATCGCCGGTGAATATCTTAAGAAGGGCAGCAAGGTTTACATCGAGGGCCGCATCCGCACCGACTCCTGGGACGACAAACAAACCAACCAGAAGAAGTACATGACCAACATCATCGGCAATGAACTGGTGCTGCTCAGTGGCCGTGGTGAAGCCGGAGGCGCCGAGTCAGCGTCACGCGGCGTGGCTGCCGGGGGAAACAATTTCGATCAGCGTACCCCTGAGCCCGAGCCCGCATCGGCGACTTCATCCCCGATTAGCGACGAAGATATCCCGTTCTGACCGTGTGGCGCGGGCGCCCTCGCCCGCGGCTTTTGCCGTTGCGAACTGTTGGCCGGAGGCTGGAGTCAAGCTATGTCCCTCGAAGACAAAACCTGCGTTCCCTGCCGCGGCGGAGTCCCTCCCCTCAAAGGCAAAGCCCTCACCGAAATCCACCAGCAACTCCCCGATCCAGCGGACTGGAAGATCATCAACGAGCATCACCTCGCCCGCGCCTTCACCTTCCCTAACTTCAAGCAGGCGTTAGACTTCGTGAATCGGGTCGGGGCTTTAGCCGAGGAGCAGGGCCATCACCCGGACATTCTCCTCGCCTGGGGGAAAGCCGAAATCACCCTGTGGACGCACAAGATCGACGGCCTCACCGAAAGCGACTTCATCATGGCCGCCAAGATTGACCGTCTGCCCCGCTCCTGACGCGGCATTTGCCGGGTTTTGTCCCCCGGATTCCGCGCCTGTTCCCCATCTTTGCCGAACTATCCTGACACTTTATGTGCAGGAATTTGCGCTCCTCCCCCTTACTACCCCCACGAAAGTGCCATGCTATTTCTCGTAACCCTCTTGACAATCAATTACTTAAGGAACTATCTTTGCCTCTCCTGAAATGGCACCTGTCGTGCCAATAGTAATGCGTTACTGCAGTGCAGATTCTTGATTCGTTTGAAGGGGGACTTCGTCGTGAGAATTACCAGCCTTAAGCTCTCAATTCTGGCCTTGGTCGTAGTTGCAGCCCTTGCAATGGCGCCTGCGGCTTCCGCGAACAGCATAACAGTCTTGACTCAGGGTGCGTACACCGCCACCTTGAACGTTGGAACGGGTACCGCGACCTTGACACTTAGCGGTCCCAGCACTGGCTTTTTCGTGAATGCGGCTGCGATCCAGCTCGGTGGCAACACCATAACGGTTACGGGCGGTTCTGCTTCCCTCGGAACCTGGACCTTCCAGAACGGCCAGAATTCGGTCCAATGCAGTGGAACCGGCAATTGGGGCTGCGCAATTACAAGCACTGCCCAAACTGGGAATGGCTTGACCCTTACTTTTAACTTCACCGGTACGCCCTCAATCGGTGCCGGGACTACGTATAGTGTCCAGTTCGATGTCTGCAGCACATCAGCGACTGCACTCAACAATCAAGGGAACCTCGGCTGTGTAAAGGGCAATGGCGGGAATTTCGTCACGAACTTCTCGCAGGCGGGCACCCCGTCCACAGTTCCCACAGTTCCGGAGCCTGGCACGCTTGGGCTTCTTGGGACCGGCTTGGTCGGCATCGCTGGCTTGGTACGGCGACGCTTCTTGTCCTAGCTCGACTAACCCCTTCTGACTACTTACCCCCCCGGGAGAAATCCCCGGGGGTTTGCTTTTGCCTTCAGAAACGACTCTCAGAGACTACGAAAAGCATTCCGAAGGGGAGAGCGGGATACCACACCACGGCAGCCCGGCTCTAAGCCGTGAGGGCGATGAACAAAATCCAGGAAGTTTGATCGCCTTTGTGTAAATGGCGGCGTCGCTAAATGCTGTTCCGCAATCAGGCGCTGGCGCTCAACTTGTGCTTCAGATGCGCCGCAATCTGCTGCCCGTGAAAGCGCCCGTTCTCAATGAATATCTCATTCGTCCGCGATCCCGCCACAATCACTCCCGCCACATAAACTCCCGGCACGTTACTCTCCAGCGTGATCGGATCGCATACCGGACGGCATTGCTCCTCGGAAAGTTCAATTCCCGTCGCCCGCAAAAAGTCATAATCCGGATGATACCCAGTCAGCGCGAACACAAAATCATTCTTGATGCTGACCTCGCCGTCAGGCGTTTGCAGCTCGACATGGTCCGGCGCGATCTCCTGCACCGTGCTGTTGAAGTAGGCCGTGATGTCCCCGTTCTTGATCCGGTTCTCGATGTCCGGCAGGATCCAGTACTTCACGTGTGCGTGCATCTTCGGTCCGCGATGCACCATCGTCACCCGCGCCCCGTGCCGCCACAAATCCAGCGCCGAAATTGCCGCCGAGTTCTTCCCTCCAATCACCAGCACGTCGTTATCGAAATAAGGATGGGGCTCGCGATAGTAATGAAAAACTTTGGGCAGATCCTCGCCCGGAATCCGCAACAGGTTCGCCCGGTCGTAATACCCGGTTGAGACAATCACCTTGCGGCAGTTGTAGTCATACACTTGACCCAGCCGGTCGCAGGTCGTGATATGAAAATCGTTGTCCTGCCCAGTGACCGTCTCCACTCTCTGGTATTGCCGCACATCCAACTCGTAGTGTTCGGTTACCTTGCGGTAGTACTCCAGTGCCTCCAACCGGTTCGGCTTCGGATTCGCCGTGCTAAACGGAATGTCCCCAATCTCCAGCAACTCCGGCGTAGTGAAAAAAATCATGTTGGCCGGATAATGAAAAAGCGAGTTGACCAGGCACCCCTTATCGATGCTGATGACCTGCAGCCCCGCCTTCTGCGCCTCAATCGCGCACGCCAACCCCGTCGGCCCCGCCCCAATCACGATCACATCCGCCCGCATATCTGGCCGCGCCTGCAGCTGCGGCTTCGGCAAAGTGTCAGGAATTTGTTTCGTAGGCAAAGCTGGCCGTCCCGAAAACTCGCATGCCTTCGCGAGATTTTCGATTCTAGCACGCGGTGGAAAACTGGCTTCGGGCTTTAGGCTCTAGGTTGGGCCTTACAAATACCCTGTCATTCCGGACCGCCGAAGGCGGAGAGGAACCTGCTTTTCTGCCTGCGCCACCAGCCCGCCGGAGCAAGTAGCCGCTCAGCCGCGAAGCGGCGGCATGTGAAAACCCGGCACAGTAGTGCCGGGAAAGCCCAATAGGATGAACCGAGTCCCCTTTCAGGGGACGCCACTCGCGCTATAATCTCCGGTTCACCCGGAGCCCTCATGCCCAGCGCCACGCGCGAAGAAAAAGATTCCCTAGGCACCAAGCAGATCCCCTCCAACGTGTACTACGGAATCCAAACCGCCCGCGCCGTCGAAAACTATCCCATCTCCGGAATGCGCGCCCACCCAGCCATGATTCGTGCCTTCGGCATGGTCAAAGAGGCCGCCGCCGAAGCCAACCGCGACCTCGGCCTGCTCGAAAAACAAATCGCCGACGCGATCATTCAGGCCGCCAAAGAAGTCCAGCAGGGTAGATGGAACAACGAATTCGTGGTGGACGTCTTCCAGGCTGGCGCTGGCGTCAGCTTCCACATGAACACCAACGAAGTGATCGCCAACCGCGCCGTCGAAATTCTCGGCGGCACCCTCGGCGACTATTCCAAAGTCCATCCCAACGACCACGTGAACTACGGCCAGAGCACCAATGACGTCTTCCCCACCGGCATGCGTCTGGCCACATTGCTGGAACTGGAAAAACTCTATCCCGTCCTGGACTCGCTGGTCGCCGCGCTGAACAAAAAAGGAAAAGAGTTTCACGACATCCTGAAATCCGGCCGCACCCACATGCAGGACGCCGTCCCCATGCGTCTCGGCCAGGAATTCGCCGCCTATGCCGGAGCCATCAGCCGCGCCAAAGACGCAATCCTGGCCAGCGCCGGCCTCCTCCGCGAACTCGGCCTCGGAGGCTCCGCCGTCGGCACCGGCATCAATACCCATCCCGACTACCGCGAAAAAGCCATCCAGAATCTCGCCCGAATCTCCGGACAGAAACTCGTCCCCGTGGACGACATGCGCTACGCCATGCAGTCAAACCTGGCCATGGCCGGCGTGTCCTCCGCCCTGCGCAATCTGTCGCTCGAAATCATTCGCATCTCCAACGACCTGCGCTTGCTCGCCTCCGGCCCCAACACTGGATTCGCAGAAATCAATCTTCCTGCTCTGCAACCCGGTTCTTCGATCATGCCCGGCAAAATTAATCCCGTCATCCCTGAGTTGGCAGCCATGGTTTCATTTCAGGTTGTCGGCAACGACGTCGCCGTCGCTCTGGCCGTCCAAGCCGGACAACTCGAACTCAACGTGATGATGCCGACCATGTCCTACAGCGTGCTCCAGTCCGTCACCATCCTGACCAACATGCTGCGCCAATTCACCGAAAAGTGCATCGCCGGAATCACCGCCAATGACAAGCGCTGCAACTTCTACGTCCAGGCCACAGTCTCGCTGGCGACCGCACTGAACCCCTATATCGGCTACGCCAAAGCCGCAGAAATCGCCAAAGAAGCTGTCGCCACCGGCCGCTCCATAATCGAAATCGCCCGCGAGAAGAAGTTGTTAAGTGAAAAAGAAATCCAGGAAATCCTAGACCCCGCCCGCATGACCGAACCCGTCCGCCCCCTCGACTCCGCAAAGCGGCGTGAACAGATCAAGGGAAAGACCTAGCGCAGCGCCCAATACACTGTCATCCTGAGCGGAGACAGATCATTCGCTTCTATCGGAGTCGAAGGACCCCTTTCCCCCACGCACCGCCATGAACACAAGAGTGAATTCTCCCGGGAATGTCCCTAGCGGACCCCGGACACCCCAATTTCGACCGACTTGCCTAACGTACAGGATTCCTGTACGCTTACCCATATGGTCGAAACCACCTACACCAGCCTGCGGGAAAACCTGGCGTCCATGATGGACCGCGTAATAAACGATCGCGAAGTAGTGATTGTTCGCCGCAAAGGCGACAAGAGAATTGCCATGATTCCCGCCGACGAACTCTCCGGCCTCCTCGAAACCGCCCACTTACTGCGTTCGCCGAAAAACGCAGAGCGCCTTCTGAAAGCCCTGCAGCAGGCCACTCAACGCAAAGGTAAACCTCAATCCCTCGACAAGCTCCGCCAAGAGATGGGCCTTGCCAGGTCGCGTTGAATTCGAAGCCGCATTCCAGCCGCAGTTCCGCGAAGACTTGCGCTCCTGGGTAGAAACCGACCGGCGAGTGGCGCTCCGTGTCCTCGACTTGATCGAAGCCATCTTGCGCGATCCCTTCACCGGAATCGGCAAACCTGAGCCGCTTAAGTACGTATTGGCTGGTTGCTGGTCACGCCGCATCACGCAAGAACACCGTTTGGTATATCGCGTGGCCGGCCGTCGAATCGACTTCTTGCAGGCGAAGTATCACTACTGACGACCTCCTCGTACCTCAACCTCTCAATCGCACCCGTCCGCGCATAAAAACTTCCCCCTGCCGCCGGGGAGACAACAGGGGGCCGATTCCGGTGGGAGGTCTCAACTTCCCTCCCGGCATCTCTCCCTATTACGTAATGCCAGGCTTCCAAGTTCCCCCCTGGGGCGGGAAACTGCTTCCAACTCTAAATGAAAAACCCCCGCTCTCGCGGGGGCCAAATATCTTCGAAGTCTTTCACTGGGTGCCGGACATCCCACCGCCCTCGCCTTCGCGCGTATCAATCGAAATCAGAAAAGCGTTCCGGTCAGAGTAGGAGAATTTGTGTCCTTGTACGTTGGCGCTGTGGTCAAGGGAACGATACATTTCGAAGCCGTCATTGTTCTGCGCCCCGAAATATTTCACGTTCTTCAATACCACGCCCTTGCCATCGGCGCCCGGCTCGCGCTGCAGCTTCATGGAGGCCATTTGCCCGCCACCCAGCATGGCGCTGACCACGTCCCCGTTTCGACTGACCTCGATCGGCGCTTCCTGCACTTTCAATTCGCCCCATTCAAGACCGTACGTCTTGAGAATCATGGGGGCGAGAGCATCCCGTTGTTCCTTCTTAGTGGATGGATCAAACGAAACCACCACCCACTCTCCTTTTTTGTTTGTACCCCACTCGTCGCCAAGGTCCCCCGTCAGCCAGTACTGGGCCCCTGCCAGGTTGGTATCGCCCGAGTGCCCTTCGCGCACTTTGACCGCCATGTTGAATTCGCAGTGCGGGTGCTCGGCGTGTTTATTGAAATAGCAAGGACAGAACAGATGGCAACTGCAGGCTTCCACATAATCCGCTTTCATTTGCCATGCAGGCTTTCCGGGAGTCGAAGCCAAGAGGATTAACACACACACGGTGAGCAGACTTATCTGCTTCCAGCTTCTCATATGCACCTCCTTCTAACGTTTCTCATCCGAAGAGGCCCTGACTTGCTTTAGTGGCGGAAGGATTTTACAACGGTTTGGGAGGTTTCGCCAGAGAGGTCTTTCGGTAGGGGTTCAGTTTCAACGAATGAACCCGAGCCAGAAACTGCTGCACGTTTTTCCTTAGATCTGTCTCTCCGGACCGGCTTTAGCCGTGGGCCTGCTGTGGTTTTGCGAGCCGCTGATCGAGATCAAACGCAATCGGGTCGCCGACAATCAATTTCTCAAATTCCGGATGCGCAGGATTGAGTAGGAAATTACTCTCTGCCGGAACCAGAGTGCTGGGAACGCGCAGCACGGGCGAAACACCGCTTGCGATCCATGCGTCTCCGATTTTTCTCAGCCCAACCGGAGCGGGATCAGCGCGCCAATTGCGCGGCAAATCCGCAGTTCCAACCTCACGAACCAAACTCTCTTCGATTTCGACGCCAATCAGCGCATAGCGTTGAAGCAACTCCGGCCCGTCCAGGTGCACGAGCATTTCCAGCACAGCTAACGACTGAGTCTGAGCGGTGTAAACCACCGCGGTCCCCGGACTGTTCCACCGCCCTCCGTATTTCCGCGCCCCACTCCCGCTAAACGCCGTCTTCACGTGCTTGCGCTTGGTGATGCGCCAGGCGGTAAAGCTCAAGAGAAAACTCCATGCTCCAGCCGCCCGATCAAGTTCTCCACCTCACGCGCCCCCAACTCGGTGCGTGAATAAGCAAGAGGCGTCTGATTTTCCAGCGCCTTCTTTGCCGTGGTCAGCCACCGGCGTGCGTTGGCTTCGTCGCCTTCAAACAGCTCAACCGCCTGCTCGAATACCGAAGAGAGCCGTAGCAGTTTTTCAGATTCGTCTGAGGTCAGCCGTCCGGACGACTTTCGGCGCGCCAAAGTGCGCGGCGGTATCCCGATGATCCCAGCAATCTCCGGCAGTGAAACGCCGGACCGCGATTCCAGAGTCACCAAGGCGTGAAACGAGAACCCCCGACCCACCTGCCGGATCAGTTCCCCAGAATTCTCAGCCCTCAACCCGAGCGTCCGCCCCGGAAGCTGGGAGCGCGAAAACATCGCTTTTTCGGCAGCCTGACTCATGTCCACCTTTAAAACGTCCTGTCATTCCGAACCGCCGCAGGCGGAGAGGAACCTGCTTCCTGCATGCGCCACCACCCAGCTCGCCCCGATGGCCCGGGTTGCAAACAAGTAATCATAGCTGTTACACGCCATTATGTCAATATTTTTGTGCCACATGGCAGAAACGCCCGTGACTTACTGGCCCGCCGCCCCGTACTCATAAACCCCGCGCCCGCTCTTCCTTCCCAGCCTCCCCGCCTTCACATACTGCACCAGCAGCGGCGCCGGACGATACTTCTCCCCCAGGGTTTTATGCAGATACTCCAGAATGTGCAGTCGCGTATCCAAGCCCACCAGATCCACCAACTCAAACGGTCCCATAGGGTGGTTCAATCCCAGCTTTAGGGCCTTATCGATATCCGCCGCTGAAGCAATCCCCTCCTGCAGCATATAAAACGCTTCATTCCCGATGATGGCATTGACGCGGCTGGTGATAAATCCCGGCGACTCCTTGATCACCACGACTTCTTTCCCCATCCGCCGCCCCACTTCGGCCGCGGCAGCAATGGTCTCATCATCTGTCTCCAGCGCCCGCACAACCTCAAGGAGCTTCATTTTGTGCACTGGATTAAAGAAGTGCATCCCCACACACTTCTTCGCCCGATAAGTCACGCTGGCAATTTCCGTGACGCTCAATGAAGAAGTGTTGGAAGCAAGAATCGTCCCAGGCCGGCAAATCTTGTCGAGCAGTGTAAATATCTCGATCTTCGATTCCATCTCCTCCGGAACCGCCTCAATCACCAGATCCGCCTCCCGCGCCGCCTGCTCCACGCTGCCCGCATATTCCAACCGCCCCAGCGCAGCCTCGGCGTCTCCCGCAGAGACTTTCCCCAACTCAACCGCCTTGTCGAGATTAGTCCGAATCTCGCTCTCAGCCTTCCGCAGCGACGCCGGCAGCAAATCCTCTAGCACAGTGCGATACCCGCCGACCGCCGCCACATGCGCAATCCCCTGCCCCATTGTCCCGGCGCCGATCACGGCGATGGTCTTTATTTCAATCGCAGCCACTACTTCTCCACTTCCCCCACCAGTTCGTTCAGTTTCGTGGCCGCGCCCCGTAGGTTCTCCGCCAGCTTCTTCCGTTCCTCCGCGTCGATCCCATACAACGACGCGTGAATCCGCCGCAGCGTTGTGTTGATGTCATCAATGTAATTAATCAGACGTATCAGTTCTCCAGTGGCTGCCATAATGAGTCGCGCTCCTGATGCCAGTTGGCAATTATTGAATGGAATATCGGTGAGCCTTTTATTCTCAACGGAGGCGCAGATTAAGTAAAGGCGCGTCTACCTGGGACGAGAAATACTTGCAGGAATTAGACATAAGGCCATAACCAAACGTAATCACCGCGATTGATTCTTTTTACCGTCGTTTGACTCCCACCGTAATCTAATAACTACATGAATGACGTTTCTCGCAAGGAATACATTTTCGCCAGCGACTTCGACCAGACGCTGACTTTCAACGACTCCGGCTATGTCCTAGCCGAACTCGTCGGCATTCCCACCGCTGAATTCGAGCGCAAGGCCACCGGCATGGCCCGACTCAACCTCGTCCAGCAGGGCGGAGAGCTCGCCTACCTGCTGCTCCACGATCCCGAGTTCAAAACCCGCGTCCGCAAAGAACATTTATACGAAGTCGGCAAGCGCATCCGCCTGAAAGAAAACATCGCCCTGCTCTATCAGATTCTCGACAGTGGCATTCCCGGCTTTCATTTCGATTTTTATGTCTTGTCCGCGGCCCCGGTAGAAGTCGTCCGGTCGGCGCTCGAAGGCATCGTTCCTGCTGACCATATCTATGGCACCGAATTTCTCTACACCAGCTCTGGCGAGATCGACACCATCACTCGCGCCAACGCCGGTTACGGCAAAGTCTTTGTCCTCGATCAACTGCAGACCCGCGCGCAAATCGGCCCTGATCACATCGTCTATGTAGGCGATGGCAGCTCCGACGTCCACGTCATGCTCCACACCAACGTCCGCGACGGGTACACCATCGCGGTCTCCGAAGCCAAGCACGTCTCCCAGGTCGCGAAACGTACCGTCCTCAGTACCAGCGCCCTAGCCGTGCTCGCGCCAATCTTAGAAGACATCGCTGGATGGAATCGCCTCCGCATCCGCTCCTTCTTCGAATCCTACGGAATCATGATCCAGGAATGGGACCGCGTCCGCACCGACTGGCTGACGTTGCGCGCCGCAAGCATCGCAGAGTCGGAAGCCGCCGCCTCCGGCAAGTAAATAATTAAACTCTGCCATTCCGAACCGGAAGTCACGACCTCCAAGTTAAGTCTTGTCATTCCGAACCGCCGCAGGCGGAAAGGAACCTGCTGTCCGCCAGCAGCGCCCACCATCTCCGCCTTCCAGAAATGCCCTGTCATCCTGAGCGAAGTCGAAGGACCACGCGTTCGCTCGCGCCGAAACCGCCGCAAGAGGGAATTCTCACGATGCCGAAGCCGTCTGGTCACGACCGTGTCATTCCGAACGCCGCAGACGGAGAGGAACCTGATGTCGCCAGTACCACCCGCGCCGCCCGTCCCGGAGGGACACCCGCTAATAGCCCGGCGTTTCAACGCCGGGTGGCGCTCCCGCCCACCCCAAAGTCCCGTCGGGACGACTGCCCCTTTACGCTCAACCAGGGATTGTCTTCAGATTGGTACCATGGTACATTGGTACCAATGACCGACCAAACCTACCCCGTCGAGCGCGTACAAACCGGCGTCCGCATCGAAAAACGCCTCTTGAAAGTCCTCAAAGCCTTCGCCGAATATCACGACCTCACCCTGGGCGACCTGCTGGAGGGAATCGTGCTCCATGCCTTCGATGGCAAGTGCCCCTTCAGCCCCGCCTCGCTCGACCGCATTAAAGAATTGAAGAAGTTTTACGCCCTCGATCTAGACTCCACCGCCAGTCACCGACTCAAAGAAACCAAGCGGGATCGACAAACCCGAAAGAGGACTCCATGATGACTCAAGTAAGCAAACCCGCACTCCTCGCACTGCAATGGACAATCGGAGTCGTCCTCTTCATCGAAGCCGCCCTCCTCGCATTTTCCAAGACCGAAATCCATTTCTCCGGCCACCCCGGAATCCATCATTGGATTCGTATCGCCCTCGCGTGGAGTGAGATGGTAGCCTGCGTGATGTTTCTCGTCCCTCGCACCACGAAGCCCGGCGCCCTGCTGCTGATCATCGTTCTCGCACTGGCCGCTCTAGTTCACGTCGTTCACGGCAATTTTCAGATTGGAGGCCTGCTCATCTATGCCGCGGCGGTCTCAGTCGTCGCTTCGCAAGCCCATTCTTAGCCGCCGAGCAGCAACCATGACCGATCAGGAACTGATAGCACAATTTGAAAGCGGTTCCCTTCCGCCAACCGCTTTCCACCATGCAGACCACGTTCGGATGGTCTTTGCCTACCTTCGCCAGTATCCCGTGCTCGAAGCGTTGGAGAGGTTCTCTACCGCCCTGCAATGTTTTGCCACTTCCCAGGGCAAACCCAACCTCTATCACCAGACCATCACCTGGGCCTATCTGCTTCTGATCCATGAACGCATCGCGCGCGCCGGACAGACGCAGAGTTGGGAGGAGTTCTCTCAGGCAAACCCCGACTTGCTGACTTGGAAGAACGGCATCCTGACCAGATACTACGCAGAAGAAACTCTGCAATCGGACTTGGCAAGAAGAGTTTTCATTTTCCCGGACCGATGCGCCTAAACCCTTACGCCGCGCGACCTCCACTCTCCCCCTCAATCCAATAATTAAATCTTGTCATTCCGAGCCGCCGCAGGCGGAGAGGAACCTGCTGTCCGCCAGCAGCGCCCGCGTCCCCTGTCCCGTAGGGACATCGGCCAATAGCGCGGCGTTTCAACGCCGGGTGTCGCCACGCTCGAACCAAAGTCCTGTAGGGACGACCGCCCCCTGAATCCAAAAGCCCCACGCCTTCATCTACCAGCCATGCTGGAACAATTTCTATCCGCAAGTTCGCTTGACACCGAACCCGGTCTTCCGATCGAAGCATCGCACTCCGACTCGTCCCTGCTCGACGCCTACTCCCGCGCCGTAGTCTCCGCCGCGGAAAAAGTTAGCCCCTCGGTCGCCAAGATTGAAGTCACTCAAACCACAGCCCGCGCCCGCAACGGAGAGCCTCGCGAGCGCCACGGCGGCGGCTCCGGATTCGTCTTCACCCCCGACGGCCTCGTCCTCACCAACAGCCACGTCGTCCACGACGCAACCCGCATAGAGGTCTCGCTTCCCGACGGCCGCCATTGCCCCGCCCACCTAATCGGTGACGATCCCGCAACCGACCTCGCCGTAGTCCGCCTTGATCGCCCGGATACCGACGCCCCCAACCTAACCGCCGTCACTTTCGGAGATTCTCAGAAGCTTCGCGTCGGACAACTAGCCATCGCCATCGGCAATCCTTACGGATTTCAGTACACCGTCACCGCCGGAGTCGTCAGCGCCCTCGGCCGTTCCCTGCGCTCCTACTCCGGCCGCATGATTGACGATGTCATCCAGACCGACGCCTCACTGAATCCCGGCAATTCCGGCGGCCCGTTGGTTTCGTCTGATGGCCACGTCATCGGCGTCAACACCGCCACCATCATGGGAGCTCAGGGCCTCTGCTTCGCCATCGGCATCAACACCGCCAAATTCGTCGCCAGCCGCCTGCTCCAGCAAGGCCGCATTCGCCGGGCTTTCATTGGAGTAGAAGCGCAAACCGTTCCTCTCCACCGCCGCATCGTCCGCTTCTACGATCTCCCCAAAGAAACCGGCGTCATCGTCCTCGCCGCCGAACCCAGCAGCCCCGCCCAAAAAACCGGCCTGCGCGAAGGCGATGTAATCGTTGCCTTCGGCGGCCAACCCGTAGCTGGAGTGGACGACCTGCACCGCCTACTGACCGATACCCAGGTCGGCGTGAGTAGCTCGATCACAATTCTCCGCCGAACCGAAAAACTGACTCTGGAAATTATTCCCCAGGAGTCGCGAGAGTAAGCTCTTTCGGTTCATTGCAACTCCCTCCCCCCTATGTTAGTTTCTGAATCGGAAGGGGTTCCCTTGCTCGCGAAAATCCCCGCCGGACTGGACGAAAAAGAAGCCGCAATATACCGGCATCTGGACCCGCTCCGGCTCCCACAACACATCGCCATCATCATGGACGGCAACGGACGCTGGGCCCGG
>WNFG01003297.1_pt1 | contig 14274 bp, 10 predicted proteins | sample 5400431 | NCBI WGS metagenome assembly WNFG01 (sample SAMN13153346, study PRJNA577476) | soil metagenome | isolation source: 120 cm saprolite under Douglas fir tree site 2 hole 3 replicate 2 | place: USA:California | collected 2015-04-18
CTTGTCCTTGAATGACCGCCGCAACGACGATCGTACGCCAACCCGCGCTCGCATCGTATCCGCAACCGACTCCAACGGCGCGAGCAGCACTCCAGGTTGAGAAGGCCTCCGTCGACGGCGAGCGCCGAAAGGTCGAAGGTGATCTCGGCCCCGTCCGGTACTTGGCAACGCTGATCGGCGCCAGCGATCAGGACATCCTGCGCTGGTTCATCCTGGCGATCGCGATGCTTCTTGGTCCGGCCGCGGTCTTGCTGCTGTTATGCGCCGTCGAAAAGAGGAGTGTTCATTTGTGCCGGCACTCAAGGACATCACCGGCCAATGCTTTGGCCGGTTGACCGCCGCGACTTGTCACTCTGCCCTCGGGGCCACACCGTTCGACGCGACGGCGTCGGGTATTATACCAGCCTTCAAAGACCCTGACTCTTGAATGTCTCTTGTTGGCGGGTTAGCGGCATGATTCGCTTGCGTCCGAACATTTTTGATTCGGGGGGGCAGAATTGAGCGCCGCGATTCGCATTCGGCAAGATTTTGACGCGGCGGCGCTACGCCGCTTGGCGACCACGGTAAAGGACGCCGGTCAGGTGCGGCGGCTGCTGGCTTTGGCGGCAGTTTACGACGGACAGAGCCGCGAGGAGGCGGCGCGCATCGGTGGCATGGATCGCCAGACGCTGCGCGATTGGGTGCTGCGTTTTAATGAGCGCGGTCCTGACGGCCTGATCAACGTCAAAGCCCCTGGCCGTCCCCCGACACTTTCAAAAGAGCAGATGGAAGAACTGGGGCGCCTCGTGGAGGCCGGCCCCGATCCGGAGAAGGATGGGATTGCGCGCTGGCGTTGCGTCGATCTCAAGCGGGTTCTTGGTGCGCGCTTTGCGGTTGATCTGTCCGAGGTGAGCCTTGGGCGTGTGCTCAGGAAGCTTGGCTTTTCTGGCTTTTCTAATATCAGCGCCCGGCCGCGGCACCCCAAGCAGGATCCGGAGGCGATTGCGACTTTTAAAAAAAAGCTTTCCAGCCCGCGTATTGGAGACCGTGAGCCGACTTGCATTGGCCCTCGAACCAGTGCCAATAGCTCCGCTTCGTACTCTTCGTGAACTGCAGGAAATATTCTGCAGTAATCTTCCGCCGCCATAAGTAAAAAAAGGTGGTCGTCCGGAGAACACCGGGCCCGAACGGTCTGAACGACGAGCTTGGCGTTGCGAGCGAGTGAGTTGCCTACGTCGGCCATGTGATACGGCGCGGGCTCGCAGCGCCTCTCAGCATCGCCGCCCTCCTTCCGGTCCATTCGAGCCTTGAAGAATTGCAAGACACGGCCGGGCTACTTGCGGCGATCGCGCGCAGCACGCGCTCGCGCAGAATCAGATTAGCCGGAAGGACGTTGGACTGCGGCTTCGAGAGAGCCTCGAGGAAGGGCTGAAGGCACCATGCGTGTCTCGTAGACAAACACGAGACGTCGTGTCATCTCAGGCCGGTCCCGCGTCACCTTGAAGAAGAACCGCAGCACCGTCACCGTCGCGGTGATGGATGGGGGCTCAACGCCCCTCGCGGTCAGGTGCAGCTGGAACGGGCGTAGGTCTTCGGCAGTCGCGGTGTCGAGGGACCGGCCTAATCTACGGGGTGGACACATGAACAGTACACAAAGTTCCAGACGACATTCGCTAGGCGAAAGGAGCGGGGTTGTTTTTGGGCTAGCATTCGCTCTGCTTTATGTCTTCGTGATTACGTATCAGCCTCTTACGCTTCTTGCCGATGCTGCGTTGGATGACGGCATATTTATTGTTCATGGGCGATCCTTAGCGGAAGGACGCTGGTTGGGTTCGTTTAATTGGCTCACGTTGCGGACGGGCCCAGGCTATCCTTTATTTCTGGCGATCAATTTCTGGCTTGGGTTGCCAATAACACTCAGCCACGCGATCTTCTTCTTCGGTGCGGTGGGGCTTTTCAGCTGGGCAATTAAAAGAATCTCGCGATCTGGCCTCATCGGCCTATCGAGTTTCGTGTTGATCCTGTGGCATCCCGTCTTTCTTGGCACCCAGGCTATCAGGGACACAATTTATACAGGGCAGCTTTTTTTGGTTTTCGCGTGCGCTTTGGTAGCTTTCTTTATTGCTGAGAAGCAGGGGACACGCGCGCTGTGGGGCGCTCTAACTGGAGTGGCATTGGGATGGTTCTGGCTAACGCGTGAAGAAGGGATCTGGATTTTGCCCGCAGCTGCATTTCTTCTGGTAGTTGCCATCGTCCGTGCGCATGTACTGAACACTTCCTTGAGAAATTTTGCGATTCCTGCGGCACTGACGCTTGTTCTATTCCTATTTGCGCACTTCGCATTCATGTCAGGGAATTGGCTCGCCTATGGCAGCTTTGTCGGCGTCGACATCAAGGAACGCAACTTTGTTGCGGCGCTGGATGCGCTACAGAGTGTACAATACGGCCCTGACGTTGACCACGTTCCCGTGCCGCGCGCCGTGCGTGAGCGCATTTATGAGGTCAGCCCCAGTTTTGCTTCTCTAAAGCCGCTTGTCGATCCGCCGCAGGGGCCCGTGTGGCATGGCTGTCGAGTCTATCCGGCGACATGTGGCGACATTGCCGGTGGGTGGTTCATTTGGGCGTTAAGGGACGCAGCAGCACAAGCGGGACACTATCGAGCTCCAGGGGAAGCGTCAGCATTCTTCGGCCGTCTGGCGAGCGAGGTAAATGAAGCCTGCCGCTCCGGCCAGCTTAGCTGCCGAGGCTCTGCAATTCCCTACATGCCGCGCGTGTCGTGGCTCCAGATCGAGCAAATCCCGCAACGCATTGCTGAGGCCTTGATCCTGGTGAGCCGCCCGGCGCAGCTTATTGATATTGATTCGCCCCCGAGCTCAGGCGAGTTGTCAGACGCTCTGGATTTCCTCAACCATCCGCCGCACAGCCCCCCTCAGGGGCATTTACAGAGAATACGCTTGTCCGGCTGGTATTACTCCAAGGATGGAATCTGGCCGCGCCTCGATGTGCACAAGCCGGACGGGGAGTCGGTACCCATGACGTTGCAGTTCTATGCCAGCCCCGATATCGCGAGCCACTTCGGAGATGCCCGCGCGACTTCGAATCGCTTCATCATGGAGACCGATTGCAATCCTGATTGCACTCTCTCAATCAAACGGGGCGATGGAACGGAGCTTCGGCCGTCGTTGCGCGCACTTCTTAGATTCGGCCCAACTACCGGAGGCGGAGACGGCACATTTAACGTCGACGAGTTTCAGGCCGAGAGCCCTGCGCGGTCGGATATTCGACTCCGCGTAAGCAGATTGATCAGACAGAGCGTGCTCGCAACTTATGATCCTGTCTTGCCGTATGCATTGGGCTTTGGCGCGGTCGCTTTTGTCGGCGCAGTCACATTGGCATCTTTCAAGCGCTCGGGAGTTAGGCTCCTAGCGGTTGCGGCTGCCGCCTGGATTTTGGTCGTTAGCCGCATCACCTTGCTTGTTCTCATCGATATTTCCGCATTTCCCGCGCTCGAATTGAATTATCTCATGCCAGCATTATATTTCTCTGTCACCGCCGCTGTCTTATCACTTGCCAGCCTTGCATCGCTGGTTCGAAGAAGCGTTTCACCAGCAGCTAATCGCGTTCCCAAGCGGCTATCTGTGAAGTAGCTGCTCCAAGCGTCGACTTGCATCGAGAATTTTGTCGCCGATCTTTATATCGTGCGGCGCGAACTCGCAGCGCACCCCATTGTTCTGAAGGTCGGCATGGAGAGGTCCGGACACTCGCTGGCCAGCGAGCTGCGGAGGCCAGCGCGCCATTGGCCAGAAGAACCTACCTCGCCTTGCGATGGGAGCGGGATCAATTGGCGGAACCGGGGAACCAATGACATCCTCCGAAAGCCCCGTTTGTCCTCAGTCTCATAAAACAAATCGGCCGATTTTTCGCGGCCGGGTATTCCGACTTGAGGTCGGCCGTTTGGCAGCGATTTCTCCTTTTCCCGTCTGGCCCGTGACCGATCTTGGAAGTCTGACTTTTTAGTCAGGTAACAAGTCGCCATCCCGCTTCGATGAACGTCAGGTGAATGATATGCGGCAATTCGCTCTCGTCGGCGGCCGAATTAAAGTCGAGGTGGCAGCGTCTGGTACTTCAGGCGAAATCGGTCAGGCTCCCGGAACCGTCCGGCGGCCGAGATCGGCAATCATGGGAGTGAGACATGGCAAAGCGACTGCGTTTAGCTCAATTCGCGCTCGCAGCGGTTGGCCTCTGTATGGCATCGAACGCCGATGCAGCGGCAATCGGCTCGGGCAGGGGCACCGGCATTGGCGCTGGACCAATGTTTGGCCACTCAGGCGGCATCGCAATGGCCCGAACGGCCTTCGTGCCACACGGGTTCAGCCACGGCCGTAAACTCGGTTTTGCCGCTGGCCATGTTCCCCGTGGCTGGAGCGAGGGCCGAAAGATTGGATGGCATCATGGCTCGCGGCCGCCGGGATTGCATCGGCGATAGGCTCTTCGAACTGATGACGCCGGTCTAACGAGTTACTGCTATTGGTATCCAACCTCCGACATCGTTGTGACCGACACAGGGGTAGTATATTCGCCGTTATGACCGTAGGCCGTTGGGGGGAGCGAGGTGGTTTTGGCGGGCCGCCCCCTCCCGTCGATGATGATCTGCTTGCGATGCTTCAGAGCGAAGGTCCATCATTCAGGTGCGATGTGCTTTCATAGGCCTCCTTGCCGGCCGCGGTGAGCGCTAGCTGTGATCACCGCCGCCGGCGATCTGGATCAAACACCCCGCCCTTAGCCGAATGTCACCTTTGGATCAACGCCTGCCGTTGCAGTTACGTTGGCATCCATTCACATTCATGATAACTCCCCCTGCTCCATCTCCGCATTTGGCGCGTGGTCTCGCTTTGGAGCGCGTTCCGTTCAAAGGCATTCTAAGCGTGAATTGTTGTTGCCTCCAGGCCATTCAATTTGATGAACTCGAGGGGTCGCCCCTTCGTGCCGCCGCGCGTGACGGCCGATCTTCCGCCGTGGTTCAGTCGCACAAGGATGGCTTGCTGCGATCCCTCCCTCTGCTGGCGGAGAAAAATTCGTCAGCCGACGACAGCTCTCAAACCTGTTTCGATTCGCAACCGGTTTCATCAGTTGCCGTCGACGGCCTCTTTGCTTTGTGCCACTGTCTTTCCCATGGACATCTGGGGGGAACTGGTGCGCGCGTTAAATAGCTTGCTGTCTCGGCACGGAGAGCACCGAGGGGCGTGGCGCCTGTCACCAACACATCGAAAAACGGTGAAGACCGAATTGCCGGGCGTCCAGGCAATATCGAACAGGATTGCGCGAATTGAGCTTCCTCGGACGCTTGTTTACACGTTGGTAGCTCTTTTTGTACTTTTGTACATCGTCGTCTATGTGAATGCGCCGATTCTAATTTGGACGGTGGGGGACCATGACGATGGTTTGGACATGGCGCTCGGGCGCCACTTGTCACAAGGCGAGTGGCTCGGCCCGTACAATCAGTTCACTCTTCTAAAGGGTCCTGGATATCCCGCATTTCTCGCCGTCGTGAGTTGGCTTGGCATCTCGGTGTCACTTGCCCACGCGCTGTTTCATTGCGCCGCGATTTCGCTGTTTCTGGCGGTCTGCCGACGCTTCATCAGATCAGTCCTGCTGTCCTCGCTGATGTTCGCGTTCCTGCTGTGGCATCCCATCGCCCTCACAGCGCCGATGCTACGAGTCTCACGAAGTACCATCTACCACGGTCAGGTGCTCATCTTTCTTGCTTTGGCGGCTCATGCGTTGTTTGGCGTCCGTGATCACAAGCGCGGGGCTTTTTTTGGTTGCCTGAGCGGCGCCGTCCTCGCTTGGCTCTGGCTGACGCGAGAGGAAGGTATCAGTTTGGTTCCAGGGGTCGTGATCCTGACGGCCGCAGCCGCCTTTGGCGGATTTCGCGAGCGGACGATGCCGCAGCTCGCCGTGGCTGTGACCGCGATGGCGTTGACTTTCGCCACAGTGCAGCTCGCGTTCAACACGGTCAACTGGCACGTGTACGGAAAGTTCGTCGGGATCGATGTGAAAGAAGCGAACTTTCAGAATGCATTGAGAGCGCTCAATGGCGTGGTGGCCGGGGAAGTCCAACCCTTCGTGGCCGTGACCCGTCAGGCGCGGCAGCAGATTTATTCGGTTAGTCCGGCCTTTTCATCGCTTGCGGGATACCTCGACGGACCGCCCGCGGCAGCCTATCGCGAGGGCGGATGCCGCCCGCAACGGCACATGCTTCCGGTTCCTTGCGGTGAAATCGTAGCAGGCTGGTTCCTGTGGGCGTTGCGGGATGCTGCGGCCTGGGCCGGCTATTACTCGTCGCCCGCGAGCACCTCGAATTTCTTCGGCGAGGTGGCGCGCGAGATTAACAGTGCGTGTGCTCGCGGCCTCCTGGAATGCAGGCCGCAGATGTTTGCGGAAATGCCGCGTGTCACCGATGAGCAAATCGCGCTGATCCCAGCACGTTATCTCGACGCCCTCGACATGCTCATGTTTCGTGAAGCTCCGGACTTGGATGCGCAACAAAGCAGGGGGGATGAGGATGCTCTGAGCGCGAATTTGGAGTTCTTGAACTATCCGAGGCACACGCGATCCAAGGACATTGCCAGGCTCGTCATCGTCGGGTGGTACTACAAATCGGGGCAGGAGTGGATATCAGCGCGCGTCAAGACGCCCGAAGGGTTGGACACGTTTGGCTTCGAACGGGTGCCAAGCCCCGACATTGCTGACTATTTTCATGACCAGGGAGCCACCGCCCAGAGATTTGTTATTCGCACAACCTGCGGGGACGAATGCTTGCTCGAACTGTCTAGTCCTGACGGCTCGATGATACAGAAGCCGATTGCTGAGCTACTGGCTACTCGGACGCACAACTTTCGATTGGGAGCGGGCACCGTTCAAGTTGAATCAATCAGGGAAAGCGCTGAGCCCGGCCGGACGCCAGGACTCCAGGAGCTGATCAGCCATCGCGTTCGCCAGTGGCTCCTCGCCTCGTATGCTTACGTCAGTGTGCCTCTCGTGGTCTTCGGCTTGGCTGCATTCGCGGCCGCCGGAATCCGGCATTGGAAGCATGCGGCGTTGAACGCCTGTTTCGTGATGGCCTTTGTGTGTTGGATGCTGAGCGTCATTCGCATCACGCTGCTTGTGATCGTCGAAGCGACCTGGTTTCCGGCATTGGAATTCTTGTACCTCGCTCCGGTCTATTTCCTGACCACTTCCGGTGCTTTTCTTTCAATTGCCGCTTGGGCGCAACTAGCAAGGAACCGGCCAGATGGCGACCTGTCGCATTTGGATATACACCACGGTGAGGCGCTCGCGAATTAGGTCGTAGCGGCCAGCGGACCCGGATGCAGCCATCCTAGCCACGGCAGCCATCGTGATCGATCGGGGGCAACCTCAGGGCGGAACTATGGCCGCGCAATCGATATGGCAGAGTGTTGCAGGGCAGACACGCTGGCTTGCGCGTTTGTCGCACGTGTCGAGATAGCGGAACGACAACAGATCCGCACGGTCGCTTTGTTACCGGCGGCTGACGCTGATTCTCCGGGCAATCCCCCCCGTCGTTAGTCCCAATTGCCGCCGAACCGTTCAGCGAGCCAACCTCCCGCAAATGCGACGAGCTGCGGCCACGTGGAAGCTTGACATTTTGCCAGTCCTTGTAGCTTGATCACCGACGCTGGTGTGGACGTCCGGGGGCTCTGCAAGTCGGCTGACGCACTCTCGAGCGGCATTGGGGCGATGTTCGGAATAATTTCAGGTCGACGGCGAGACCGCGGAACGGTGCCGCGCGCGCCCTTGGCGAGCGCCCGCACCGCCACGATTCTCCTTTGCACCCTCAATGGCGAGCATTTTCTAGCCGAGCAATTGGCTTCGATCGAACGCCAGACCTTCAAGAATTGGAAATTGATCGCATCTGATGACGGTTCGTCGGATCGCACAAAATCCATCTTGCAGGCCTTCGCGAGGTCCTTCGAGCCCGGCAAGGTCAAGATTATCGATGGCCCGCGGCGCGGGGCGCCGGCAAATTTCCTCTTCCTGGCCTGCGCAAAGAATCTCGTCAGTGAATACTACGCCTTTTGCGACCAGGATGACGTTTGGGAGGCGGACAAATTGGCTCGCGCGATCGACCTTTTGGAACGGACGGGCGCCGACGTTCCGGCGGTCTACGGCTCGCGCACGAGCTTGATCGACGAGAACGGAAAAACGACCGGCTTTTCTCCTCTGTTTCCCAAAACGCCGACGTTCCGCAGCGCGCTCGTGCAAAGCATCGCTGGTGGCAACACCATGGTTTTCAATCAAAAAGCGCGCGAGCTGCTGGCGTTCTGCGGCTCCGACGTTAACATACCCTCACATGATTGGTGGCTCTATCAGGTGACTTCGGCCTGCGGCGGTCACGTGCACTACGATGCCTACCCTTCGGTGCGCTACCGGCAGCATACGCAAAACGTGATCGGCTCGAATATGGGCTTCGCCGCTCACATGCGCCGCCTTCAGATGCTGCGGCAAGGGCGCTTCCGCCATTGGGCGGAGCTTAATGAGTCAGCGCTCACACGCCTTCGACCGTGCATGACCGCGGAGAACCAGCAGATCTTCGACTTGATCTCCGACGCGCGCCATCGGCCGCTGTTGCGGCGGGCGGTAATGTTCGCACAGGCCGGGGTGTACCGGCAGACCCTGCTCGGCAACCTGTGGCTTGCCACCGCAGTCATGTTCAGGAAGATTTGAAGTGCCGGCGCTTGCCGAACCGTCGGCGATCCCATCGGGCAACATGATGGCCCCAGCGAGCGCACTCTTCTGGTCGTGTCGGGTGATCAACTTCGAGAAAAGATTTCGCCCAGGCGTTCGGCAGCGTGGGTGATAGGGGCGTTCGGGATGGTGGAAATCGTCGGGCGAGCGGGCTTTATCGGGTCCAATCTTGTTCATTGCTTGATCAGCAACCGCGACCTGATCGTGGAATTGACGTGGCGTGAGGTGCTGAGCCGCTACTGTGGCTCGGTCCTGGCTCTTGCTTGCTCGTTCATCAACCTGCGTTGGGGCATTGTGGGAATCCAGTTCGAGCCACCTTATCTGACGTGCATCGAATGAAGACGCTCAAACAGCTCTTTTGGGACCACGATGGAAAGGTGGACCGCTCCAACCAAGCCGACCCGCCGCGGCAAGCGCTTGTCGCGCGCGAAGGCGAGGTTGCGGACGGCAAGCAGACACTGGCTCAGCGCGATGTCCGTGTAGTGGTGCCCGATCAGCTCCCGTTGGAGAGCGATAGCGAAATCGGCGCTCTCCGGCAGTATCGCGACGATGAGTCTTCTGCCCTCAGGCAAGGGCTCCGTATCGCGGCGCCTTATCGCTCGTTTTTGTTGCGCACCAGCAAGATAGGTACGAGGCCGAGCGAGCATGCCGCTCGCGAGGCGCAGGTCAGCTCGTTAGGGGCCGTGATCTCCGCATTGCGTACCTCGAACTCCTCGCGCATCACAGCGCCTCTGCGCGCCACTAAGTATCTGTGGAGAGCGCATATAAGTACTAAATCCAAGCGAATTAGCACGTCCATCCGTCTGAGAATTAAATACGGCTTAATGCGATTCCTTGGGCTCAGAGTCTCTACGCGCTTATCGCGCGCCTTGGCGACTGCGCGACGTTGTTTTCGGTGGGTCCATAATCTCGCGAACTCACTTGATGCCCACAAGGACGTTTATCTGGCCCATGCAGCACATGCCCTTGGTGGACATTCGCCGTATTACGGAGCGCGAAGAGCTAAACCACCACCAACGGAACGGTGCGACGTCCGGCTCATCGCGTACTATTTGCCGCAGTATCATCCCATACTCGAAAACGATCAATGGTGGGGTACTGGCTTTACCGAGTGGCGAAACGTTGCACGAGCTTTTCCGGTTTTCGCGGGACACTACCAGCCCCGACTCCCAGGCGAGCTCGGCTTTTATGATCTGCGCATTCCCGACGTGATGCGACAGCAGATCAAGCTCGCCAAGCTGCATGGAATCTCTGCGTTCTGCTTCCACTTCTATTGGTTTGGAGGGAAAAGGCTCCTGGAGCTCCCGATTGAGAACTTCTTGCGGAACAGTGATCTTGACTTCAAATTCTGCCTCTGTTGGGCCAACGAGAATTGGACCCGCCGTTGGGATGGAGCTGATAACGAAATTTTGATTGCTCAATCCCACAGTGTCCAAGACGACATTGCGTTGATTAGATACCTGAAACGATATTTCGACGATCCGCGGTATCTGAGAATACATGGCAAGCCAGTGCTAACCGTGTACCGTCCGGACATCCTGCCGGATGCCAAAGCAACCGTAACTCGCTGGCGTGCAGAAGCTAAACGAGCGGGACTACCGGGTCTGTTTTTAATTGCAACTAATTCATTTGGCTTCTCTCGGTACGATGAATACGGGTTCGACGCACTATCCGAATTCCCACCTCACTCAACATGGTCGCCGCAGGATAACAATGTCGTTCTGCTCCATCCGGATTATCGTGGAAAAGTTTATTCGTATTCCGGGATATTCGAATCAATCAAAGCGATCTCAAAGGGAGGAGACGATACTACGCGACGAACGGTATTTCCGGGCGTGATGCCTTGTTGGGACAATACTCCGCGGCTGCCATTGGGTGGAAACGTATTTCATGGCTCAACACCAGCTCTTTTCTATGAGTGGCTGACGCACAGTATTGCTCGTGCAAAAAGAAACGCAGAAGACGAGCGTATAGTCTTTATCAATGCTTGGAACGAATGGTCGGAAGGGGCTTACCTAGAGCCGGACCGGTCGATCGGTTGCGGTTATCTCGCGGCATGCGCAACGGCGATCACGGACGAGGTAAAAGTAGATTGCCGCGTCGCTGCCCTATTCAAGCAACAGCGCGAAAGTTTCCAAGCGAGCCACCGTAGAGCGATTGCGATTCATCTATATTACGAAGACCTTGCCACGTGGTTCGCGGCACAAGTTGCGGATTTTGGCGGCGTGGATGTCTACATCACAGTCCCGCGAACCATCGACTGGGAGGCTGCCCAGGCAGTTAGAGAAAGCTTCCGCCAGGCCTATATCCTGGAGGTTGACAATCGTGGCCGAGATATTCGTCCGTTCCTTACGGTGTATTCGCATTTACTGAAACGAAACTACGATTTCGTTTGTAAGCTGCATTCAAAGAAGTCACTCCACTTAGGCGGAGGAGATCAGTGGCGGGTAGATGTAGTGGGTCAACTCCTTGGCCCAGCGGCTAGAGATGCTTTAAACACATATCGATCGAAATCATCCGTAGGGATACTCGTACCTCGCGGGTCACTGGAGAGCCTGGCCGATCCGAGCATTCGACTTCGATCAGAACAGAATCTGATTACTCTCGCGGCACGATTGAACTACAAAATCACCTTTCGGGAATTATTTGTGGCCGGCTCCATGTTCTGGTTCCGACCGTCGGCTTTGCAGAACCTATATCGGCTTTTCGTGGAAGGCTTGGAGTTCGAACCGGAACTTGGTCAGGTTGACGGAACGATCGCCCATGCGATCGAGCGGATCGTTTGCATCGCAGCCAAGACCGCCGGGATGTCTACGCGAGAGTATGGAGAGACGCCGATAAGCCGGCCCTCGCAATGGCGATAAATGGACCATGACGGCCGAGCCGAATCAGTCGCGAATGGCAGCCCGGCGAGCGGGGATATCGAAAATGACTCGCGATTTGGTTCATTCCGCAAAACAGTTTCTCCGCCCTTTGAAACACCGACTGACTAGGAACCGACGCCTTGTCAAGGCACTCGGTCGTGAATTCGATCCGGTATGGTATCGCGCGAACTATCTGGCCCACGAATATTCCCAAGAACCGCTGCAGCATTATCTGTCGCAGGGCGTCCACCTGGGGTACTGCCCCAATGAGTGGTTCGACGAGACATTCTATCTGGCTTTCTATCCGGATGTTGCGAAGGCTCGCAATGAGCGCCGAATTCTTTGCGGTTTCCAACACTATCTGGAGGCTGGCCGCCGGGATAATCGGATAACGCGGCATGAACAGCAAATCGCTATGACACTCGGTCATGAGTTTGATCCAGGATGGTATCGCAAGAAATATCTGACGCACGAATATTCACAAGAACCGCTGGAGCATTATCTGTCGCAAGGCATTCGCCTGGGGTACTCGCCCAATGGATGGTTCGACGAGAAGTTCTATCTGGCTTTCTATCCCGATGTTGCCAAGGCGCGCAATGAGAGCAGAATTCGGTGTGGTTTCCATCACTATCTGGTGGCCGGACGTCGCGAGAACCGTGTAACTCGGCATGACCTGCAAAGGTGCCTCGAAGCCCGGATGCCTGGAGTTACTCGGCCGCTGCTCCTAGAGAAAATCGGTGACTTGGCTGAACGGCTCAGACCGATTTCGGCGATAAAGATTGCTCGTGCAGCAAGCACTATGTGGGTCCTGCTGCCTACCCTTAATCCAGACATCACCTTTGGAGGCTATCATTGCGCCATTGAACTTATAAAAGCACTGGTCCGACGGGGCCAGACTGTTGCAATCATTTGCTGTGCTGAGCGGAGCAATATCGAATATTTTCTCCACTGTAAGGGCGAAAATTCGTTTGGGAGCGCCACGGAGAACGTGAGGCTCATAAATAGAAGCGACTTGAGTAGCCCGATTGAGGTGGGTGTAAACGACAGGTTTATTGCTTATTCTTGCTGGGAGGCCCATCTTGCCCATGGACTAGCTTCCCTTACTGAGCAGCCGCGGTTCGCGCTGCTAGTACAAGAATACGAGCCAGCCTTCCACGAGTACGGTTCAGAGCATGCCATCGTGAGCTCTGCTTACGATCTCCCGCATCTCCCTATTTTTAATTCGGATGCGCTGAGATATTTCTTTGAGCAGGCCAAATTGGGCATATTTGGTAAGCGGCGATCGGAAGGCCTCCCAGAATACATTGTAATCGAACATGTCCGCGTTCGGGTCGAAACGCCAACTCGCGAGAGCATGGCCCGGAACGGACGTTCTCGTCGTCTCGTCATGTACGCGCGCCCCGAGCAGCACGCGGCGCGAAATCTTTTTCCTCTGGGGATACTGGGACTGTCAAGAGCAATAGAGTTCGGTGTTCTGGTGGGGTCTTGGGAAATGTTAGGGATCGGAGCGTTATCTCCTGGGCAGAAAGTGCAATTGCCTCGTGGTTACGAATTAGTATTGAGACCCAAGATGCCGTTCGAGGAGTATGCCCGGTTCATCGCTGACGCCGACGTGGGTATAAGTCTGATGTACGCGCCTCATCCCGGGCTAGTATCGTTCGAATTGGCGGATGCTGGGGTCCGAGTGGTTATCAACACTTTCTCGAGCCGGAGTTCCGAGTACCTCCGAAGCATCTCCGAAAATCTCATTCCCTGCGATCCCACCATTGAGGGCATCGCCGAGGGAATACGCCAAGCCGTAACCAGCTTGGACGACATTGAATCGCGGTTGCGCGGTGCCAAAATCCCAGGTCCGCATTCTTGGGATGAAGTGTTCGATGATAAATTCTTCGACAAGTTGTCGGGTTTTTGTACAATCGGAGCAGGATCGGAAGGTAAGAGGCGGTTACCGCCAGCGGTGAACGGCAGTGACCTTCAGTAGACGGGAATATACGGCTTTCCGACTTTGCTTTCCATAGGGTTGCAGTCTCCCCATGAGCTCTTCGCTATGAATGGTTACCTCGACTGGATGAAACTCTTTTGGAGCGGCCGCTCAATCGCGCAGACGATGACCGTGATCGCCAATGCTGGTCTGTTCGATGGGCCGTGGTACGCATCGCAGGCGCCGGCGGCCGCTCGCTCCGGGATGGATCCCCTGCGACACTACGTCGTGTTCGGTGCAGCGGAGGGACTCGATCCGCATCCGTTGTTCGATGCACGGTGGTACCTGTCGCAATATCCGTGCGACGCTCAAGCCCGCGCCAACCCGGTTCTTCACTACTTAAGACGCGGCGTTCGCGAGAATCGCGATCCCCACCCGCTATTCGATGCGGCCTGGTACCGTCGGCAGAAGCCAGACCTAGCGATCGCTGGCGGAAACCCTCTCGTCCACTTTGTGAACTATGCCCTGTTCGAGCCGCACGACCCCAACCCCTTGTTCGATACCCGTTGGTATCTGAAGCGCAATCCCGATGTTGCGGCGGCGAGGCTCAATCCGCTCGCGCATTACGTGACTGCCGGCGCTCGGGAAGGACGTGATCCCCATCCGCTCTTTGATACCGAATGGTATTTGCATCACAATCCCGATGTCGCCGCAGCGGGTCTCAATCCGCTTACCCACTAT
>WNFG01006120.1_pt1 | contig 14272 bp, 7 predicted proteins | sample 5400431 | NCBI WGS metagenome assembly WNFG01 (sample SAMN13153346, study PRJNA577476) | soil metagenome | isolation source: 120 cm saprolite under Douglas fir tree site 2 hole 3 replicate 2 | place: USA:California | collected 2015-04-18
AGGCCTTGCTCTCCGCACAGACATCTTCCGTTCAGACATCCTCTGCTCAGACGTCCTCTGCTCAGACATCCTCTGCTCAGACATCTTCTGTTCAGGGAGCGGGTCGCCTGCATGGACAGGTACTTGATGCGACGGGCGCGGTAATTCCCAACGCTGCTATCACGTTGAAGAATGATGCGGGACAGACTTTCTCCGCCAAATCTGACGGCATTGGTTCTTACACGGTGAAAGACCTCCCCGCGGGCAAGTACAACATGGCCGTCACGGAAAAAGGTTTTGCACCGTATGCGCAAGACATCCAGGTGACCGCCGGCGCTGACCAGAAGATCAATATCACGTTGGAAATCCAGGTCAAGCAGGAAAACATTGACGTTGGCAGTGAAGCGGCAACCGTGAATGTAAATCCGGATAGCAATGCCAGCTCTGTGGTAATCAGTGGCAAGGACCTGGAGGCGCTTTCAGACGATCCTGACGAACTTCAATCCGAACTTCAGGCGCTGGCTGGGCCTTCAGCCGGCCCGAACGGCGGACAAATCTACATTGATGGCTTCACCGGTGGGCAGCTTCCGCCGAAGTCGTCGATTCGCGAGATCAGGATCAACCAGAATCCGTTCTCCGCCCAATATGACCGCATGGGTTTTGGCCGGGTTGAGATTCTCACCAAACCTGGCACTGATAAGTACCACGGCCAGTTCATGTTCAATGACAATCACTCCGCGTTCGACTCCCGCAATCCGTTCGCGGCCGGGCAGGGCGATTTCAGCACACAGATGTACAACGGCAGCTTCGGCGGACCATTGAGCAAGAAATCGTCATTCCTTTTCACCATGGAGCGGCGCGACATCAATGACGTGGCCTTGATCAATCAAAGTGTGCTGAACGATTTGCCTGGACAAAACTTTGCCACGGTTGTTCCCAATCCGCATATACGAACCAATCTAAGTCCCCGGGGCGACTTCCAGCTTTCCGCCAACAATACGCTCACGGCCCGCTACCAGTATGTTCGGGACACGCAGGAGAATGCGGGTATTGGACCGTTAGCGCTGCCGAGTTACGGATACAACTCGGCATTGACCGAGCACCAGATTCAGATCAGCGATACTCAGGTGTTGGGCGGCAAGGCCGTCAACGAAACCCGTTTCGAGTACGAGCGCACAAATAACGACAGGAATGCTTTGAGCAATGCTATCGCAATCAATGTTCTGGATACCTTTAACAATGGTGGTAATCCGTTGGGCATCTCCAACCTTGATAGCAGTCACTATGAGGTCCAGAACTACACGTCCATCAGTCATGGCACGCATTTCACGCGCTTTGGCGGAAGGCTGCGCGCAACGTCTGAAACCAGCGCTTCAACCCAGAATTTCAACGGCACTTATGTTTTTGGTCCGGGTGCAAATGTCAAAACGGGTCTGGACGCTTTTAACGCCAAGCAGCCCAGCCAGTTCACTCTTACTCAGGGACAGCCCAGCATTACCAACACCTACTATGACGCTGGCCTCTACGCGGAAGATGATTGGAAGCTGCGTCCGAACATGACGCTGAGCGCCGGATTGCGTTACGAAACCCAGAACGAAATACATGATCATAATGACTGGGCGCCGCGCATTGGTTTTGCCTGGGGTGTGGGTGGTGGTGGCAAAAAGAACGCGACTCCCAAAACGGTGATCAGGACGGGCTTTGGTATTTTCTATGACCGTTTCGGCCAGGACCTTGCCCTTCAGGCGGACCGCCAGAACGGCATTCTCCAGCAGCAATTTACGCTGAATGCAAATACACCGGCGAATCAGACGCTGCTGTCTCAACTGTTTGCCAGTTCCACGCTCCCGACCCCGGGTTCGCTTGGCCAACCGAAGTCGAATATCTATACTCTGAGCCCTGATCTCCGCTCACCATACACGATCCAGACAGCGCTGGCGGTGGAACGGCAGATTTCCAGAGCGGCAACGGCATCGCTCACCTACTTACATTCGCGTGGCGTTCATCAATTTGTGTTGCTGAACGTAAACGCACCCTCCAACCCTCTTGATCCAACTTCGCGTCCTGATACCTCACGCGGCAACATCAACCAGTACACGTCAGGGGCGGACTTCAAGCAAAATCAAATGATCGCCAGTGTTAACGTCCGGGCTGGCGCGAAACTTACACTGTTCAGCTATTACAGCTTGAGTTACGCCAATAGTGATACAGGCGGCGCCAGCAGCTTCGCTTCCAATTCCAGAGATATCAGCGCTGATTACGGGCGCGCATCATTTGACGTTCGCAGCCGGCTCTTTTTCGGCGGCAGCATTGCCATGCCTCATGGCTTCCGCGTAAGTCCATTCGTTCTGTTCTTCAGCGGCGCGCCGTTCAACATAACCACCGGATCTGACTTGAACGGCGATTCGGTATTCAACGACCGTCCTGCATTTGCCAGCAGTCTGACCAATCCGGTGAATCTTGTATCCACGCCGATTGGCAACTTTGACGCGAAACCTGTTGCCGGCGAGACGATTGTTCCCATCAACTTCGGAGACGGGCCGTCACAGTTCACGTTCAACCTGCGTGTAAGCAAGACGATTGGCATCGGACCCAAAGTAGAAAGCGCCAACAACAATCAGCAGGGACCGCAAGGCGGAGGTGATCGCGGCGGTCCGGGTGGTGGTGGCCCGCGCGGTGGTCCCATGGGTGGCCCAATGGGCGGCGGTCGTGGACCGGGCGGTCCTTTGGGCGAACGCTCCAATCAGAAATACAGCCTTACGTTCAGCTTGAATGCCCGCAACCTGTTCAATAACGTGAATCCCGCGCCGCCGATCGGCAACCTGGGTTCGCCCCAGTTCCTGACGTCTACAGCTCTGGCCGGAGGACCTTTCAACTCACAGTCGGCGAATCGCAGGGTTGATTTGCAGGTAATGTTCTCGTTCTAAAGATTGGCAAGGGCTGGTTACGCTACTGCATTCGGCTGGAAGGTGGGAGGAAGAGCATGGGCCTTGTCGCCACCTTCGGTCCGGGCCGCGCTCAACGCGTCTTCCACGCGATTGATGACCTCAGTCACAATGTCGACGGCGTCGAAGCGCTCCAGCATCACTGCCTCGGCGATTCCAACCGTCATGGGCGGCACGCGGTCGCTACTGGGGATTTTTATCTCGCGCAGGACCTTGCGCATTTTTTCCACGACGAGGAAAGCGTTCTTTTCACCGGTATCAGACAGCACCAGTGCAATCGTCGTCAGGTCATAGCGAACGGCCACATCATTCTGTCGAATGTGTGAAGCCAGTGTCTGGCCAATCTGCTGCATCATGTTTTCCACCGGCGCTTCGCCCACTTCCTTCACCAGTGCGGACGCTTTGCCAAAATGCAGCAGCATCATGGTGAGCGGCGTCTGCTGTTGCAGAGAGCGCTTCACCTCAGACAGAAGTACATCGAGATATGACGATCGCTTCAGCAGCCCTGACTTTTCATCCGTTACGGCCAGGGTCTTCATCAGCGTGCGCAGGCGCGCGTTGGATACGGCCAGCACAACCTGTTCGGCGATCGTTTTCAGAATTACCAGATCAGTCTGCCGCCACTGCCGTGGCGTGGTCTGCTCCAGAATCAGGATTCCAGATTGCTCACCCGCATCCAGCAGTGGAATGGCAACCAGGGATTCAATGCTCAGGGCAAGAATCTGTTCCCGCGCCGGCGCAAGTTCACTGGCCGTACGCGCATTGGGGATGGCGACTGTTCCATCGGCGGCAAGCTGTTGCGTCACGGCAATCAATTTCACAATCGACATGACGTCTGACTGCTTCACGCCCGGCGCACAGTATTCCAACGCGGCGGAAGGCGGCTTGCCCGGCGTGCACAGCCCAGCCACGCAACGGCTGGCCGTGAAATGCTTGCCAATCTCATTGACCGCCGTAAACAGAACGCCCTTTACATTGGCCTGGCGATACAGCGTGCGCGTGATCTCACTAATGCGGGAAAAATTATCCGCTGCGTGCTCTTCCTGCTGGTTGGAAGTTGGCGCTTCCTCGCGTACCGGCGCTGGAGCCGCTGCCGGCTTTGCTTCAGCATAACGGGGCGTAAAGCTCGCCGAGAGATACAGGTTGCGCAGCTTCTCGTTCTTTTCTTCTTCCCGCGGATAAGCCTTATGCATGCGCTCAATACACTCCATGGCTTTGGCGCGCATGCCGTATTGCAGGTAAATTTCAGCTTGAAGGATTACGTCTTCAAGATGCTGCGCCGGCTCGGGGGCCCTGGCAGGAGTGGCCGGCGCCGCGGCCGGTGGTGGTGCTTCCACCGGGTGGGAAGTCTTTTGGAAGCGAAACAACTTCAGCAGGACCCGGCTGTATTCATGCTCCAGTCCGGCATTGTTGAAAAGCTCTTCCATGTACTCGGAAAAATCAAGTGCCGGCGGACGCTTGTCAGACATCTCAAACATGGCATTGAGAAATTCTCTACGCCGTCCCGCACGCGTCTCATGGCTTTCCAGTTTTTTCGCCAGCTTCAGCGCACCGTTCACGTCGCCAATATCCAGATAAACGCCCACCAGCGATCCTATGTCTTCCAGCAGCCGCGGGTCTTTTTCGAACAGCTCCCAGGCGTGAGGCTCAGCCTCTGCCGGGCGGCGGGCCGCCATCAAGGCATGTGAGTAAAGTTCGCGAACTTCCGGAGTGCTCTGGAAGCGGGTCACCATGGGCGTAAGAACGTCAATACATTCAGGCAGCAGATTGCGGGAAAAAAGTCCCCGGCCGTACTGAAGCACTGCCCGCGGATTCATGGGGTCAAGATTGTAGGCCCGCTCAAACCACTGGAAGCCGGAACCGGGCGCGCTTTCGTCCTTGAGCGTTCCCAACTGCACAAAGCTGGCAGCGGCGACTTTGCCTTCGCCCATCAGCGCCGCTTTTTCACCGCTGCGTTGATAATTTTCCTGGGTGGGTGAAAGCTCCACAATCCGTTTGATGGCGGCCAGGGCCTGGGCATTCTTTCGCTGTTTCTCGAAACCGGCAAGCGCTGTTTCGTAGGCCTCAAGGGCTTCGCGACGGTCCTTTTTTTCGATCAGCTGCGCGTAATGGAAGGTCTGAAGCGGTGTGGGAATGGAAATTTTCAGCAGCTTCTTGAAGGTGACAACGCCTTTGGCCATGTCACCGACCTCCACCTCCTGCTCAAAGATGGTGCTGAGCAGGGAAGCTGCTTCCGCTCCGCGACCCAGGGCCAGACACAAGTCGGCCGCGGTCTGCCGGACCTGCTCGTTCCGCGGCTCGTCCTGCAGAATGGAAAGATATTCTTCCAGGGCAGCGTCAGGCTTGCCCCGTTGCAGGTATTTTTCCGCTTTGTCCAGCCGTTTTGAAATGTCCGCCATGCGATTCATTACCTCAGGGCGTCTGGCGAATCACGGCCAAGATAGACTGAGGATAGAAGTACGTTCATTCTATGCGGAAACACTGCTCTGCTCAATGCTTGCCCGGGAATCATGAGTCCAAACACTGGCGTTCGCCGCCAATTGTGATACTCTCGCGCGACTGAAATCAAACAGGAAATCTCGATCAACGCGTTCCACTGGGAATTCGAGTGGATGGTTGACCCATAACTGAATGAACGATCAAGAGCAGGGACTTAAACGGGAGCTTAATGCCCGCCAAATGGCCATGGTGGCCGTGGGCGGCTCCATCGGCACCGGACTGTTGCTGGGCTCCGGCGCTGCCATCCAGGTAGCCGGGCCGGCTGTGATTGTCACCTACATTCTCAGCGCCCTGGTCTCCTGGACCGTAGCTATGGCCCTGGGCGAGATGTCTGCCATGCATCCGGCTGCGGGATCGTTTGGCGTTTATGCCGAGCTCTATCTCAATCCATGGGCCGGCTTTATTGCACGCTACGGCTACTGGTTCTCCGTGGTCATCGCCATTGGCTCAGAGCTGGTGGCTGCCGGTACGTACATGCGGATCTGGTTTCCCAACATCCCGGTCGTATTGTGGATGGTGGTGTTTGGACTCTTTCTGGTCGCCATCAATCTTTTTTCTGTTGGGCACTACGGAACATTTGAATACTGGTTCGCCCTCATCAAGGTGGTCACCATCTTTGTGTTCATTCTGATGGGCGCGGCTTTGCTGCTGGGGCGGCGCGTCCATCCTGAATACCTTACCGGAGGCGGTTTTGCTCCCAATGGCTGGCCCGCGTCGCTCATGGCGGTGTCATTCGGGCTGTACAGCTTCCTTGGTATTGAGATGGTCGCCATCTCTTCTGGTGAAGCGCGTTCGGGAGCGGAAGTGGCGCGCGCCACCCGCATCGCCTTTGCCACTCTTACGTTCGTTTACGTGGGCGCCATGGCCGTGCTGGTGGGAGTGATGCCGTGGAAGAGCGCCGGGGTCGCGGAAAGTCCGTTTGTTACTGTCTTCAAAGTGACAGGCGTTCCGGCGGCGGGCTTCATCATGAACTTTGTGGTGCTCACGGCTGCCCTTTCCGGGGCGAATGCCAGCCTATACGTGACCTCACGCATGTTGTTCTCGCTGGCCAGAGCCGGACACGCACCTCGCCGCCTGGGACAACTTAATGAACACGGCGTTCCCATGGGCGCACTGCTGGCGTCCATGCTGGGCATTGTACTGGCCATTGTGTTGCAACTGCGCGCCCCGGAGCAGGCCTACCTTTACATCATCAATACGGCGCTGGTAGGAGGAATGATCGCGTGGCTGGTCTCGCTGCTGGCCCATGTACGCTTTCGCCGTGTCACCACCGCGGACCAGCTTCGCGCCCTGGGACTTCGTTCCCCGTTAGGCGCTGCGGGGTCGATCTTCGGATTTGTCGCAATTCTCGCGGTGATTGCCAGTACCTGGTGGGTACAGCAATCCAGTGTGGCGGCCAAGAGCGCCATCTTCTATATGGTGATTCTGACTGGAGCGTATTGGCTGGTGCGTCGCAGCCAGAGCGCCAAACCTTAACCACAGAGGACACAGAGAAACACTGAGGAGTTTTTAATCCCGAGCGCAGCGAGGGAACCCTACGGTCGGCACGACTTCGGATCAAGGCGTTGGTTAGTTTTCGCCCGCACTCTCCAATTGTCCACAGAAGAATTGACTGAAACCAAGCCCGATTTTCCTGAGCGTTAACCCCTAACGTCCACGTGCCATTCCCGTCTAAACCCAGGGAAGCCCGAGAGAGTGGGATAAAATTTATTGAAGCTTGCTTATTTTGGAACGCATTTGTTTGGAACCCGGGGCCTTCGCTCCACGTATTCACCTACAACCCATGCGGATGATCGTCGACATCTTCGGCCAGGTACTCAGGACGCTCTGGGCGCACAAGCTGCGTTCATTTTTGACCATGTTTGGCATCGCCTGGGGTGTGGGCTCTCTGTTGATGCTGGTAGGTTTGGGTGAAGGTTTCCGTTCAGGCGAAGTGAAAAACATGGCCAACATTGGCCAGGACATCATCTTTGTATGGGGTGGGCAGGTGCCGGCAGTTCCGGGACAACACCAGTCCATGCGGCCCTATTTTCTCACTTATCAGGACTACCTTGATGTGAAGAAGGAAGCCACACTGGTGGGAGATGTGGCGCCTATCATCAATCGGGGTGACTTGCGAGCGTTGAGTGAATGGAACACCAGCAGTGGCTCAGTCACGGGCAGTACGCCGAACTATTCCAACATCCGATACCTGCCTCAGGGGCAGGGGCGATGGCTCAACGATGGCGACGAGACGGAGCGTCGCAGCGTTTGCGTGCTGGGCTATCAGATGATGCGAAATCTGTTTCCCGGACGTCCCGCAATTGGCAGCACGATTTTGTTGAACGGAGTGCGCTTTGAAGTGATTGGAGTGCTGGCCAATATCGGGCGCGAAGAAAACAACATGAATAATGTGCGCATTTACGTGCCTTTCAGCACAATGCGCATGTTCTTCCCCATGAAAACGGCGAAAACCATTGATGACATCAGCGCCATGAACCTGCGTCCGGTAAGTCGTGAACAGCACCTCAACGCCATTGACCAGGTGCACAAGATCATTGCCCGCAACCATGGTTTTGATCCTGACAACAAAGAAGCCTTTGAAGGCTGGGACACGGTGAAGAGCACGGAAGCAGTAGGCAAAATCTTTACCGGAATGGACATTTTCCTGGGCGGCGTCGGCATGGTTACGCTGATGCTTGGTGGAATCGGGATCATCAACATCATGCTGGTATCTGTGACGGAACGGACGCGCGAGATCGGCTTGATGAAAGCTGTGGGGGCCACCAATCGCAATATACTGATGCAATTTTTTCTGGAAGGCGCGTTCTTGACTCTGATCAGCGGGGGTGTTGGCATTGCCGCGACCGCTGGTCTGATGGCGATTTTGGGCTTGTTTCAACCGCCGAATGGATTCGATCCCCCTCACATGGTTCCTGCATCGGCTGCATTAGCTGTTGGATCGTTATCTGTAGCTGGAATTATTGCCGGACTGTATCCCGCGCGGAAAGCCGCGATGCTGTCGCCTGTAGAAGCGCTGCGAAAGGAATAACGTTATGGTCCATGATCTTCTTGGGCAAGCCTGGAGCGCCATGCGCCACAATCGCCGCCGCACTGGACTTACCATGGCGGGCATGGCCTGGGGCATCGCCACCGTCGTGATTCTGCTGGCCTATGGCGCCGGATTTGGCCGCGCCATCCACAACATCTTTTCCAATTTTGGATTGCAGATGATGGGCGTTTTTCCGGGCAGAAGTTCTTTGCAGGCCGGAGGAACCAAAGCAGGGACGCAGACGCGATTTACCCTTGACGATCTGCAACATATTGAAGACCAGGTGCCGCTGGTGCGGCATATCTCGCCGGAAGCCAATCTTGATACCACTGTGCAATATGACACGCGGTCATACACGTTTCCGGTGGGCGGCTTCTACTCGCAGATCCAGTACATTCGGGCCATTGAGATAGCGGAAGGTAGATTTTTTGGTCCGGAAGATGAGATTCAGCGCGCTCGCGTGGCGGTGATTGGTTCAGACGCCAAAAACAAACTTTTCTCCGGCAAGCCTGCTGTGGGTGAAAACATTCGCTTGAAGGGTGTGACTTTCCAGGTGATTGGCGTGCTCGCGGCAAAGATGCAGGAAGGCGACGACGATATCAACAAGATTGTGTACATTCCTTTCTCCGCCGCAGGCGACTTGAAAGACACGAAATATCTTGATGGCATATGGGTGGGCTACGAAGGCACCGAATTCGAAAAGATTGAAGGTAATATCCGCAGTACCCTGGCCGCATTTCACGGTTTCAATCCTAAAGACCAGCGTGCAGTGTTTATCTGGAACGCCATGAAGAACGTGAATAACTGGACCATTATTACTGTAGCTCTTCAAGTATTGCTCACATTTATTGGAACACTCACGCTTGGGATCGGCGGCGTAGGCCTGATGAATATTATGCTGGTCTCTGTAACACAACGCACGCGTGAAATCGGTGTGGAGAAAGCCCTGGGCGCGCGTCGCAAAGACATTCTGGTGCAATTCCTGGCTGAAGCCATGGCCATCACTTTTGCAGGCGGGCTCATGGGAATTGTGGTGGCTTATTTGATTTCGTTTACTGTCGGTCGGATTCCGCTCTACAGCGTGATCGCCAAGAACGCTGAGGCCGCGGACATTCGCCTGATCATTTCACCCATGAACCTGCTTGTCTCCACGGGGATCCTGATGGTGGTCGGCATTGTCAGCGGCATGCTGCCCGCACTCAAAGCCTCGCGGCTCGATCCGATCGAAGCGCTGCGCTACGAGTGAGATTCCCCGAACGCCGTTTCCGGCCAGGGGGTGGGGCAGGCTTTCATGCCTGCGTTCAAACCTTTCTTCTTTTCTGTTCCATCTGTCATATTTTTCTGTCTTAGTTCATTAAGTGTGATTTTTATCACTGAGCCACACAGGAAGGCTGACTTACGATAGAATCGATTTTGAAAATGAAATTCAATTTCAATTTCAAAATCAATCTGGACTGACGATCAAGTGACAGGAGTTGGAAAGTGATTAGACGCAACGTTCGTCGTCGCGCTGCAACCTGTGCCTTAGCATGCCTGATGGCCTTTCCTGTGCTGATGAAGGCGCAGGAGAACTACTTTGTCACCTACACACACCACATGGAAGAGCCGGGAAGCCTGGAGATTAGCTCCAAGTCAGTTGCCGGATTTCCCAAGGCGGGCAACAGCTTTCTCGGTAGCGCCGTAGAGTTGGAGTATGGCGTGAATGCCTGGTGGACCAGCGAGTTCTATCTTGACGGCCAGACCACGGCCAGAGAGAGCACGATCTTCACCGGCTTTCGTTTTGAGAACCGCTTCCGTCCGCTGCTGCGCGAGCATTGGATCAATCCGGTTCTTTATGTGGAGTTCGAGGACATTAACGGCGCCGACAAAGCTCTCCTGGAAGTTGTTGGTCATGACGGGGTGTCTGATTTTCTGGATCGCAATGATCGCTCGGAAAGAAAACGCGAAGTTGAGTGGAAGCTGATTCTCTCCAGCAATGTGAAAGGCTGGAACATCGCCGAAAATTTCATTGGCGAGAAAAATCTCGCCGGCGATCCGTGGGAGTTTGGTTACGCCGTGGCGGCAAGCCGCCCGTTATCATTGGCGGCCAGTGCGACCAATTGCGCTTTTTGCCGTGAGAATTTTGCACTCGGGGCGGAACTCTACGGCGGACTGGGCGATCGTTACAGCTTTGGCTTTTCCAATACGTCGCGTTATCTGGCGCCAACCGTGGCTTTCAAAATGCCCAACGGTCCCACGCTCAGCTTTTCGCCCGCCGCCGGTCTGAATCACAACAGTCATGGTGTGCTGCTGCGCTTCGGTGCGTCGTATGAAATCCCGCAGCTATTTTCCCGGCTGCGGAAGAAATAATGCAGTCCTGCAAGATTTCAATTCGCGCACTTGTTTTGGTAGTTTCAGGCATGCTGCTCCTGGTCGCTTCACTCTATGCTGCGGTAGGCGACGGTTTGTGGATGACCCACGTCCCGGAAAAGGCGCGCAGTAAGCAGAATCCCTTTGACAGCAATCCGACGGCGCAGGCCGCAGGCGCCAAACTGTTCGCACAGAACTGCTCATCCTGCCATGGTGACGATGGCACGGGACGCAACCACCATCCCAGCCTGCGCACAGAGCGCATTCGCACCGCCACTGCTGGCGAGTTGGAATGGCTATTGACGAACGGCAGTATGAAGAACGGCATGCCATCATGGTCCCGGCTGCCGGAACAGCAGCGCTGGCAGCTTGTTAGCTTCTTAAAGAGCCTGCAGTAATTGGGTAATTGAGTAATCCCCCTACATTCCGTTCTGTTTCTTTTCGCGTTGGAACGGCTGTTCCAGATAGCGTCGCGCTTCTTCCAGCGCGCCCTGAGTATTGTCACCGGTCTGAATCGCCTGGCGATACTCATTCACCGCACGGGACCGCTGTCCGGTAACGTCAAAGATCTTGCCCAGCATGATGTGGCTCCAGACCTCAGTCCAGCGCGGGTCCTGGTTGCCATTCAGCGCTTCACGGTACTCATTTGCCGCCGATTGGTAATTCCGTTGCAGGTAGAACACCTCAGCAATGCGATAGTGCGCCAGTGAGCTGTTGTGGTTGACCTCAAGCGCCTTGTTAAATTCAGTGAGTGCTTCGGCCAGGCTGCCTTCCGAGGTCAGCTCCTGGCCTCTGCGGATGGCCACGCGAACCTTGAGATCCGGCGAATTCTTCAAAACCCAGTTATTGGGATCGAGTGCCAGGCGGCGCGGCTTGCCGAACGTTTCTACCGCAAACGGAGATTCCGTTCCCACCACGTCAATGCGCTTCATCTCTGTCTGTCCGTCGGTATCCACTTTCAATTCCACGGGCATGCGGAACAGATCCAGGTCCTGCGTGACTTCACCCACCACACGGAAGCCCTTCTTGATGCGATAGACGGTGTACTTCATCTTGAACTCAGGAGCGCCGGTGCCGTTCACCCACTGCGTGAAGAAGGACGTAAGTTTATCGCCGTGATATTTCTCAGCGATCGCCTGCAACTCGTCCACTGATACTGACTTGTAGGCGTACTTGGACATGAATTCCTTCATCGTCTGGTCAAACGCCTGGTCGCCAATGACCCAGCGCAGCATGTGAAAGATCATGCCGCCTTTGTCGGTTACCAGTGACTGAAATTGCGGAGAAAAGACGTCGAGTTTGTTCACACTGGCCAGGGGCGTAGTGTCATAGGCCAGCGCGCCCACGGCCATGTCTCGCGTAGCATCTTCAAAGGCAGTTGCGCCGGCGGCGTTCTGGACATAACGCATTTCCGAGGCGCGTGCGCCACCATCCACCATCCACCAATCGTCCTTGCTGGATGCGCTTACCAGACCGCCCCACCACTGGTGCGCGACTGAATCAGCCAGCAGGCGGTAGTTGGTCTTTTCGTTGATATCGCGCGTTGCGATGGCCGAAATTTCCGGCGCCCACCACGTGGGGACGGTATCGTCCGGCAGCTCAACAATCTTCAGCATGGCCGTGCCCACCGGGCCATAGACGCTGGAAAAGAATTCCTGCTCTTTAATGGCGGTGTCACCATAGAAGGGCGCAAACTGCTTCTTGGCGTTGGTGAAATAAACGTGCACGTTGCCGCCGCCGTAAACCTGGTCAACAAAGGGGCCGGCAATGATGGTTCCGGGAAAGCTGGGCTTGGTCCAGTTAAAGGACGATACGACCCTTCCGGCTGGGGCGGGTTTTTCCGCTTTCACGCTGCCACTGCCGACGATCACCGTGCCGGTCGGCGCCGTAATGTTGATATTGGAAGTGAAGCGGTCAATGCCATAGTTGATGACTGGGAACCAGCGTCCGGGATAGAGGAGATAGGTTACGTCTTCGCCGATATAGGCCAGCTTCAGCCCTTCCACGGGACTGTCTTCCGGGCCGGCCAGCGCGCCTTCATAGTCAAACGTCAGCGTGGTGGTGGTGCCCTTGGGGATGGCCGTGGGGAAGGTCACGCGGACAGCGTTGTCTTGGCTCACGCGTTCGGCCGTAAGCGGCTTGCCTTTTTCGTCCGTCACGCGCGTGGGGTGCAGCGCGTTATGCAGCTCAAAGCTGGCAAAGTTCACGTCTTCCAGCGTGGTGAACTTGACGCGGGCTTTGGCCGTAAGATGATGGGTCCTAGGGACGATTTCAGCGTCAATCTGATAGTCATCGGCTTTGATGCGGGCTTTCTGGGCGAACGCGGGCAGAGCAAATAGAACAAGAAGGGCAGCGCCAATAAACAGGCGGGCACGTCGCTTGAGCGGTCGTGCAATTTGCATGAAGTTCTCCAGAGCTGCTGGCGATAATCAGCTTAGATGTCCATTTTTTCAAAAAAGCTGCTTTTATACCACTTCTGAGAACGCCAAGGGACACAAAGCTTGCGGTCTGGGGCGATTTTTACCACAGAGGACACAGAGGAACGCAGAAAACCAACGGAATCGATTTTCGCTCAGTATCCCTCTCTGACCTCCGTAGTAAAAGGGCTGATCCCAATCAGCGGGTATCAGCGCAGATCTGCGGCCAGCGGTTTTAATTCGTGCTCTTCGCGAAATTCGCGGCCCCCCGATGACGGCGAAGTCGGCGATCCTTTCCGTGCCTCCGTGGTGAGATTTGTTCGGATCAGTGTCATCTGTGTTAGTCAGTGGTAAGACCTGATTTTTCTGATCCGCGACTATCCGCGTTCATCCGCGGTAGGTTTCTGATCTCGGCGATCGCTGTTCATACTCGTCCTTCCCACATTCCACGCCGCCAGTTGAATCGTGTACGCCAGCTGTCCCACCTGGCGAGGGTCCAGCGTCCCTTCAATAATCGCTCCCTGCAGCTTCTTGATGCCCACCTGTATGCTGTCCGCATCCTCCATCGGACCCAGATCCAACTTCGCCGTCCTGGCTTCTTCCAGCCCCTCATGCATGCGGCATAGCTTCCCGCCCTTCAGTCTCGGAGCCTTGCATCGCCTTCCGTCCAGATACTCGTGCTCGCAGCGGGCCGCTGCCTGTGCCTTCTCCAGGTTCTTGCGCAGCTTCTCTTCGCGCTCGTGTCTGTGGTCCTCCACCGTGCGCAGCCCATGTTCAAAAAGTTTGTGTTCGTCATACTCCACCTGTGAGCCCCATATTGTTTTTCGCGCATGCGGATTCTGTTCAAGGTACAACCGGTACGCCTGAAAAGCTTCATACAGCACCATACATAACTTGCCGTGCGGTGAGGCTTCCCACGCGTCCCTCGTTTGCTTGTCAGTCTCCGCCCGCCTGGCGGCATTCTGTCGTTCTACCTGCTCCACTTCTTCCGGCGCATACCATTTGCCTTCAATGTTCACCGTCGCTTTCGGATCATCGTGTGCTCTTGGTTT
>WNFG01002935.1_pt1 | contig 14270 bp, 12 predicted proteins | sample 5400431 | NCBI WGS metagenome assembly WNFG01 (sample SAMN13153346, study PRJNA577476) | soil metagenome | isolation source: 120 cm saprolite under Douglas fir tree site 2 hole 3 replicate 2 | place: USA:California | collected 2015-04-18
AATGCTCGGACCAATCCCAGGTCTGGTCGGGTCGCGTGGTAATCGGATAGCCCTGTACCCCGCCGATGTAACCACCGTACCCGAGCGGTGCAAGATAAACATAAGGCACCCCGAAGTCCGCGGGATCGAGAGGGCCGGTGTCGAGGCCAAGGCTCTTGGGATCAATCTTGTTGTTTACATCAATGATCTGCGCGAAACGGGTGAATCCCAAACGGCTTTCGAGGATCTTATTGTTGCCCATGTTCCAGGTCCAACTGAGCCCAGCCATTTGCGCACGGGACGGAGCCACGGAGTTAAACAGGTCGGGCGAGTGTGAACCTCCTGCGGGCAAGCCGGCAAACGATGGAGCGCTCTGCAAACTATCGCCAAAGATGTAGCGCCCCGCAATCGAGTGGCTCTGACTGATCTTGTGGTCAATCTTAAGACCGAATCCATTGGCGCTGGCAGTGGTTGGTGTCTGCGCTACCAAGGTCTCAGTAGGAGAAGTAGGAAAGAACCCGAGCAGAGCCTGGCCGACCGGATTCACACTCAAGCCTTGGGCAGCAATGTCCGCGAGCGCACCCTGGATATCTTGCGGACTTGGTACGGTCCGACTACTCACGGCCAATGAGCGGTAACGCTGGCCTTCGTAGTACAGGAAGAAGAAGGTTTTATCCTTGATGATGGGTCCCCCCAGAGTTCCTCCAAACTGATTATTGCGCAGAGGAGTGGGCTGACATTCACCGGGCGCCGCGCAGCCATCGGAGTTATGCTTGGAGAAATAATTAGCAGCATCGGCAAAATCCGTGTGTCGTACCCAGGTTGCTGATCCATGCCAGGCATTAGTGCCACTCTTCATCCCCAGCAGAATGGGAGCGCCGCCCTTGACGCCGAACTCCGACGAAGGAGTTTCCTGGACGCTCAATTCCTGAATCGCTTCCGGTGGGAAAAGAGTGGCGGGGATGCCCACGACTCCGGTCTGGTTGATGGCTGAGTCGCCGTAATAACGATCGTTGTTGTATAAACCGTCGATGAAATAATTATTCGCCGTGGTGCGACCACCGTTGATACTTATTGCCAGAAAGCCGCCCCCCGGAGCGCGCTGTACACCCGGCGTGATGGCAAGCAGCGAGTTGAAGTCTCGTCCATTGAGCGGCACTCCCTCGATCTTCTCGCTATCCACGTAGTTGTTGTTGTTGGGGGAGAGATCTACCAGGGGGGCCGTACCTTCTACCTCGACCGTTTCCGTCCGCTGCCCGACCTGTAGTTTGAAGTCAGCGTGCGTCACGCCACCAGCAGCCACTTCTGCGTCGCGCACCACCGTCTTGAAGCCCGACGCGTTAGCTGTCACTTTGTACGTTCCGATCGGAAGTTCCGTGAAGCGGTAGCTCCCGCTGTTGCTTGTGGTGGCGGTTCTGGTCAGATGCGTGCCAATGTTCTCCGCGGTTACGGTAGCGTTGGGCATTACGGCGCCAGAACTATCCGTCACGTCACCTGAAATGTCACCAGTGATTCTTTGTCCAAAGGCCGGAACCGTCGCGATCAATCCCAAACACAAAGCGAGACACCACACCCATGCTGAATAGTGGCCACGCATAAGACTCCCCTCTTTGGACGTATTCGCTGGCGAAAACACGCCCAATTAACGGATAAGTGTAGCGGGCTTCGAACCCAAGTCAAGGAAATTGTCAAGATTTGAAGGGGGATGACTTTCAGTCATGTGGCAAGAAACATTACAGAAAACAATCACAACGACCGACACAGCACGGCGGTATGTTGTGCGATGAAGATTGCCCGAATAAACGGTAATGCGAAACACGGCATGGGTAGGAGCATGCCATGCGTAGGCGCCGCCCTTACCCCAGCGGCGAGTCGCTCATGCGGAAACGGGTGCGCACGTGTTCGGACAGCAATTCGATGGCGGAACGATTGGTAACCGGGTCCGTTTGTGCCAAATACTTCATGGCTTCCACCAACAGACGCTGGCCATCTACGTAGCGCGGGTCCTCAGTACGTTCACGTTTTTTGCGGCCAAGATCTGGAGGGACCGGAATAGTAAAAACTTTAGCCATGAATATCTCTCGTGGGCGATGTCCGAGCAGTATATCGTCCCTGTCTCGATTTTACAGCTTGATTCTCGCGTTGCCCATTAGCCCTGGGTTTGGGGCGAAATTATCTTGGTTTTGTTCGTGGTCTTGAGTTTAAAAACATTGTCTGGAAGCTTCGGATTGACTTGAATGTCGGAATACTTCGCCAGCCGGTAATCGCCGCTGGGCTCGAAAAATTGTTGCTGCACCGAAACGCCTCGTGCGGGATCGATCCACAGCAAAATGCGGGCAATGTTATTTCGAACTTTGACCGACTTGGGCAGGAGTTCCAGTTTGTCGGCTTCGATGCTGTCCATTTTCTCTTTACCGAGATACTCGACGTCATATAGTTTCAGCAGATCGTGACCGCTCCCGCCGAAACCAAGCACAAGGAAGCTCTCAAGGTCCGAGCGGTTCTTTCCCGCATTGTATTCCGTGACCTGATCAATACGAGGTTGATAAACGCGGACCGTCCCGTTAGTGAACATAACGTACTTCTGCTCGGGCTGGGTGATGTCGGCAGCCATTTGAATTTCCTTGTCTTGCCGCCGGAAGTAGATCTTGCCCTTTTGGGTGTCGGTATCGTTGACCACTTTTTGATACTGAGTCCAGACGAAATCAGCTTCCGTGCTGTGGAAAGCGGCCGCCGCCTTGTCCATTTGCCGGAGAACTCGTTCTAATTCCGAATTGGTTTGGGATTGTGAAGTACTGGGAGCGGATTTAGCGGTATCTTGCGCCACCCCGCTCCTGGCAAGAAGCGTTGCCAAGAGGCAAATCAGCAATTTGCGGTTACTTTTCATCACTCTCTTTCAGTGCTCACCTGTCGTCGCCGCCCAATCAACTATTCCTTCACCACCCAAACCTTATACGCTTGGATGTGGCCTTTGCTGTCGCGAACAATTTCATATCTTGTGATCGTCACCGCACCCGAGATAGGCTCAATGATCCGACGCAACTCGTCGCGCACGATTCCGTCATCCCGGTTGCCTGAGAGGTCGTATCGGGCTGCCAGCGCTGCCCCCTCAATCTGATAGATGAATCCTCCCTGCTTGTCGGGAAGTACTACTACTCCGGTTGGATGCGGGTTGCGCTCGACCGGTTTGTCATTGAAATTTATCCAATAAGGCGAAACAAAGACGAATAACAAGATGAGCGTGACCATCACATCGTAATGCAGAGTTCCACGCTCATAGGACCAAAGCACGTAGCGGCGAATTGTGCGCCAAATGGCCTTCATCGGCAGGGACGGCGCGGTCACAACAGACGGGTTAGTGTCGGCTCTCTGCAAGTCTACTTTCAACTTCTGCTCTTGGCAATCAAGTCTACTCTGTAACGCCGACGTACCCGCGTTGGCACGCGCACGCTGCTAAATTCCGAACAGAATCCCATCGGCCACGTCCTCACAGCTTCCTGGGTGTGATGCGATCGGCGCCAAGATAAGGCTGGAGGACCTCCGGAATCAATACGCTACCATCGGACTGCTGATAATTCTCCACCAGCGCCACCCACGTGCGGCCAATCGCGAGACCGCTACCGTTCAACGTGTGTACGAACTCAGTCTTGCCTTTTCCTTCGCGGCGATAGCGTATGTTGGCTCGCCTCGCCTGGTAAGCCTCAAAGTTTGAACAAGAAGAAATTTCGCGGAACAACTGTTGACCGGGGAGCCAGACTTCAATGTCGTAAGTCTTCGCGGAAGATGGTCCCATGTCGCCGGTGCACAGCGTTACTACGCGATAATGCAGGCCGAGTTTCTGCAATACACTTTCCGCATGGTGCGTGAGTTTCTCCAGTTCGTTATAAGAACCTTCCGGATGAGAAAATTTCACCAGCTCGACTTTTTGAAACTGATGCTGCCGGATGATTCCACGAACGTCTTTACCGTAAGAGCCCGCCTCGCTGCGAAAACACGGGGTGTAAGCTGTGAGAGAGATGGGGAACCGTCCGCCATCCAGTATTTCATCGCGATAAAGGTTGGTTAAGGGAACCTCTGCCGTCGGGATCAGCCACAATTCTTTCTCGCCATGCGGAACACGGAACAGATCGGAAGCGAACTTGGGTAGCTGTCCGGTGCCGTACATGGAATCGGAATTCACCAGGTAGGGCGGAAGCACCTCGGTATAGCCGTGTTCGCGAGTGTGCAGGTCAAGCATGAAGTTGGCCAGCGCCCGTTCGAGTTTGGCGCCTAAATCCCAGTACACGGCAAAGCGAGCCCCCGCCAGCTTGGCTGCGCGTTCGAAATCGAGTACGCCGAGTTGTTCGCCAAGTTCCCAGTGGGGCTTAGGAACGAAATCAAACTTGGGCGGCGTCCCCCAGCGCCGCACTTCGACGTTGTCTTCAGCAGTTTTGCCAACCGGAACGCTGTCGTGCGGCAGGTTGGGGATGCCTGCCAGCAACTGCCGCAATTGCGTTTCGTATTCCGCCGCGGTCTTTTCCAGCTCTTGGATTTTTTCGCGCGATTCTTTGGTCTCGGCCATCAACGCGCTGGCGTCCTGGCCGGACTTTTTTAATTTTGCAATTTCTTCGGAGGCACGATTACGGCGTGCTTTCAGGGTCTCCGCTTCAGTGATGGCCTGACGGCGGTTGGTGTCGAGTTCGCGAAAGCCTTTGAGAACCTCAGAGGGTTCCATGCCGCGCTGGCGCAGCTTCTCTTCCACCAAGGGCAGGTTGTCACGGACGAAGTTAAGGTCAAGCATGGAAACTTAGTACTGTACCTAAAACAGTGCAGGTTAAGCCACGGGATTCGCTTAGGCCAGCGCCCTTAACGCTGTCGCGACTCTCTCAGCCGGGTTGAAGCGAGAATTGGCAGGACTTATGAAGTCAGTAAGGGCTATTTACCTGGCGCCGCCGCTTTCCCGGTGGGCGATAGCGACTTTAAATAGGCTGTCACGGCCGCTGCGTCTTCTCTCGAAAAGCGATACTGCGGCATGGGCGGTCGCGCGGGCAAATCATTGTAGGCGATCCCTGTCATGAAGAATTTGATGGCGTCCGCTTCTTCCCATCCTCGTAACCCGGCGATGTTCGGTGCCTTGTCTGCAAAAACCGGGGTGGGCACAGCAGGCTTGTAGGGCATAGTGGCGCCCTTCAGCAACTGGGCCTGAATAGGTTCACCCTTTTCGTTGCGTGGAGTGTGGCAATCACCGCACAATGACACCTGCTCGACTAGATATTTGCCGCGAGCGATATCCCTGGATCCACCAGGGGACTGGGCCAGCGATACTGAGGTGATGGCGAAGCAAAGCAAGATTCCAAGTCCAATGGAATATGCACTGGTTTTCATTGGCCCCCCGATGATGAAGTGAATTGGAGATTTTACAAGCGTGATAGATCGCTGTCGACAACGCCGAATCACTTTTTTGGCACGGCCTATCGCAGGCTGTAAACTACCATCGCAATGAGACTCCCCGCCCGATGGTTTGTTCGGCTTCTAGCGTGCTTGACCTTTTTCTGCTCAGGCACAGTGATCTTTAGTTTCGCTTCTGCCTACAATGGTCACCCTAAACTTATCGTTGTAATTGTGATCGACCAATTTCGTGGCGATTACCTGGAGCGCTACCACGATCAGTTCGGTGAAGGTGGTTTTCGTCTTTTCCTCGATCACGGCGCCAGCTTCGCGGACTGCAATTACGATTACGCCAACACTCGCACCGCGCCGGGACACGCTACCCTGTTCACCGGCGCCTACAGCAACGGCCACGGCATCCATGCCAACGAGTGGTGGGACGCGCAGAAAAAGAAAATGGTTAGCTCGGTCGAAGATGATCATACAAAGATCGTTGGCATCCTAACCGATGCTCCGGGAGCGTCTCCACATAACCTGCTGGCCGACACTTTGGGAGACGAGCTCAAACTGGCCACGCAAGGGAAGGCGCGCGTTTTCGGAATTGCCCTGAAAGATCGTGCGGCGATTCTGCCCACCGGTTACGCCGGAGATGGGGCGTACTGGATCGACCAAAAGACTGGCGCCTGGATCACCTCCACTTATTACCGCAGTGAACTTCCCAAGTGGGCACAGGACTTCAACTCCCAGAAACGCACCGAGAAGTACTGGAACCGTGAATGGAAGGACAGCGCCGGTAACACATTACGCACTACCTCTCCACGAAAAGCGAAAGACGGATCAGCGGCAGGGTTTTACGAAGTCGTCGGCTCCACCCCTTTCGCCAACGATTACGAATTCGATTTCGCGAAAGAGTTGGTACTTTACGAGAAATTGGGAAGCGGCCCGTCTACCGACCTTCTAGCTATCAGCCTTTCAGCTAACGATATTTTGGGCCACGAAGTTGGTCCGGACTCGCCCCAAATACAGGCCATGACGCTGGCGACCGATCGTCAGCTCGCTGATTTTTTCACTTTTCTTGGACACGAGATCGGAGTGGCAAATATCTGGTTCGCTTTATCGGCCGATCACGGTATTTCCCCACTGCCAACTGTGGCGACAAGTCTGCGTATCCCCGCGGCAGGTTATGCGGCTGACAAGTTACGCGGTCAGATGAATGCAGCGCTTAACGACAAACTTTCGTCTGGAAAGAGCGCAGAGTACATCCGGGAACTCGCCTATCCACTTGCCTGGCTGAATGAAGACGCATTCTCCGCCCTCAAGATCAAAGAGGAAGATGCGGAGAGGTATGTCGGAGAAGCCATGAAGCAGATAGGCCTGCGCGGCTATTACACGCGTTCACAATTAGCACAAGGCGCCGTGCCAGACACGAAGATCGGACGCCGCTACCTGAACAGCTATTCGTCTTATGGCGGCTGGTACGTTATGGGTGTTCCCGCTCCATTTACCGTTGGCACACCCAACGGCACAGACCACGCTTCGCCTTATACGTATGACACGCATGTCCCACTGGCGTTTTATGGACTTGCCTTCCGAAGCGGCACGTACCGCACACATGCGGAACCGGTTGATCTGGTAGCCACACTGGCCTCGCTGCTTGGCATCAACGCTCCGACCCACGCTATAGGACGCGTGCTGACCGAGGCGCTGTCGCCACCGCACCAGCGTGATGATGCTGGGCACCCTCGAGGGAAACCAGCAGGGTCTCCTCAAGCTTCCGAGAAGGCACAGCCAGTCAGGTTAAGCGCCGCAGAAGCAGGTGTTCGATGACCAGGTCGCTATCCCCGGGGGTGCCCGATATGAGCGTCACCCTTGCCGGCATTGAGTTAAGAAATCCGGTAATCGCGGCTAGCGGCACCTTCGGCTACGGGGTGGAGTTCGACGATATTGTTCACCTGGACAAGCTTGGCGGCATAGTCGTGAAGGGCCTCTCCAGAGAGCCAATGGCAGGGAATCCGCCACCAAGGCTCTACGAAACTGCTGCCGGAATGCTGAACGCGATCGGACTTCAGAATATCGGCGCACGCGCCTTCATTGAAGAAAAACTTCCCGCATTGCGTCAAAAGAAAAATGTAGTCGTCATCGCCAACGTATTTGGCTACACCCGTGAAGATTATGAAAGGACGATTCAGATATTGAATGAGGGCGAAGGCATTGCCGCTTATGAATTAAACGTTTCCTGTCCCAACACTTCGCAGGGAGGAATGCAGTTCGGCAGCGATCCCCGTTTGCTCGATGAAGTGGTGAGCACGACCAGACGTGCTACCCAGCGACCCTTAATCGTGAAGCTGTCGCCCAACGTGACGAGCATCGCGCAGATGGCGCGGGTCTCGCAGGAAGCCGGAGCCAATGCTGTGTCGCTGGTCAATACCTTCATGGCTATGGCGATTGACACTGAGACGCGCAAGCCGCGAATTTCAAATGTGACCGCAGGCCTCTCCGGTCCAGCGATCAAGCCGATCGCAGTGCGCATGGTGTACGACGCGGCCCACGCGGTGAGGATTCCGGTCATCGGCATGGGCGGCATCTCGACTGCCTCGGACGTGATTGAATTCCTGCTAGCGGGGGCTGCCGCAGTACAGATAGGTACAGCGAGCTATTGGGATCCCTGTGCCACCGAAAAAATTGTGGATGAGTTGCACAAATATTGCGTCGAACACGAGATCGGAAGGCTGGCGGATCTGACAGGCGCACTGCTGATGGAATGAGGGAACATCGATGGGATGGCGCAATCTCAAAATGATTCGCCTGAAGCTAAGTTATTGAATCTTCGTTGGGCACTAATTTCTCAATAGAATTGCCGGTTGAAACATCGCGCAGAATAGCGACTAATTGCCATTAGAGGCGATTTAAGAGGTGTTCGGGCCCGCCATGACACTTTTCCTCGCGGCACCGTCTAAGGCGCCTCAAAACGCAGCGCGTGCAATTATTATCTTAAAGATATAATTTTATCACTTCGGACCTCACGCCCCAGTGATCGCTCCCATAGCCAGAGAACACACCAATTGATAGCCGGTATTGATGTGTTGAGCGTTTTCTTTCTTGGAGTTCCGCCTGTGAGTTGCTTCTATACCTACCCTAGTGGCCGTTGGTGTACCAGATCGCGCCCGGCGTCTGATAGTTCAGACCTTCGCCCCAGACCGCCTGGGTTTCTCCGTGGCTATCAATATCCATTTCGAAATAGTCACCGAAAGGAAAGCTGAAGCCTTTTGACTGGATGTATTTGTAGCCCGGCACATAGGTGGAAATCTGCGTCTCACTCGACCAGGTTGCGCCGCCGTTGGTGGAACTGCGGTAGTAGGTGTTCCAAAGCGGACTATGGCGCGAATCCATCCAGGCGATGCGGACGTCGCCGGCTGACCCGGCCACGATTGCGGGAAAGCTGTGTTCCACCCCGATCGGGGCCAGCGAGACATCCTGTTTCGGGGACCAGGTTGCACCGCCCGTAGTAGAACTCGCGAAATAAATTCGTTCGTTACTGCTTTTGGCCGCGCCAGCGTTCCATAGCGCATACAACGTTCCGGAAGAGTCTGCGGTCATTGTGATCTGTGCCCCCAGGTAGGCCCAGCCGCACTGAAAAGCGGAACAACCGGGCGGAGAACCGGAAACGTCAAGAAGGGTTGTCCTCCAGGTCTGGCCCGCGTCAGATGACTTGCTGATGTAGAGATTTACCGGGCCTTTGGCGCCCCCATTCTGCGTGAACCCAGCCCAGGAAAAGTACACGTTGCCAGCCTGATCAATGGCCGCGCCGCCAGCCAGCGACCATCCCAACCTGGCGTTGGAATTTACGTTGGCTGAAGTGAAGGTATTGCCTCCATCATGAGACGAAGATACCCATACTTTTTGGGAATGGTTGTAGCCGACATAGACGTCCTTGCCGCGCACGACCAGAATTGGCTTGTCCACACCGGCGTTTGTACTGTCAGCGACAACGACGGTCCAAGTTTGACCGAAGTCCACTGACTTGGCGACTACCGTGTCGCTCTTATTGTTCTGCAGCCAGGACGCGTAAACCGTACGGCGATCGAGCGGGTCTACCACAATCTGTGCGTCGAACTGTCCCGAACGGGTGGGCGAGATCGGACGAGCTGGCTGCCAAGTCTGGCCATTGTCATTGCTTACTGCCAGGACCATCGTGGGTAACGCACACAAAGGACAGGCCGGTACCGAGCCATATTGCGGATAGAGGATATAGACGTGGCCAGACCCATCGGCGGCGATAGCCGGCTCCCATTGGTCGCCAACTGTAAAACCTACACGGGTTTGCGGGGAAAACCCGGAGTTCGCAGCTAGCGCGGAAGGCGCCAACATGGCGGTCAGCACAGTCACAGCGATTGCGTAATAGCTAGAACGCAGCAGGCGCGAAGGCAAAACTAACTCCCCGAGGACCCAAAAGCCTGAGGGGAATTTATCCTGAGAACGTACCTTAGGTCAACGGTACGATCGTTCAGCGGTGTCCCATAACGGCTGGAAAGAACTTCTATTTACCGTTATTTACCGTGCAAAAATTGATCCACCGCTGTGGTGAACATTGCCGTTTGATCTACAAACGTCATGTGGCCGGCCTTGGGTAGAATCGTCAGCTTCGAACCCGTGATCTTTCCGTGCATAACCTGAGAAAGCGATGGATCACATTCATCGTGATCTCCCACCAGGATCAGCGTGGGCACTTTGATCGAAGCTAAGCGATCGGTGTACTCCACCGATTTCAAGTTCCCATCAATCACAAATTCGCCGTGTTCACCCCACATTTCACGGTATAAGTCCCACGCAGAAGTGCCTTGTCCGATGGGGTCATAGTTCGGATCAGGATGATTTTGGTAGAGATAAGGGAAATAACCTTCTCCCCAAGCTGCGATCATATATTCCGCCGTGTAACGGTTCTTCTCGTAGTCCTTGCCATGACCGAACAGACCGGCGGCTTCCATTTTGTCGATACGCTCGCGCAGTTCCGGCGCCATGTTCTGCTTCATCCGGAGAAGAACCTGGTTCATGGTGATCGTACTGGACCAGGTGCTGGCAAGAATCAGGTGGGAGAGGTTCCGCTGATACTTGAGAGCATAGGCTTGCGCCAGTGCGCCACCGTAGGAATGGCCCAGCAGATTAATCTTGCCAAGATTGAGCGACGTGCGCACCAGCTCTACGTCTTCCACCATGTTTTCGACGGTATAGCCGGAACGGTCTTCCAGTTTTTGCGATCGGCCAGAGCCGCGCTCATCAATGAACACCACTTTGTTGTGCCGCGCCAGGGGTAGGAGATAAGGAAGAAAGTAATCGTGTGAAGCGCCTGGTCCGCCATGCACGATCATCAGCGGCTCACCACGACCGAGAATTTTGTAGTAGATCATCACGCCATTTGCATCGACGAATCCTTCCTGCATCGAATACACATTGGACTTAGCGGACTCTTGATGAACGTTTGTCGGATTTCCATGTGTGGCTGCGGATGCGGTTTGGGCACAGATGGGGGCGATAGCTAAGAGCGCATAGAAGAGAAAAGAAAAGGCATGTCGTTTTTGCATTGCGCAATGCTATCGTCTGAGCACCACCCGCAGCAAATTCGCGTTTGTCCCGAGACTGCACAGGCCCGCGGCTCAAACAGTAGAATTTGTCCAACGAATCTAGGCGGCTACGGCGCGTTCGTAGGCCTGTGCCAGGCGCAGAATCGTGGCCTCATCGAAATGCCGGCCAAGGATCTGCAAGCCGATGGGAAGCTTCTCGCGGGTCTCGCCGCAAGGAATCGAAATGCCTGGGATTCCGGCCAGGTCCGCGGTGACGGTATAAATATCGGCCAGGTACATGGCAAGGGGATCATTAGCTTTCTCGCCAAGTTTAAATGCAGGCGTGGGACTGGTAGGAGTTACGATGGCGTCAACCTTACTGAAAGCCTCATCGAAATCGCGCGTCAGCAGGGTGCGCACTTTCTGGGCCTTTAAATAATAGGCGTCATAATAACCGGCACTCAGAGCGTAGGTGCCCAGCATAATGCGGCGCTTTACTTCGGCCCCGAATCCTTCGTCGCGAGTGCGCCGGTACATATCTGAGAGCATGCTTGCATTGCGCGCGCGATAGCCGTAGCGAACTCCGTCGAAGCGTGCAAGATTCGAGGACGCCTCTGCCGTCGCCACGATGTAATAAGTCGGAATCGCGTATGCGGTGTGCGGCAACGACACCGGTACAACCTCACAGCCGAGACTGGCTAGCTTCTGAACCGCAGCTTCTACCGCTTTGCGAACTTCGCTGTCCAGACCTTCGCCGAAATATTCTTTAGCTACACCGATTTTTAATCCACGAACCGGTTTTTCAATCTCGGCTGCATAGTCCGGTACGGAAACGTTGGCGGAAGTTGAATCCATGGGATCACGACCTGCTATGGCACCTAACACGATCGCCGCGTCCTTGACAGTTCGCGCCAGCGGACCAATGTGGTCGAGCGAGGAGGCGAATGCAATCAGCCCATAGCGTGAGACCCGGCCATAGGTGGGCATCAGTCCGACGACTCCACAAAAAGAGGCTGGCTGGCGAATGGATCCGCCCGTGTCAGACCCTAGCGCGATAACAGCCATGCCGGCGGCGACGGCTGCGGCGGAACCTCCCGAAGATCCGCCGGGCACACGGCTGGTATCACTGGGATTGTGCACGGGATGGAATGCCGAATTCTCATTCGATGAACCCATGGCGAACTCATCGCAGTTGGTCTTGCCCAGTACGACGGCGCCTGCCTGCTCCAACCGTGCCACCGCCGTACAGTCGTAGGGAGGGACGTAGTTTTCGAGCATCTTTGACCCGGCGGTGGTGCGCACCCCGCGTGTGACCATTACATCCTTGATTGCAACCGGCACGCCGCCCAGTGGTGGCAGCGGCTTGCCATCGGCGGCGAGCTTGTCAATACGACAGGCAGTTTCTATAGCCCTTTCCTTCGAAAGCGTCAGGAATGCGCCAATCTGAGGGTCTTCCTTTTGGATTTTGTCGTAAAAAGACGCAGCAAGCGCCTGGGCTGTAATTTTGCCTTGTGCTACAGCAGAGCGGGCGGCCTCGATGGTTAGAATGCTGCTGTCCATTTAGTAAGGAACATCCTAAAGAAGTAACTCGACGCGTCGGGAGTTATCGCTCAATGACTTTGGGCACGGTGAAAAAGGTGCCGTCGGACTCTGGGGCGTTCCGCAGCGCTTCTTCGCGCGGCAAAGACTTGCGCAGACCTTCAAGAACATCGTCCCGGCTGGCATAACCAAATCGGTCCCCTCCACCTTTTGAATCGTCCACAGCGTAGCGGTCGGCCACCTGCGCCATGGGCCCGACGTTCGAAGTGTCGAGTTCGTTCAGCCGATCGATATAGTCGAGAATCGAGTTCAGATCACGGACCATGCGGCCACGTTCGTTGGCGGCCAATTCCAGGTTCGCCAAATCGGCAACGTAAATGACATCTTTTTCCGTGACTTTCATTGAGTTTTTTTGCGCACCGATTTTTTCGGTCGGATGCCTGTGTCCGCTCTGTCTCAGGTCTTTGGTTTGGCGAGCACGAATTCGATTCTCTTGACGCTCTCAGCCGTGTAGCGGTTGATCACGGCGAGGTATTGCGGCGCCAAGGACTGCAATTCTTTCCGCCAACCCGCATCGGAAACCTGGACGCGGAGAATTCCGTTAGCAAATTCCAGCGGACAAGTTCGCTCGCTTACTGAACTTCCACACGCCAAGGGCCAGGCGAGCACCGGTCCCTCCCCCGCCGGAGCACTACGCAGCCGGCTGGCAACAATCTTTTCCAGACTCGCGGTGGCGCGTTCCATAGGGCGGATCATGGCAATTCCATTTTATGACGGAGGAATTCGATTTTAGCATCCTCGGTGCGACGGTGGATGGCCCTTTGGGCACCCGCGAAAAAAATTACTCACGAAGTGCCTTTACCATGCCAAGATTCTCGACCACGATTTTCGCAACCCTGCGAAACAAGGAGAACGCATGAAGATATCCTATTTGGGGGAGGTCACCCTTGCCATCATCTGTTTGGCAAGCGCCACCTCCGCACAGGACCGCGATGCCCGTCTCAAGCAAGCTTACGCACGAATTGATGCTTACGTCGCGCGTGAGATGCGAGACCAGGGCATCCCTGGCATGTCACTCGCTTTGACCGACCGCAATGGACTATTGCGAGTTGCGACCTATGGGTATTCTGACATCAAATTGAAAAAGCCTGTAACGCCGGAAACGGAGTTCGAGATCGGGTCCATATCAAAGTCGTTCACCGCAATTTCTCTGCTGCAACTCAGCGAACAGGGAAAATATGATCCGCATCAGCCGATCACCAAGTATCTACCATGGTTTTCCATTAATTCGAAGTACCCACCGATCACCGGACACGATGTGATGAGCCATGCCGCCGGTCTGCCGCGCGATCGCGATGACATTCCATCATCGCTTTATCAAGCTGCCGGAGTACGCGACCGCTGGACCGGATATGCTCCTGGCGAGCACTTTGCCTACTCCAACATTGGTTACCAGATCATGGGCTACCTGCTGGAAGAAATTACTGGCCAATCTTCTGCCGAAAATGTCCGCGAGCGCATCCTGCAGCCTCTGGGTATGAGTCACAGTGAGCCGATGTTTACCCATGACACTTATGGTCGACTCGCGACTGGATATTCGCCGCTCTACGATGATCGTCCGTATCGGGTGAATGACCCGCTGATTGAGGCCACCTGGCTGGAATACGCCGCCGGCGATGGCGCGATAGTATCCACTGCCGCCGATATGGCGGCTTACCTGCGCATGCTGCTGAATCGCGGTGCCGGTCCCACTGGACGGATATTATCCGAAAAAAGTTTTGCGCTATTGACTCAGCACGCCGCGAAAGTGCCCGGCGACGATAGTGA
>WNFG01005781.1_pt1 | contig 14270 bp, 15 predicted proteins | sample 5400431 | NCBI WGS metagenome assembly WNFG01 (sample SAMN13153346, study PRJNA577476) | soil metagenome | isolation source: 120 cm saprolite under Douglas fir tree site 2 hole 3 replicate 2 | place: USA:California | collected 2015-04-18
AAACGCGTCGCCGGGAACGGATGGATGGTCTTCACCCACGGAGGGAGGACTGCGGCGGAGCTCGACGCGGTCGACTGGGCGGTCGAGGCGCAGCACCGAGGCGCCGGTGAGATCCTGCTGACCAGCATCGACGCCGATGGGACGCGGGCGGGCTATGACCTCGAGCTCACGCGCGCCGTGGTCGACGCCGTACAGATCCCGGTCATCGCCTCCGGCGGCGCCGGTCACCCGAAAGACCTCGTTGCGGTGCTCACGGAGGGGAAAGCCGACGCCGCGCTGGCCGCCTCCATCTTCCACACCGGGGCGTTCCCCATCCCGCGAACCAAGGCCTACCTGGCCGAGCACGGCATCCCGGTGCGGATGTGAAGGCGCCGGATGTCGGAGGCCTGACGTTCGACGAGCGTGGCCTGATCGTCGCCGTCGCCCAGGATGCGGCCACCGGCTCCGTCCTGATGGTCGCGTACATGGACCATGACGCGCTGGCCCGCACCGTCGCCAGCGGCGAGGCGCATTTCTGGAGCCGCAGCCGGCAAGCGCCGTGGCACAAAGGGGCGACCTCGGGCAACGTGCTGCACGTCGAAGAGATCCAGGCTGACTGTGATGCCGACGCACTCCTCCTCTCGGTTCACCCCACGCGCCCGGCATGTCACACGGGGCAGCGCTCGTGCTTCGCCGAGCCGGCGACGATCCTCGATCAGCTCGACGCGACGCTACGCGACCGAGCAGCGCAACGACCCGCGGGGTCGTACTCCGCGAAGCTTTTCGATGGCGGGCGTGCGGCGATCCTGCGCAAAGTGGGAGAGGAATCGGTCGAAGTTCTGCTCGCCGGCGCCCAGGAAAGCGACGAGGCGCTGACCAAGGAGGTAGCCGACCTCTGGTTTCACACCTGCGTGCTGCTGCGAGAGCGCGGACTCAGCCTCGCCGCGGTGCTCGAAGTCCTGGCACAACGGCGCCGGTAACGAGACGGCTGACCGCGGTATTGCGACACGGAGTGAGATCGCCTTGGGGTGGGTATGGTGCTGTTTGTGCCCCCACGAGTGAGGGCTTGGGCCGTCAGGTCCTCCGCATGAGGTCCGCCCGGTGGCTGGGCTAAGAGTTCTTAGAAGGATTCCAAAGGAATCGCTATGCCTACCATCGTCACCGATCCCAAGGTACTTGCCGCCAAGTACAACCACGCGTTCAACAGCCACGACGAGGCCGCGCTTCGCTCCCTGATCGCGCCGAACGCCCGCTTCAGCGCCCCTGGCGACGTCCGCCTCGAGGGCAGAGACGCGGTCATCGGCTATACGAACGGTTGGATGAAGGCGGTGCCCGACGCGACGATCAACGTCACCCACGAGATCGTGAGCGGCCCATGGGTCGTCCAGGAGTTCACCTTCACGGGTACCCACACGGGTCCGCTGACCGGCCCGATGGGCACCATCCAGGCCACCAACCGCAAGGTCTCAGGGCAGTGCGTGTCGATCACTCGCTACGAGAACGACCTCAGTGTTGAGACCCGCCTGTACTTCGATGTGGTCCAGCTTCTTTCGCAGCTCGGCGTGATGCGGGTCGCCTCGAAGAACTAACCGGACTTCGACTCGATTTCAGACTGACCCAGAGCGGCGCCCCCGACTGGGGTGCCGCTCTCTTTCGTCAACTTGGTTCGGGGGCCTTCAGCTGGCTCGCGGTAGCCGCTCGTTCCGGTCGCGCGTCACGATCCCCGCAGCGATCCAGCGTTCGTGCCAGCTGACCAAGGCCGTGATGGGCAGGCCGGGGCTGATGAGGAGGCCCTGGGCAGAGTCGCAGCGAAGTTCGGCCAAGCGCTCCCACGATTCATGGGTCTCGACCCCTTCCGCGACGACGCGCAAGCCCAGGTTGTGAGCGAGCCCAATAATCGATTCGACGATGACACGGTCGCTCTGCTCTTTGAGCATCTGGCCGACAAAGGAGCGGTCGATCTTTATCTCGTCGACGGGTAGCTGCCTCAGGTGGGTCAGTGATGAGTAGCCGGTCCCGAAGTCATCGAGGGCGATCTGAACGCCTGTTTCATGCAGTGCGCTCAGCACTAGCCGAGCGTGGCCCGGATCGGCCATGATCGCCCCTTCGGTGACTTCGAGCACCAACCGATCCTCGGGAATCCCGGCGGCACGCAGCTGGTCCTTGATTTCGGCCGGAAATTGCGGGTCGAGCAGATCGTGCACCGAGATATTGACCGCGACACTGACGTTTTCGAATGGTGATTCGCGGATCTCGCGAAGCGCCCGGCGCAGGACGACCCTGGTCAACCCCCGGATCAGCCCGGTATGTTCTGCCAGCGATATGAATTCGGCCGGCGGGATGAACCCTCGACGAGGGTCCGGCCAGCGGACCAGGGCCTCCACCCCAACGAATCGGCGAGTATCCAGATCCACCTTGGGCTGGTAGTGGAGCACCAGATCGTCGCGTTCGATAGCCCGTCGCAAATCTTCGATCATGGCAAGGCGGTCCTTGGAGTACGGGTCCTCGTTGCGCGCGTAGTGGCTGTAACCTCGCTGCTCGGCTTTCGCCCGGTACATCGCGATGTCCGCCCTCTTCATGAGCGAGTCGACGTCGCGGCCGTCGAGCGGATACAGCGCCAGCCCAATACTCGCCTTGAGGTTGATCCCGAGCCCGCGCAGTTGAAGCGGTTCCTGGAGCGTCACCAGGAGTTGCTGGGCGACGGACTCGGCGGCCGCGCTTGTCGCCAGGTCAGTCAGTAGGACGGCGAACTCGTCGCCGCCCAAGCGCGAGACGGTGTCACTGGTACGGAGTACGTGGGGCAGCCGCGTCGACAGCTCCTGGAGAAGAAGGTCGCCGCTGTAGTGTCCGAGCGTGTCGTTGACCTCCTTGAAATGGTCTAGATCGATGATCAGAACCGCGACCTCGCTGCGCGCGACTTCGGCTGCGGTGATCGCCGCCCGCACCCGCCTGTAGAAGAGCGTTCGGTTAGGAAGCCCGGTCAGGTCATCGTGCAGTGCCCGGTATTCCGATCGGTCGCCTTCCTCGATTGCAACCCGCAGGAGCCTGGTCTCGACATGAGCACAGAGTGTCATCACCGCGGCCAGTATGAGGAGGGAGCGGAAGTACGGACCGTTCCAACTCATCAGCAGCGGGGTCGCGCCGGCCAGGAGCGCGCTCCCAACGACGATCGCGGTCAACCGGGACTCCAGCAGGGCCGCTGTAAAGATCACCGGCACCACGTAGAGCACCCAGAGATGAGAGTGAACCCCATCGGTGAAGAACACGGCAGCCGTGATCATGAGCACGCCGCTGAGGGCAAGCGGCAGCATGAGAATGAGGGGAGCCCGCCGCTTCGCCAGGATCCAGCAGACGAGTCCGCCGATGTCGGCCCAGATCGCCACCGCCCAAGCCCCGACGTAGTTGACGTGCAGATCGGGGCCCAGGTAGTCGCTCAGGATGGCGAGTGAGCTAAGCGACCAGAAGGTGAAGGCCGCGATCCGGAAGATCGCATGGTCCAGGTCGCCGGGCAAGCGTCGATGCGAGGATTGCGTCCTTTACACATATCGCAACACTCTTGCGCCGCAGCTAACGTTGTCAACGTGATCCCGTCGCACGGGCGGGATTGGACGCCGGCGCGCGCGCCGGCCGTTGACGCTCTTATGCTGGCGGTAACGTCCTGGAACACCGGCGTCGACTACGGGAAGCTCCTCGACCACTCGATCAACAAAGACGAGGTGGGGGCGCTTTACCAGCAGGCCGGCCTTAGCCTGGACGCCGACCTCGACACGCTGGCCGCGACTCCCCGGGTGGCCGCCAAGTCGGCGGCCCTCGGCTATCTGGAGAAGTACATCGTCTACAACGGCGACCTCGACGTGCCGGTGCTGACCATGCACACGATCGGCGACGGGCTGGTCCTGCCGCAAGATGAGCAGGCCTACGCCAGCGTCGTTCGCTCGGATGGGGACCGGTCCCTCCTACGTCAGGTCTTCGTGAGCCGCGCGGGACACTGCGCTTTCACGCCGGGCGAGACGGTCGCCGCCTTCCGGACCCTGATCGGAAGGCTCAAGACCGGGCATTGGGACGATTCGACGTCCCCCGCCGGACTGAACGCCATCGCCACCGGCCTCGGGGCGCCGTTCAACCCGCTGCCGGCCGCCGTCGTGAACTTCCGCCCCTCGCAGTTCCTGCGCCCGTTCGACGCTAGGAACCTCGACGAGGGCAGCGACCACCCGGACTCGTAAACAGCTGGAGGGCAGGGCCGGGCTTCAGGGCTCGGCCCCCACCTATACCGCGCCATCCGCTATCAGGACACGGGCCACGGACCCCCTCTGGTACTCATCCAGGCTTGATGCAGTCGGCGGCCGACTATCGGGAGGCCGGCTACGTCGACCAGCTCGCAGCCCCCCGGCGAGTCCGATCGTCGGTCCACTTGGACACGGGCAGAGCGATAAGCCGCACGATGCGGATGCATACCGGGCTCCAGGCGTGGCGGTCGATGTAATTGCCGTCATGGACGCCGCCGGACTCGAGAAGGCGACGCTCTGAGGCTACTAGCGCGGCCCATAGCTGGCCTGCATGGCCGCCATCGAGTTTCCCGAGCGGCTGGCCGCTGTGATCATCGGCCGAAGCCGGCTAGCAATCGGATCCCAGACTCAGCCTCCCCCAATCGAAGGAGGACGTGGGTCCCCCGGATAGGCGGCGACATCGCCCCGGGCCCGCCCCAACCTTAAATCACAACACGAGGCGAGGTAAAAGCATGAGAAACACGAAACGTTGGATCAACATCCTGTGGGTGCTGGTTGTGCTCATCACCGTGGCACGACTTGCGACCACGGCGTTTTCGCCGTCCCTGACCATACCGGTCGTGATGGCGGCAGCAGTGTTCGCGCTCATCCACGGGGCGTTGCGCTATGGCTGGAGGGGCGTGTTGGCCTTTCTCGTCATCTGTCTTGTCGTCAGCAACATCCTCGAAAACACGAGCATCCTGACCGGTTTTCCGTTCGGGCACTATCACTACACCTCTGGCCCCAAGCTCTTTCTGGTGCCGTTGTTCATCGGACCGTCTTACTTCGCCACCGCCTATCTCGCCTGGATGCTCGCGATCGTCCTGATCGGCGATGTCCGCCGGCAGGGAAGCTGGTTCACGACCGTCGCTGTCCCGGTGATCGCTTCGGCAGTCATGGTCATGTGGGACTTGACCTTTGATCCGACCGCCTCGACCATCAAACACTTCTGGATCTGGGAGCAAGGCGGTGGCTACTTTGGGGTACCGCTGACGAACTACGTCGGCTGGTTTTTCACCGTGTATGTGTTCCTCCAGCTGTTTGCCCTGTTCCTGCGGTTCCGGAGGGCTGCTGATACAGAGTCACTACCGTTGCCCGCGTCCTACTACGCGCAGGCGGTCATCTCGTATGCCGTGGTTGGCCTAACGGCGGTGCTTTCCTACCTGGTCTTTACCGGCAATGCGGTGGTTACCGATGCCGCCGGGGTCCCCTGGCAAACGAGGAGCATCACTGAGGCAGAGGCGACGGTCAGCATCTTCACGATGATCTTTGTGTCCGTTTTGTCGGGAGTGAAAATGCTCCAGGCATCAGCCGGCGTTCGGCACGCATCAGTTGAGGCAGGCACAGGGATCGCTGCCTAGCAACATCGACCTGTCGCAGGAGGAAACCGTGATGAACGAGTACGCAGGACCGATGCGATTGGCCAACCAGGAAATCAGGGAGGCCATTGATAGCTTCGCGGCGGAGCGGCTGGCCGGTCGTCGCCTCCCCGCGCTCCTCGAGCGCACCGACGCGATGCTCACCGAGCTCGAGACACTGAATCTGATGGAGATGGGGCGCATGCCCGCATCCCTAGTCGGCGCTTTGGCGGGGCTGGTTGGGGACCTGCCGTTCGAATACACGCCGCACCTTGGACCGCGCCCATCGCCGACGGGCGCGATCGACGTCGTGTTCGACATCCAGGCACGCATCTTCAACCTGATCTATGGCTCGGAACCTTCTGACGAGGAGACGCCGCCCACCGACCAGTTGATCGAGGTGGCGAGTTGAACGCCGACATCCTGCTGGTAGAAGACGATCCCGAGATCGCACAAATGTTCAGCCTCGGGCTGTCCTTCGCGGGCCACGAGGTTGAGGTCGCCGGCGATGGTTGCCGTGCCGTCGACCGGGCGCTCAGCAAGCGATTCGATCTCGTCTTTCTGGACGTGGAGCTGCCGCACATCGGCGGGCTTACGATGCTCGAGTTCCTCCGATCCAACGGGCCCACTCGAGATCTGCCTGTCGCAATGCTGACCAACAACGGTGACGAGGCGCTCCGTCAGAAAGCCCATTCGCTTGGGATTCTCGGCTGGCTGGTCAAGAGCGAGACCACGCCCGCTGCGCTAGCCAGGAGGGCGAGCGACTGGACGTCACTGTAGTAGGTGGGGTCATGCGCGGCGGTGTAAACATCTCCTGTGGGACCTTCTCCCCAAGCAGCGGTATCGGCTATCACGGCCAGCCGGGTCGAGGCCGCGCTCGCACTCGGCCGCACGCCAATTGGGGCCGTCTATTCGAGCCCTGAGATCTGCTGGGCCATCTCGGGGATTCCGATGGCATCGTTCAACGCAGCGATCCGCGTCAGACCAGGGCCGGCCGCGGACCGTCAGATCAACGAGATTCGAGAAGTATTCGCCCAGCGAGCCATGCCATTTGTCTGGTGGGTCACGCCCCGGGATTCGGACGACGGCCTGGAGGCGAAACTCCGCGCACACGGCTTCGGCTACGGCGACGAGGAATCAATCGGCATGGCAGTGTCGTTGATTGGCCGTGCAGCAGCGAGCCCCGCGCGAAAATCGCTCTCGGTCGCTCGGATCTTCGAGGTAACCGACATCCGGACATGGTTCGCGACCTTACTGGGATCGTCTGAGCGCACCGTTGATGATGCAACGATGGACCTGGCTACGACGGTCTACTCCCATCTGAGCAATGACAGGCACAGCGGCTGGCAACTTTACCTGGCTTACATGGACGACCGGCCCGTCGGGACTTGTGCTTTACACACCGGCAGGGCTGCCGGCCTCTACGCGGTCGGAACACTACCGATGGCGCGACGCCGCGGCGTGGGAATCGCACTGACGAACCAGGCCCTTGCGGATGCCGCTTCGGCCGGTCACCGCATCGCCACCCTCACGGCCTCAGGGCTGGGCGAGCGCTTGTACCGAACCCTCGGCTTCAGAGAGTACTGCCGATTCCGGGAATACGTCTGGCGCCCCACCGAAGGCTAGGGGCGGACGAGGATCCCGAGCAGGACGCCGATGACGAGCAGGAGCCCGGTGTAGAGGTGCAGATTGACGTTCTTGCCCAGGTAGGACATCAGCTGATACGGGCTGTCGTAGTGCGCCGTCAAGCCCTTCCAGGTCTGGTACGCGAGCGGGATAGTAACCAGCGAAATCAGGGTCGGCCAGGGAAGAACGCCCACGACGACCCCCGCGATGACAACCAGGTAGGCGACCGCCACGGCTGCCACGTACCCGCGGATCACGGCCGCGGGTTGCATGCGAACCACCAGCGTGCGCTTCCCCGCCTTGGCATCGGCGAACCGGTCCGGGACCTCGTTCGCATACAGGATCAACGTCACCAGAATGGCGACCGGAATCGATAGGATCAGCGGCCGCAACGCATACTGGCCGGTCTGCACGAAGTACGCGCCCAGGACCATGATCGGCCCGAAACCCAGCGCGACGCATAGCTCGCCCAACCCCCGGTGCACCAGTCGCAGTGGTGGTGCCGTATAGAAATAACTAATCAGAATTCCGGCGACGCCCAGCCAGAGCAGGCCAAGCCCGCTGATCGCCACCAGTACCAGCCCAACGATGATGCCGACCGCGTAGAAGACGGCCGCCAGCGCAATCATCTGGCGCATGTTGACGAGGCCGTACTGGAGGACGCGGGAGCCGCCGCTGAACTTCGTCGGGGTGAAATTCACCGCATCCGCCCCACTGAGGGTGTCGAAGATATCGTTGGTCACGTTGAGGCCGAGGTGCACGGCCATCGCGCCCAGCAGTGTCAGGGCCGCCAGGCCAAGCGAGAAGCGACGGTCATAGGCCGCCGCCGCAAGCCCGAGAAAGACGGGCACGATGGTCGCGGTCAAAAAGGGAAGCCTGGTCGCGAGGAAGAAGCGCCATCCGGCGCTCATCTGTGGCGTCACTTCGCGACCGCGTTCGGCGCTCAAGCCGGCCAGGTAGTGCCGCGCCTGCGGGAGCGCCCGCTGGCAGAGCTCAGGGAAGGAAAGTTCCTGTTCATCCCAGCCACGGGCAGCCTTGGGGTTGAAGCGCCAGGCCGGTCCACCGACAGCGAGGGCGCCGCTCAGCTCGATATAGCGGCGCTGGTCGTAGCCAACCCCCGGATAGGGGCGGATGTGACTGACCACCAACCGGGCATCGACGCTATCGCGGACAGGACTTGGGCCGGTTGACGCCGGAGTGACTTCGACCGTGCCGTCAATGACCCTGAACGACGTGGCGACGCTCAACGGGTAACCTTCCTCGTCGGCAACGACGAGCACCGCGTGCGAGAAGCCGGGGAGCCGTGACAGCGCGTCGCCGAGGTTCATGCCACAGCTTCCCGCAAATCTGTGACCTGCGGATCACGCGTCGTGTCCCCGTTCGGCCACCACAACACGCGCTTCGGCCGGATCTCGATGACGGCCCGCTCCCAGAAGAGGGGCAACCCAAGCTTCTGCATCGGCTTGAGGAAGGTCTTGATGATCGGTTCCTTGGCTTCCCATAGGGGAAGCAGCCGGTACCAGCCCTGGTGGAGGTCGTCGTCGATGACGCGGGCGTCACCCTGGATGGTGGCGCGAGAGAACGGTTGCGCCGGGACGCCAACGGGATCGGACAGGCTCAGTGAGACCCTGGGATTGCGCTTGATGTCCTCCAGCTTGCGCGAGAACAGAATGCTCGACGTCATCAGGATGTAGCGGCCGTCCCAGAACGGGATCAGTGGATCGGTCCGTAAGCGGCCGTTCCGGTCGATGACCGTCAGCTCCCCGACCAGGGCCTTGTTCAGCAACTCGACGACCGGCCCGGGCATGCCGGCAACGACCGTGGCGCTCATCACCCCTTCATGGTAGGGGCTATGGCCGAGAATCGGGCCAAACTAATGGCGGCTTCATACCCTAATTAGGCGAGGACGCCTGAGGATAGCGGCGGATAACGTCAGGCTCAGACACGATGTCATCGAAGCCGCCTTCAACCGTGGCCTTTGACGCGTTCTCCTGATGCCGCGGACCTCTCGATGGCGGCGATGACCTCGTGGCGCCGGACAGCGTCGGCGAAGTCCGGCACGGTGTGGGTCCCGTTTTCGATGTCTGCCGCGAACGCCGCGTAGGCGCGCCCGACATTGTAGGCGGGCGCTCCTTCCAGGCTGGTTAGCGCGGGCCATTTCTGTGTCAGCGCGGCCGGGATAGCCAGGTCGGCGGGCTCGCTGCGCCCGTGTGCTCCCGCGACGGTCAAGGGAAAGATTCCGGGTATTGCGCCGTCAGCGGTAATCCGGAGGGTTCCGTCGGTTCCGTTGATTTCCCACAGGAACCCGGTACCGCCGGCCACTGCCTCACGGACGTGGATGCTGGCCGTCGCCCCGGATGTGAGGGTGCCGATCACCGCGATTTGGTCGGCCGCCGTTTTCACGATCCGCTCCCGGGTCTCTTCGATGGTGATGAGCGGCCTGCGAAGGTCCGATACGGCCGACAGGTCGGCGAACTCGCCCAGTACGTAGCTGAGGATGTCCAGGCTGTGGCCGACGGCGACCGTGAGCACGTTGGCCCCGTTTGCCTTGTCGAGCATGTAGGCGTTGGGGCGGACCACAACGTCGCCCGGGACCGACAGCCCGACCATGGTCGTGGAGAGGACCTCGCCGACGTAGCCGTCGCGGAGCAGTTCTTGGACGAACTCGATCGCTGGGGCCTGGCGGGCCTGCAAACCAACGACCGTGCGTACCCCCTGCTCGGCGGCGAACGCGGCCATCGCTCGCGCGTCGTCGAGGTCGCGGCCAAGTGGCCACTCGCAGTACACAGCCTTGCCGGCCGCAAGCGCGGCGGAAACGAACTCTCGATGGTGCGGGACCTTGACCGTGACAGCGACCAGGTCGATCTCTGGTTGGGTCACCAGCTGTTTGGGGTCTGAGAACACCGCGCTGACCCCGAACACTTCGCCGACTGCACGCGCGGATTCGGCACTGTGCGCGCTGAGTGCCCGGATCTCGTAGTTCGGCAGCGCGCGCAGCGCCGGGATGTGGGCGGTAGCGGCCCAGCCCCAGATGGGGCTAACTCCGATGATTCCGACACCCAGCGTCGACTCAGGCATTTCCAGGGTTCATCGACGTATACGTCACCGTTGCTGTCAATCATCTTTCGGACGCGACCGACAGGGCCGAATCGTATTCGAAAAATGGAGAGTTCAGCAGGGTTCCCTCGGTTCGCCAGAGTTCGGCGGCGTTGCCGTCAAGGTTGCCGTCAAAGTCACCACCGGCAGGCACCCGCTCATAGGCCGACGTTCACCGGTAACACCGGGGTCCACGTGATTGTTGACTTTGTTGACTTTTACGCTTGACTTTCGCGATTCGAATGCTGGATAATCGCGGCCAATGCTCGCGCGTGGACTTCAGCGTCCGCCCTGCTCCTGTAACTAGGCTCGACCGGCGCTAGCCGGCGGGCCACCCTCTGGTCGCGAGCCGCTTTCCCGATCAATCTGTCAACCCTGTGCCGAGCAGGGAAAGGAGCATTTCCATGTCCCGTTTCGACGGGTCCGCTACCCGACACCCAACCGACGCCACCGCTGAGTGGCTACAACTGTCCGCGGACATTTCCACCGCCGAGTTGCAGGAGCGCCTGTCCGATCCCGACCTGACGATTGTCGATGTGCGCCCGCTGGCGGCCTACAACGGATGGCGACTCGAGGGCGAGACGCGCGGCGGTCACATCCCGGGCGCGGTTGCGTTTCCGGTTGACTGGTTCCGGACGGTCGAGAGCGCCGAACTCCCGCGGTTGCTGCACGCAAAAGGCATCGTGCCGACTCGCGAAGTGGTCCTCTACGGCTATGGGTCAAACGACGTCAAGGCGTTCAACCGCGAGCTCATTGGACCGGGTGCGACCGTGCGGGTCTACCGGGATGGCTGGACAGAGTGGGCGGCCGACAACGCCTTGCCGGTCGAGCGGCTTGCCAACTTCGAGCGTCTGGTCCACCCGCAATGGCTCCGCCGGCTGCTCGCCGGCGATCGACCGGAGGCCGCTCCCGGACAACCGTTCTTGCTCTTTCATGTGAACTTCAGCGTCCCCGAGGAGTACGAGGAGGACCATCTTCCGGGAGCGCTGTATCTCGACACCAACCTGCTCGAACGTGCTCTCGACTGGAATCGCCGCCCGGTGCAGCAGATCGACGCTGCCCTGCGTGGCCTCGGGATCACGCATGACACGACGGTGATCCTCTACGGCCGTGATACGGAGGGGAACGCTAACGAAAAGTGGCCGGGACGGCGCGCGGGACAGATCGCTGCTTGCCGCGCCGCCTTGCTCCTTCGCTATGCCGGGGTGTCTGATGTCCGCGTCCTCGATGGCGGTTATGACGCCTGGGTCCGCGGCGGGAATCCAGTCGAAACCATCCGGCGCGAGCCCACTCCCGTCGGGTCGTTCGGCGTCTCCATCCCGCGACATCCCGAAGCGATGGTCGACATTGAAGAGGCGAAGGAGATCCTCTCGGACGCCGACAATGCCGCCCTCGTGAGTGTCCGCAGCTGGAAGGAGCACATCGGCCTGGTTAGCGGCTACAACTACATCGTCCCGGCCGGTCGGATCGCTGGTGACGTGTGGGGCAATTGCGGGTCGGATGCTTACCACATGCAGCATTACCGCACCGTCGACAACACGATGCGACCGTACCCCGAGATCGCCGCCAGCTGGCGCGCGGCGGGCATAAACCAGAACAAGCGGATTGCGTTCTATTGCGGCACCGGTTGGCGTGCCAGTGAAACCTGGTTCTATGCCGACCTCATGGGTTGGCCCCGGATTGCGGTTTACGACGGTGGCTGGCTCGAATGGAGCAAGGATCCTGCCAACAACCCGATCGAGCTGGGCGAACCGAAGGACGCCGAAGCAGGCGCGGCGTAGCCTGCGTCGATCGCTTGCAGGTCCGCGATGACCTAAATCGGTTGTGCAACCGGTACCTCATTCCGCTGGTCGACGTCGGGGTAGAGATCAGCCCGGGCGATAGCTCGAAGCACCTTAGAGTTCGCCGAAGTTCAGCGGCTCTGGCTGGGTGATGTTCTCAACTGCGGCGGGTACGCCATTGCATCGAAACGAAGCTTGCTCGACTTTGGGCCGCCGCTACGCGTTGGAAAAGAGGGGGATGTTGGCGCCGCTGGCCGGGACCACGGGACCCTCAAGCAGGCTGACGATGAGCGCGCCGACCTGCGATGGCGTCAGGCTCGCGCGCAGTTGCGGGTTTGCGCGCCGAAGCATCTCCGTTTCAACAGCTCCCGGGCTAAGGCAGATCGCGCTGATCCCATAGCGACGACCTTCCACGGCGAGCGCCTCCGTCAGACCGACAACCCCGTACTTTGAGACGTTGTAGGCAGCCAGGCCTGGGAATTTCTCCGTCCCATAGATTCCGGACAGCGACGCGAGATTCACGATTCGGCCACCTCCCGCGTCGCGCATCAAGGGGAATGCCTTCCGGCAGCATAAAAAGGCGCCGGTCAGATTGATGCGAATGGTCTCCTCCCAGGTTTCGAGGCTCGTCTCGTCGAAGGCGACCTTGTGCAAAACCGCCGCGGCGCAAACCAGCGCGGTTGGAGGACCAACGCTCGCCGCCACCTGATAAAGCCGGTCCACATCAGCCGCGCGGCCAACGTCAGCGGTGACGGCTGTAGCCGCGCCACCGTCTTTTCGAATACCGGCGGCCACATCCTCGACCTGTGTTGCCGTACGAGCCGCGACCACAACGTGGGCGCCCGCCTGGGCAATGGCCTCAGCGGTGGCCCGACCGATCCCCTTTCCCGCGCCCGTGATCACCGCCACCCGCCCCCTTAGCCAGTTTGGTGAATCAGCCACGGGATTTTGCACGGGTCCTGAATCTAACTTGATTGTAGAGTCGTTCGTGGGCCGTAATCGCTGCCTCGAGATTGAGGTTCGCCTCGGCGTGCCGCCTGCAATCGGCCCGACTGATCATCGCCACTTGTCTGACACGCTGCGCCGCACCAGCGACATCATCTGCCGGCACGAGAAAACCCGTCTTCCCGTCACGGACGACCTCGGCAAGGGCGCCACGGTCATAGGCAATTACCGGAGTCCCGGCCGCCTGCGCCTCGGCGGCCGCCATCCCGAACGGCTCTTCCCACCTTGCTGGACATAGCACCGCGCAGGCGCGAGCCATGAGCTTCCAGATCTCCCTACGCGGCACACCGCCATGGATCGTAATGTCTGGCTCGCCGCTATGACAGTCGACCTCGTCGCGAGCATACTCGGCGTCGTACGGCTCGCCATAAAGGTCGATCGGAACATCCGCCCCTCATGGGCCGCTCCTTTTTCAGGGCTGAACCGGCCGGCGAAAAGCAGATGGCCGCCCCCGGTCTCGAACCACGCAATCTGATTTACCGGCACGCCGTTGGGCAGCACGATATCGACGCGCGCAAGCCGTCGCCAGCCGGTTGCCGCGGCCTTCGAGACGGTCGCAATTGTGGGTGGATTCGCCGATCGCGATGCCTGGTCAAGGGCAGCCGCCATCGTGGCGTCGGGAGGTAAATGCAAGGTGTGGATGACGGGCGACTCCAGGGTGGTGGCGAATCGCACGGCGGGTGGATCGAAGGCGTGATTATGAACGACGTCGTAGTGAGCCTGACTGACCGCGTCGAAGACGGTGCGGAAGGCCGCTTCTCCGGCATGGCTTTCAGCCGCCGACGAGCGGTCCGCTCGGTATAACAGGCTCGTGAGTTGGTCAGCGCGCACTCCAGTGTCGACGACGGTGACTCCGGGAATCACTGAACCTGCAGCCGCATACACCTCTACCTCATGGCCCCGCTCCGCCAGGCCACGCGCCAAATCGGCGACGACCGCTTGAGACCCACCCAGCTGAGGCTCTCGAATGGGCGTGACCAGCGGCGCAACAACGGCGATGCGCATCAGGGGATCGTCTTGTAAGCCAGGTCACGCGGAGGGTTGACGCCGAGCAACTCATAGGGCACGTTACGATCGCCCCGCCGCCTGATCTCGTCAATCGCACGCGGGTAGAAAATACGCGCAAGCTCGATCGCTTCATCGAGGGATGCGAATTCCAT
>WNFG01009068.1_pt1 | contig 14268 bp, 5 predicted proteins | sample 5400431 | NCBI WGS metagenome assembly WNFG01 (sample SAMN13153346, study PRJNA577476) | soil metagenome | isolation source: 120 cm saprolite under Douglas fir tree site 2 hole 3 replicate 2 | place: USA:California | collected 2015-04-18
TCGCGAGTGAAATTAGCGATGGCCTCGTTCTGCTGGGACGACACCAGGCGGGATAGTTCCTCGAAATACTTCAGCCACGGCTGGTGCTGCTGACGCTGTCGTGCCGCAGTCGCGACCGCCTTTTCTTTGTTTCGAACATTTTGCAAGAGCTGGGTCAGCGCCGCGGAGGTCGTCGCTGCATCAATCGCCAGTTCAAGGTTCGACACCGAATCTCGGAGCGCTTGGAACTGCGCCTGCGCCCGTGATTCTTCCGCAATCAGGCTCAGCAACGTACCATCGCTGGCGTCAGATGGCAGCTTGGATTCCTCGAGCCGCGCAGCGATTTGCGTCACCGTCTTTTGGAGATTAGCCAGCTGGGTGCGCAAGGTCGGTAACTGGGCTTTCAGTGAGGTGGATTCTTGTCCGAGTGTGCTCACTTCCAGTTTTTTCTGCGCGGTCTCCGTTTGGGATTTGACCCGCTCGGCTTTGAACGCGGACAGTTGCTCACGATTGAGGCGATTGAGTTCGGCGAGTTGTTCGTCGTCAATGTCGAGGGAGAATTGAGTAAATCGTGGATCGTCGTGCAGCCGGCTGGCTTCCTCCTGCAAGCGCGCCAGCTCTGCTTTTCGGTCGCTTATCTCGGCCGCCTTGGCAGACACATCGGCTTTCGCACTTGCGAGTCTTGTGCGCGCAGCCGCCGCCGCAACACCAGTGTCTTTGATCTGTCGATTCAGTTGTCCAATTTCGTGTTGAGCCCGGTTATGCCGTGCTTGCAATTGTTCGACCGGAGTTGTGGCGGCCCCTTCGAGAATGATGCCGAGTGTCAATGCGGAATTCGCGAACTGACCGATTTCGACGTCGAGTTTGGCATGCTCCTTTTTCAAGTCGGCGAGCCGAGTGTCGGTCGCTTGCTGCTTTTGCCTATTATCGGCGATACGTTCGGCCAGCTGTTTGATCCGTTCCCGCGCGCCGTTGAGGTCGGCCCGCGCACCGCTCGCCGCGTCGGCGGCGACATGGTTCTGGATGCGGCGGACGAGTTCGTCCGTTGAACCGTGGTCCTCGCCGCACAAGGGACAGATGCCGGTGCGGACGTGGCCCAGCATTTGAGACAACAGGTTCTTAAGTTCGGACTGACTCTCGTCGACCTGCGCAATTTGGCGGGATAAACGCGCTTCCTCGGCAGCCACCGCGGCGAGCTGCGGCGTAAGCTCGCGCGCCTCGACGCGCAGCAATTCCAAGGACTTGACCGCAGCCTGTTCCGATTCAACGACGGCGGGAAGCCGGGCACGGTTGACCTGCCAAGAGGCGATGGAAACGTTCAAGCTCTGCACTGCAGCGAGCTCCGCACGTTGGGTCTTTAGTTTTTCAGCGGCTTGCGCCGCGAGATTATCCTGCCCACGCAGGTCGCTGGCGGCCTTTTCTTCGGCTGTGCGGTGCTGCGCGAGAATGTCGGTCGCGCGGTTCAATTCGTCGTTGGTGGAGCGTTGCTTTTCAATGAGCTGCGCATAGACGGGCTTCGTGGCGCGAACCCACTCTAGGGTATCGACACGCGTTTGTGTCTCAGCGCACCTAGCGTTCATTTCGGCAAGGCGTTGCTCCGCGCGCTGGAGCGTCATCTCAGCCGCAATTCGTGTTTTCTCGGCGGTGCTAAGCGCCTGTTCCTTTTCCGCCAGTTGCTGCTGCAAGCTGGCGAGCTCGACGCGCGTCCGGGGCAGCCCAGCGGCCTCCTTGGCAAGAGTGGAGAGTCGATCGCTGCGGCTTTGGTTCTCCGCGAGGCGGGCTTCCAGAGAAGCCCGCCAGCCTCGTACGGTGGCGGCATCGGGTTTTTGCGTAGCGATGGTTATTCCCGCCGCGCCGAGCTTGCCGCGCAACGCTTCAATTTCCGTGTCGAGCACCTCGACGTTGGTGTGCGCCTTCGCCGTTTGGCCCAATCGGTCCAGTTGTTTTTTTTCGTCGGCGATCTGTTCTGAGAGTTCTTTGATCTCAGCGTTGGCGTTCACGATGACGGTTTCCAGCACCCCGCGAACCCTGGCTGCTTTGCTCACCGCGTTGGCATAGTCCTCAAATGCAAGCATCCGGGCGACGATCTCTGAAGGGAGGCGGCAATCCTCCTGAAAGTCCTTAGTGAGTTCTGGCTGCTCCTGATTAAAGAGATGTGTGGCGCGGAAAAGACTGACGAAATTTTCGACGCGGTCGGTAGCTGGGATATCGCCCCCCGTCAGTTCGCCGAGAACTGTCTTGCGGTCGGCGGGCCGACCGTCCAACAAGGCTTGTTTCCGGTTGCTCACGTCCCGCGTAACCTTGCGCAGGGCGCCATTGCACCAGAAGGAGAGTGACACAGCGCTCTCCTCCGACTTGCTGTCGAGATGCTGGGCAATCTTCTTGAAATGCGCCTCGCCTGACGATTTGATCCGACCGATTTCGCCGGTCACTGCGAAGTCGACGGCGTCAAAGAACGAGGTCTTGCCAAAACCGTTCGGACCATAGAGCACGGTAACGGCTGACCCGAACGCAAAAGTCTGAGTTTTGCGGTAGGCCCGGAAATTCTTAATGGTGACCGTTTCAAGCCGGACAGCCTCAGCGGATCGCTCGGTCTTGACGACCGGATCGTTCGCTGCCAGCGTGAGTTCTCGGGGTTCACCGAAATCACCGCTCATACAATCTTCCACGATGCCTTCGGGGCTGCGCTCGCGCTGCACGACGAGGAATTTTGCGAGCACGGCCGGGACACCGCATTGTTGCAAGAATGTTTGAGCGGATGGCGGCCGTAGGGATTGACCATTCAACGGCGTGAGCGGAAGAAACGGCAGGCGCGCCAGCGACGAACCTAGTGGCAGTGCTAGCGGGACGACGAACTTGCGGCAGAAATAGACGTCGGTTTCGACGCTGGAGCAGAATTGCTCCAGATCGGGCAAACCCGGCTGCACGCAAAACACGAAAGCGAGGTCGAGGGCATCCCACTGACCCCGCTGTTCTGCATAGTATCTTTTGAAGCTGCCATAAAGGGCGTCATAGGTCCTACGCATGTCGCCATTGGAAAAAGCGAACGCCGCCACGACATTCGTGGTCTGTAACAGGAGCAGTGGCTCATAAGCGGCATCAACAGTCGCGTTGGTCAGCCGAGAACCGGGCAGCGCGCTCGCCAGATAGGTCCGCAGGCTGTCGGCGGACGGATGAGGGTTATGCGGCGAGCGCGGCATCGATTGCTCCTTGAACGGCAGTCCCCGTGGCTGCTTGCTGGAAAATATCTAGCAAGTTCCGATACCCGAGATGCAATAGGCCGCTAGCTGGGTCGGTGATGTTTCGCTCTTGGCCCAGCTTCGCATTTTCCGGATCTAAGAAGCTCCCGAACTTCTGACGCCAAGAATTGTTGTCCCGGTCCCGCGAAATGAGGAGAACCTGACGCCTCGGCAAGGGCAAAAAGCTCTTGGAGTGTTCAAGGCAACCCTCGTGCGAGTAGCCGCGGATGGCGAGAATATCGACGGTCTGATTATTCATCACCACCGCCGCGTGGGCGGGATCAGCACCAACCGTCGTGTTTGTGAATCCTATACCGATGATGTCTAGCGTGTGGACGAGATGCTCCAATGCTTCGGCTTCGGCCTGGTCCCAATGATCCGCATCTTCGGCCGTAGAATCGGTGGCCGCCATTTTCATCGTGTTCGTCGCGGATTGAGGCGAGATCGTCCGAAGTTCGGCGACGGTTTTCCGGTGCGCGATGTCCGACTGCGGAGCAAGTGCCGTAGTCGGATAGCTCGCGGACAAACCGGGTAGGCCATCGAGTTCATCGTTCAGCCATTTGACGCAGGCAGGAACTGGAGCGGACGGAGCACGAGGATCAGGACCGGCCAACGGAAAAACAGAGGCGTTTTCGACCGCACACGCTCTGCCGGCCGCGCCGGCGGTGAGTGAAGCGGGATTAACCTGTAAAAGTGAGTGAATGCAGGCTCCCCTCTCCCGGAAAAACACATCGCGATAGGGGGAAAGCAACGTGCTCGAACGGAAACGCGGTCCGCCATTGGAAAACGTCATATGGCATTTGGGTTCGACAAACAAGGTTTGTCGCGAAAAAACCAAACTTGTGCTGCCGTATTGGTCGGTCCGGCCCGGCACTCGTTTACCGGCGCTGTTCGCGAAAACTAGACACGCGCGGTCGCGGCGCACGTTTGGGATGGTGTTCTGGTTGAAAAAATCACTTACTTCGGTCAGAAAACTGTCGTGCGACGGCTTCGGATTGCATTGAATGACAAAAACCCACGAGAACGAAAGCTCGCCCGGAGTCACTTGCCGCCGCAGGTCATCGAACACCCATTGCCAAGCTCTCCGATTATCCAGAGTAGCGACCCAATCGAAGCAGATGAGCGAGCAAAAGTGGTATTGCGTACCGTTTTCCAGAGGCCCCTTGAATGTGAACACTGAGTTACCCCGAAACATTCCCTGATAGGTAACGTTCTGTTCTAGCCACGCGGGAAACAACTTGGGCTGTAGCCACCGTTCGACGGTCCCGTCCCCAGCCTTAACCCAAGTGATTGCGCAGTTGATCCACTCATCATGCGCGATGCGGTCCAAGCCATTGTGTGCCGTGTCCATGTGGGTGCCCGGCTCGCCAGCGAGCGTAACGAGATTCGGTTTGGAAAGCGCATCAGTGCCACCGATGACGATCGTGCCAGCGGGCCACTTATCTGCACGGATGGCGGTTTCCAATAGTGCGATGCCATCCAAGCCGGGAATGCTGTATTCGGGAAAGACGGTGAAATGCGTCTTGGGTGCACCGTGCCGGGCAGCGAGAGCGACGCTCAAAGTATCCGTGAGCATCCGCAACTGCTGGGGCTTGGTTGCCGGGGTACACCGATAAGGCTCCGCATGAGTCAGCGAAAGATACGGCTGGGCAATGACCATTCCGACGCGATCACTGGGCAGTGTTACACCGCGCGAGGATAGGTCAACCGTTTCGATATGAACCATTGTATGGGCTGCGCCCCCCACTCGCGAATACGCTGTTGCTCGTAATCTTCAATGGTCCGCTACACCTCAACCACCTTAAACACCTCGCCGCCCATAGTGGGCCGCCGGACGCCGATCGACCTGACGAAAGCGTCGAGCGATAGAACTGTCTCTTCAGCCTGAGTCATGGTTCGGTGCCCGCCATCACGTCGTCCTTCATTGGCCTGTTCCTTCGGAACTCACCGTCTCAAGCATCGCGCGTACGTAGCTGTCCTTGTCCTCCGCTTGGAAGAGAATATGCCGCGCTTTCATCGCGGCCTTGTCCATGCCCCAGAGCATCTTCATCGTGTGCGACGGTGTGTTCGATACGATGAACGACTCCAAACGCACGTTCGGGTCGTGGAGACGCTGTTCAATCTCTTTGATGGTTTCGTAGAACTGGATTTTCGGGTCCGTCGAGCCGAGATTTCGGATGCCCTTCGGATCCACGAAGACTACGTGCTGCCGGCCTGCGACCAAGAGCCACAGAATGAAATCCGTATAGAAGTTGCCGGCCTCGAAGAAGCCCACACCACGGCCCTTGCTGAGGTTGCGAAGCAGATAGAGCTCCTTGTGATCGAAGAAGCTGCCGGCGTTATCGTGGAATGCTTTGAGGTCCTCCACGAAGTGCCGCTATCCCTTGTTGAGCGGCACCGGGCTGATCTCGACGATCTTCTGGTCGAGGTACAAAAGCGGCTCGTATAGGTGCTGCGCAAACCAGATCGCCTTCATGCCTCGGAACTCCCACGGCTTGAGGTCACCTTTCTCGATTAGGGCCTTGAGGTCCTTGAGCTTCTCGACGATCTCCTCCTGAGACTCCTCGATGAGAATGCGGTAGTAGCCATCGAGGAAATTGGGATCGTCTTGTTCGAGGTCGCGATACTCGAGGTGCGGCAGCTCCCACTCGCGCTTGCGGAAAGTGTAGTAGCGCTCGGTGTATTTCTTGAGCAGAGATAGCGCGATCTCCTCCCACATACGGACCTTCCCGAACGAATCGAAGGCTACCTCCTCCGGGGGAATCAGCAGGCGGTACCAGCTCTGATCTGCGAGCAGCGGGGGGAGGCCCTCCCGCGTCAGGTTCAGGTTGTGCCAATGCGTTTGGTTGGGTGCGGCCTCCGCATCCCCACCCACGACGCCGACCGACTTCATCACCTGGATCTTCGGGTACCAGTTGAGGATCACCTGGTTGCGCTGCAGGTACTGTGTCGCGGGGTCGCCGTCAGGGTCAGGTTTGGCCAGGGTCGGGACCGGCCCCAGCTTGCGGAAGGCGTCGCCAAAATCGGTGTTAACGCCGTTGATGGTCTTCTTGAGGCGGATGGTCTTGAGCTTCTGCGTGCCAAGATTCTTGATCACCGGTAGGATGAACTCGATCCGCTCGTCGTTTGTGGGCAGCCCCTCCTCTTCGAGGAAGTCGCGGAACTGCGCCATATAGTCGGCGCGGATGCCAAAGATGCCGAGTGTCTCCAGCACGGCGATGTGCTTTGGCCGCGTCACATCCTCGGGGAGTTGCGTCTTGCCGCTGCGCTTGAGGCTGAGGTCGTAGCCCTTGAGCCTAACGCCGCGGCCGAAGAGCTGGATGATTTGCGACCCCTCGGTCGCGCCCACGTTCATCAACCCCATGGTGCTTACGCGCCAGCTGTTCCAGCCCTCGGTGAACTTCTTCGATCCGATGAGGAGGTTGATGGTCGAGTGCGGCTTGTTGATCTCATGGAAGAGAGATCCGGAGAACTCCCGCTCGGTCACGGTCAGCTCATTCCACTCCTCGCACAGCTTGCAGAGCTTGGCATCTTCGCCCACGTTAATGACGCCGAAAGGCTCGTTGTCACCCACGCGGAGCGCCACTTCTCCGGTGGCGCCCTTCAAGTTCTCCACGTACAGCGACCCGCCGCCTGGAGCGTTGAAGAGTGTTACCAGCGTGTCGTCGAACACCTGAGCGGGCGACAGTCCGGCCGTGTTGAGGTAAGTGAAGCGGTTGGCGAAGATGTTGCGGCTATCTGCGGTCACGATGCCTTGGTTCATCACGCGCTCAATCCGCTCAATGCTCCCCGTGCGGTCGGCGACATACCTGGCCACGAAGCGCAAGATCTCGATGATGTCCGAGGCGTCTCTGCTCGCGAGTGTCGCGGTCACCTTACCACCGACGAAGATCCACAGCGGCTTGTCGATGTTGAACGGCCGGAAGGCCGCCGCCTGCTCGCGGTAGAGCCGCTGCTGCTGGAAGAACGCCAGCAGGCAGGCGACTAGGTACAGCTCCAAGTTGTTCTGCTGCGTTCCTTCGTCGAGGTTGAGGATCTGGTAGTCTTTGCCGAAACCGTCGCCGTAGAAGTAGCGGTACGAGTAGTCGAAGAGGGTGCTCTTGGCGTAAAGGTCGGTGAGCGCTTTGTTGCCCTTGACCGCCTGCCCGAAGGTGGCCGAGTACTCGAAGGAGAATCCCTTCTCGCACAGCGCGTTGCGAAAGCGCATCCAGGCCCCTTCCTCGCCGGCGGCTACACCCCGGTGCCCCTCGTCGATCAATACAAGGTTGTTCCCTTCGAATGCGTCCACGGCGACGGTCTTGTCGCCCATCTCGTCCTTGAGCTTGTGGATGTCGAGGATCTCGACCGCCTGGCTTGAGAACAGCCCGCGCCCATCCTTGTTGAACAGCTCCGCCGAGATGCCCGCCTTTCGAAACTCCTTGAGATGCTGCCCACTGAGGCCCTCATTGGGCGTGAGCAGGATGATGCGGTTCAGCTCGCGCCGGCGACCGTGCTCATCTAGGTAGTGCTGGTACTGTAGGATGTTGGCGTGCATGAGCAACGTCTTACCCGAACCCGTCGCGCTCCAGTAAGCAAGTTTGTTGAGCTGCAGCCAGGCTTCGGCCTGCTGGTTGAAGGGCGCGATCCGATCGGCCTCCGGCTTGTCGGAGTTGTAGGCCACGATCTGGCTGTTCAGCGACTTGAGCAACCCATCAGCGTCGTGGAAGTAGCAGTCAAGGTAAATCTCGGTGAAGAGCAGTGTCAGGTACTGAAAGTACTTCCAGACGGTCGGCTCCTCGCCGTGCGCGATACGTCGGTCGTTTAGTCGCTGGGTGTGCTTGACGATGTTCTGGTCGTACTCGAGCAACAGCTCCGTGGGCAATTGGGTGAGGTTGAACAGTTGCGCCGTGAGCGCGTGGTGAAAGTGATGTATGTTGTTCTCATCTAGCCCTTCGAGCGATTCGCTCCGCAGATGCTCAGCCAGATCCTCAAAACGCTGGACGTTGAAAAGCGACAGTAGCCACTGGTCCAGCACCAGCTTGTAGGCGAACGGCACCTGCGGCCGGTTGTTGGAGCGGCGACGCGCCGCCGGGGAGACCGTGGTGCTCCGAGGGAGTCCTCTCGGCATCAGATACCCTCCGTGTCGAACATCAGCCGGTGGAAGTCCTCCTCAATGAGCCTTACCTTCCAGGTGTCGTCGGGTGCTTTCAGGGTTTCTAGGTTGCTATCCCCGTTCGCATAGATGAGCTGGAACTCGTAATCCTTGGTCGAGTAGCCCTGCTTTGTGAACCATTCGTCGAGCACCAGGTTGTCCTGCTCCGGGTCGCTCGTAAGCTTGCGCCATATGATGAGCGTCTTGCGACCTTCGGGCGTAATGCCGGTGACGGTGCGGAACCACCACGGCCCGGCGGCGTCCTGCCTGAGCCGTCCTCTCAGACGCAGCCGCTTCTCGCTGTCGCGCTCGAACTCGGCCCCGAAGCTCTGCGGCGCAGCGATGTGCTGGACTGCAAGGCCAATGAGCCAGTTGAAAGTCTCCAACAAATCGACGTTGAGCTCTCGGCTCTCATCTGAGCCAGGCTTCTTAACCCAAAGCCTGTAAGCGGTCGGATCGGCAAAGGCCTTAACGTTGAGCAACGACTGGCTTCCACGGGTCTCAACATCCAGCATGTAGCGGAGCAGGTACTGCTCCCTAAGACCGGCCGTCCCCTGGGCAGCGGCAGTGTCAAGGAGCAATTGCTGCCTGCTAGCACGTCGCGGCGCGAGGTTGTTTAATGCATCCTCATAGGATTCAAGGCGCAGATATTTGAAGCAGTGACTCTGACCGTCAGCTTCACTCGGGTTCCCATCTTTCCATCGTGAAGAAAAGATGGCCTTGAGCATTCGTGGTTTCAGAACTTCATCAAAATGCCGGCCGACTTCCATAAGAACATACTTCCGGTTGCCGCCATCACTCCTATTCTGTGCAACAACCGCATGACCAGTGCTGCCCGATCCTCCGAAAGCATCTAAGACGAAATCATCTTTTCTCGTGGCTTGCGAAATGAAGCGCTGCACGAACCTGGAGCTTTTGGGCGAAAGGAACACTCCGGATCGTCCAAACATCCCCGCGACTTCGGCCTCGCCGTCGTTGTATTCGTAAAACACACTCGTGCCGATGTTTGTCTCCACCTCCTGAAGAAATCCTTTAGTCTGAGGAACCTTGGTTTCATCTTCTCCCCAGGCGATTCGCTTGTCGCGATCCAGGTCTACGAAGCTTCTGCGAGCGGGGCTGGTCGGATCTGGATTGAGCGGAAACTTCCACCCCCTTTCGGATGAGGGCAAGCTTTGCCAGTCGTCGGATGCGGCGGCTTGTAGTATCGGAAGTCGTAATGATTGGGATCTCTTGTGGTAGCCGATTGCTTGGAAGCGGGCGCCGAGGGACTGATTTCACGCCATATCCAAATCGCGGCTTGGAGTGTCTTAGCTTCATCTTCTGGAACGAAGCGACCCTCGCTATCTCGATATTCTGCTCGACAATAGTTATAGATTCCTTTCCAGGGGTCCAGTTTTTGATTCTCCGGGTCCCATTCGCGCCCTGACGCCTCAATCTCGTCTTTGAATGCCGCTATATGCTCTTTGAAGAGAGTCTTAACGCTCGATTCAATACTGGTCACGCTTGGATACGTGGTGTTGAGCTCCTGAACTAACGCGATGATCTCCGCGTAGCCGGGTTTTGGCTCCCTGAACATGTCGGGATCTGCTTCCACTGACACTCGTTCCCGCGCATACACCTCCTCGTACTCATGATTCGTGGAATAGTTCGGGAGTTGGCTATTGGCAGTGCTCTGTGTCCAAATCAGTTCCTCGATATGATTGTCCTGACCGAACACAGAATCTAAGACATGCTGAACGATGGCGCGTTCCGTCTTGTCGATACTGACAAATATTGCGCCGTCCTTGCGCATCACTTCATACAAGGCCGATAGGCGATCATTCATCATAGTGGCGAATGAAGAATGTTTGTAGTCGTTCTTATACAGAATCGCACTGCTCGCAGTATTGTACGGTGGATCTATATAGACGCATTTCACTTGTTCTCGGAAATGCTTCTCCATAAGAATGAGGGCTTGAAGGTTATCGCTGTGGACAAGAATGCCATTGATGTCTTTGTCGCCAATGGGCAATCTAGCAAGCAGTTCCCCAACGAAGGCGGCCTCAAAAAAACATGTATCAAGAACTAGCGCGTCGTGGGCTTTGAGAAACTTGCTAGTTAGGGGTACCTCATAACTTGGGTTGATGAGATCGCCTGTAATCTGATCGATAGAAAACAACTTTACCCACTCCTCGCGCTGCGCTTCATTGGCAGCAATGTGCGAATAGTACTCCTCCGGTATGCGGTCGAGCGTGATGCAATAGTTCGTTTCCACTACGAACTTCTTCTTGAGCCAGAGCTTCTTTTGGAAATCCTCGAGCTGGGCAAGGAAGTCAATGATCTTCCCAGCGATCCGGCGGATGACTTTGATCTTGGAGAGGTACTGCTCGACGCGTGGCGCCGTTTCGTTCTCCACGTCGTCGAGGTGCATGACCTCGTTCTTGATGTAGAAGTCCATCTCCCGACGCAGGAAACCTCCCAGGTCCTTGTGGATGAAGTAGTCGAAGGTGTTGCGGGCGGTGTAGCGGCGCAGGTGGGCCTCCAGCCGACTGTAGTCGGCCCTCTCGCCGTTCGCGGTGATGTGCAGCTTGCCCAGCTCGGTAATCCAGGAGCCAAGTGCGGCGGCGGCCACCGCCAACACGCGCTTGACCGCCAGCGCGATCAGGTCCTTCTGCGCGGGCGGCTTGGTCTTACCCTCGCGGGCATCCTCGGGCCAATCGGTAAGAGTCGCGGGACGGTACTCAAAACGGATTACGAGTTCGCCCTTTTCTTCGGCGACGGACGCCTCCGCAGCTAGGATGAAGACGCGGTCGTTGCCGTTGGCGGGCTTGACGTTGCCATGCTCGCCCTCGGCGGCGTCCACCAGCCGAAAGTGCACCCGCATCGGCTTCTGTTCGTTCTCCGGCCGCAACCGGAAGGCGTAGTCGCGCAAATACTCGCTGGTCTTGATGTAGTGCTGGTCGCGGTTGGCCCAGTGGAGCTTGACCTCCTCGCCCTCATAGGGGATGGCGTAGATGCCCGGTTTGTAGACGCGTTTGGCGAGGAAGTCGCCCTCGGAGTAGTAGCGACGAAAGAAACTGAACAGGTGGTCATAGACCTCGCTCTCCAGCGCGCCCACGTCCACGGCATCGTTGGAGAGCCTGTTGCGCAGATCCTTAACTTTGGGCAGCGTCTCGGGATCCGCGCCCAGCGAATTTGCCTGCTCGATGGCCTTGGCCAGTTCCTTCTCCAGCTCGGCCTTGTCGGCGGTTTTGTAAAGGCCGAATGCTTCTTTCACCTGCGGCAGCAGATCCGTGTCGAGGAATTGCGTCACCTCCGCGGCCTTAGCGTGCATGATCCGGTACAGACCGAAGTCGAGGTCGGGCTGGTCGAGCTGGAACAGTTCCTTCAGCAGGGTCGTTAGCTTCTCATATTTCTGACTCATCGCGTCTGTTGTCCTTCGTTCGTCATGGTTCGGTGCGCGGCCGGCTACTCGACGCCCCAACGGATGGTGAAGAGGGCCTCGGTCTCGGTGCGTTGGGCCAGACGCTTTTCGAGCGATTCGATCAGGGAGTCACGCTTCTCCATGATCTCGTCTTCGGCCTTGAAGATGTCCTGCCGTTGGCGGCGCTGCTGCTTTTCCAGCTTCTGAATCTTCTCTTGAATCTCGTGCTGCTCTTCGAGTGTGACCGCCTGCCGCGCTTGCCGCCGCAACGCCTTGATCTGCTCTTTGGTATCGGCGAGCGCCTTCTCCGCCGACAGCACCATGTCGTCGGCCCACTTTTCGAGCTTTTCCCGCGCTTGGTTGAAGTGCGCGCTGTTCTGTTCAAGAGACCGGCTGACCGTCGCCTTGGCGTGCCGCTCGGTTCCCGCGGTGAGACGTTGGCGGACCGTGTCGGGGATCGGCTCGCCGCCGTCCACCCGGCCCGCACAGCCGAAGAGTTTCTCCATCGTCTCCTGGTCGAGCGAGGCACCGCTTTCGTCGAAGCCGGAGAAGAGCAGATACTCCTCGCGCTCGTAGGAATCGATCATGAGGCGCGCCAGCGTCAGGTAGCCATTCTTCCCGCGTAGCGCTTCGATGACATGCACGTGGGTCGAATGGTGTGTGACGTCGAAGACGATCCGCGCGAACGGCGTCTGCAGCCGCTTGGCGCCATCCACAACGTACTCACCGAGGGGATGGGACAATCGGTAGAGGAAGAGGCTGCGCTGCTCGCCGCCATCCTCGTCGGCCCTAGGGCGCGATTTCGAGATCAAGTGGTAGCGACCCACCGGGATGTCGTCGCGGGGCGGGCGGTCCAGGTCGAAGGCCAGAGTGTTGTCATCGAAGCGCGCGTGGTTATCGAGCATGAGTTGCGTCACCGACCAGAAGCGCTGGCCGAAGCGGTCGAGCTGGGCTTTAGCGTCTTCGAGCTCCAGACGAAGCCGCTCATGCACGTCTTCGTCGAAGTGCTCGAATAGGAGCCTGCGCGTGTCGTCCATTCGCGTGCGGATGCGTTCGTCCATCTCCTGCTGTAGTGCACGGAATGCGGCGTCGATCTCTTCTGGTGTGCGGCACTCCTGATAGATGGCGAGGATGCGCTTCTCAAAATCTACGCCAGATTCGATCGTTCCCAGCACCTCGTCGGAGGCGCCGAAGACGCCGTTGAAGAGGCTGAACTTTTCGGTCAGGAGTTCAAGCACGCGGCGGTCGGCCTCATTGCGCTCGTTCAGGAAGTTGATGACCACCACGTCGTGCTTCTGCCCGTAGCGATGGCAGCGACCGATCCGCTGCTCGATACGCTGCGGGTTCCAGGGCAGGTCGTAGTTGATCACAAGCGAGCAGAACTGCAGGTTAATGCCCTCGGCTGCGGCCTCGGTTGCCAGCAGGATTGCGGCGTCGTCGCGGAAGTGCTCGATTAAGGCCGTTCGGACATCGACCGCCCGCGATCCCGACGCGCGACCCGTCCCCGCGTTCTTCTGTAGCCAGCGTTCGTAGATCGCTGTCGCTTCCGGCCCCCCGTTGGAACCGTTGAACAGCACCAGCTGGCCGCGGTAACCGTTCGATTCGAGGAAGGTCTTCAGGTACTCCTGCGTACGGCGTGACTCGGTAAAGATCAATGCCTTGCGCTGGGCGCCGGTGGCGGACATCTGCTCAAAGCCGATGTCGAGAGCCTTGAGTAGCGTCCGCGTCTTTGTGTCGATGCCAATGCTGCGTGCCCAGTCTGCGAGCCGCTGCAGCATCTCGATCTCTTCGCGCAACCTCTGCCGGTCGATTGTGACGGGGGTGGTCTCCTCAACTTCCTCGTCCTCGGCGAGGATCTCGTCGAGCAGGTCGTCTTCGATCTCCTCGCCTTCGATCAACCGCTCGGTGAATTCTGGGTCGCTTCGCGCCTGGTCATCGCGCAGGGCTTCCAGTCGTGCCTTAAGCGTGTCGAGCGTGGCGGCGATGGCTAGCGAGGACGAGGCGAGCAGCTTGCGCAGAATGAGGGCCGTCAAGTGGCGTTGCCGCTGCGGGAGCGCATAGCTGTCGGGTCGCTGCAGAAATGCAGACACAGCGTCGTAGAGCGCGTGTTCGTCGTCGGTTGGCTCGAACGGCCGCGTGATCGTCCGCCGCTCGGTGTAGCGGATGTATTCCGTGACCTCGTTGCGCAACGTGCGCTTACAGAACGTCGAAAGCCGCTGGCGCAGCTCAGTGATGTTGCTGCCGGCACTCGCGTACTGAGACCGGAAGGAATTGATGTCTCCGAAGAGGTGCTCGTCGATCAGTGTCGAGAGCCCGTACAGCTCTACGAGCGAGTTCTGAAGCGGCGTCGCCGTCAGCAGCAGTTTGCGGCAATCCTCTGTGGCCCATCGCAGGCCCTGGCCCACTTTGTTGGTTGGCCGGTAGGCGTTGCGGAGCTTGTGGGCCTCGTCGATAACGGCGAGATCCCACGTAACCGCCTTCAGCTCCTCGCGCAAGCGGTTCGCGTAGTTGAACGA
>WNFG01004389.1_pt1 | contig 14259 bp, 13 predicted proteins | sample 5400431 | NCBI WGS metagenome assembly WNFG01 (sample SAMN13153346, study PRJNA577476) | soil metagenome | isolation source: 120 cm saprolite under Douglas fir tree site 2 hole 3 replicate 2 | place: USA:California | collected 2015-04-18
ATAAAAGTCATGCAATTTTACGCATTTTTCCGTGAAGGAGTTTTTGAACCTCGTCACTTGTCTCGAGTTGTACCGTGCCAATTCCAGAGGAATGTTGACAGTAGAGCCCGTCCTTCCAACCATCTAGGGATATAGTCGAAGCAGCACCAAGTCTACCTGCATCGCAAGTATGCCCGCCAACAGAAGCCACCGGATAACCATGGCATAGGAAGTCAATGAGAGAGGGTTATTCGGAATATAATATGAATGGGGACGCATCAAGACCTGGGATGAAAAGGGCCAGTATGAATCGTGATTTGGAGCTTGTCTCAACTACCTTTGAAGTCCCCGAGTAATCCAGAACTGACAATAGCACCCACTGGAATAGTACCCCGCTGCGAATGGATCTTGCCTATCCCCGAGCACCCGTGAGCAACGTAATCGAAAGTTAGGTGGACGAGTGGACAAAGATTGAGCCTAAAGGTAAAAGCGAAAATTAGCACTAGACGGGGCGAGAGAATACGCACGACGGGTCATTGGCTCGGTTTCGCATTTCGCCGCACCCGGGTCAAAGTGCAATGAACTGAGAGAAAAGAGGGGAAAAGAATTGCGCATGGACAAGAAAATGAGGAATAGGGCTGGAGGGGGAGCGGGCACGGGCAGAGTGAGAAAAGAGGAACAACGTGCGACATGAACCAGTCACCTGACACAAATCGAAATGGCCAACGAATTTTCACGTCACAGGAGTTGCCACAGCCCTCGGTTATATGAAGAGCTGCTTACCATTACCGATGCAGGCCACATGCAACAAGATCGCCACGCAGAATTGATCACTTTGCTTGACATTGTCATGATCCCGAAAAGGGTGAAACTGCCATGGATGATATTCTTGTCTTTGTCCAGGAGGGCAGGAGGTTGGAGAACACAGAGCCCGTCAATGCGCGAGCTCAGCAGCCTCAGCTTGTAACAGCGACAGTTGCGGCCTTTAACGAGAATAATGTGCGAAGATAAGCAGCGGCTGGACTCCCTCCCGTGGCGGAAAAGGTGAGTCATTTTTGCGAGTTTGTTGATTCTTTCCCGGTAGCTAGTTCTCCCTTAGGTCATGCCTAGCATCGTCATGGTCCATACGTCGCCCATTTTCTTCAAAATCACCGTCACCCAGACTCTGTCAACTCATATTCGCCATGGGACTTATCCTCCAGAGGAAACCCGGGTGACCTATTGTTATCCGCCCGTTCCTCGTCCTACCCGTAGCGAAGGCATGAGACCTCTAGATAACAGGCGCAAGATTTTGAGGTGCTACGAAGCGTATAAAGTCGATTGTGGGTATATGACTGGACTTAGGTGTCCTGTGCCAAGGAGCAGTCTTGCATTGTTACCTTGCTTGTAAGGTTTCTGCACCCACTCTAATTCCACGTGGCGGACGTGTTTCAGCATACAGTAGTTTCTTGACCACTGGTGAGAAAAATTACCTACTGGACAGCAGCGGCGAGTCAAGGTATGTACTGTGAGCGTACCGTGAGCGACGAGTCAGAGGAATGACCCTTGATGACTCGGACTGCAGATCAGCGCATTCAGTTCCCACCACGGTGACTTGCAAGCAGGGTAATGTCCCACTCGCGTAAAGAAATCAGAATACGAGGCGGTGCAGCTAGAATAGAGCGGCCGCGGGATTTCTAATTTTAAATACATGCACGCGACCTTCTTAGAAACCCGCTCTAATAAAGTAGAGTAAAAATGAAGGAAAAAGACAAAGGACGAACAAAGGTAATAGTACCGAAGACTACGCGAAGGCTTGTATCATAGAGAAGCAGAAATAAGACCGTGACATACGAGACAAGACTCGGAACGAAACAACTCATGTCATGTCAAACTTATCCCCCTCATCAAATTTTGGAATGGTGACTAGTCCGAATGAAGGATAAGTGAAGGATCAAAATAGGTAAAGAAAGGCAGTGAGCGAGCGACGCGGTCCGATGAAAAACGAGCCAATTAGGCTACTAGTAGGAAGAGGCAAGTCAAACTGCTCGGAATTGTAAGAGGACGATACGTATCGGCTCGACCTTCTAACTCGTTGTCAGACGGTCCTAGGCGAGGAACAACCGCCGCGATGTGTTCAGGAGGAAATCGAGACTAGGGCGACCCGGACGGCTCGAATCATGTTGGGTAAGGGCACTGGAGCGGTCTGTGTGAGCGTAGCCGAGTCTACCACCTTATAATCACCGCCCAGAATTCTTCCATCACGGACTTGTAACACATTCGAGGGTGACCATAACCAGACATCTTGTGTATCCTGTGTCCTGGCCATGTGCTTTCAGCTGTACAAACAAGTCGCAGATTTACGTGGTGATCCAGACTTGACCGGACACTCCATCTTTGACACACGTAAACCAGTGTTTACCACGCCCCTACACTTTTTTGCGCAGCTCAAACACCATCCATGTATGAATAGTAAGATATCATCTGGGAGAATGTCAATGTGTATTACCTGACCTACATCTATATCGTATTAGGTGAGTTAGCAATCGCTGCAAGCTCCTGAACAAAACGACATATATTGACCTAGCTTTGTTGGTTTCTTCCGAGTCTTCTGCCGATGTGCGTGGTTCTTTTTCATAAGCGAACCTCCGGAGTGGTCATCCATCCGAATTGAATACTAGTATCCGAGGTGGCTAGGAAACAATTAATGAGAGGGCGATGCTCATGCTGGAGGGCGATAAGAACTTGCTGGCAGAGGCACTCTCGAAAAGGGCTACTATCACCTCAGAATGCAGTGAAATGTACTTCCCTGCTGAGAAGATTCGACATTAATTGTGGGTAAAGTGATTGCTTCAGCCGCGGCGACCACAGTGATCGAACACGGTAAAATTGTCACGAAGCTGGCCCGGACCTTCTCCAAGACGCGACGACGATAACCATACGCGGACCCCCACTACTTTACCGTACTATGGCAGCGAATTTTTGTGCTTCTGTGCTACGACAAAACTTACGTCTACCTTCAATAAGCCTTGAGGATGTAATGCGGCTACAGCCCACTTTTAGGCGTCCGTTAAGCACCGAAGTTTGCTGAGGCGATATCAAACATCGAAGTCTGTCGGGCCGTTTTCCAAACCTACACTAAGCCAATCCGCCTGCAGAGCGACACATTAGTCACGTAACACTTGGTTCTACATCAATGATATTCCTGTTCACTGCGCTAGGGAAGGTAAGATTTGCCATTCTTCTCTAGCCAGCATAGCTCACCCTTGTGGCCTTAAAGGGAGTCTCTCAGAGCCCATACCGCAGGTTGTGAAACAAATGGTGGATGTAGAGAAGGGCATTTCCCCGGGTGTGTATACCACTGCCCCGCATTTTCCCTCACTAATCTCACCCACGTATCTAGAACATGGCCAACTTGACCAGTCTCCGTCGCAGGAAGGGTCCCATTTCGGTGACAGCTCAGGCCCTCTCTTCCACATGTATTCAAAGATTACAGAGAAAGATGACAATACAATGGCAGAACGTTGGCAAAAAGATGCTGACGGGATCCTAATTTTCGTGGGTCATCCATTCACCTCCTATGCCATTGCGTGCATCAACAATCTACAGGCAGGTTTATTCTCTGGCACCGTCGCTACATTCCTCTCTTTGTCGATTCCCGAACTGAGGCAAAACTCACAAGACGTCTCCGCTTTCTACCTCAAGAACATTTACCAACATCTTGCCGACCCGAACGTATCTGTCCCACCTACTCCACCCTTTGTGGAAACTCCGCCTGCTTTCTCCCCACCACACTATGCCGTCACGGTAAACCTACTCTGGGTCTTATGCATATGTATCAATCTCACTTGTGCTATTCTGGCGACAATGTTCCAGCAATGGGCACGTCAGTACGTCAGGTTCTCTCAATCGCCGCGACGTAGCCCAAGGAGGCGAGCTCGTATCCGTGCGTTGTTCGCCAGCAGCGTAGACAGGTTATTCATCAGGACCCTGAGCTTTTTGTTACCCTGCTATCTACATTTTTCCGTCCTCCTCTTCTTTGTCGGCCTCCTCGTCTATCTCCTCAATATCAATGACACCCTCTTCAACCACATGCTCTGGTTCTTTGTGGGCTGCATGGTGGTATACACATTCCTTACCTTCTTACCACTTTTCCAAACCGACAGCCTGCTCTTCACCCCAATTTCTGCATTCCCTGCTTCATTTGTAGCCCTTCTGACCTGCCTCGTTCATTCCACTTTTGCGGACCGCTTCAAGTTCAAAATCTGGAGTGTTTCCGAATGGCTCTTTGAAGATGTACGTGGACCGGTGGAGAATATCTCTTTGAAGCAGTCATCGGAAATCGACGCCCGGATCCTGCAGTCGACGTTAAACTCTCTGAATGAAGATGACGCACTTGAGAAGTTCTTTGGATCCATTCCTGACTTCTCTAGCTCCAAGTGGGTTAAACTTTTTCCCACCAATCTCCCAACTGGGCTACGGGACGTGTTCAAGGAGGCGTTATATGAATTTTTGGATGACACTTTTCGATCCACTACGATCCCCGAGTCGGTCAAATCTTCCCGGCTCATCATCGGCTTGGATGCCTCTCATACCATACTTGGTCCCAATGGACCTTCCTGGATCCTTGACGAGATTCTCGACGGGAGCTGGCCCGAACTACTACGATTGGTCGAAATCGGACATTCTCTGAGAAGCTGGGCCCACGGCAATGATGAAGAGAATGCTTTGCTTGTACGAAGCATCATCTCCTATATCGTTTCGAACGTGGAGAACCGGAATGATCGTTGGCTTATGCTCGCTGAGGATCAACTTGGTATGCCGGAGGAACTCCTTCGACACTACCTTGACCATGGCGATAGTGTGTTGCTCGCTAACCTCATCAACATTACTCGCCTCACATTCTGCTCCCATCCTCTCAATTGGGAGTTTTATACATTACCCTTCAAATGTGATGTATCAAGCACACTGCCTGGTCTGCAACACGATTTCTGTGCCTTATGGAACGAAATCGTTCTGGAAGCGCAGACCGGCAAAGACTCCATTCACACTCTTATCCTCGAAAACATTCGTCCTGTTTATATAGCATTACACTCTGACACCCATGCTTTCCCGAAGGCATTCTCCACCACTGCCACTGATAATGATATTCCGGATCGGCCATCGTCATATCCGTTGTGCAACATCGCGAGTCATCGTTCAGATCCGTCGGCCCATGATCACAATGAGGCGGTTGACGATGATTCTCCTGCTATTCACCTACGCATTCACTCTATCCCACATCATAGTCCTGGTCCTGTTTTTATCTCTAGTTCTCGTGCATTTGAAATTCCCACGCACCATACTGCTCGAGACCCTGCAGACAAGTCATCCGGTACCGTCTCCGATGCGCCTCAACCCTACCCCTCCATGGTCCCTTCGTCTCTCCTTGACATCTCTGTCGCCTCTTTCATTGCCAACCTCGACCGTCGTCCTATCTCTAGCAATGCGATTGCTTCTCAACAAAGCGAGTTCGTCATCTCTCCTGCTATTGTGTACGACTCTCCATCGATACTCGATCCGCCATATACTGATTACGGCTCTTAGCAGCGACGTCGAACCCGTGACTATTCCTTCATCCCCCGACTCCACTGTGAAAGGGTCTGGCCATTTCCCTCGCGCACAAGGGTTTGGGTCTCTATCCCCGGCTACCACGCATACACACTATTCTCCACAGGATGTATCAAATTTGGACGCCCATATTACGACAAAGATCACGACTATTCATGCGCAACGCGATACTCTGAACGTGAACATTCCAATTCCAATGGAAGTATCCCCTGATTCAACCAAGTCTTCCCCGTCGATCCCTGACATGGCCGCAAAAAAATTGCGGCCTGTGGACAACGGACAAGGCCTGGGCTAGTCATCGCTACGACTTTCCGACGGGTATAATGCTGAGGGTTGTTCGCCTGCTTAATCTCTTATCAATGTTCTATTATAGAGTAGATGATATGGTCTTTTTCTTAATTGAGTTGCAACGAGCATGTACTTAAGCCAGTGGTCGATCGATAATTTCCCTCATCTCTGTATTCACATCGCATACCAAAGTTCCCTCTGTCTTTAATTTCGTTCTGGCAAAGCACTGTAGTGACTTTATATCAAAAAAACATTAATTCTGAATTGCATTATGATTTTGGTCGAGAGATGATAGGATGGCCGAGAACTCGTATTTGTTTGGAGGAGCTTGAAATCCACGCAGCAAAACAAAGCCGCCGAGGAGATGTTCGAGCTCCAACTGTACACCATCAATATTGAGGAATGCCTTGCCAGCGTAGACCGTTTGTATATCTTTTCTGTTATAATTTGGAGAGGAAGGGGTAAAATTAGCTGGAAGACGAGAATCCCATAGTAGAAGAACGCACGGAAGACGTGAGGTTTCGCAACCGCACATAGGCCCAAGCTTTTTCAGAGCCATTTCTTTGTCTCATAAATACCTGTGCACCATCTTCGATGCATTTTGGATGACATTGTCCTGGAAGAGGGCCTTTGAATGATCGTTGAATTGCTGACTTGTCAGTTGCCAATCACCTGATCACATTACATAATACCGTGCGACGGGGCACAACACCGCACTTCTCCCATCTCGCTCGGCTCACAGTTCCCCAATCTCTCGCAGTGGTCCCCTCCTTTCTCGAGTTATTATATTGCTGTATATTACTCACATCAAAAAGGGACTCCCGAATATTTCGTTCTTATCCCACGAGTCCACGTCGAACAACTGGGCTAACCAACATGATGTCTTCCTCGGATGCAACTGGAGAAGCCACGGCTTCTCTACAAAACATCCCAGCGACATACGCCCGCCTAAAACGACAATACCAACAGACTCTCGACCGGATTACCCCTCATATCATATACCGGTGGGTCGGAACGACAGCGACAATCGCCGTATTTGAGTTGCGCATCTTGTATGCGCAAGGCGTACGTGTTCCTGCAAATATCTCTGAATTCCATCACTCATATGGAGAACTTCCTCCCGCGTGATTGATATATACAGTGGTATATTGGTCCGTCGCTCTTCATTAATTACTTTCGCATTGTCTCTGATGATTATTCTTTGTAGTTTGCTGTAAGTTTAACAAATTTCTTGGGTGAACGACCCTCTTTTATATCTGTGGCCGTAGACGCGCATGCCATTTATCTCCTCAACCTGCTTCTTGCCTTTTTACAACCAAAGTTCGACCCGTCTCTCCAGGATGACCTGATGGCGGACGAGCTGGAAGGTGGCGAAGGCGACTCACCTTCCCCACTTCCTAGCAGCCGTGATGACGAGTTCCGTCCATTTGTTCGTCGGCTGCCGGAATGGCAATTTTGGTACAGCCTTTCTCCAATGCGTACTCCCAGCAACAGCTGACCACCACTGCCACTTATACAGGCTATCCACGACTCGCGCGACCGTAATCTCCTTCTTTATGACATTTTCGACGATGTTCGATGTCCCATTGTACTGGCCAATCCTCGTGATGTACTTCTGCGTCTTACTCGTGTTGACCATGAGAAGGCAATTACAGTGAGTCGGTTTTTTTTTGTCCCAGCGCGTTTTTTCAACCAGTTTACAGACACATGATAAAGTACCGTTATGTTCCCTTCGACTGGGGGCGTAAGACGCGCTACCGTGGAAGTGCTCAGTAGACTAGAGCATTTGTGTAGCACAGTTGGAATGTTCTTGGCGCCCTGGCAACTGTTTCTTGGTTCACCCGTAATAAATTTTGGGGGGAAAAACGGACATTTTTCATGAAATAAGGTTGGCAGGGTGCAGCTAACTCGGCCCATGGCCACACGACTCGCTACCGTCACTCTAGCCGCGCATTGTCAAAAGTTCGAGTTCGCATGCTAAGCGGGCCGTCTTGCCGTCGCAAGGAGATTGAGATGGGTCACGTCACGAGTGGGGCGTAAGACTGGCGTAAGGCGTTCCCTCACCCAGGCATGAGGATGTGCTATTTATCACCGCTCAATCTTTTTCACAGCTGCCTAGAGTCCCCCAATCATGACACCGCCTCGTGTATTGTTCTGCGGTATGCACTGTGTCCCCGTCCTATCGTCTGACATCCGAGCTGACCTGAGACTCAGGTGACATTTTATGGGCACAAGGGGAAGCAAAACAGCTCTTCCACGGTCTAGCTGAAGTAGTTGTGAGTGGGTCCTTTGCCATTTACACAATCACTCAGTATACCTCCTTTTTTTTCTCCCTACAGCGCACGGATTCTCTTGAACGCGCGGACTTACTCGCGAATTTGAAGCCGGGGGGAAAGTACGACCACATAGTGGCGATTTATCGTGCATATCGTGGAAAAGAGCCGATTTTCGACCGAGCGGTCATCGATGCGTTGCCACCCACGGTGCGGTGGATAGCACATAACGGCGCTGGCTATGATTCAATTGACATCAAAGCGTGCAAGGACAAAGGTACGTAAAAACAATTCCAAGTGGGCCCAGACCCCGATGACCTGTCGGAATGGCTGACATATCCGGCTTTCCTTCTCACCCTAGGAATTGTCGTCTCCAACACACCCGTCGCAGTTGATGATGCAACGGCTACTACAGCACTGTATCTGATGATATCGGCCTTCCGCCATTTCTCCCAGCGTGAGCGTAACCTGCGCGTTGCACGATGGAAGAGCGATTTCTCGCCCGGCCTTGCTCATGATCTCACCGGAAAGACACTGGCGATTCTTGGCCTCGGAGGTATCGGGTTTCGTCTGGCGGAATTGGCGCATGCTTTTCCGATGCGTATCATCTACCACTCGCGAAACAAGGTGTTGGGAGCCCCAGATTGGTGTGAATACTTTGGACAGGAGCGGCTAGACGAGTTTCTAGGACTCGCGGACGTGCTGAGTATCCATATCCCTATAAGACCGGATACCGAGGGTCTTGTCAACGAGGAAATGGTCCGGAAGCTCAAGAAAGGCGCTATCATTGTAAACACAGCTCGAGGGAAGGTCATCGACGAGGCAGCACTGATCAAAGCATTGGAAGACGGACACGTAAGTATTCTCCAATTTATCCAAGCCCTTTTGTTTGTGCGACTCACAACTCTGGAAGCTCGGTGCTGTAGGACTGGACGTGTACCCTGACGAGCCCGCAGTCAATCCGCGGCTTCTTGACTTTCCAAATGCCACGCTTCTCCCACACATGGGAACCGAGACGTACGACACTCAGAAGAAGATGGAAATACGAGCACTCACCAATATAAGGGATTATCTGGTAAAAGGGAAGGGAATCGACGTTGTTCCAGAGTTGAAAGATATATGCGCAAAGTTGTAACTCGAAGTAGACGTTTTCACAAACATCTCGCCTTGATTTAGGCTATACAATTTGTGGATGCCAAAATGATATTTGTCAGTATCAAATTCCGAGTTGGGGTCGGCCCGAGGAATGGATGCGCTGGATGTTAGGGCCCCACACATACACCACACCCCTCGCTTCGACGTTGGGCCATTAGTCCACTTTACATTCTCCTCATTTTCATCTAGTACGGGTGCGAACTCCAGTGGATGGTACAGTCATCGCAAACGCGTCCAGCATCGGTGGCAGACTCGGGGATAGCGAATCGTGAATGTCATAGATCGGATTCCGAACTGGAGGTATGATGATTCCATCTCACACACTGTCACTCGATACTAGCGCCTACTGGCTGACATCTTTGTAGCCTTGCCCAGTTAACCACGATGAAAGGGGACCCTCAACCCTACTCTCACCACTCACCGCTGATCTGGTTCACGATGCATATCGTCGATTGTCCTACGAACAATTGCACTTGTTCTGTTCTATGAGGTCCCTTTCCACGAAAGGAACAGAGGTGGAGCTCGCCTGTAGGCTTGCACACTATGATTTACGCATATACGCCTCTCCACCCGCGAGCGTTCCCTTTCATCCGAATGGTAACGACACCAAGCCAGTCAACTTGCATCTACACCCCTCTCCAGAAGTCTCGTGCGTTTATCAGCCAAAAGAACTGAGTTTTCAGTCGGTCACTTCATCCTCTGTCGAATATCTCTGTAAAACTTCGCCAATAAGATCCAAGTCCCCCACGCAAATTACGAACGCCCCTCATTCCCGGAACTCGCGCATCCCTCCACTCCCCGTTGAAATCATGGCTGAGATATTGGATCATGTGGGCGACTGGGAGCTAGCCAAAGCCGTTGGTTTGCCCACGTCCGTGCCTCAGCCTCTGTCCTGGACTCGTGCTTCTCCGACAGATTACGTTCTTCTCACTGGCTATTTGCCCTTATTAGTCTCCCGTGAACCAATACTTCGACCTCCAACTTCCGTTGGTGCAAGGCTCATCATTCGCTTCTCATACATCCACATACTAGATTATTTATTCCATCACTGCCGTTCAGTCTTTGGCGATGTTTTTGGCCCCCACCTAATTCCAATTACCGCCGCGCAGAAGGGACGTGTTGACGTACTCAATTGGTGGCAGAACATGCAATCAGAGTATCCAGATGACTTTCCAGTTCCCGACTCGCATGCCATTGTTGAAGCTATTGACGGAGCTTCGCGCGCTGGCCATGTCGAATCCCTTGACTGGTGGCTCGAATCCGGCCTGCCAATCGAATACACAGAGGCCGCCCTTGAGCACGCATCATCCAAGAACCGACTAAACGTGCTTGAGTGGTGGCGTGAACAGCGAACGCGGCTCCCGCTCAAGGTAGGCCGTGTCATGGACACGGCCAGTGCGGCGGGACATGTTTCTGTACTTGCATGGTGGGCCCACTCTGGCCTTGATTACACGTACGACCGTCAGGCGCTGTATCATGCGAGCTGCAACGGACACATCGACGTGCTCCAGTGGTGGTTGAATAGTGGACTGCAGTTATTTTTCGATCAGGACGTGTTGGTAGGTGCAACACGGTACGATCGGGCTGAGGTGCTCCACTGGTGGGACAAAAGCGCGCTGCCGGTGCAATACCGTATGTGCGATGTCGAGGAGGCACTGGAAGATGCCATCGGGGGAGGAGAACGAGCGAGGGAGTGGTGGAAGGGGAAGGGTGTTGACTTCAATGCCAATGACAAGGAATGGATGAAGCTGCAGAATTTGAATTAATGTCCTGTGATTGCGGTGGCTTTATCCTCGCTGTAATATAATTACTCTTTACATGCTTCTCAGATACACATAATTACTGACTTACCCCTATTGACATCTCGTTGGCATACATTCCATAATCCCAGGACTCCGGGGGTCCTCACAGGCTTCACCCCCCAATTGAACGAGGCTAGGGAAGCCATGAAGTCCAAAATTGAGCCGAGAATTGGTATCCGAAAGTTCGGCTACTGCCTTTGGCAGGATCGCCTCGCTTCATCGTCCGAGCATCCTCCCATGGCCTTCGTCCGCGTCTGTTCTACCTGCATTCTTGTATACGCCTTTCTCTCGTGTCTTTACACTACCTTGTTCTTGCTTCTATGTCCTTTTATTAGAGACTGTTCAACCTCCGCCGTTGACATTTCCAAGATTTACGCGGGCTTTCCCTGGACGAGGCGAATTTCCGACTATGCCTTCTCGGGTGTCTCAGACAGCCATACCACTACCAGTACATCGACTCCAACAATCCAAGCTCTGGTGACGCAGCAAGGAGCGGATTACAAAGATATGGGAGATTTTCTTTCTGCACTCGAAAAGACCACTACAGCTTCGGTTCTCTATTGGGCCACGGTTTCTCAGAGTAAATCCTCACAGCATGGTCAAACACTCCAGGTTGCCTCTTCAGCTGAGCCAGATTGGTCTCTTGGCTCGTTTGAAATGTCCGAGTCTCTTTTTCTGTCGAAAGCATTCGCTGGCTCTATGCACCCCATGAAAATATTTCCGTATTTTTACAAGGCATCCGAGACCTTTGATGAGGACGACATCACAATAACGACCTTGGTCACCCCGAACAGGTTCGAGGTGCTGCGAAAGCTGGCCTTACGGTACGAAGGTATGGCTGGTCGCGCACATTGGATACCGATAGTTACATGCGTTTTATTTTGACTCGTTGCCTTGTCTCCGACGCTCAGGTCCATTATCCGTTACCGTTCACATCCCTCTCCCTACATCCGCTAGCAAGTCCTCTTCACGAGTACTACACAACAACCTTCTCGCGCTACACGCGCTCGTCACCAACTCACCAAGCCTCTCCACACGTGCAGACATCCATCTCGTTCTCTCTCCCTTTCCGCGCGCCTTCAATACATGGCGAAACATCGCGCGTCTGCTCGCACGCACCACGTATATACTGCTACTCGACGTCGATTTTGCAGTGTGCACGGACTGGCGCGCGTCTGTGCGCGCCCTGTTGCGTGATGTCAAGAGTAGAGTAGCGAGGCGCGTTCGTGAAGGGAGCGCTGCGCTCGTGCTGCCCGCGTTCGAGTATGTGAAACAGGCAGAGGGAAGAAATCAAGACACCTTCCCAAGAGATAAGCATGTACGCACAGTTTCAGTTTTTTCCCCCTATCATCTGTCATGTCGTGTGGCGTTGATTGATCCACACTCTCACTGGCAGGCACTCCTGGACCTGGTGCGCGCAAATCGCATTGCCCCTTTCCACGCATCGTTTTCTGCTGGTCACAACAGTACTGACTATCGTCGGTTTTACGCCGCCAAGCCTGGAGGGATCTACAAAGTGACGCAGTACCAGCCTGCATACGAGCCATATGTAGTAGTTAAGAGAGACGCTGGTGGTTGGTACGTTTTTGTCAATATTTTTGAGTCCTGTATTTTACGCATGTCCGTGGCAGGTGCGATGAACGATTCACTGGTTATGGGGGTAACAAAGCAGCTTGTCTGTTTGAGATGTATCTATCGGGTGTCTCATTCTACGTACTCAGCGATCACTTCTTGGTACATCAAAGCCACGCGTATGAAGAAGAGGCACGCAGGAGCGAAGTGAGTACTCATCATCTACTTCTCGAATATTGAATACTACGAATATGTTGGCCAAAAGCGTAGACATAATCGCAGGATACAATCCGATTTCAAGGAGGAAACTTGCCTCAGGTCTTATTCCAACTGCCTTGGCGCTGTGTCAACACTGACATGATAAGCGAAGGTATCTCAAGAGATTTACAGATCAAGGGATTCTCAACACGACACGCGCGAGCAATGCCCGGGAGGAATGCAGGAAGATCAAGGGCATCGGGAAGATTGTCCTGCAGGTGACGGATTGCCACCCAAACATTTATGTGAGAGCTTACAGAATCGTACGCGGCAGCTTCTGGATGGCGCGACGAATGCATAAAGAACGTGTGAAACAGAGTTCTGTTGATGAAGAATGCAAACATGCGTGCTACAAATAAGAGTGGAACACGAGAGTGTTTAGAGGGATGCTTCGTACAGATGAGGCAATGATTAAGGCGCTACATGCTTACTCTTCACTGGCGAAACCAGAGTCGCTGGGTTAAGCCCTTGACGCAAGAGGTAATAGGAATGAATATCAAATAACCGATGGAAGGGACAAGGAGGAAGGAAATGTGTATAGAGAGCAAAGTGATAGAAAAGCAAACTACGCTGTAGTTTCGGATGATGCAGGCACTCACTTCCCAAGCTCTTTATTCATCTTGAACATGTCGATTTTGTCGGTGTTGAATACAGCGTTCAACGCACCGTCGCACATGATTTCTCGCCCGTTTGTTGGGTTTTGTAGGCTATTGGTTTTGATATATGCCCACAACTTCTTCACGACCTGTGGCCGAGAAAGCAGGCCTTCCTGAAGGAGTGCGGCTAGTGGCTCACTATCGTGCGACGAGATCACGAATGAATTATGAGAAAAGACAGGGATGGGAGACGTATGACACACCTCAAGATATATTCCTTGGACAGTCCTCCACCCTTCTTTTTCTTCGACTCGTCACCTCCGCTGCCTTCATTACCAGAGTCATCAATCATATCTGCGCTCCTTGCTCCATTAGCTTTGCCTCGCCCACGCCCACGCGCCTTTCCGCGATTGCGACCGCGACTGCCACGCATTGGGGGTGCACCTGAAGATGCAGAGCGAGAACTCCGCTCGCGACCATTGATCTGCTCAGAAAGTTTTCGCGCTAATGCCTCATCCCCTGCGGTCGACAGCTTGGCAGACTTCGCTGATGAATGGCCGCCACGGCCATCTATTGAGGCACGACCGCGCTTCTTGGGCGCGACTGGTGGCTCCGCAGATGCCGTTCGCCCACCTTCCGCATCCCCTTCTTCGTCCTGCTGGAAGCCTATCTCCTCGGACACCTTGGCGAAGATGCTGGAGATGAGTTTGTCAATCGCTGGTTTGTTATCTTTGACTAATTCCTGTG
>WNFG01002941.1_pt1 | contig 14254 bp, 13 predicted proteins | sample 5400431 | NCBI WGS metagenome assembly WNFG01 (sample SAMN13153346, study PRJNA577476) | soil metagenome | isolation source: 120 cm saprolite under Douglas fir tree site 2 hole 3 replicate 2 | place: USA:California | collected 2015-04-18
AGTTTCTACTCGGCGAGTACGAACTAGCTGCGTTCGCCGCGCTACGCGAGGTCGAGATTCGCGTGCGCGAGCTCGCTGGCGAGCCAGAGTCGAGCCTTGGGGTGAAACTCATGCAGTCTGCATTCAGACCTGAAGGAGGGACACTCACGAACCCAAATCTCGACGACGGTGAGCGCGCTGCGACGATGGCGCTCTTCTGGGGCGCGATCGGGGTGTTCAAAAATCCGCCGAGCCATCGACAGGTGGACTCCAAAGATCCGACCCAGGCCGCCGAGGTCGTTCTCTTTGCGGATCTGCTTCTGCGCATGCTCGACGATGTCGCGATGCGACTTCAGCGCACGGCCTCGTCGTAGAGCACGGTCGGGCCGACGGGCTAGTTCGTTTCTCGACTCGGCGTGCCACGGAGACCGCCTCGGGTGGGGTTCCCTTGGTACTGATCCAATCCTTTGCCGGATCACAGCCCGATCACGCATCCCGGAAACACTCGGTCGCTGGAGGTCATATGAGGACACGAGAACAACGCCGGTTGAGCTCAGGCGGGCTTCAGAGGAGACGGCACGACACTTGACCACGACAGCTTCATTCGCCAAGCGGAGCACCACCTATCGATCAGCCCACGAATTGTCGAGGCTCTGGCGCGCTTCAGAGGTTGGCGCGAGGAGAAAAGTTCGAAGAGCGTCCACTAAGGGGAGCCAATTGTATGTGCTGATTCGGCTGAAGCACGACAAAAGCGTCCCGCCTGATGGTTGCCGTGGTTTCGGCTGATGCGTTACAGGCGTCCCGGCTGATGCTTGACACTCCCGCCCATGAGGGAGATGAGCGTGGCTGAGCAAAGGTACAAAGCGGTCATGGCGGTGATAACCGAAGGGCGGACGATTACTCAGGTAGCGCGCGACTGGGACGTCAGCAGGCAAACGATGCACGCGTGGCTGGCACGCTACGAAGCGGAGGGACTGGAAGGCCTGGCGAATCTTTCGCATCGGCCGGCGCATTGCCCTCACCAGATGGCGACTGCAGTCGAGGTGCAGCTGCTCGAGATGCGGCGAGCCAGGCCATACTGGGGAGCGCGGCGTCTGGCATTCGAACTGAGGCGCAAAGGCGTGCAGCCAGCGCCATCCAAGTCAGCCATCTACCGCTCCCTGGTTCGAGCCGGGGTCATCGACCCATTGCAGAGGCAACGGCGCAGTGAGAAATGGAAGCGCTGGGAGCGCGGCGCCCGATGGACCTGTGGCAGCTGGATGTTGTGGATGTCTTCGTCGCGGCCGACCATGTTGGGAGGGGGTGATGGCGCAGGAGTCAACGCTGAAGGTATAGGGATCGAGGCACTCACGGGGCAACTCTCACCAAGAAGCTGGCGAAGTCTTCCGACCCAGCCAGGAAGTCTGGGTACGACCCGACGAGCTGAGGCAGGACGTCTATATGTGGCAGTATCGCCTCGAGAACGCGATAACCAGCCGAGCCCGGGCGCGCAATTAGACCGCCGAACAGGTGAGGAAAATGAACCAATCGGTCGGCCGCCGCCTTGGAGTTTCGAGCTCCTGCTTGCGACGCCAGCTGCGCCGCAACGACCAGAACCTCCGCTGTGTCGGCTTCGAGTGGGGATAGTCGCGGAGGGGGCTTGGTGACGTGCTGGACAACTTGATTCCCATCTCATCCAAGCGGCCGAGCAGGGAGGCACGGTCGACCGAAAAGTGCCGGAGGAGGACCTCGACCTCGCTGTTGGGCTCGTGCGTCCGAACGAGGCCATAAAGCAGCCCCAGAGTCGACACTGGTCGTGAGTCCGCGCTTGCGGCCCATTCGAAGGCCGCCTGCGACGATGGTGACAATGATGCCCAGCTGACGGCCGTCGAAGGTCCAGCCAAGGTTCTTACAGTTGAAGTTGAGATCGCCGGGGCGATAGGCCGTGCGGCTTCGGCCAGGGTGCCTGTGGTTCCGACGAGCCGATCACTTGATCTGCACCCAGACCGATTCCCAGTCGGACGCGATCTGTTTCTGCGCCGCAGCCAACGTCATCTGCCCATCGCACACCTGGCGGTGCAGATAGTTCTCGACACGATCTTTCTCGTGCGCCCCTGGCACCGGAAGATATGCCTCCGGCCAGAGATTGGCGGGATTGGTTGGATTGCCTCCCAGCTCGAGCGAGACCATGTGGTCGAGCTCATAGGCGCTCAGTGGCCCGGTCAGGCCATACGAGCGCACCAACTCGGCCTTCAGAGGATTCGTGTAGCTGACATGTGGCCGGATCTTTGCCGTGTAGCCGGGAACACAGATGGTTCGCTGGATATTCGACTGCGTCACGCTCGGATTGAGTACTCCCGGGGTGCAGGTGTGGTCGGGATTCCCGCTATGTGCTGCGCAGTGCGCAGGCACGGTCGACGCAACCGTTGCGCCTCCCGCCGCTGCTGCGAGGGCCAATGCTCCGGCAGCCGCGATTCCCGCCAGCCGCTTTCTTGCCGAACGTTTCGGATTTGGCTTGCCCGCTTTTGGCCGAGCGCTCATTGACTTACTGCAGCAGGAGCGTCGCTCGAGACTGGGGGGCCCGACGCTCGGGGATTGAATTTCAAGATCTTGCTGAGGAAGTCAAACCAGAACGGGGCTCCGAGGGAGATGGCGAGTGTCGTCAACGCCAGGCCGATGACCTTGAGGAACCAACCGAAGGCGGTCTGAGGCAGTACGACCCAGCCGAGCGGAAGATCGAATTGGGAAAGCGTGTTGAGCGTGTCTTCCAGTCCCGCAGACGAGGCAGATTGAGCTGCGCCGGTAAGGGCGGTTCGCAAAGCCTGGTCCTGCCACATGGTCGTCTCGATCGCGATCGTGTCCGCTCCCAAGAAAAGCGTCAGGACCGCGGCAACGCCCAGCGTCACCAACTGGACTCGTCTCTTGTACACACCGCTGACGCGATCCATGGCGGCGTTGTACCAGCCTTCGATTCCGGCCTTAATCCGTGTCAGGTCCCCGCCCGCGTCGTTGACAACGGTGAGCAGGACTTGGCGGACGTTGCTCTGGGGCAGCGCTGATACCACTGTGTGGATGCCCTGGGCGTCGAGTGGGGCCTGATCGTCACCAGCGAGCGTGGCGAGGAGGGCAGCGGCGAAGTTGGAGGAGGGCACATAGGAGGGTCCACGTCCGGGCTTGCCACTTAGCCCGCTAACCAATCCGTGTTGCCAAACGGAGTCGGCGAGTTCGGGAACGTCTGCAAGAAGTTTACGTATGCCGCGCTCCAACTCGGCCGCGCGCCAACTCAGGGCGCCGGCGATTATTTCATTGATGTGGGAAGCAATCACGCTAAGAATGAAGTAGACGAAGGCGAGTCCGATGACCACTTCGACTATGGCTGAGCCGAACATTCTTCTGGTCCTCCACCAGGTTGCTGAGGAGCCGGCTGAGTTAGATGGGGCACGCGGTCGGTCAGGTACGCGGCGTCCGACCGCTTAGGCCCCAGCTTGGCGAGAGGTTTAGTGGCCTATGGGAACGTTGTCAAGCAATATTTGGTAAGTGGCTAAGTCCTCACTTGACGCACTTTTCGGCTACCCAACTCCGGCTGCCGGATATGGAAATGTTGACGGCGACGGCAACGACGGGTCGACGTGCCGCTTCACGGCAGCATCGCAGACCGCGTAGCCCCAGTTGATCACCATCTCTTGCGTGGTCGCGTCGAGTTGCTTTAGTCGTGTGGCAACGGCTGCAAGGTTGGACGTAGCTTTGCTCGGCGCCGGCAGGGAGTTTGTCCCGTTGAAATGTTCGATATGGCTGGCGATCCCCGAATACGTGCCGAGCCGGCTTCCGGAGATGAACCCGTCTATCGCCTGCCGCTTGCGCATAGAACCGACTTGATTGTCGATCACCCATCAAGACCCTGTAGACCTGCCTGAACCAATTGGACTTTGGCCGTGGCGTTGGACCTGTCGCTCCGCCTCCGTCACTGATGAGGACTGTCCGGCACTGCTTCCATACAGTTTCCAGGCCGAGGTTGTCATAGACTCCCCCGTCCGTCAGCACAACATGGCTTGTATACGGAACGTATTGCAGGTCGAGCCCCGTGCCCGCCTCGAAGTCTGACGGCGAGGGATAGAAAAACACCGGCGAGATGAAAGGCGGAAAGGCCGATGACGCGGCTACCGCTTTGGCGAGTGGGGTTTTGGCATTCGGGATCTTGCCCACGCGGTAGTCCCACAGATACGGTTTCGAAAACCGCCAGAGCACCGCCGTCTCCACTGCGAGTTTTTGGAGCTCCAGGTAGGAATCGTCATCAGTCCTGGTGCCGACGGTCAAGAGGCGGGCTCGCTGCAGTCCAGTTTCATGCTAGGGCGAAGTCAATGTGCCACCATCGGATCGGCGGCCGACACTCCAATGCGCTCAGAGCGCTGGACAGGCTCCGAAGCGGTAACCGGCATACGTCAGTTGCCGCTGTCGTGACACCTCGATGCCAACGGCTTGGCCGGGCCATAGATGTGCACGTGGTCTACTCTTTCATGAAGGCAGAACGCGATGAGACCCAGACGGCACCCAAGTGGTTTGTAGCGGCGCTCGAAATTACCGCGGGGTGGCTGGCGGCGGTCCGGCAACTCCATCCGGGTGTCGGTCAGTCCATGGTAGCTGCAACATCGTGCTGCGCCTTCCTCGCGAAGCCGGGGGAACGACTACCCGCCACGTTCCCCCCGCGACCCTCGTCCGATCGACTAAGAATCTCCAACTCATGAGGCTTAGGTGGGGCAGAACGCTTATGAACTTGCCTCAAGTCGCGCAGTTCCACCCCATATGCCGCTTGCAAACTCAGGCGGCACTGCTGGGAGAAGGCATCGCCCTGGTTTGAGACCTCGACAAATCGTGCGATTGTCCACCGGATCGGCACAGGCCGTGCAAGCCGCAGGTACCGATTCGCCTGCGACAGTGCTTGCTCGACTAGGGGTCCAGCGGCCCATTGCCACCCTGGTTCTGATTGGCGGTACCGATGATTTGGACGCCGATCTGGCGCGCAGGCTTCAGCGGCTGCTGGGCGGTGTGGCTGCGGCGACAGTCGACGATAAAGTCACGATAGTCAGCGGTGGCACGGCAGCCGGCGTGCTTGCGCTATTTGGCAGCGGGCTTGAAGATCGGAAACCGACGGCTCCCGTGATCGGAATAGTCCCGGCTGGAAAGGTAGACTTGAACCCCTCTGCGCATCGTGTTGAAGACGACAAAGCCGTGCTCGAGCCACACCACACGCACTTCGTCCTCGTGGATGGCAACCACTGGGGCGACGAGACGCCGATGCTGCTCGGGATTGTCCGCGAGCTGGCCAGACAATCCCCTGCAGTCGTCCTGCTTGCGTCGGGAGGAGATATCGCGAGGCAGGAACTGGAAGGCTTGCTCGCGGCGGGGATTCGAGTCATCGTGCTGCGCGGAAGCGGGCGTCTCGCCGACGAGGTCGCCACGAGCGGCGCGGGTGGGCCATTTGACGTGGTCGACCTTGACGCTACGCCAGGAGAGTTGCGGCGTCGCATTAATGACGTCCTGGCCGCGGGACCGGGTTAGAAACCGTGGCCTCAGCGCCGGCCATTCTGCGGCGGCTCCCAAGTCTCTGGTGGCGGCCACCGAGACCCCAGCACATCGTTGATCCTGATGCGAGGGCGGCCTACCCAGACCTCGCAGCTGACTTTGCCGTCCTGGATGACGAGTTGATGGAGCACTTTCGTCAGGCAGACACCGCGGCATTGGGAGAACAGAACACTTTTTATCTGACCCAATTCGCTTTTGCGACCGGCGCTGTTGTGGCGACGATCCTCGGCGCGATACAGGCAGCGGTAGCCGGCGGCGAGCCCTACATCGGAATCGCCGAGGCGGGATTGACGGCCTTCCTGGGTGCGGGCGCTCTTGTCGCGTTTTCGCAAGGTGCTCAGCGCGCTTACTACAGCAAACGTCTGGTGGCGGAGCGCCTGAGGAGCGAGTATTTCCTGTTCCTCGGACATATTGCACCTTACGCGAATCCAGCCCATCGACTGGCAACCCTCCGGCAACGTGTTGCGGAGATCACTACGTGACTTCGCTCGAGCAGTTCCAGGAGCTCTACGTTCGCTACCGCTTTCAGGAACAGCGCCTCTACTACCAGCGTCATCGGGATGAGTTTGCCGACGCTCAGCAGCAGGCAAACCTGCTGGCTGGGCTTTTCATGATCGCCGCCGGCCTGGCGTCAGCCGCAGCAGCCGCTGGGATCGTGCCGAAGACTTTGTGGGTGGTGCTCGCCACGACCCTGCCGGCGGTTGCTGGCCTGGGTCAGGCTTTGCAGCGGCTTTACGCATATGAGCGAGTTGCCAAGCTGTACGACGATGCGACACGCGCCCTGACCAGCGTCGGTCCTCAGCCGACGTTCGCAGATCCGAATCACGCGTTGGCCATCTCGAGCGTTGCCGGTTACGTGACCAAGATCGAGCAGGTCTTCGCCAAGGAGCAGGGACAGTGGGGCCAGCTAACCGCACACCTCGATGCGTACACGGCGGAGAAGAGAGGTGGGGAGGGTGAAAACGGCTAGCCAGCGTTATGCGGTTGATGAATTCAACGCGGCTTCCAGTGTTCGAGCCAGAGCGAGAGAGCGGCCGTCACGGTAGGCGAGGACCACGTGGCTGCCCACCACGCGCCTCACCCCAAGCGCATCGGGTGACGAGTCTTGCTGAAGAGCTAAGAGTCGGTCGAGCTGACCGACTGGGACCCATCGCTTTCCTTGCGCAGTCAATGTCTGGATTTCCCACGTCAGGTTTGGGGATGCGCTAGAAATGTCCACCACCACGGCATCACACAGGATCACAAGGTATTCGACGACGTCGCGCCAATACGCGTTTTCGACTCGCACTACAGCCAGGCGCGCCGAAAAGACTCGCCTGGCCCTCACAGCGAGTCTGTTCGCAACCGGGAGGATCTCCTCACGGCGAGCGATCACAACGGCCTTGGAGCGGTCCGCGCTTCGCGCAATCCAACTGGAGCTGACAAGTACAGCCCACAGCGTCAAGGCGAAAACAGATATGAGGACAGTGCCGACGGCAGCTACCAACACCAGGGCCATGGTTGAACCTATCTCCTGAAAATCGCTCATCAATCCCTTGTTCGCCTGGAACCATGCGTAGAAGTACCCATACATCGCCACCGCCAATAACACGGCCACGATTACTGTGAGGTACCTTGCCTGGCGGAGCCTCCTGCGTGCCTTGCGGTCGACTCCGACGGCCACAACGGAATAGTCGTCAAGTGTTACGATCCGCCACCGCTTGCCGAGGCCGTCCCAAATCGCGCGAGTGATGGCCTCGGTTGAGCTTGTCAGGCCGAAACGGCGAAGAAAGAGCACGAGACGGCGCCGGCCGCGCACGAGCCGCGTACCGGCAATCAAGAATGAGACTCCAACGACGCCCGCGCTCGGCAACGCCGCCCAGTAGTAGGTCAGGACGTTTCGGCTTGGCGTAGCTATCAGGAAGACAAAGAAGGCAAGTGACACGTAGCCGACCGTAAGGCAGAGCCCGCCCACGAACCCGCCTAAAGTGCCTGGGGGGCGCGACCGGGCGAGACGTTCCGGGATCTCAGCGATTCGCAGCGTCAGACCCGCGTCAGACCCCATGACCGCCGCGCCCCACCAAGACTGTCACGGGCTGTCACCCTTCTCGGGAATCGCTGCATTTTTGGCGAATTCGCAACGCTCGACCGCCCCGACCCACACCACCAACTCCTGTAGATGCAGTTTCTCCAAGGCCCCGTCCTTGATTCGCTCTATCCGGCGGAGCAGTTCCTCTCCTTCATCGAGTAGGTCACGCAGTACCGGGTCGGCTTGGTTGGTGTCCATGACAAGCCATATCTACGCGTGATCTCGCTGTGCGTCAACGGTGCGAACTCCACCGGGAGCGTCATATAGGCGCCTGGCACAAGGGAGTCCTGGCCGCGGCCCGGGAAGGCAGGGCTCAGATTTCACAGTCCAACAAGAGGCTAGGCACCCGCGCCATAACCGACGCACATTAGTAGAGACTCAGCCCTAGCTTCTGTCGCGGTCCTGTCCTCCAGCCCGATTAAGCCGGGCAGCGAGCACCCTGTGTGTTGGCGAGGGCGACCACCGTGCGAGCACGCGTCGCACGCTCTCCGTCAGTAGTCGGAAGACATCCATCGCTTGGCCCTTAGTTGTCAGTCAAAGGAGGACCGGAAACTGCCAAGCGGGCAGACCATCCGGGCCCGAGCTGTCCTCGAACAGCAAGTCACACCGATCCTCGAGGGTGTCAGCGACGTTGCGGCCTACGGAAGCCGGGGGGAGGCCCTGGCCCGATCGTCGGCTTTACGGTGGCGTTGGCGCGCTGTCCGCAGTGTTTCGGTCTGGGTTGTTGCTATCGCCGCGACATTGCGTCCTGCTTTGGCTGGGCCCCTCCAGAAGCCGAAATTCGACAGGATGAGAGTTCCTAGGGCCTCGGCGTATGGCTCGCGCTGCGGAGCGTGCAGCAGCAGCCTAGCTCGCACAATGTCGACGAAGGCCAACATGGCAATGGCCTTTGGATCCGTGGCATCCTTGGAATAGGCCGCGACCTGATCTGAGTGCGTGAGCAGGTCCATCATCTCCTCGTTTACGTCATTGGCCACCGATAGCCTTCCGCCGCGCTCGACCATCACCTCCGACTGCAACGCGAGATCCATCAGAAGCTGGATCAGCTGGTGCTGGCACTCGGTGTACATCAGCTCCTGCAGGTCTTCCGCAAGAACTGTTCCTGGTTTGGTTGCCACCACGATCGCCATTGTCGAGTACTCCGCCCAGCCCGCCAGAACCGTGCTCGAGCCCTTGAGAGGCTTGCCTTTGATCCAGTCATCGCCCACCCGATGTAGTGAGGCGGCGACCTCGGTCGAGAAGTCGATTGATCCCCCCTCCGCGCTCAGCAAGCCATAGAGCCTTCCGAGGCGCACAACCTTCGGATTCCATGGTGTCGTCTGAGGCCGCCTGTGGGCAGCCAGATCCGACAGTTGCCGGTCAAGGACCCATCGCGTTACCGCCGGTGCGACATCGACTGACCGCGGATCGGCTCCAAAGCGCTCAACCCCTCTCGTCTCGAGCAGCTCATCACGCCACCGCTGGAATTCGGGGTCGGTCGCGCTTTCATCGAATTTCTTCGGCCATGGTGTGTTGTCAGCCAGGACGAAGGCAAGCACGTCAATGCCCCGTTCCCGTGCAGCGTAGTACTCGAGCTGCGTGATGCTGCGCTTCTTGTCGCGAGGGATGTGCCCTCGACGTCGTCCGACGAGGAGGATGCACAGATCGCACGCGTCAATCCGTTCCACACTGAACTGGCTGGGGGCCTGAGTCGACGCACCCCAGTCCTCCATCGGATCAACCTGGATCCCGCAGTGCCGGAGGGTGGTTATAACGTGAGCGCGGTGCTGTCTTAGATCGTCGAATGTTGACGAGACAAAGGCCTTGTAGCCCACAGTCGCATTCCCGCGGCCATCATAGCGGGACCGCTCCCGACTCACCTTCAGCTCTGTCCATCATCCGCCGGCCGAGCACGCCCGATGGAAGTGCCACATCGTTGGCCCACTGGCATTGGTTTTGGGGCATATCGCTCAATCGGAACAGCAACGCTGCGAACCTGTGGGACGGCAAAACTCAATCCGGCGAGATCGGCGACCCTGTCACGATGCGCGACCGGCGCGACTTCATGGTCGAGAACCTTCTTTTGCGGCACCAACTCCATGTCGTGCTCCGTTCCCATCCTCGCCCCGACCTCAAGACCCGAGACCGGTTTTTCTGGCTGCTGGTCCGGCGAGGGCGAACGCCTACCCCGAGCGGTGGGTAGGAACTGTGCGCAGGGAGGTGCTCAACCATCTACTCGTATTTCGGGCCACGCCAGCTGGAGCGTGTGCTGCTGGAGTTCATCGACCACTATCACGCGGCTCGCCCACATCAAAGCCTCGGCCAGTGGCGGCCAATTCGGAGTGCGGAGGGCCCGAGCGCGCCCGACAACTCAGAAATCATCCGAATCGATCGCCTCGGTGGTCCCCTTCATAAGTACGCTCGGGCAGCGTGATGCGGGTCGACGGACGATGGGTTAACGGGACACCCGGAGGCGAACCCTGATCGTGTGAGCCTCGACGACAGTCAAGCGGTGTAGTAGTCCATGGTGTAGTAGTAGTCCGTGCAGTACTTTCAACGAACAAACTGCCTTAGATCACCACATGCTGTTCTCGTTTGGCTGACATTTCGAATACAAAGTGATCGTTTCAGCGATTTCTGGACGAGAACCCTTCAACGTCGGGACCGTGAGACTCGCCAGCTCGGATCGATCAGTTGTCAGGACTAACTGACTTGATTTGACTTGACTCGAATGGACGCACGGTCGAAACTGGCGCCGACCACACCCTCGTGGCCAGGGAGGTGTTTCGGGACGGATGTCGACCGGTGCCACGGACGATCCGATGGGGAGCGCTTACCAGCAGTTAGCGCATGAAGACGCCAGTTCCACTGGCGATTGGCCGGCGGACGCAAAGCACGACTACGAGGTCGCGCTTGAGGACTTCCATCACGCCGGGACGGGCGATGAGACCAATGCTCAGGCCCAGCTCGGTCAGGCCGAGGCACGCCTGAGACTCGGGGCCCTCGCAGAGGAAGCCTGCGAACGAGAAGATGCGCGAAGTCACTATTCGGCGGCGGCCGATCTGCTCGCCGAACTTCTGCCTGGCGACGAGAATGCAATTCGCCCTCGACTTGCTCTCGCCCACTTGCAGATGGCGCGGCTCGACGCCCTGTTGGGACGCGCTACTGCGGAGCCCGAGTTCCGCGCGGCGCTACGACTCGCAGCTGCGACCGCGCAGCCGCAAGTCCTTGGCGCGATTTGGCATTACGTGGGCGCTTATTGCCAGCGTCGCGAATTGGGTGTCGCCGGTCTGCTCGCACGACAGGTGTGTCTGGAGGCGTTCGAGGGCGTCGGAGACGAAGAGTCCATGCTGGCAGAGCTCCGCCAACAGGTCCCGCTGCTCCAGCAACTGGACGAGACGTCCGCAATGCTTGCCACCGCGCGGCTCTTGGAAAACTCCAGCGCCCTGAGCGACAAATTCATCAGCATTCTCCCCACCAGCGAGATGCTCGCCATCCTGCAGCTCAAGCCAGAAGTTGTTGGCCGACTCGAGGGACTGCTCCGCAAGCCGGACCTCCTATCTGAGATTCGCGCCGAGTCGATTGCCCGTGCGCGCATAGCAATACCCGAGTTCGCCAAGCGCTTTCTGGAGGGCGAGCTCGACTTGGAGCAAACCCGCATGGCGACGATGCACTCTGCGAACGCGTCGCCCGCTGGCATCGCGGCACCGGGATCAGCCAATTCTGGCGACTCGCCCACGGCGAGGGGTATGAGATTGCTCGCGACCGCTATCGATGACGCTCGAGCCTGGACGGCCACGGCCGAGGACGAATTCCGTCAGGCCCTGAGCCTGCTCCGCGAGGGCGGAAACCTGGCGGCCGTCGCCTACGGCTGGGACCGCCTCGGCGCTTATTTACTGGCGCTGGCGAAGCCGAGCCCGGCACTGCTTGCCTATGACCTGGCGCGCGAGGCGGCGGAGCAGGCTGGTGATTCGGACTCGGTTAACAGCGCCCTCTATGGCGAGGCATATGCACTGGCCGACCTGAACGAAGGAACGGCTCAACTCGGCTGTTTGGCGCTGCTGGGGCCCCGAGGTGCTCTGAAAGGACTGCCCACCGCTGCCGCCGCGCTTGATCAGCTTCACCTGACGGGGCATGAACACAAGTCTCTGGAGCGTTTTATCAACGATAAAACCGCATGCTGGCATGCGATCCGGGAAGTTGTCACCAAATCGGAGAAACCATTACCCGAGTTCGCAAGCCGCTTTCTTGCCGGCCAGCTCCAGTTCGACGATCCCCAGAGCATGTTCGACCTTGTGCGCGAGCCGAAGCGGGACGTGCGTTATTCAGACGAGGCGGTCACCAGCCTCTACCACCTCTATCGCAGGCGCTGGTTTAGGCGTTCATTTGTGCCTGCGATTCCAATCCTTATTGTCATTTCAGTGTTGCTGCTGACGGGCATCATCCTTCCTGCGCGACCACTTGACATTTTGCTGGGAGCCGCGTTTTTAGCCTACGTGGCGATCTGGGCCCGCTCCGTCAACAACTCCCGCCGGTGGGTCGCGGCCGCGCGAACGGATATGGACATGTATAAGGGCCTCGCCGAGATCGAGCGCTCGTCCAGCACCCATGACCGGGCCTACGGGATCCTGCAGCAGTTCGCTCGTAACCGCGCACCCTTCGCTCTGTTCCTGCGCAGCTTCGAGCAGGAGGCGGCGCAAACGGTGGTTGACAGCGCGCGAAATCCCTCGCGGGCTGACGTCATCGACCGGGCTGTGATCGAGGGAACGTCGCCGTCGTTGGCTGCGGCAGGCTTGGTGGAGGCCAGGCAGACAATGGTCAGCCGTGTTAGAGGTGAGCAGAGCCGCGTCGAGTCGTACCTGGTTACGCAGGTCGCTGGATATCTGCCCGTCGTCGCCGTGTGGAACCCGGCGGCTTTCGGCCTAAACACCCGAGAGGACCTGCCGCGCCTCGAGGTAAGCAATGACGATTGGGAGATGGCCGTCAGACTCCTGATCTCAGCTGCCAAGTTCGTCGTGTTCGAGTGCACGGTACTCGCGCCTGGCGTGCTCACCGAGCTCGCCCTGATTCGAAACCGGCAACGCGTCGCCGATACCATCATCGTCATCCCTTCAGACTCGACGGCCGACCAGATTGCGTTACTTCGCGATGTTGCTTTCCTGGGTCTTCCTAAGCCTGATGCGCGGCCGACTCCGACGACCGCGGAAGGTCCAATTGCAGACTTCTCGCGGGTTATCGAGGAGAAGACGTTGATCGAATCCGATCCAGCCACCCTTGACGTATTTAGGGGCCTCCTGCCCCTCCGCGGCAGCGCGGACTTCCGTGCGTCACCAGATCGCCCGGACCGCGCCGACGTCGTTGAGCCACCCCCTCGAGGCTAGGCGCTCTTCTGGGTCCTCCATAACGCAGGGGACTTTGCCCAGTGATCACAGGCATAGCGGCGAGTGCTGCGAAAGGGCGAGAGCCACCTATACCTGACCTGCGATAGCAAGTGCCGCTTCATGTGGAAGTTCAGGTAGTAATCCAGCGAGATCCTGGCAGCTGAAACGGGCCTCAAATCGCTGGGGCATCCTCGAAATTCTTCGCGGACTCGGCAAGGGCGGAATCGTGCTCGGATGATGACGACTAATCCGCCTTCCCTCGGCTGACCCACTGCAATGTGGTCTTGAGGGCTGCGTCACGAGAGCAGAAGCGCGACACTTTCCGGGGTACTGAGGCCTCGGGTTTCGACGAGAGAGAGACGACGTCGGCGGTGGTACTTCGGAGGCGACGGTCACGACCGCCGGCTGCATTCATGGCCAAGCCGCATGGTGGGCCGCCGGCACAACACCAAAAACGCGATCGATAAGGACTGCCTGTACCCCGCGGAGACCTTAGGCATCGACGTCTGCGTTCTTCGATCGCCGCGGATAGGTTCCGCCATTGCGGCTGGACTTGCAGCATCGGGGCGCACGCGGAACGAGATCCCGGGTGGTCGACGAGCATATGATGGCCCCGCCGCCCCACGCCCGAGGTGGCCACGGACACAGACCGGAGTCAGGGATGAACGGGAGCAGGATTTTCATCAACTACCGCCGCGAGGACACCTCGGGCGAGTCCGGGCGACTGTTTGATCATCTGGTCGATCGGTACGGCGCGTCACGTGTGTTCCGCGATATCGACCGCAGCATCCCCGGGGCTCCCTTCCCCGATGCAGTGGACAGCGCTGTGCGCGGTTCGAGCGTAGTGCTCGTGGTCATTGGCCGGCGCTGGCTAGAAGAACTCCGCGCCCGGGCCACACGATCCGACGACTATGTCCTAATGGAGATACGGACCGCCCTCGAGCAAAACGTGCGGATCATTCCAGTGCTGATCGATAGCACGCCAATGCCGAAGCCCGACCTGCTCCCTCAGGATATCCGGCAGCTGTCGCTGATCGAGGCCCTGGACGTGAGCCAGAGCCGTTGGGACTACGACATGTCGCGGCTTTTCAGCATCCTGGATGGCGTCGTCGGCCATGGCGGATTGCCGGTACCCGTCCCGTCTCCAGCCACGCGGTCCGCCGTCAAGGTGACCGGCGCTGCTTGTGTGGTGCTCATGCTCGTCGCTGCCGCGGCTGCGATCGTCGGGGGCGTCTTTCTCGTGCGGACATTCGGCCCTATCGTCACTGGTACCGCGTCTATCAGCCTC
>WNFG01003555.1_pt1 | contig 14254 bp, 13 predicted proteins | sample 5400431 | NCBI WGS metagenome assembly WNFG01 (sample SAMN13153346, study PRJNA577476) | soil metagenome | isolation source: 120 cm saprolite under Douglas fir tree site 2 hole 3 replicate 2 | place: USA:California | collected 2015-04-18
TTGCCGTTCCGGCCGCAACGCCTGTTCTGGCTGCATCACATCGCCTCCGGCCAATGGCGCGGCCGGCATGGCCATCGCGAGTCGGAGCTGGTGCTGGTGGCGTTGCAGGGCGCCTGCCAGGTCCATCTCGATGATGGCCGCGCCACGCAGCAGGTGGCGCTCGACGATCCGGCCAAGGGCCTCTTCGTCGGGACGTGGGTGTGGCACGAGCTCACGGATTTCACGCCGCCGGCGGCGATCCTGGTGATCGCATCGACGCTCTACGACGAGGCCGAGTATTTGCGCGACTACGAGGTCTTCAAGCGTGAGGCGGGGCTCCGACCATGATCCCATTTCTCGACATGAAGGCGGTCTATGCCGAGCTGAAGCCTGAGCTCGATGCCGCCTATGCCCGCGTCATGGAGTCGGGCTGGTTCGTGCTCGGCAAGGAAGTCGAGGCCTTCGAGGCCGAGTACGCCGCTTTCTGCGGCACCGCGCACTGCGTCGGTCTGGCCAACGGGCTGGAGGCGCTGGAGCTGGCGCTGCGCGCCTGGGACCTCGGCGCCGGCGACGAGGTCATCGTGCCGTCCAACACCTATATCGCGACCTGGCTCGCGGTGTCGGCGGTGGGCGCCAAGGTGGTCCCGGTCGAGCCGACGTCGGCCGGACCCAACATCGATCCCGAGCGCATCGCCGCGGCGATCACGCCGCGCACCCGGGCGATCATGCCGGTCCATCTCTACGGCGAGCCGGCCGACATGGACGCGATCATGGCGTTGGCCCAAAAGCACGGGCTGAAAGTGGTCGAGGACGTGGCGCAGGCACAGGGCGCCAAGGTGCGCGGCCGGCGCACCGGCTCGCTGGGCGATGCCGGCGCCCACAGTTTTTTCCCGACCAAGAATTTCGGCGCCTTTGGCGACGGCGGCGCGGTCACCTCCGACGATGGCCGCCTCGCCGAACGGCTGCGCGCGCTGCGCAACTACGGCAGCCGCGTCAAATACGTGAACCTCGAGCGCGGCCTCAATTCGCGGCTGGACGAGCTGCAAGCCGCCTTCCTGCGCGCCAAGCTGCCTCGGCTCGACGCCTGGAACGAGCACCGAAGAATGGTGGCCGCGCGCTATGACGACAGACTTTCAGGCATTGCCGGTCTTGACCTGCCGCGCGCGCCGCAATGGGCCGAGCCGATCTGGCACCTCTACGTCGTGCGCACCGAGCGCCGCGCCGCGCTGATGGCGGCACTCGACAGGGCGGGCATCGGCTCCTTGATCCATTATCCCATCCCGCCCCACCTGCAGCAGGCTTACGCCGATCTCGGCCTGGCCCATCTGAAGCCTGAGGCGGTCGACGAGGTGGCCGCCGTTGTGCAGGCGACGCTGGGCGGATGAGCCCAGAGATCAAGCCCTGGCTTTAAGGATAGTATTCCGGACCAGGGTGAATTCCGTTGTAGTTTCGATAGTAATCGCCCGTCGACCGGTAGCCGTAACCAGGCGGGTAGGCGTAAGCGGTCTGGTAAGTGTAGGTCGGGTAGGTATAGGCGTAGGCAGGCTGCTGGTAGTAGCGGGTGCTGGACGGATAGTAATAGCCCTGCGAGTAGCCGTAGCGCGGATAGTACGGGTCCGCGCAGCCGGCGACTGCCCCGGCAAGCGCCGCTGCCGCAACGATGTAAACGACAGATCTCATGGCGGTCTCCTTGCGCTTCTGAAGGAGTCAACCCGAGTCCGGCCGCGCGGTTGCTTGCGGGGTGTGATGAAAGGGTGCCGTGCCCAAACGGCACCAATCCGCCGCAATCCTGCCAGACCGCAGCCCCGCTCCTCGGATGGTGCGACAGCGCTCGGCTGGCCTCGGATCGAGGTGGCGGCAAGATCCCGCACCCCAAGAAGGACCTGGGCAAGGGACTGGTCGCGAAGATCCGCAAGCAGGCAGGTGTCTAATGCGCTATCCGATTCTGGTCGAAGAAGGAACCGGTACATCGGCTTTCGGTGTCGTCGTGCCCGATTTGCCGGGCTGCTTTTCTGCGGGCGATACCTTGGACGAGGCGGTGGATGCTGCCAAAGAGGCGGTGGCGGCGTGGATAGAGGCAGCCTTGGACCAGGGAATGTCGGTGCCACCCCCGTCAACCCTTGAAAATGTACGCCAGCTTCGCGGTCACAAGGATTGGGCGGTCGGCCTGATCGATCTTGAAGAATCGTTCTTCGACGACACCGTTGAACGGGTCAACATCACCCTGCCGCGGCGGATCTTGCGGCGCCTCGACGACATGGCGCGCACGACGGGACAGAGCCGCAGCGGTCCGATCGCGCGGCTGACCGTCGCGCCTTCGAAAACGGCCGACAAGCCGCAGACAAGACGCCGCGTCGGCCGGTCCTGAGGCGCGGCAGGCTTGACCGGTCGCTATTCCTGGCATCACCTTACGGCGCGCGATCACGCCGGGGGAGGGCAGGACATCGAATGTCTGAACAGCTGAACATCGAGCCATTGACGCAGGGCGAGATCGACCAGCGCGTGTTCGAGCTCTATGACGAATACTGCCATGGCCGCATCGACCGCCGCGCCTTCCTGCAGCAGGCTGCCGCGGTGACGATCGGCGGCCTCGCCATGGCGCAGGCGCTGTTGCCGCACTATGCGCGAGCCCAGACGATCTCCTTCACCGATCAGCGGATCAAGGCCCGATACGTGGCCTATCCGTCGCCGGGCGGCACCTCCGGAACGATGCGCGGATACCTGGTTCAGCCCAATGGTCCGCGGCCGTTCGCCACCGTCCTGGTGATCCACGAGAATCGCGGGCTCAATCCCTACATCGAAGACGTTGCCCGCCGGGCCGCCGTTGAAGGTTTCCTGGCCCTGGCGCCCGACGGCCTGTCGCCCGTCGGCGGCTATCCCGGCAATGACGACGATGGCCGTACCCTCCAGGCCGGCCTCGACCAGGCCAAGCTGCGCACCGATATGCTGAACAGCGCGCGCTACCTGAAGAGCCACGCGCTGTCCTCCGGCAAGCTCGGGGTCACGGGTTTCTGTTGGGGCGGCGGCACGACCAATTTCCTGGCCGTCACGTTGGGCGGCGACATGCAAGCGGGCGTGCCGTTCTACGGCGCGGCGCCCGAGACGGCGGCCGTGTCGGCGATCAAGGCGCCGCTCCTGATCCAGTACGCCGAGAGCGACGAGCGCATCAACGCGCTGTGGCCGGCGTTCGAGGGCGCCTTGAAGGCGAACGCCGTGCCTTACGAAATGTACATCTACCCCGGCACTCAGCACGGCTTTCACAACAACTCGACGCCGCGTTACCACGAAGCGTCGGCCAAGCTGGCGTGGGAGCGCACGATGGCCTTCTTCAAGAAGCAGCTCGTTGCCTGAACGTCTCTGCTAGCGCTCGCGCCAGTCGGCGTTGCGGTTGCGGTCTTGCCGACTGTCAGGGACGTTGGCGGTGTATCCCGACGGCGTATAGCCGGGGACTAACTTCGTAGACGTGTATAAGGCGTTGTCGTCGGTACATGCGCCCATGCTGCCGGCCAGGGCAGCCAGGACGATCCATCCAAGCCGTCTCATGCTGGCCTCCGTTGTCTCGATTCAACGGCCGCCAGGCGCTGCGGTTGCGGCACCAGTCTAGCTCTTCAACCCCAGCCGTTCGCCGCGATAGGCGCCGCTCATGACGCGTTCCCACCAGCCGCGGTTGTCGAGGTACCAGCGCACCGTCTGGCGCAGGCCGTCCTCGAAATCGTGGCGCGGCCGCCAACCGAGCTCGCTCTGGATCTTGCTGGCATCGATGGCATAGCGCGCGTCGTGGCCCGGGCGGTCGGTGACGAATTCGATCAGCTTGGCGTGCGGGCGGTTCATGGTGTTGGGCAGCATCTCGTCGAGCAGGCCGCAGATGGCGTGCACCACATCGATATTCCGCTGCTCGCTGTCGCCGCCGACATTGTAGGTCTCGCCGGGCCGGCCCTGGCGCAGCACCAGGGTCAGTGCCGCGGCGTGGTCCTCGACATGCAGCCAGTCACGCACGTTTTCGCCTTTGCCGTAGACGGGCAGTCGCTCGCCGCGTAGCGCGCGGATGATGGTGAGCGGGATCAGTTTCTCGGGGAAGTGATAGGGGCCGTAATTGTTGGAGCAGTTGGTGGCAAGCGTCGGCAGCCCGTAGGTGTGGTGCCAGGCGCGCACCAGATGGTCGGATGCCGCCTTGCTCGCGGCATAAGGGGAATTGGGCTGGTAAGGCGTGGTCTCGCTGAACTTGCCGGTTGGACCCAGCGAGCCGAACACCTCGTCGGTCGAGATGTGCTGAAAACGGAAGCGCGTGCGGGCGTTCTCGTCGAGCGTGCGCCAATAGGCCAGCGCGGCCTCGAGAAGGGTGTAGGTGCCGCCGACATTGGTCTCGATGAAGGGTGCGGCGCCGTCGATCGAGCGGTCGACATGGCTCTCGGCCGCCAGATGCAGCACCGCGTCGGGCTCGAAGCCGCGGAAGATGTCGTCCATCGCCTCGCGGTCGCGGATGTCGACCTTGAAATGCGTGTGTCGGTTGCTGTCGCGCGCTTCAGCCAGCGATTCGAGATTGCCGGCGTAGGTCAGCTTGTCGACGTTGGCCACCGTCCAGTCGGTGTCGCGGATGATGTGGCGGACGACAGCCGAGCCGATGAAGCCCGCGCCGCCGGTGACCAGGATTTTCATGGTGGACTCAGTCTTTTTGCCGGGGGCGCGCCACTCCAGTGGCGCGATCTTCCTGTGGATCTGGCGAAGACGCGCCACTGGAGTGGCGCGCCCCCAGCGATGAGATGCATCTATTCAAATAGAACGTGCTCTAGTGGTGCAGGATCTGGCCGAGGAAGAGCTTGGTGCGCTCGTTTCGCGGATTGGCGAAGAACTCTTCCGGCTCGTTCTGCTCGACGATCTCGCCCATGTCCATGAAGATCACGCGGTCGGCGACGGCGCGGGCGAAGCCCATCTCGTGGGTGACGCAGAGCATGGTCATGCCCTCGCGCGCCAGCTCGACCATGACGTCGAGCACTTCCTTGACCATCTCAGGGTCGAGCGCCGAGGTCGGCTCGTCGAACAGCATGATCTTGGGCCGCATGCAGAGCGCCCGGGCGATCGCCACGCGCTGCTGCTGGCCGCCCGACAGCTGGCCGGGATATTTCAGCGCCTGCTCGGGGATGCGCACGCGCTTCAAGAGGCTCATGGCGATCTCCTCGGCCTCCCGCTTGGGCAGCTTCTTCACCCAGATCGGCGCCAGGGTCAGGTTCTCGAGGATGGTGAGGTGGGGGAAGAGGTTGAACGACTGGAACACCATGCCGACTTCGCGGCGGATCGCCTCGATGTTCTTGACGTCGTTGGAGAGCGTGACGCCGTCGACGACGATGTCGCCGGCCTGGTGCTCTTCCAGCCGGTTGATGCAGCGGATCAGGGTCGACTTGCCCGACCCGGACGGCCCGCAGATCACGATCTTCTCGCCTTCCTTGACGTCGAGATTGATGTCGCTCAGCACGTGGAACTGGCCGAACCACTTGTTGACGCCGGTCAGCGTGATCACCGAGGGGGCATTGGAAAGGTCGTGCGCAGTGGCGGCCATGGTCGCGTTCTCCTCGCGGCGCCTAGCGGCGCGTTCCCTTGTTGAGCTCGACCTCGAGATACTTGCTGTAGCGCGACATCGAGTAGCAGAAGCAGAAATAGACGAAGGCGGCGAACAGGTAGACCTCGCCGGGGAAACCGGCCCAGTTGGGATCGACCAGCGCCTGGTTGGCGGTGTTGAGGAAGTCGAAGATGCCGATGATCAGCACCAGCGAGGTGTCCTTGAAGAAGCCGATGAAGGTGTTGATCAGAGGCGGGATCACCACGCGCAGCGCCTGCGGCAGGACGATCAGCGTGGTCTTCTGCACGTAGTTCAGGCCCATCGCGTCGGCCGCCTCGAACTGGCCCTTGGGCAGCGACTGCAGGCCGCCGCGGATGATCTCGGCGATGTAGGCGCCGGCGAACAGGATGACGGCGACCTGGGCGCGCAGGAACTTGTCGATGGTGACGCCGCTCGGCAGGAACAGCGGCAGCATGACCGAGGCCATGATCAGGAGGCTGATCAGCGGCACGCCGCGGATCAGCTCGATGAAGCCCACGCACAGGCCCTTGATCAGCGGCAGCTGGGAGCGCCGGCCGAGCGCCAGCAGGATGCCGTAGGGGAAGGCGAACACCAGGCCGTAGGTGGCGAGGATCAGCGTCACCGGGATGCCGCCCCACAGGCTGGTCTCGACGTAGCTGAACGGCGCGATGGGCAGGCTCCAGGCCGGCAGGACGCCGACCAGGCGCAACACCAGGCCGATGGCGCCGATGGCGGCCAGCACCCGATAGGCGTTCATCTCGCCGGGTGCGGCGATGGCCTTGCGCATGGCGAGCCCTATGCCGCCCACCACCAGGGCGACGAACAGGAACAGGCTGAGCGGAATGTGGAGCTGGCCGAACATCAGCAGGAAGGTGATGAACGAGCCGACGCCCCAGATCACCAGCAGGCGCCAGTTCCACATGCGCCGGTCGGCGCTGAAGATCAGCATCGCCAGCATGGCGACGACGGCGAACAGGGGCCGCCATTGCTGCTCGTAGGGGAAGGTGCCGAAGAAGATCAGGCGGAACTTTTCGCGAATCAGCGCCCAGCAGGCGCCGCCGCCGCGGCATTCGCTGCCGGTCGAGGCGGTGAAGTTGGCGGTGAGGACCGCCCAGTCGATGAACCACGACAGGATCCAGCCGATGGCGACGAGCAACACCACCGTGGTGATGCCGTTGGCCCAGCTCGAGAACAGGCGCTTGCGGGCCCAGCCGAACGGGCCGGTCTCGTCGATCGGTGGGGCGAGCTGGCGGCGCTCGCCGACGGGCAAGACGTCGGTCATGGCTCAGCGCTCCCTCAAGGCGATGCGTTTGTTGTACCAGTTCATGAAGGCCGAGATCGACAGGCTGACCGAGAGATAGGCCGCCATGATCAAGAGCACGTTCTCGATCGCCTGGCCGGTCTGGTTGATGGTGACGTTGAGCGAGGCCACCAGGTCGGGATAGCCGATGGCAATGGCGAGCGAGCTGTTCTTGGTGATGTTGAGATACTGGCTGGTCATCGGCGGCACGATCACGCGCAGCGCCTGCGGCAGCAGCACCAGCCGCATCACCTGGCCGCGCGACAGGCCGAGCGCAGCGGCCGCCTCGCTTTGCCCCTTGTGCAGCGCCAGGATGCCCGAACGCACGATCTCGGCGACGAAGGCCGAGGTGTAGAGCACGAGGCCGGCCAGCAGGGCGGTGAATTCCGGCTGGATCACCGTACCGCCCTCGAAGTTGAAGCCCTTGAGCTCGGGCCAGCTCAGGTGATGCGGCGCGCCGCCCAGCAGCCACACCAGCAGGGGCAGGCCGAGCGCCAGGCCGAAGCCCGCCGAGATCGACGGGAAGGGCTGGCCGGTCGCGTCCTGGCGCTTCCTGGCCCAACGATGCAGCACAACGGCGCCGGCGATGCCGACCAGCAGGGCGAGGCCCATCCAGATGTGGATCGGATCGGCGAGCGGCACCGGAAAGTAGAGGCCGCGATTGGAAAGGTAGAACGAACTCAGCACGCTGATCGCCTGGCGCGGCCCCGGGAAGGCCTCGCTGATCAGCTTGTAGAACAGGAACAGCCAGAGCAGCAGCGGCACGTTGCGGAAGGCCTCGACATACCATTCGCAGATCTTGGCGAGCAGCCAGTTGTGCGACAGCCGGCCGACGCCCAGCAGCGTGCCCAGGATCGTCGCCATGACGATGCCGAGGACGGAAACCTTCAGCGTGTTCAAGAGCCCGACGAAGATCGCGCGGGCGTAGGTGCTGGCCGGCGAGTAGGAGATCATCGTGTCGCCGATCTCGAAGCCGGCCTCGCGCTCGAGGTAGTGGAAGCCGCTGGCGATCTTCTGGCGGGCGAGATTTTCGACGGTGTTGGAGACGAGGTACCAGGCAAGCAGGCCGACCAGGCCGACCACGACGACCTGGAAGACCCAGCCGCGGATGACCGGGTCGTTCCAGGGTGCCACTTTCGCGCGCGGCGCGGAGCCCAGTGCCTCAACTGCCATTGGCTAGCCCCCTTGTCGGCCGCGGTTCGTCCGCGCGCCCTTGTCGATCGATGTTGCCGTCAGTCTAAGAGGGAATCGCCCACTTGCAACCCTGTCGCTCCCTCGAAACATGTTTCAGCGGATCGGTGGAGCGTACTGCAGGCCGCCCTGGGTCCACAGCTTGTTGAGACCGCGCTCGATCTTGAGCGGCGAGCCGGCGCCGACATTGCGGTCGAAGCTTTCGCCGTAGTTACCGACCTGCTTGACGATGTTGTAGACCCACTTTTCGTCGACCCCGAGCGCCTTGCCCATGCCGGGCGTCACGCCGAGGATGCGCTTGATGGTGGGGTTGTCGCTTTTCAGCATCTCGTCGACGTTCTTCGAATTGATGCCGTACTCCTCGGCCTCGACCATGGCGTACTGCGTCCAGCGCACGATGTCGGCGAACTGATTGTCGCCATGGCGCACCGCCGGCGCCAGCGGCTCCTTGGAGATGATCTCCGGCAGGATGATGAAGTCCTCGATCTTGGCCGGTGCCGGCACGTTGGCTGCCCGCGTCGCGTAGAGGCCGGAGGCATCCGTGGTGTAGACGTCGCAGCGGCCGGAAAAGAAGGCCGCGCGGATGTCGTCGACCTTTTCGATGACCACCGGCTTGAAGCTCATCTTGGTGGCGCGGAAATAGTCGGCGAGGTTGAGCTCGGTGGTGGTGCCCGGTGCGACACAGACGGTGGCGCCGTTGAGCTCCTTGGCGCTCTTCACGCCGAGCTTCTTGTTCACCATGAAGCCCTGGCCATCATAGTAGGTGACGGCCGTGAAATCGAGCCCCAGCGCCGTGTCGCGCGTCAGCGTTATGGTCGTGTTGTTGGACAGAATGTCGACCTCGCCCGACTGCAGCGCCGTAAAGCGTTGCTGGGCGGTGAGCGCCTGGTATTTCACCTTGTCGGCGTCGCCGAAAATCGCCGCCGCCACGGCACGGCAGACATCGACATCGAGGCCGACCCACTTGCCCTGGCTGTCGGCCAGCGCGAAGCCCGCCGTTCCTGTGGGAACGCCGCAGATCAGCGCGCCACGTGCCTTGACCGCGTCGAGGTCCTTGCCGGCCATGGCGCCGGTCGAGGTCAGGACCGCGGCCAGAGCCGCCGCCGTCGCCAGTGATACCTTGTGCATTGTTCGCCTCCCACTTGTTGCCCTAGGGCAAGTTTCCCCTTGCCGGGGCAAGCAAGCAACAGGCCAAATGAAAGCCGCCGCCTTTTTGGGGCGGCGGTTGGCGGCTGCGCTCCTCTCCCCCGCTAGGGGGAGAGGTTGGGTGAGGGGGCCACGCACGTCGATTCCCCCTCACCTAGCCTCTCCCCCTAGCGGGGGAGAGGAACGTGAGCGGCGAATCGCGTGACCAATATCAGCGAATAGGGGGAGCGTATTGCAGGCCGCCCTGGGTCCACAGGGCGTTCTGGCCGCGGGCGATCTTGAGCGGCGAGCCGGCGCCGACGTTGCGGTCGAACATCTCGCCGTAGTTACCGACCTGCTTGACGATGTTGTAGACCCACTTTTCGTCGACCCCGAGCGCCTTGCCCATGCCCGGCGTCACGCCCAGGATGCGCTTGATGCTGGGGTTGTCGCTTTTCAGCATCTCGTCGACGTTCTTCGAGGTGATGCCATACTCCTCGGCCTCGAGCTGGGCGAACAGCGCCCAGCGCACGATATCGGCGAACTGGTTGTCGCCATGGCGCACCACCGGGCCGAGCGGCTCCTTGGAGATGATCTCCGGCAGGATGATGTAGTCGTCCGGGTTGGGGGCGTTGGCGGCGCGGGTCGAATAGAGGCCCGAGGCGTCGGTCGTGAACACGTCGCAGCGGCCGGAGAAGAAGGCGGCGCGCACTTCCTCGACCTTCTCGATGACCACCGGCTTGAAGGTCATCTTGTTGGCGCGGAAATAGTCGGCGAGGTTGAGCTCGGTGGTGGTGCCGGGCTGCACGCAGATCGTGGCGCCGTTCAGCTCCTTGGCGCTCTTCACGCCGAGCTTCTTGTTCACCATGAAGCCCTGGCCGTCGTAGTAATTGATGCCGGTGAAGTCGAAGCCGAGCGCGGTGTCGCGGGTCAGCGTCCAGGTCGTGGTGCGCGCCAGCATGTCGACCTCGCCCGACTGCAGCGCGGTGAAGCGCTGTTGGGCGGTGGTCGGCACGAACTTCACCTTCTCGGAATCGCCGAACAGGGCGGCCGCGACGGCGCGGCAGGTGTCGACGTCGAGACCGGTCCACTTGCCCTGGCCGTCGGCGACGGCGAAGCCGGCAACGCCGGTGCTGACGCCGCAAATCAGCTGCCCGCGCGCCTTGACGGCGTCGAGGTCCTTGCCGGCCTGCGCGGTTCCCGCCGCGCCGACCAGCGCCGCCGCGGCGACGCCAGCGGCCACATATTTATTGAACATTTCAGTCGTCCCTTCGTGATTGCCTTTGACGCCTTGTCGCCGCCTGGGGTGGCCGTTTCGGCGACGGCGCACTTCCTAGGCGATCAAACCGGCGCGCGCAACGGCGCCGGCCGTCCGACTGTCGCGGATCAGAGGCGGTCGAGGCTGGGCTGCTGGAAGGGATTGCGGGTCCACGGCTCCGCGCCTTGCAGGAAGCGGAAACGCTTGTCGCCGCTCTCCGCGCCGCTGGCCGCTGCCTTGCGCACGTCCTGCTGCCACTGGCGGAAGACGACCAGCGATTCACCCACCAGCACACTGTTGCCGCCCTTTTCCGAGATGTAAGGAGCGGGGTCGACGAACTGGCCGTGCACGATCACCGAGAAGTGCAGATGCGCGCCGGTCGAGCGACCACTCGAGCCGACATAGCCGATGAGGTCGCCCTTGCGGACTTTGCTCCCCGGGCCGAAACCGTCGGCAAAACGCGACATGTGGGCGTACAGCGTCTCGAAATTGTCGGCATGGCTGATCTTCACCGTGCGGCCGTAGTTGAAGTACCAGCCCTGGTGATTGATTACGCCGTCGGCCGCAGCATAGATCGGCTCGCCGATCTTGCCCTCGTAGTCGATGCCGTTGTGGAAGCCGCCGCCGGTCGAGCGGCCGTAGTAGCGGCGGGTGCCGAAAGGCGAGGAGATGCGCGAGTCGGGCTTGGGCTCGGCCAGTGCCGTGCCGCCCAGGCGGCGGCCCTGGTCGTCGAACCAGCCTTCCGGCTGGCTGGGCGGCGCAAACCACCAGAAGGAGTGCTTGCCCTGACCTTCGCCCACGCTTGCCGCGAGAATGCGCGGCGCGCCATCGACGGTGCGGCCCTTCAGAACTTCGATCTTGGCGGCGGCAGGCGCGAAACCCGCCAGGGCCTGGGTCAGTTCCTTGAGCGTCGCCGCGCTGGCGCCGATCGGCGCCAGGTTGGCCGCCAAGGTCGAGCTGCTGGCTTTCACGATACCGACGGAGCCCGTGACCAGCGACCGAGCGCCGGGTCCGGCCGTGGAGGTCGCGCTGGGCAGGCTGGAGACGCGCTCATCGTCTTGTTCGGTCGCGCCGGGCGCGAGCTTGTAGCCGTAGCTGCCGTCCGCTCCGCGATGCAGCTCGACGGCCAGCGACTTGGCCGAATAGAGCTGCAGGGTAACCAGACGCTTCGGCTGGCCGGCGCCCTGCGATTCCAGGGTCGCGCGGCCAGAACTGGTGATCTTGTGGTCGAGCTGGCCGAGCGCCTTGGCGACCGCGTCGGCGGCGGCTTGCGCGTCGGCCGGGTCGATCTTGAGGGTCATGAGCTGGGTAGCGACCGAGCCGTCGGTGCCGATGGAGAAGGGCTGGACGTCTTCGGAAGAGGCGGCCTTGGCGGCGGGGTTGAGTTGGTTCTTGCTGGGCGCCTTGACCTGAGCCATCGGCTCGGCGGCGCAAAGAAGCTGGAAGGTGGTAATTGCAGCGGTTGCTGAGATCAGGTTTCGGACGATTCGCCAGCGCTGGGCGCGTGGGTCTCGCGTCGTCTTGAACGCCATCAGCCTCTCTCCCGATCCATTGAACGCTACGCATTGTCGAAGAGGCTAATCAGCGAACTCACCGACCCTATCCGGTCGGCGCCCCACGCTTCTCTGCCCCGCTGCGGTCGATACTGGCCACGGAGCATCCACAAGTCCAACAAAAAGTTGCAAAAATGCAACACCCGAGAAATAAGCCTAATAGGTTGTATACGAACGATTTTTCGATTCAGCGATGGCGGCGATCATGAAACGTCGCAGGCAACGGACGACTCTCGCGAGCGGAATCGCGGAGCATCGGATAGCGCGCCAGCAAGCCGGCGGCCTCGGCCATTTCCTCGACATCGTTGAACATCGGAACACCGGCGCACTCCATGGTAGCGAACCAGTCGGCCTTCTCGGGCAGGGTTCCCATCATGCTGTGCAGCAGAGGCAACTTGGCGCGCGCGGCCAGTTCCGCCAACCGGCCGACGACCGGGCCGGCATCGACCATGAAGGGCACGACATGGATCATCAGCACCATATCGTAGGCATCGGCGGCGTGGGTCATCGCCGCCTCGAAGGCGAGTGCGAAGCGGTCCTCGCGCGCGTCGGCCAGCAGGTCGATCGGATTGGCGACCGAGGCTTCCGGCGGCAGGCGCTGGCGCAACACCTCCGCCATCGCCTTCGGCAGAGCGCCGAGCTCGAGGCCCTCCAGGCTGGCGCGATCGGCACACAGCACGCCCGGACCGCCCGAATTGGACAGGATCAGCGCCCGCTTGCCCAGTCCCTGCGGGAAGCGGCCGAACGCCTTGGCCGCCACCAGCAGGCGGCGCAGGCTCTCGACCCGGACGATGCCGCAGGACGCCGAGAAGGCGTCGATGGCGGCATCGTCGTTGGCGACCGCGCCGGTATGCGCCGTCGCGGCCTGCGCACCGATCGCGGTGCGGCCGCCGAACAGGGCAATGACCGGCTTTCTTGCGGCCACCGCGCGCGCCAGCGTGCGGAAGCGCTCGTGGTCGTCGATCGATTCGACATAGAGCAGCGCCGCGCCGATCTCCGGCCGCTCGCCCAGCCAGGCGAGATAGTCTTCGACGCCGAGATGCACGGCATTGCCGACCGAGACCACCGAGGTGAGCGGCAGCGTCCGGCTGTTGGCCTTGTCGATGAACTCCTCGGCGAGCGCGCCGGACTGCGAGATGAAGGCAAGCCCGTTGCCTGCGCCGGCCGCGCTGCCGGGCGGCAGATCGCGCAGGAACGTCGTGGCGAACCGCCATGCCGGGTCGAGATGGATGATGCCGGCGCAGTTGGGGCCGGCGACCGTGAGGCCGCGCTCGGCCGCGAGCTTCACCAGCGCCTCGTTGCGCGCCACGCCGAGCGGTCCCGCTTCGGCGAAACCGCCGGGCAGGATTAAAAGATTGCCGATGCCGCGGTCGGCGCATTCGCGCATGGCGTCGAGGATGGCGTCGGGCCGGATGACGATCACGGCGAGGTCGACCGGCGGATCGACGTCGGCGATCGAAGTCACCGACTCGTAACCGAAAATCGTGCCGCCTTTGGGATTGACCGGCACGACTCTTCCGCGATAACCGGCCTGTCGCAGGAGCTGCATGACCGCGCCGCCCGATGACGTCGCCCGCTCGCCGGCGCCGACGACGGCGATGCTGCGGGGCGCGAAGAACGGCGAGAGGTCGTGAACGCTCATGCCGCGCCGTTGCAGCACATGAGGAGAAGGAGAACAAGATGGCCGACCCGATCGAGCTTCTCATCCAGGGTCGCGCCCACGATCTGGGCGGCGGCTTCGCCGTGCGGCGCGTGCTGCCCAGCGCCAAGCGGCGCATGGTCGGGCCGTTCATCTTCCTCGACCATTTCGGGCCAATGGACGTGCCGCCGGGCGGCGGCATGGAGGTGCGCCCGCACCCGCATATCGGCCTCGCCACGGTGACCTACCTGTTCGAGGGCGGGATCTTCCATCGCGACAGCCTGGGCTATACGCAAGCCATCCGGCCGGGCGACGTCAACTGGATGACCGCCGGCAGCGGCATCGCCCACAGCGAGCGCACCGAGCCGGAGATGCGGGCCACCGGCTTCCGCATGCACGGCGTCCAGACCTGGGTGGCGCTGCCGAAAAGCCATGAGGAGACCGCGCCGGCGTTCGAACATGTCGCGGTGGCGAAGCTGCCGGCATGGCGCGACGGCGGCGCGGCGCTCCGGCTGATCGTCGGCACCTATGGCGGCCTTACCGCGCCGACCACGCACTTCTCGCCGACCTTCTATGTCGGCGTGGAGCTGCCGGCGGGCGCCAAGACCGCGGTCTCGCCCGAGCATGCCGAGCG
>WNFG01005485.1_pt1 | contig 14247 bp, 11 predicted proteins | sample 5400431 | NCBI WGS metagenome assembly WNFG01 (sample SAMN13153346, study PRJNA577476) | soil metagenome | isolation source: 120 cm saprolite under Douglas fir tree site 2 hole 3 replicate 2 | place: USA:California | collected 2015-04-18
CCTGCCGGATGTCAGCGGCAAGATGCATTCGCTCTCGGATTTTCGCGGCAAAAAAGTCTTTCTCGTCACCTGGGCCTCGTGGTGAGGGTGCCACTTTGATCTGCCAGGCTGGCAGGCACTTTACGATGAATTGAAAGACAGGAATCTTGAGATCATCACCGTGGCCGAAGACACCCGCGGCATTCAGGACGCCGGACCATGGATGACCGCGACCGCGCTGCCGATGGACGCGCCGGTAATGTCTCCGCCGCCTGAGGTGCGAACCCCGCTGACCCACACGGCCCTGATTGATGCCGAACATGTAGTCTCCAGGCTCTACAACATGATCAACGTTCCCACGGCGGTATGGATCAACGAGCAGGGAAGGATCGTACGTCCCAATGAGACCGCTTATGTCGATAACCGTCTCAAATATATTCATAACGTGGAAGCAGAACCGTACATCGCCGCTCTTCGCGACTGGGCGGAAAAAGGCGAAAAGAGCGAATACGTCTTCAGCGAAGACCGGCTGAGGGAGCACCTCGCGCCACAGGACCCGAGTTTGGGACTCGCAGCCGCCGAGTTCGGCCTGGGGCAGTATCTCTACAAAGCCGGCCACATGCCGGAAGCCATCGCGCATTTCAAAGAAGCGCAGCGCCTGAATCCCGATAGCTGGAACTATAAGCGCCAGGCCTGGCTACTCTCGGATTCAAAACGGGATTACGGCACAACCTTCCGGGAGGAAGTCGCCAAACTGGCGGGGAAGCGATACTACCCGGCGAGAGATCTTCCGGGCGAACGGCCATAAAACAAAACATTTGCCGCTGATTTGCGCAGATGAGCGCAGATAAAAACCAAAAGAAATAATTTCTATTTTTTATCAGCGTTCATCTGCGTAAATCAGCGGCAAATGTTTTGCTTCAGACGCCCGTTGCCGCATACTTCCCCAGATAATTCTCCGCCACGCGTTTCCTGAGTCCTTCCCAGGTGCCGTCCCATCCCTGGCAAATCTCCATGATTGTCTGGTGGCCGAGCTTGCGGTAGCTTTCGGTCTGCGATTCATTGAACCACTGGTTCGCGGTGCTTTCGTGCGGGAAGGTCGGATTTTTCGCTTTATACGTGGCGACGTCGGGGGACTCGTTTCCCTGGATGATGGGTTTCACGTAAATCAGGAACCCATCTTCGCGCGCGGGGTCCAGCGCTGAATAACGGATGGTGGCCACCGCGCAGCGCCTTTTCCGTTCCCGCAACGGACTCAGCAGCAAATCGTCAAACTCGATTGCGATATTCATGTCGATGCGGATTTTGCGCAGCGCATTGCCAAGGTCTTCGTAGGTATAATCGGCGTCGGCGCCCGCATCGAGCACCATGATGCAGCGACAGCCGCGCCTTACCATTTCATACAGTCCCAGGTTTTCGAAGTGGCCGCCGTCGGAGAGGTACACATAGCTGCTGGTGTCGTTGGTCAGGCCAAAGGCCTCGCGCACCAGAGAGGCGACCGCGGAGTGCGGCCCCGCCTGCTTCCACGTGGACGCTCCGGCCTCGCCGGGATTGCCCAGCCATGCGCCCAGCCGGGCGTTGAGCAGCGTCATAATGAACCCCACGGCGGGCGATGAGTGATAACCCATGTTGGGGCTGGCGGCCGCGCCGGAAATGGTCATGGCCGTTCCCAGGGAGACGCCGTCCCCGTAGTTCGCCGAGGCCCGGTATCCCAGTTCGTCGTTCCCGGAGTGCAGCGCGGAGATCGTAAACGATCTGGCCTTTCGCTGCTGCCAGTCGAGCCGCTTTCCCGCAACCAGATTCAGGGCGACGTTGATTACGTGGAAGGGCCGCAGGGCGGTGTTCAGGTCGCGCATCCGCAGATTGTCATTATCCGAGAATCCCGTAAACGGGCTGGCGTTCCTTTTGGAGTTGGACGCGCCCAGGTAGGCCCGAATCAGGCGGTTGCGGTACATGTCGTGAAGCGAGAACTTATTGATGTTGATGAAGCGGGCCATGATCCGGCTCATGGCAAAGAACAGCATGGCGCAAATCGCCGCGAGCTGCCACGGCGTGTGTTCGATCAGCTCTTTATGATTCGACCAGGTGACGGGTCCGGTGCGCTCGTCCAGAGGATGGATCATGAACGATGGCACCACCGGAATGAGCGTAAAGAGAAGCCAGTTGGTGAGGACGGAAAGACCGATGGCGAAGGTTACGATAAAAACCGCCGGAGCCAGCCTGATGGCATATTTGATCAGCAGCCTGCCCGGGCTGTGCCGGGATTCTGTTTTGCCTTCCGGCGGCTCGACAGAGCCGCTGCTTCGGCTGAGCCATGCGCTGACCGCGCTCACGGTGGCAAACAGGGTCTTTTCCCAGGTTTTCCAATGGAATGGAATTTCGGGCGCTAGCAGTACCAGCGCCGAAACGGCGATCCAGTAGACGCAAAACAACTGTAACCACGCGGAAGAGCGCGCCATCCACTCGCGATCGGGGTCTTCGAGAATTCGGCTGGCCAGCCCCACAAAGACGGAGCCTCCTAAGTCGAAAGCCAGGATCAGCAGAGGCGGCGCAATCACGAGATATTGCGGCCACGTGGTCAAAGGCAGCACTTTGTTGGTGACCACCCAGGCCGCCATTCCCGTGGATAGCGCCATGGCCATTATCGCTCCGGTCAGAGGTCCAAACAGAAGCCTGAGCCATGCGCCAAAAGATTTTCCCGACAGTGTGAGGTAAAGAAGCCATCCTGCGACGGCCGGCCCCAGCACACAGGCGATCACCAGCCGGATTGGGGTTTCCTTTCCGGCAATATCCTCCGGGGTCCAGAAGAAAAGAGATTCGTGTGCGATGAAACACAGGCTTGCTCCGGTCAGAGGCGCCAGTACCTTCCGCAGAAAATCGCCCTGAGCGTGGTTCCTGCCGCCCGCCCCTGGCAGGTAACGCCCGATGTTGAAGAACGCCATGGCGATGAGCACGGCTCCGGCGACAGGCAGGCCGTAGACGACAATCGGTGATTTGGCGACCGGATCGGCGTTGCCGTAGAGGTCAAAATAGAGCTGCCCCAGCATGATGATGGAAAGCAGCGCCCTTGGAATCATCAGAGCACCCAGCAGCAGCGGGACCAACACCAGCCAGTTCAGCATGATATTTCGGACGACGGTGGCCACCAGCGTCCAGGTATCCGCCGAGAAGGCGCCAAGCCGGGGAGTGAGATAGCTGTTGTATTCGCGCAGATGCCTGACCGGATCGGTGTCCGAGGGGCCGGCTGTGTGCGCCGCGCCGCTCAGTTGCGGAACGATTTTGTCCAGGCCTCCGGCGCGGTTGATCCACGAGGTGAGCCAGCTCCCGATATAACCGCCGCCGGAAACCGTGGAGAGATAGTCGAAGCGCTGAAGAACGCTCTGCTTCGCCAGGGCCTGCAGTGCGCCCAATGCGAAGGTGGCGCTGCGGATTCCTCCGCCTGAAATGCAGAGAGCACTGAGAGGAGACTGTGTTCGTCCTGTCTTGCGGAAGAACTCCTCCTGACTGCCGGCGGCAACGTCGGCGCCTCGCAGCGTTTTGTATTCATCCGCCAGAACCTGTGTGAAGGGAAGAGGGCGCTCTTCTTGCATCCGCAGACTATCGCTTTGCGGGGTGGCGGATGTCAAGAAAAATGACGTGTCAGATGAGGACTACAGTTTGCTGCAACCAAAAAAACAAGACCTTTGCACCACGGAGGCGCGGAGGCACGGGCAACGTGGAACCCGATCACACCCCCGACTTATTCATCACTCCGGCGGGCTGCCCCATGGTCGCCTTGAGCGCTTCCACAAATCGCTCGTTCTGCTCTGGCGTGCCCACCGTGACGCGCAGGCTGTTGGGACTTCCCCAGGGAACCAGCGAACGGACAAGCACGCCCTCGGCCTGCATGCGTTTGGCCGCCTCATTGGCATTGTCGGAAATATCGAGGTGAATGAAGTTGGTCCAGGTGGGCACCGCGCGAATCTTTATCTCCGCCATCTGTTCGAGGAGCCAGGCCGCGCCGACGGCGTTGTTTTCCACCGTCCTGCGGATGTGGGCTTCATCGCGAAGGGCCGCCAGCGCGCCCGCTTCAGCGGTCACGGAAACCGAAAACGAATTGCGCACGCGGCCGAAATATTGCAGCAGATCCGGGTGCCCGCAGCCATATCCCACGCGCAGGCCGGCCAGGCCATGGGCCTTCGAAAAAGTGCGCAGCACGAGGACGTTGGGGCGTCCGGCGCGCACGTGGTCCATTGAGCGGGACCAGGTTACGCCGCGCTGCCGCGCGAAATACTCGGCGAAATCGGAATACGCTTCATCCACCACGACCAGAACGTGGCCGGGAACCATCTTCAGAAATTCCTCAGTGGCGTTCGCATCGAACATGGTGCCCGTGGGGTTGTTGGGATTGGCGAGGATTACCACCCGTGTCTGGTCGTCAATCCGGGCGGCGATGGCGTGGAGGTCATAGGTGTCGCCGCGCATGGGCGTCATGATCAGCCGGGCACCGGAGGCCTGGGTCACGATCGGATAGCTGATGAACGAGCGCTCGCTGGTAATGCAGTTCAGGCCGGGGCCGAGCAGAGTGCGGGCCAGAATGTCGAGGATGCCCAGCGATCCGTCGGCGATGAAGATCTGTTCGGGCGCGAGGTTATGACGCGCCGAGAGAGCGTGGCGCAATTCCGTGGCGTCATTGTCGGGATAAAGATTGATTTCCCGCGCGGCCGCGCTGACCGCCTCGATGGCCAGCGGCGATGGCCCGAACGGGTTCTCGTTGGAGGCCATCTTGATCGTCTGTATGCCGGATTCGCGCTGCGCCTGTTTCATGGACTTGCCCGGGACGTAGGCCCCAAGCGCGCGTATATGCTCCGGAATCAGGTCGAAGACTGTTTTTTTCATTCGTCAGCAGGCGTTACGCCAGTTTGTTTTTATCACGGCGAGGGCCGTCTAAGCGAGCTTTTCGGGGCGGGCCGGGTTGACGGGAAGGTGTCCGCTCGTTCCGTTTTGGAGGCGCCGTCGCAACGCGGTTGCCGTCATAGCGGCGCAGCGCATCCACCTCGCGCTGCTTGAGCTCCCGCACCTGCGCCGGCTCCAGATCGAGCGACAGCGGGCCGTAGCGGATGCGTTTGATTTTTTCGACGTGATGCCCGATCTCTTCGAACATCCGGCGAATCTGCCGGTTGCGCCCTTCGATCAGCGTCACTTCATACCAGGGATTGTCGGCGTCTTTGGAAAGCCGTATCTGCGCGGGCGCGGTGACCACCGAGCGCATCTGCCGCTCGCCATGCCGCGCGCCGATTCTGATGCCGCCCCGCAGCTTTTCGATATCGCCGGCGGTGGCCCGTCCGCTGATTTTTACCAGATAAGTCTTGTGAACATGGGACGCGGCGCGGGTAAGTTTATTGGCCAGTTCGCCGTCGTTGGTCAGCAGCAGCAGACCTTCGCTGGCATAGTCGAGCCGGCCCACCGGATAGATGCGTTCCTTCACACGGGGCAGCAGCGTCATCACCGTGGGCCGTCCTTCCGGGTCGGATACGGTCGTGACATAACCCTTGGGTTTGTGCACCATGAAATACCGGAACGGCTCAGCGCCCTGCAGCAGCTTGCCGCCCACCTTGATCTGGTCGCGCTTAAGGTCGGCCTTCGTCCCCATTTCGGTAACCGTTTTGCCGTTGACGGTCACGCGTCCCTGGGTGATGAGTTCCTCGGCCTTGCGCCGCGAAGCGATTCCGGCGGCGGCGATAATCTTTTGCAGGCGTTCTTCAGCCATGGGCGTCAGCCTTCCTTGTTTTCTGAAGAAACGTGTTCTGAAGCGTGTTCCGAAGAAGCCGTCACACCGGTCTCTTCTTCGCTGGGCGAATCCTGAGGATCTTTCACGGCTGCCGCTTCCGCCGCCACTTCTTCGGACGCGGATTCTTCCGACAGAGCGTGCTCGGATCCTTCGAACGATGTTTCCGCGCTTACTGCTTCAGATCCCGCTTCAGGGACTTCCTCGCTGTCCGGCACGCCGGTGGCGTCGGCAATGGCGGCATCGCGGCTGTCGAAGAGGTCGCCCTGTCCGTCGCCGATGGCCAGCTTTTCGAACTCTTCGATGCTGGGCAGCTCGTTCAGGTCGCTGAGACCGAAGCGCATGAGGAAGTCTTTGGTGGTTTTGTAGAGCATCGGCCTGCCCACCACCGATTTTCTTCCGGCGGTGGTGACCAGTTTGCGGTCGAACAGCGTGCCGATGACTGCGCTGGAATCCACGCCGCGAATGTCGCTGATCTCCGGTACGGTGACGGGCTGCTTATAGGCGATCACCGCCAGCGTCTCCAGCGCCTGCAGCGACAACCGGATCGGCGGCTTGAGGCTCTTCGCGAAGGAACGCACCACATCGTGGTGCTCCGGCTTGGTTGACATCCGGTAGCCGCCCGCAACTTTGCGTATCTCAATGCCGCGGTCTTCGCTCGCGCAGGCGGCAATCACCTCGTCCAATATGGGCTTGAGCAGGTTGCGTAATTCGACCTTCTCTTTTTTCTCGGCGGCCTTGCGGTCGGCGGGCGCATCGGGCCGGGCGGCCTCGGGTTCGGCCTGGGTGTTGGCGGGTTGCGCCGCTTCGCTTTGCGGCGCGCTCGTCGGCGCGTCTTCGCCCGCGGCCTGGGTCTTTTCGGGCTGGGAGTCTTCTCCGGTGAGCGACGCGGTATCGGCTGAGGCCTCCGTTTGCGGACGGTTCTTCACCGCCTGCAGCTCGTCCTTCAGCAGAGTCGCCATGTGGTCCAGGCTGATCGGCTCTTCGGCGGCGTAGATCAATGCTTCGATTTTTGCTTTGATTGACATTGGGTTTTAGTGGTAACTGGTATTTGGTACTGAGCCGAAACCCGAGGGTTTTCACCGAGTGCCAACTACCAGGAGCCAGGTACCCGGCCTATTTCCAGTCGTCGCGGACCAGTGCGCCCTCACCCATGACCGCGTCGAACATTTCGTGTTTTTTGATCAGCACGTCGCCGAAAACCTTTTCCTGCCGCAGCAGAATGGCCTGCAGCCGCACCAGTTCCAGCAGCGCGAGAAAGGCGGAAATCAGCGCGTTGCGCGTCTTCAGGTGCTGCAACAGCCGCTTCAGCCGGATCGGGCCGTCTTCCATCACCAGCCGCCGGCGGAAATAAGAGACCATCTGCGCCACGGTGACCGTCTCTTCATCCACCTGCAGCACCGGCTTGGTTTTGACCCGCTCCAGAATCTGCTGGAAGGTTCGCACCAGATCGATGACCCCGGCGGCCAGCTCCGGCTCTGTGCCTTCGGCGTCGATAAACTCTTTCATCGAGGGATTGCTGACCACCGCGTCTTCAATGTGCTGTTTCTGCAACAGCATCTGCGCGGCGTTCTTGTACTTTTCGTGTTCCAAAAGCCGCTGCACCAGCTCTTCGCGCGGATCGCCTTCCTCGCCCGGCGCGGCGTCGGGATCGCGCGGCAGCAGCATCCTGCTCTTGATGTGGATCAGCAGCGAGGCCATGTAGATGAACTCCGCCGCCACGTTTACGTCCAGATGTTTCAGGTTCTCCACGTATCTCAGGTATTGCGCGGTGATCTGGGCGATGGGGATGTCGTAAATATCGATATCCTGCCTGCGGATCAGATCCAGCAGCAGATCGAGAGGGCCGTCGTAGATCAGGCCCACAGTTACGGAAAAAGGGGACTCGCTGGTTTGCTGCTTCGCGGCTTGACGAGATTCTGACATTAATCGCTGCTCGAGTCCTGTTGGATCGGTGAAATCAGCGCGAGAGAGGGCTGGCGAGGTTTCGTCACGGGCCGGCTTCAATTCGCGTCTGTGTTAGTTATTCTAAATGCTGCGGGCTCTGGTTGCTTGCAGGTAACACAATAGAAAACGATCCGTGCTGGACCCATAGCTTGCGGAAAAATGCCGGCACAACCGTAGAAGAGGGCGGCTTCAGCCGCCCGACGAACGCGACGCTCTCCCGGGCTTCAGCCCCGGTTTGACCCTCCGCTCGGTACACATGCCTCACAACTTCTCGAATTCTCGCAGCTTGCCTTTCCTCGTGAATTCCGTTGACGCGAAGTGTCAAACCGGGGCTGAAGCCCGGAAGCATCTCGCTTCGTCGGGCGGCTGAAGCCGCCCTCTTCTACGGTTGTACGGGCATTTTTTCGAAGCCCCAAAGCCGTGCACTGTTACATGCAACATCGCCCCCGGACCGCCTCACTGCAACGCGCTGTAATCGCCTTCATACTGCTGGATCGAAACGGGAACATCGCCTTTCAGCTTCAGTGCAACGTTACCCTCCGCATCCTTCCCGACCAGAATTTCAACGCGCTCATCGTTGCGCGGAAACTGCTTCGAGTATTCCTCAAGAAACCTGGGTGGCAGTACGTAAGCTCGCAGACACCGGTCTTTGTCCTCTGTGATCAGTGCCAGGACGTTCACTTTGCGGTCCTCAAACCGGAACTCCCATCCGCGAGGCGATTCCCCGGCCGCATGGACGCCGACTTTTCGTCCCTTGCGGGTAATGTAAACTTCGCGCCTGTCTTTCCTGAGCGGAGAAGTACTGCTGATGGCCTCGATCCATGTGGCTACCCTAAGGTCCCACCGCTCTTCGTCTGTCTTCGCATCCGCGATGGAAGCGGGCGTTCGCAAAAGATGCGCATCCGATTGCTTCCGCACCAGTCCCGCCACCGCGGCCACGTTCAAAAGCCCGATGGCCTCGCGGACCGCTGCCATGGTTTCTTCCGCCACTTTCGCCGCGTTGATTGCGCCCTGCTCAATGATCTCTTTCAGAAGGCCTGGGTTCTGCGCCTTCTGCCGCCGCTGTTCCCGAATCTCGCCCAGATGCGCGTCCGTGCTTTGGGTTGCGAGCGCCTTGCACTCCACACAGGTGATGGTGGCGCGCGTGCAACCCTGGGTAATGTATTCCAGCCGCTCGCGGTCGCTGAAGATCTGATGCAGATTGCCCACCGGGCACCGGTCCGGACTCCCATGGTCGGTCAGCTTCGGCCGGTCTGTGACGCTGTTCCTGATCTTTTCCTCAACCTGCGCCGCTTCGTCGCTCAGCAGAATTGAATTCCCGTAGGACTTCGACATCTTGCGTTTATCGGTGCCCAGCAGCTTCGGCGTGGCGGTCAGCAGGACCTGTGGTTCTTTGAGCAGAGGTACCGATTTCGAGCGCGAGAAAAAATGATTGAACCGCCGCGCGACCTCTCGTGTCAGTTCGACATGGGCCACCTGGTCCTCGCCCACCGGAACATAATCCGCCCGGTAAATGACAATATCGGCCGCCTGCAGCAGCGGATATCCCAGGAAACCATAGGTGAGCAGGTCCTTCCCCTGAAGGTTTTCCTGCTGGTCCTTATAGCTGGGCACGCGCTCCAGCCAGCTCAGCGGCGTGATCATCGAGAAAAGCAGATGCAGCTCGGCGTGCTGCCTGACGTGCGATTGCACAAACATTGTGCATTTTTCCGGGTCCAGACCGGCGCCCAGCCAGTCAAGCAGCACCTCAAGCGAGTTGTTCCCGACCAGAGATGTGTCGTCATAGTCGGTGGTCAGCGCGTGCCAGTCGGCGATAAAGAAAAAGCACTCGTGCGAATGCTGCAGCTTCACCCAGTTCTGCAATGCGCCCACATAGTTCCCCAGATGCAGTTTTCCGGTGGGGCGCATTCCGCTGAGAACGCGCGGACGAAGATTTCCTGTCTTATTTTCCATGGTTGTGTGAAATTTTCCGGCCGGCTGTTATGAAGATGTTATCACGCCCGGCTATTTCGCCTCGGGCGTTGTGCCGGGCGGGGCGATGGTCTTTACCCTGACCGGTTTGGCCGGAATACCCACGGAGATCGTGTACGGTTGCACGTCTTTTGTGGCAACTCCCATGGACCCCAGCAGCCCGTGCTCGTGAACGCGCACACCGCTCATCACCGTTGCGTGGTAGGTGATGCGGGCCTTCGGTCCGATCTCCGTTTTGCTGTTGGAGACGATCATCGCGTCATTCAGGTCGTGCTCGTGCGAATAGACGTTGGCATAGTCGGAAATCGACGAGCCTCTGTGGATGATAATCTCGCCGCGATCGTCGAGCAGCACGTACTTGTGGATCACGCAATCGTCTTCCACCGTCAGGTTGTAGCCGTAGGAAATCTCGACGCCGTGAAAGATCTTGATGTTGTTTCCGAAGTGCTTGAAAACGTGTTTGGCAATCATGGCGCGCACGCGAAAACCCAGCCAGTGATTGATCCCGAGGGGCGAGCGGTCGAACATCATCCAGAACCAGATCAGCGGTTTGCGTTCCCGGTAGCGCGCGGCATCCACGTCGCCGTAATACTCGGGCTCCAGCGTGGCATTGCGCGGATCGAAGCTGTGGACCAGCGCCTGCTCGGCGGGCGAAGTTCCGGGGCCGGGCTCCGCATAAGGCCTTCCCAGGTAGATTTCATGGAGACAATCGCGGACGACAATCGAGCGATGCTCAAGATCACGGTTGGCAAACTGCTCATCCAGCTTCTGGATCCACTCCAGAAACTTCGCCTCAACATCATGCAACGGGTGCATATCTCGGTATTCGTAGCGGGGCATTCTGTCCTCGACTGTGGAAAAAGGCTGAATAACGCTGCCAAAAGGCCTGAGGAACAATGATACAACGGCGGCAGGAAAGCTGCTGGCTGCTAAACCTAGCTTCTGGCTTCTGGCTTTTGGCTTTGGGTTGCTCGAACAGAAGAATTGAACCGCGAAGGGCGCTTAAGGACACAAAGGAAGAACAAGGGAAAAAAAGAAAAAGATCAAAACCTGAAGTCAGGACCAAAAGCGGCCAAATGCACAACGATGCGCGCACCCGCTTCCCTGTTCGAGCAACCCAAAGCCGGCAGCCAGTCGCCAGAAGCCAGAAGCTCTCAAGACGCCTTCACCCTGGGAATCTTATAAACCTCCGGCTGATTCAAAGTGCGCATCCACGTGATGAACTCCCGCATCGATTTGCTGACCACGTGCCGCCGGGCGCGCAGGTATCCGACGCGCCTGAACCCGTCGGGCTTGAGCGGAATGAGTTTGCATCCTGTGGCGTGCGAAGCCGCCATTGCGGGTAACAGTGTCACTCCGAACCCCGATCGCACCAGTTCGATGATGCTGGCCATCTGATCGGTTTCAAACACCGGGTTCATGCGTGAACGATGCCGGGTGCAGCCCACCAGCACGTCGTCATGCAGGCAGTGGCCTTCCTTGAGAACCAGCAGGCGCTCATCGCGCAGGTCCTGAAGATCGAGCGACGGGCTGCAGGTAAGGGGATGTCCGTCATGCAAGGCCACCAGCAGGGGCTCGCGGAACAACTCACTGCAGACGATGTCCCGGTTTCGGACCGGCAGGCTGGCCACGGCGATATCCAGATCGCCGGATTGCAGGCGCTCCAGCAGATTGGGTGTCGTGTCTTCCACGAACTGCACGTCCAGATCGGGAAACCGCTCGACAAACCGGCCTGCATGGGGCGCCAGCAGATACGGCATGATGGTCGGAATCACGCCGATCCGCAGATGGCCTTTGACTCCCTGCTGCAGTTCGAAGATGGCGGCCTGGGCCTCCGTGACCTGCTGCAGGATGGCCAGGGCGGGCTGATAGAGGGCTTCGCCATAGGCCGTCAGACGGACGGACCGGCCAAGGCGTTCAAACAGAGGGGTGCTCACCTGCTTTTCGAGCACACGAATCTGCTGCGACAGCGAAGGCTGTGCAATTCCGAGCTGTTCCGCGGCGCGGGTGAAACTTCCAGTCCGAGCGACGGCGCAGAAATAGCGGAGCTGGTGAATTTCCATTAGTGAACCTTAATAATGTTAGCCAAATTGGATGGAACGGAGTATGAACAATAGTACAAGTCCCGATTTCAGTCCATAGCGATTGCCTATTTCACGCATCGTCTTTACATGCTTGTTTGCCCCCTTTCGTCTCTCAATTACACCACTGAGGTGAAGGGAGAAAGCAGGCGCAATCGCGCGTTCCCGGTCTATGGTTTTGACTTTTGCGTCGAGCCGGGCGTTACCGCTGAGTAACTGTCAGCTTGTGGTACCCGATCACCGCTCCGTCGATCCGGTCGGTGAGTTCGAACTCTGAATCGATTCCCACGTTGGGATATTTCGGGGTGAGGAACTTCTCCACGAAGAACGCGAGCGCGATATTGGGCACGTTGATGCCGTCTATGGAAACGCCGCGCACATGTACTTTGCCTTTGCCGGAAACTCCGGCGGCGTCGGCCTCAATGTTGACGTTGTGTAGTCCGCTGAACATCGCCAGCAGCGGATTCGACGAACGCTGCCCGGCGCGAATTTCATCGAAATCGATCACCGCCAGCGCCCAGATCGTGCCCGATTTCCCTTCGAGCGTGATCTTTTTGACCCCCGGAGGAATCTTCATATTGCCCGCCGCAAAGTAGTCGTTGATCTCATCCTCGGTCATGATGGTGGGCGCGGAGCTGGGCCGCCTGGCCTGGCCGTTTTCATGGATGTAATCGAGCTTTCTCTGCAGGCTCGCCGCCAGCCGGTGTTCCGAGGGCGATTGAGTTCCGGCGCCGCTGACCGCGAATAAGAGGATTGCCAGGAAGATTTTCATCGTGATTGCGCGGACGCAGCCTGAGCGGTAACCGGCCCTCCGGCCACAGCGGGCTTATCCAGCGCGCCTGTGATCTGCCACTGCGCCGTTCCGCTGCCGACCCTGAGCCGGGTCTGTCTGTCGCTCAATGAGACTGTTCCGTCTATATCATAGATGCGGTTTGCGGTCCGAATTTTGCCTGGCAGCACCTTCATATTTCCGCGATCCAGGGTCAGTTCCCCTTCGAGGAGCTGGAATTTCATGGCCTTTCCCGGCTCCGTCGTCAGGTACCGTGAGCCTCCGTTGGCGACCGAAAACCAGGCCTGGCCGGAAGTGCTCGCCAGCATCTCGCCGGCGGCCTTTCCGCTGATCTGAAGTGAATACCTGAGATTAGTTTTTCCGCTGACCCAGTCGGAGAGCAGGGTGGCGTCCGCCGGGGACAGCGCCAGCCGCTCGATAGTGGCGCCGGTCACCGTGCCGCTGCCGCTGTAGCGCGGCGTGGGTCCGCTCCAGTCCATGGTCCATTTGCCGGCGGTGCTGCCGTCGGCGATCTTCGCCGCGATTCGGTCGACCGTCAGAAGGTGGTCGCCCACTTCCACATGGGCGGAGACCTGTTCCAGCGGCAGTTCGGCCAGCTTCAGTTTATCCAGAGACATCGTTCCGGCGGCGCGGAAGTCCGGCAGCTTTTCCGGGCTGGAGATGAACGGGATCGTCCACGATTTCTGGTAGAGGCCGAGCAGTCCGCCTACTTCGGAAACATCGAGATCGCCGGCGTGAAGATCGAACTGTGCGGCGCAACTCTGCCCGGACTGGCAGCCGATCGGCACTTTCACCCATCCGCTGAACTCCCCGGGAAAGCGCTCGAACCGTGCCGTGAGGTGGTTTATCTCGAACATGGTGTCGGAAAGCTGCGCGTCGGCTTCAGGCAGAAGCAACCGCGATTTGATTCCCTGAACGGACGCCGCGATATCCCGCAGGCGGGCGGTACCGGTCAGCCGCGCCGGCGCGAAGTTCGCCCAGGAGCCACCGAGCCTGAGATCGGCGATCGCCATGCCCGTGGCCCCCGTGATGTGCGTTGGGAACCCGCTCACCTTCCCCAGATCGAACAAGCGCTCCAGCGGCGCGGGGCCTCGCAATTCCAGCTGGTAATCGGCGGGTGTGAGCACGCCCTGGATCTGCATCTGGGCCTCGCCGCCGAGATCCACGGTAAACGCTTCAAGGGTCACCACCGCGGAATCGCGCGGGACCGGTGGAAATGCCGATGCCACACTCGTGGCCCCGAATTTGGAGACTTTTTTCCTGACCGCTACCGGAGCTCTGCTTTCAGGTGCTCCCATCAGGAAGTGAATCGCACCCACCGGGAGGGGCCGGGCGATGGCCGCGGAACTCACCGCGAAAGATGAAGTCATGCCGGTGCCATGCCAGTCCCTCGGGCCCGGGCCGTGACCGTGGAAGGCGAAGGCCGCGTCCAGCTCGCCGGTCGCGCTCAGGTCGTCGGGCAGCCCGCTCTTCGCATGGATAGCGAACGCGGCCAGCGTCGACAACGGCACGCGGCTGACCACCAGAGCGAGATCGTAGCCCTGCTCGCCATACTGACCCGTCAGCCGTATTCCGCCCGTACCCAGAGGCATGTTGCAATGGAAGTCGAATACGCTCAGATCGTAATCGATCTGGCAGCGGGAGCTGAGTTGCAGCATGGTGCTGCGGTTGATGTCGTAGCGGTGCAGGTCACGCACGGAGGTCTGCGTGGT
>WNFG01002946.1_pt1 | contig 14244 bp, 11 predicted proteins | sample 5400431 | NCBI WGS metagenome assembly WNFG01 (sample SAMN13153346, study PRJNA577476) | soil metagenome | isolation source: 120 cm saprolite under Douglas fir tree site 2 hole 3 replicate 2 | place: USA:California | collected 2015-04-18
ATCGAGATTTCTCACGCTTCCCTTTCCTACTGCCCTTAAACACGCAACTTTTGACCTTGGGAAGGCTTGGTACAAGACTTGCTGTCAGTTTTTGCGACCTTAGCGCGGCACTTTGAGCGCCGCCTTTTACGCCTCGCTGCGTAATTCCGGCTTACCCTGGAAAAGTATGAACGACGCGAAAACGCGAAAATTGGAAAATATTGGATGACTAAGATAGAGAATTATGAGTGACCGTCAGGATTGATCCTAAGCTCGGGCGAACCATTCAGCGGTTGCCTGCAGTCCTTGCGCTAAGCCAATCTTCGGCGCGTAGCCCAGTAACTCGCGCGCGCGACTGATATCTGCAAGGCTGTGCAGGATGTCGCCGGTCCGCGCCTCCTTGTATTCCGGCTCAATATCGTCGCGGCCCGTGACCTCTTTCAGGCGTCGAAAGAGTTCATTGATGGTCACTTGTGCGCCGTTGGCAATGTTGATTACTTCTCCGATTCCCTTATCCACTTCCGCGGCCAGCAAGTTGGCTTCGACTGCGTTGGATATGTAAGTGAAATCGCGAGTCTGCTCACCGTCCCCATAAATCACTGGCCGCTCTCCTTTGATCAGGAAATCGATAAAACGCGAGACCACGCCCGAGTAAGGTGAACCAGGATCCTGGCGAGGGCCAAACACATTGAAGTAGCGGAGGCAAATCGTTTCGAAATTGTAGGTGCGCGTGAAGACCTGGCAGTAGTATTCGCCGACAAGTTTTGCTGCGGCGTAAGGGGAAAGCGGCTCTGGTCGCATGGATTCGACCTTAGGCAGAGTTGGCTGGTCACCGTAAGCTGAGCTCGACGCTGCATAGATTAAGCGCCGCACCCGCTTTTCTTTTGCCGCCAGCAGCAAATTGAAAGTGCCCTCAACGCAAGCAAGGTGAGTTTCGCGCGGGTTAGCAACCGAACGAGGCACCGATGGTAACGCGGCCTCGTGAAAAATTATTTCCACGTCCTCGACCGCCTTGCGAACGGTTGCGTCGTTGGCCAGATCGCCTCTGATGAAATCAACCTTCGCGCCGATCGCCTCAATATTCTCCAGATGACCGGTGCTGAGATTGTCGATCACCCGTACCGACGCGCCGCGCGCCGCGAGCGCTTCCGCAATATGGGAACCAATGAAACCCGCCCCACCTGTTACCAGAGCAATGCCGGAAAGAGCCATGGATGTTCTTCAGCTTTCGTTTCTGGGGCAGACTCTCCTGATCTAGTGGCTGTCTCTTGGAGGCCGCGCAATTTTCTCGGAATGACGCTCGATTAGGAACGCGCCTATCTTCCGACGCCAACGTATTCGAATCCCAACTCGCGCATATCGGTAGGCTCGTAAATGTTGCGCAAGTCCGCGATCCTTGGTGTCTTCATCAAACCGCGAATGCGTTCCATGTCCAGGGCGCGAAATTGATTCCACTCGGTCACAAAAACCAGCACTTCAGCTGCCGTAACCGCCGCGTACTCGTCCGCGGCGTATTCGATCTGGGGCAGCAGCCTCTCGACCGCCGGGCTTGCAACCGGGTCATAGGCGCTGACCGTGGCGCCGCGGTCGATTAACCCGCGAATAATGTCGAGCGCGGGCGCCTCGCGAATGTCATCCGTTTCGGGTTTGAACGCCAGGCCAAGTACTGCGACTCGCTTTCCCTTAAGTCCCCCGGCCAGCCTTTCAATCTTGGGCACCATCGACTGGCGCTGGAGCTGGTTAACTTCGATTACGGCATCGACAATTCGCGTCTCGCAGGAGTACCGCTGGGCAATTGACGATAACGCCCGCGCATCTTTTGGGAAACATGAGCCTCCAAAGCCGGGCCCCGGATGAAGAAACTTGGCGCCAATTCTGCGGTCCATGCCAATAGCCCGCGCTACCTCATGCACGTCGCAGCCAATTTTCTCGCAAAGATTTGCGATCTCGTTGATAAAAGAAATCTTGGTTGCCAGGAAGGCATTGGCGGCGTACTTGATCAGCTCCGCGCCTTCAACCGACGTAATCACGAAAGGCGTTTCGATCAAGTAAAGCGGCCGGTATAGATCGCGCATCACTTCGATCGCCCTGGCGTCGGCGCTCCCGATTACGACGCGATCAGGGCGCATAAAATCACTAATCGCAGCGCCTTCTCGCAAGAATTCCGGGTTTGAAACAATGCCAAACTGGACTGGAGTAGCTTGGTGTTCGCGGATGAGCGTCGCCAAACGATTGCCGGTTCCAACCGGAACCGTTGATTTGGTGACCACAACTTTGTAGTCATTCATGCCGGCGGCGATGGCGCGCGCCGCCTCATCGACGTGGGTCAAATCCGGGGATCCGTCGTCTTTGGACGGAGTGCCGACCGCGAGGAAAATCACCAGCGACTCTTTGATCGCCGACTCTACGTCTGTAGTAAAACTTAGCCGGCTCGCTTGCAGATTCCTCTTGAGCAGCTGATTCAGGCCGGGTTCGTAGATTGTCATTTGGCCCTGAGCGAGCCGGGTGATCTTTTCGGCGTCCGTGTCTACGCACGTAACATCAACGCCGAATTCTGCGAAGCATGCTCCGGTGACCAGTCCAACGTAGCCGGAGCCAATGACGGCTATGTGCATTTCGGGTTAAGACTTGAGTGGGGTCCCAACTAAAACTTACGGGTCACGCGCTCGGTGGTCGCGTGACCCGCAAGGTTGTAGTCAATAGCCGCGCGCCAGGCACGCCGGCAGCCAGCTTTGGGCAGAAGTTACTTCGTCGGGCTAACGACCGTAACACTGCCGCCGAAGTTCAAATCGTTGTTATGCGTTGCGGCGATAAACGCTGCGGCGACGGCGCCACCGGCGGCGAGCAACAGGGCTGCAAGAGCGCCACCGCTCAACTTGCCGAAGGAGTCGTTTCTGGTCAAACGCGTGCAACGCGATCCGGGCTGTGCTGTACCTGCAGATTCAGAAGTTCCAGCAGCCACGGCCTTCGTGTTCCCACCGGCCCGCAAATCAACAAGACCGCTCTGGGAAGCGACGATTGTGTTCCCGCACTCGACATCAACCATAAACGTCGCAGCTTGATGCGCGTCTGAGACCGCTGCGGCATCCTTTGTGGTAACGATCGCCGACGTCCCCGCGAGCGTCGAGACCTGAACGCGGCCCGCTTCAAGCGAACCGGAGATATTGGCGTCGCTGAAGCTGAGCTTAATCGCGGTATTCGGTAACAGCTCGACCCGGCCCAGTTTCCCCAAACTAATCGTCGCGCTGCTATTCGCCGCAGTTGCGATTACGCTATCAGAGAAAACTGTGGCGCCCGAGATTGCGGCCTGGCCATTCACGGTGACTTGACCGGAAACCGAAAGCTCGCCCGATGGTCCCTTCTGCCCTGGCGATGCCAGCGCCACCATTGAGTAAACGCTTAACACGGCAACCGCGATACAGAATGCGATGGACTTACGGCTCCAAGTTCTGCTAATCATCATTTCCTCCAGTAGAAGTGAACAAGTTTTGTAAAAGCAAACTGCGATCGACTTTAGCCTCGCAGTAGACGGCAACGCTACATCCGTCCAAGAACCAAATCCGCGCGCGCGCGCGATTTCTTAATCAATGAAGGCTAGGCCTTTACAGGCCATAAAAGTCTATGTCTTTTTACATGAACTCCAGCCCCCGTGTCAACAGCTAATACCTTGGGTTACAAGGTCTAAGCCACTATATTCTCTAGCTTTCGGGAAAGATAACACGCACCTGCTCCGCTGTAAAGGGCTTTTTTTGCCGCGGGCGGTCAAGATTAGCTCTTCCTCGGAGAGGTTCGGATGGGTCCCGAGGTTGTTCCGTTATTCTTTAATAATCGCAAGCAAAACCAGATAAACCCGCGGGCGAAAAGACTCCCCCAGGCTACCTGGGAATCGCACGACGTGGCCGCGTCACAGTCTGACCAGCGCCCTGACCTTTCGCATCCGCGGCATTCACATTCTGCGGCAAGGCCGATCGCGAGACGTCTACACTTTGCTTCTGCATCAACTCAGCCTGCTCGTACGGGTCGAGCCTCGCAAACAGATAAAACACCTCACCCGCGTGCGCTACGCCCAGAAATCTAAACTTGTTAGCCAGAACCTCGTTCGGACGAAAGGCTGCTGGATTCGGCGGCTTCTCAAACAGCGTACGAAGCTCGTCTACGGCCACAGCTTCGAGTTCAGGTACGTAATCGTTTCCGCTATCGCGGACCAACTTGATCGCCATCTGCCTCAGCGCTCGGATTCGATTTGAATTGCGACGGTAATAAGCCGCGGAGATCTCTCTTCGACTATTTCGGTCATCAACTACTTCTTGTTCATTGCTTAGGTAGCCGAGATAGGCTCGCATCACCGGGCCAAAGCTCGATCCGTTGTCGCCATTTGATTGACCCTGGGTCACCACACCCAGCGCCAGCAAAATCGAACATGCAAACAAGAGCCGCGCAAGTGCGCTCAACTTAACCATCGAACTACCCTCATCAAACGTCAGTCCGCAAGTACTTTAACGCATACCCCAACGGCAAACCAATTCATGCTTTCGTATTAGTATCCGCGGATTATACTCGCTCAATGATCAGGCTGTATTGCGCCTCCCATTCAGCAGTGTTACATTTCAATTTCAAAGGTGAGCGGCGATTTTAACAGCAAGGACTTCTCTGGAAAGCGCGTGGCGCTTGGCGTAACCGGCGGCATCGCTGCTTACAAAGCCATCGAGGTGCTGCGCGGATTGCAGCGTGCGGGCTGTGAAGTGCGAGTCGCCATGACGCGCCATGCCTGCGAATTTGTTCAACCGCTCACATTTCGCGCTCTCTCTGGCTCTCACGTCGTAGTGGACGACTACGCTGCCGATAATCCTGATCCGATCGCCCACATCACCTTCTCGCAAACGGTAGACCTCTTCGTGGTCGCGCCCGCAACTGCCAACACGCTCGCAAAGTTCGCCAATGGGGTTGCCGATGACTTTTTGACCACGACCTATCTGGCGTGCACGGCTCCGGTGCTGGTCGCGCCGGCCATGAACACGTCCATGCTGGAGCACCCCGCGACTCAGCGCAATCTTCAGAAACTGCGCGCCGATGGAGTGCACATAATCGAGCCCGACAAAGGCGAGATGGCCTGCGGCACAATTGGCCCGGGCAGGCTTAGCGAGCCTGACGCTATCGTGGCAGTCGCTCTGGAGATTCTGAGCAGCAGAGCTCAAGCGATTACGAATCGCGGCTCCGCTAATCGAGATCTAACAGGCGAAAGCATTCTGATCACGGCCGGTGCGACGCGTGAGCCAATCGATCCGGTTCGGTTCATCTCAAATCGTTCATCGGGCCGCATGGGCTTCGCGCTGGCCTCGGCCGCGCGGGATCGTGGCGCGAAAGTCACTTGCGTCACCGGGATAACCAGCGTCGCGCCACCAGCGGGGGTTAATATCATCAACGTTGGTTCAGCCGAAGAAATGCATCAGGCCGTCGCGCGCGAAAGCAACATTGCGACTGTGTTCATCGCCGCGGCTGCCGTATCCGACTATCGCACTAAGCAGCCATCGCAATCGAAGCTTAAGAAGTCGGAAGCGGAGTTGGAATTGAAACTCGAGCGCACGCCAGACATCCTGCGCGAAGTAGCCCAATCGCGCCGCAACGGCCAGCTCATCGTAGGTTTCGCGGCTGAAACCGATGACCTGCTAACTAACGCGCGGGAAAAACTGACCGCGAAGGGCCTTGATGCAATCGTCGCCAACGATGTCTCCCGCGCAGATTCAGGTTTCGATACCGAGAACAATGCAATCGTTATTATGGTCCGCGACCAACCGGACCCTATCCAGTTGCCATTGATGTCCAAGCTCGAGGCGGCCCATCGAATTCTTGATGAAGTTGTAAAGCTGCGCCGCGCGAACGTGACGGCCAAAACCGCTTCCGGAGAAAGCCGCTAAGTTCTAAAGCCCATGAGTGCCGACCCGACCACGAGCGAACTGCTCGAGTTGCTGCGCGAAACGCGTGAGTACTCGCGTTACTTTGGCGAGCTTGGGGTCGAAACTGCGGAACCCGCGATAACCCCGGAACGAACTTCGGCTGTGCGCGAGACGCAAGCGAAGCCTCGGCTTCAGTCAACGGCGAAGCCCGTGGAGATCGTTCAGCCGGCAGCAGTCACCGCCAGCGACCCCACGCAGCAAGATTCTCTATTCGGCGACCTCGCTCAACCGAAACCCTCTCTGTATCAACTCCAAACCAAAGAGAGCATGGAAGACATCTGGCGCGACATTGGGGACTGCACGCGTTGCGGCTTGTGCGAAGGACGAACGCAAGTCGTCAATACTCATGGAAATCACAAGGCGCGTTTGATGTTTGTCGGCGAAGCTCCCGGCGCTGACGAAGACGCGCAGGGCAAACCGTTCGTAGGCCGCGCCGGTCAGTTGCTGACAAAGATTATCGAAGCTATTGGTTTCAAGCGCGAAGAGGTCCTGATCGGAAACGTCAATCGTTGCCGTCCGCCGGGCAATCGGCAGCCGACGCTCGAAGAAGCCGCCATTTGCCGGCCGTTTCTGTTTCGCGAGATCGCCGCCGTGCAGCCCGACGTGATCGTCGTAATGGGAAACACCGCGCTGCGCAATCTCCTTGAAGTGCGCGAGGGCATCACGCGCGTGCGGGGACAGTTCCAGGACTTTCGCGGCATCAAAGTCATGCCGACTTTTCATCCCGCTTACCTGCTGCGCGATCCTTCGAAGAAGCGCGAAACCTGGGAAGACCTGAAGAAGGTTCGCGACTATCTCGACACCACGACGCCGACGCGTTTGGATTCTTAATCGAACCGCACTTTCAATAGCGACGCACTTCGCGCTAACCTTCCCCGCGCAATCCGAATCGCGCATCTTCGATGACCTCGGCACCTCAATCTTTCAGAAACGAAGTTGCGCCGCAGTACGCGCAGGTCGCGGTTGCGGTGCATCTCACGAAGACGTACACGTATCGCCTGACGGCCGCGATGCAGAAAGCGGCGCGCGTCGGTTCACGCGTGATGGTCCAGCTCGGCAGAAAACCCACCACCGGCTACATCGTGTCGTTGCTGCCACACCTGAGAACCGGAACCAGTCTGATCGAGTCGGAAATTAAAGACGTCCAGGAATTGCTGGACGTAGATCCGCCGTTGACCCCGGAGGTTCTGGAGATCACGCGTTGGGTCGCCGATTACTACGCCGCGCCCTGGGGCGAAGTAATGCGCGCGGCGCTGCCGGCCGGCATCAACGCTTCCGTCGAACAGACCGTTTCAATCACGCCGCGCGGACGAGAAGAACTTGCGGGGTTGTCAGTACCATCTGCGTTGGCGGGTGGGTCCCGAAATACGGACACGAAAGTGCGCGCGCTGCGCTTGCTCACCGACGAAGGCGAGTTCGAAGTCAATGCGTTCTGTTTGCGCCTGGCCGCAAGCAGGACTCCGAAGTGGCTGCGAGAGATGGAGCAAGCAGGCGTGATTGCCCGCTCATATCGGACGCGCTCGACGCCCACGCGCGCCAAACGACGAAAGGCCGTCCGGCTGGTCAAGCCTGCGGTCGCTGAATCTCAAGCTGACGCCAAAGCCGTGCGGCCGCGCGTAACTGAAGCACAAAAACGCGTGATCGAGACACTGCGCGCCGACGGTGAAGAAATGGCGGTTAGTGATCTGATCAAAACCGCGAACGTGAGCGAGTCGGCGATTCAGACACTCCTGAAAAGAGGCGTGATCGAAGCTTTCGAAGCAGAGGTGCGCCGCGATCCTCTGGCGCTGGCTGAGCTGCCGGACACCGAAGTTTTCAAACTAACGAAGGCACAGGCGGCCGCGCTGCAAGCGATTGAGAAACGAGCCAGCGAACGAAACTTCGCGACGATGTTGCTGCATGGCGTCACGGGTAGCGGCAAGACCGAAGTTTATATTCGAGCGATGCGCGATGCGCTCAAGGCGGGCCAGGGCGCAATGATGCTGGTGCCGGAGATCGCTCTGACGCCGATTCTGTCACGGCGGCTGCGCGCGCACTTTGGCGATCAGATCGCGATCTTTCATTCGGCGCTGTCGAAGGGCGAGCGCTTCGATGAGTGGTCGCGCCTGCGCTCAGGCGAGGCGCGGATTGTGCTCGGCACGCGTTCGGCCGTATTTGCGCCGGTTGAAAACCTGGCAGTGATTATTATTGACGAAGAGCACGACACTTCTTACCGGCAAGAGGAGTCGCCATTCTACAACGCGCGCGACACCGCGATCGTCCGGGCTCAGAAAGAATCAGCGGTCGTGGTGCTCGGCTCGGCCACGCCTTCGCTGGAATCCTTTCACAACGCGCAGAGCGGCAAGTATCAATATCTGAACCTTCCTGATCGGGTCGCGAACCGGCCGATGGCCCAAGCCGAGATGATCGATATGAGGGAGGTTTTTGCGCAGCGAAAGAAACCGGCAATCTTCTCTGACCAGTTGCTCGAGGCCATCGAACAAACGCGCACGCGCAGAGAGCAAACGATCATCCTGCTCAACCGCCGCGGCTACTCGAGCTTTATCTTGTGCCGTTCATGCGGCGAGTCGATCAGTTGTCCTAACTGCGACGTAACCCTTACTTATCATCAGGGCGATCGCACGCTGGTCTGCCACTACTGCAATCATCACGAGCGCGCGCCTTCGCAATGTCCCGTGTGCACCAGCAAGTATATCTATTACATCGGCGAAGGCACCGAGCAGATTGAGGAGCTGCTGCGCAAACGCTTCCCTGAGTTGCGCATCGGCCGGATCGATCGCGACACAAAACAGCGCCGGCATGAATTCGAAACGACGCTGCTCGATTTCGCCAAAGGCGAGATCGATCTGCTGGTCGGGACGCAGATGCTGGCGAAGGGACACGACTTTCCCAATGTCACGCTGGTCGGCGTCGTGTCGATTGATGCCGGGTTGGCTTTGCCTGACTTTCGCGCCGCAGAGCGCGCCTTTCAGTTGATTACCCAGGTTGCGGGGCGCGCCGGCCGCGGCGATTTGCCCGGACGCGTTTTGATCCAGACCTATCATCCGCACCATTACGCTCTGCGCCACGCGTGCGCGCAGGACTATCGAGGGTTCTATGACGAAGAGATTCGCCACCGGCGCAATCACGGCTATCCGCCGTTCGTCGCGCTGGCCTTGATGCTGATTCGTCACAAAGATGCGGCGCGAGCGAACGCGATCGCGCATGAACTGCGAAACGCTCTGGTGAAAGCAAACGAAGCGCACACATGTCGCATTCTCGGCCCCGCGCCGGCGCCGTTCGCGCGTCTGCGCGGCGAGCATCGCGTGCAATTGCTCGTGAAGGCGCGCAGCCGCAAGCAAATGCGCGCCGTGATCGATGAAGCCTTGAAGAACTTTGAAGAAGCGGGAAATGATTCGCGTGCGGTGACGTTGGAGGTCGATCCGGTAAGTATGATGTGATTCCCTGTCGAGGTCGAGCTCTAAATTCCCCTCTCCCTCTGGGAGAGGGGTTGGGGGCGAGGGCCTTGGGCGCGCACTAAACCCTCTCCCCGAACCCTCTCCCAGAGGGAGAGGGAGAAAACTACTTTGTCTGATTTCCCAAATATTGCGCTAAACTCACGGCCATGAAACTTTCCGAACTCGCCGCGCAGACCGGCGCGACTTGTAGCCCGAGCGCAGGCGACATCGAGATCGAGAGCGCAGCGGGGCTCGATCAAGCGGAGCCCGGACAAGTCACGTTCCTGTCCAACCCCCGCTACACATCGCGAGTGAAGACGACGAGAGCTTCGGCTATTTATGTTGGCGAAGACGTCGAGGTCGCCCGCGATGACATCGCCCCGCTGCGCGCGAAAGATCCTTATCTTGCGTTTACGCGCGCAATGATTGTTTTTCATCCCGGACCAGATTTCGAGTCGTACTGGGATCCCACCGCGGTGATTGATTCAAGCACGCGCATTCCTAAAGAGGTTTTCATCGATGCTCACGTCGCTATCGGGAAGAATGTTGTGATTGGGGATCGTGTGCGCATTCATGCGAATGTTACGATCTACGATAACGTCACGATCGGCGATCATTCGGAAATTCATTCCGGCGTCGCGATTCGAGAGAACTCAATCATCGGTCGACGTGTCATCGTCCACAATAACGCAGTGATCGGCAGCGATGGTTTTGGTTTTGCTAAGGATGAGGAACGCCGCTGGCTGAAGATTCCGCAAACCGGTCGGGTTGTGATCGAGGATGACGTTGAGATTGGCGCCGGCACAACAATCGATAAGGCTTCAACCGGAGAGACGCGTATCAAGCGCGGCGCCAAGCTCGACAATCTGGTTCAAGTAGGCCACTCTTGCGAAGTCGGCGAGGACGCCTTGCTGTGTGCGCAAGTCGGAATGGCCGGCAGCTCGCGCGTCGGCGATCGCGTTATTCTCACCGGACAGGTGGGAATCGGCGGTCACATTACCGTGGGCGACGACGCGATACTTTATCCGCAGAGCGGGGTTCCAAACGACGTCGCGGCCGGTGAAGTCCTGGTCGGCACGCCCGCGTTTGAAGTGAGCGCTTTCTGGCGAGCGATTGCCGTCTTCAAGAAGTTGGGAGACATTCCAAAGCGAATTCGCGGTCTGGAACAGAGATTGGATGAGATTGAGAAATCAAAATCTCAGTAGTGACGAGCATCACTGGTCACGGGCGGAAATTCGAACGGCCTTTTTGTTCTGGCTCTTCTGGTCGGCCTATGTCCTGCTCTCAGCAATCCTGATCGCGTCGCTGCTCACTGACTGGCCGGCATTTCTGCACGAACACGTGACCTTCTAAGTAATCGCGCCGCCATCTACGATCACTACTTCGGCATTCATGAACGAATTACGATCGCTAACCATGAACGCGGCGAACTCCGCCAACTCTTCGGGACGACCCAGGCGGCCCGCCGACGCCCAGAAGTCGTGCATCTGCAAGAGTCGTTCGGGCAAAGCCTTAGCCAATTCCGTATCGAAGATTCCGGCGGCGATCGCGTTGACGCTGACGCCGAACGTTCCCGCCTCGCGCGCCAGGCATTTCGTAAAGCCGATCATCGCGGCCTTTGAGGTGGCGTAGTGAACTGAAGTCGGCAGCGCGCGCATGGCGCCGATCGAAGTGATGTTCAGAATCTTGCCAAAGCGCTGGCGAATCATCTGCTTGTAGATCGGCTTGGTCACGGCGAACAGACTGCCCACGTTCGTGTTGATGACCTCGTCCCAGGCGCGATCAGTGGTCGTGGCAAAGTTGTCGCCGCGATTAATGGCGGCGTTGTTGACGAGAATATCGATGCCGCCCCAGGCGTGAACGAGATCCCTGGTCAGGTGTTTCATGCCAAAGCGATCCGTGATGGACACTTTGTAAGCCAGCGCCCGGCGCCCGAACTCTTCGATCTTTTTCCGGGTTACTTCGGCAAGGTCATCGCGCGCCCCATAATTGAACGCGACGTCGGCGCCCTCGCGGGCAAAGACATCGCACAGCGCCTTGCCAATGCCGCGCGTGCCACCGGTTATGAACGCGCGCTTTCCTTCGAGCAACAGACTCACTCTTTACACTCCCCTGCGGGACCGATGCGCGACCGCAGCGGCCACTTTTCGAAACGGTTTGATGAGCTTAAACAAGACGGGGATTAAATCGCGAAGCCTAGGTCTCAGTCAAGACGAGCGCCAAAACCGGGCGATCAAGCAACGCGCTCGGCCAGCGATTCATTGTCCGCGGTCGCGGCTTTCGGTATCAGCGCGGTGATCTCTTCAACGATGCGCTTGGTGGCATTCGGCAGGGCGATGGTGATGGTGGCCGCGCGCAGTGCCGCGTAGTGTTTGGAATCGTCTATCATGCGACGCACGATGGGAACAATATCCGAAGCGCGTTGCAGCAGGACGGCGGCGCCGCCTTTCACGATCAAGTTCACGGTGCCGGCTTCCTGTGGCATTGGCCGAGTCGTAACGTCAGCGATAATCGGCACGCGACAATTCAACGCTTCGAACGTGCTCAGTCCGCCAAGTTTTGAAATCATCACGTTAGCGGCGCGCATTAGCTGCTCGACTTCGTCCGAATAACCGATTACCTTGACCGGAAACCTGGCCTCAGCCGCTACGATTTCGGCTTCGGTCTTTAAAGCCTCATTTTTGCCGGCCAGAAAAATTGCCTGCACGTCCAGCTCGCCACGCACCAGCTCGCGAAAGATTTCCGGAACGTTGCCGCCGCCTTCCCAGCCGGCATTAAGAAAGACGGTGAACTTTTCGGCGTCGAGACCGAGCGCCGTGCGTGCGGCCTGCGCCGCCTGCTCGCCGGGAAAGGCGAACTTCGGATGCACCGGCATGCCGGAGATTTTGATTCGTTCCGGCGCGATGCCATAGTCGATCAACTGCTGTCGCGCTTCCCCGCTGGCGACCAGATACAGGCTGACGTCGTCGCACGCCCAGCCTTTCCAGAAACCATAGTAGGGATCGGTGACCACGGTGACGAGCGGAATGCGATCCGCAAGTTTCAGCTCCCGGAGCACGCGCGCGAAGATATGTTGGGTCAGCGGATGGACGCTGACGACGATGTGCGGACACCAGCGCTCAAACAGTCCGCGCACATAAACGATGCTGCGCGAATGAAAAAACTCGCGCGTCTCAGGCCGGACGCGATTGATGGCCCAGTAATAGTACTTCATCCAGTGCTGCTTGTTGCGCAAAAGCCAGTTGTAGACGCGCACGAGCCGGGCAGCAATCGCCGCCGACTCTTCGACGGCGCGCACGACGCGAATCGCGTAAGACTCGCCTTTGACGAAGCTCTCAATGCCCGCGACAATTGCCGCCGCAGCCGAGCGATGGCCACCGCCGGTGTCGGACGAGATGATTAGAATTTTTGGGACTCGATCTTCGTTCATCTCTAAAAGGCCCTCACGGCGCAATCGCGATCAGTTCGCACGGAGGGTCATTCATATCGGGCTTCTCTTTCGTAAAGGAATGGATTATCCGCACCGACGTATTGCACGCAGGCATCGAAAACGTTATACCCGGCCCATTGAACCTCTCCTCGGCCTCTTTGCCTCGAGCACACTCATAAACATGCCCAACGATGACGTCCTTATGGTTGAAGAGCACATGGCGATATTCGATACCGACCATAACGGTCCGATTGAATCCGTTGCGGTTACCATTATCAATCTCGAACTTGCTAACTCTCTTTACGCCGTCACCTCGCTTCCAAGCAAAGTTCTGGGACTCTTTTGGTAACAAGACGCCTAAGCCGTTCTTAATCAATTCTTCTACCAGCGGCTTTTCATCGAAACCTGGTTTGGGAGCTGAAACAAAAAGCGCTTCCTTCGTCTTCCGATCGTTAAAGAACAAGGTCAAACCGTCGGAACTTGCCTCAACAAAGGTGAAACCTCTGGGAACGACAAAGCTGATCCCATTGAGAGTCCTAACCGTATCTCTACTCTGCGGAGAGCCTTTACTGGCAAACGCCGACGAAATTACGATGAACGCAGCAAGTCCTACTAGCAACTTAAATAGTAACCTTGATGTCAGCATGCTTAAACGCCAACTCTCACGCCATGGGGTTCCGGGGCTTCACCTTCCATCTGCTTTCGCGCTTTCTTCATCTCGCGCTCGATCTTCTTGATCTGGATCAGGTGCTTCGGATTAAACGGCAGCGACGGATAGTAGCAATTCGATTCGTGCGTGCAGAAGCAACCGTTTGCCGCGTGCTTGCGGCGCGCTTTCATCTCCGGTGACAGCCAGAGCCCTTGAAAGTCCCAGTTGTGATCTCGCAGGTTGCCGATGGGCGCCAGGTTCTCGCAAGACGACAGTGTGCCTTCGTCGTAAATCACTGCGCCGGCCGTGCCGGCATAACAAGTCAACTGAGCTTGCTGCGTCTCCTGCGTCCTGGTAATCAAGCCGTGCATGTAAATGTCGATCGCCGCTTTGAAAAAGCCGGCGCTGCCGCCGTAGTTATTCTTGATCGCCGCGTGCCGCGAATCGTCATCAATCATGTTCGCCAGTTTGGCGTAGCGCGTTAGATCGATATCGAGTTCGATCGGATCGGCTGAGGGCGGACGAATATAGTTGAAGTTAACCTTGTCCGGCTTCAGATCGTGTTTCAGAAAGTCGTACCAGTCGAAGATCGTGTCCTGATTCGAATGCATGAAGCAGGTGCAGGTCTGTATGTCGAGCCGCGGATACTGTTTCTTGATCGCCTGCAACTCGCGCGCGGTGTCTGTCGCAATCGTCCACGAGCCCGGCTTCTGCCGAATCTTGTCATGCTGTTCTTCCAGGCCATCGATTCCCAGCGCGACGGTGACGTTTAAGTTCGGACACTCGTCCATGATG
>WNFG01002948.1_pt1 | contig 14238 bp, 15 predicted proteins | sample 5400431 | NCBI WGS metagenome assembly WNFG01 (sample SAMN13153346, study PRJNA577476) | soil metagenome | isolation source: 120 cm saprolite under Douglas fir tree site 2 hole 3 replicate 2 | place: USA:California | collected 2015-04-18
GGCCGACAGGAGCGATTGCACGCGGGCAAACAGAACGACGGTCAGCACGCCGGCAATGGCGAAGTCGGACCGGCGGCAGGTCCTGGCGAATACGATCGCCAGCGGGGCGGCGAGCGGAAGAAAAAAGAGAGCGCAGTTCTGAGCGTTGAAGGTGGCGTAGTGGTCAAGAACCGCGATCTGCTCGGGCAACCGGAACGTCGATTCCGTCCACATCCTGAAATGGACCGCGAACTCTGCCGGCGAGCCCGACAACCATCCGGGCTTCAGAAGAAAGATGATTCCGAAGAGGGCGATCGTGCTTCCCACGACGCCGGCATCGCGCCAGCGGCGCCGCACCAACGCCAGGATCAGTGGCGCGGCAAGAAGCGTGATACCGGTTTGACGGACGAAGCAGGTGGTCATCGCGGCCGCGCAGCCCGCGATGAGCCATGCGGCGCGTTCGTCATCGAATGCGTGAATGAAGCACGCCAGCGCCACCGCCGACGCGAAGACGAACGGCACCTCGGTCATGAACGTGCACGACGACCAGAGGAAGATCGGGTGAAAGCCGAGGGCCAGCGTGGCCACGACGCGGCCGAAACGCGGAACGCCCGCGCGCAGCAGCATGCGGTGAACGATGACCAGCGTCGCCGCGGCCAGGACGAGGGTCGATGCGCGCAGGACGTCGAACGACTCGCCGAAAAAGCGCGTCCACAGCGCGCCCCACAGCACCTGGGCGCGCAGGCTGACGGCGGTGAAGGCAGTAAAGTGAAAATGGCCGGTCTCGGCGAAGCGCCATGCGGCCAGCGCAAAGTCCCAGTCGTCGTCGATCGGGAAGTTGCCGCGAGGATTGATGAAGGCCACCGCGGCCGCCCAGATCGCGACAATCGCGAGCGGCTCCACGCGGCGGACGATCGTTGAATGCCGGATGCTCAAAGTCTGTGCAACCATTTACCATTGAACATCCAACATTCACCATTCAACACGGTCTCGCCAAACGACCGCCGCATCGCCGAGTGGCTCTTTCTGCTCACCTTCGTTACCTACGGCTACTTCTTCGCCGGAGGAGGATGGAACCAGAACGCCACGTTCGATCTGACGCGGGCCATCGTCGAGCGGCATACGTTTGCGATCGACGCCTATGCCCGGAATTCCGGCGACGTCTCGTTCGGCCGCGGCCACACCTACGCGAACAAGGCGCCCGCTCTGGGGTGGCTGGCGGCGATTCCGTACGCGCCGCTCTACGCGTTCGAGCGGTCGCGCGAGGCCGATCCCGGCAACGCCCAACTGTTGACGATCAACGCCTACCTCTGTTCGCTCGTCTGTGTGGCGTTGCCGGGAGCATTTATCCCGGCGATGCTCTTTCTCTATGCGAGGCGCCGCGGCGTCGACGCGCGCTGGGCCGCGCTCGTGGCACTGGCCATGGCGCTGGCGACGCAGCTCCTTCCCTACGCCACGATCCTGATGGTGGCCGTTCCAAGCGCGGCGTTGCTGCTGTTCGCGCTGACGACGCCACATCGCGCGCTGGCCGGATTCGCGGCCGCGCTGGCCGTGGCGATGAACTACCTCTGCGCGCCTGCGCTCCTCGTTTTCGCATTCATCGGGCCGCGGAAGACGTGGTTTCGCTACGCACTCGGGTCGCTGCCTCCGCTCGCCGCTTTGCTCGCGTATCAGCGGATCTGCTTTGGCGGCTTCTTCACGACGAGCGTGGAAGTGACCGATCCGCGGTTTCTAATCCACGGCGCGCCGCTCGGCGTGATGCAGCGGCCATCGCTGGCAGTGCTCTACGCCATCACGCTCTCGCCGTACCGCGGCTTCTTCTTCTTCGCGCCGCTGCTCCTCGTCGCGCTCTTCGGCTTCGTGGCCTGGTGGCGCCGCGAGCGCATCGTTTGCGCGGCAGCGATCGTCGTGATCCTCGTATTTGTCGTATTCAACAGCAGTTTCAACGGATGGGAAGGCGGCTTCGGGATCGGCGGGCGCTACCTCGTGCCGCTTATTCCCCTCTTCGGTATCGCGCTTCTCCACGTTCGCTGGCGCGCGCTGGCTGTGATTGCGGCGGCGATCTCCTTTGCCATCAACTTCGCCGCGGCCGCGGTCGACCCGCAACCGTCGGGCTCCATCCCGCGGCCGTTGACGCAGTACATCGCCCCGCTGTTGCTGCACGGCCGATTCGCGCCGTCGGTGCCGATTACGTTTCCGTGGTCATCGACGACATTCACCGGCCGCACCTCGGTCAATCGATTGACGCTTGACGAGGCTGTCGTCTTCGCACGTCACGCCCCAGGCAGCGAGGCTTCGGAGTGGACGAGCTTCAACATCGGCGAGCTGGCGGTCGGCCCGGGCGACGCCCGATCGCTGATCCCGATCGCTCTGGTCATCCTCGGCGGAGGATTCGTGATCGTGCGATTGGCCACGAAATCAGCAGCAGAGCCGTGACGATCGCTCCGGCCAGTCCGCCGTAGAACGACGCCGGGAAGTAGTCGACACGTACGTCCCAGTCGCCCGGCGGAATCGTGAAGCCGAAGAACGCGCCGTTGACCAGTTGCGGCGCGATCCTCCGTCCGTTGAGGGAAACACGCCATCCCGGCCACCAGGGCTGGCTGCTGACGATGAGGGCGTGCCGCTGCGAGCGGATGCGGAGCCGGAAGGCGGTGTCGCCGGCTTCGACGATCTGCACGATCGGGTCACTCTTCGGCGCGAGGAGGTCCTGCCGCATCCTGTCGCTGTCGACCGGAAGGATGTTGACGACGGTCTGCTTCGAGAAATCGTGTTGCATCAGCGTCTGCGCGAAACGGTCGTGGCTGAACTCGAGAACGATGTCGTGCGCGGCGAAGAAGCGCGGCCTGACGTCGCGGTTCTCGAAAATGCGGCCATCACGGCCTTCGTAGAGGAGTTGATATCGCTCTCGGTCCGTCGGATCGAAGCCGCGGTCGCCGACGACGTAGCGGACGTTGAGATAGTTCAGCAGCGGCGTGTCGAGGTTTTGCCACTTGGCGAAGTACTCGTTCGTTTCGAGATTCGTCAGGAGCCGCAGGACGCCGAGGTAGCGGCCGAACGCCATCGGATCGTGCGTGCGGATGTCGGCCAGGCCGTACATCGCCTGCGTATTCGGGAAGAGCGCCGCTCCAATGCCGACGATGCGGAAGGGGTCGTTGCGCGGCGTGGCCGCCTGCAGCCGCTGCAGCGTGGCGATCAACGGGGTCTTCGGGTACATCGCCTCGACCGGCAGCACAGGATTCCAGCCATCGGTGGCGATCCACAACTCGGCGATGATCGCGGCGCCGGCGAGCATCGTGGCGATGTGCCTTCCGCGCACGTCAAGCACGAAGAGTGCTGCCATCGTCAGGACGACCATGCTTGGAACGATGGCGATCATCGCCGTGTCCTTGGCCGCGGCGGTCGCGAACGGGACGGTCAGCATCAGGTAGAGCAAAAACGCCGCAGTCGCCAGCACGCCCAGAAGAAAGGGGATGGATCGCTCGCGCCGCGCGGTGTCGATCGCCGCCGCGGTCATCGCCGCGGCGATCCAGCAGAGCAGCAGACGCAAACGCGCATTGGCCGCCAGGCGAAAGACGAAATGGAAAAGGGAGCTGATGACCGGCCAGTTGAAGACGATGCCCACGGCGATCAGCGCGAGAATGACAAGGAAAAACTCGCGCGTTCGAAAACGGCGCCTTACGACCGCTTGAACGAGAAGCGCGAACCATGAGGCGATGCCGAGGACGCCGGCAAAGCCGGTGATCGACTCCGCCGTGGCCGGGCCTGACGGTTTTTCGGCCGGCGCGTGGCCGTAAAAGTTCGGCTCGAAGGTGGCGATGGCGGAAGGAAAGTCGGAGAACGGCGGCTCGCCGTTGGGGTTGACCTGCAACTCCTGAAAGCGCCGCGACTTCTTCACCGTCTCGGCGAACGTGGCGATGAACGGCGCGGCCAGCAGCGCGGCAACGAAGATCGCCGCGGCGGCGAGCGCCAGCGCGCGGATGGCATCGCGCCGAGGCACCGGACGCTCGACGAAGGCAATCCACAGAGCGAAGAGGCCTCCGAAGAACGTGGCGTGCGTCACCGTCTCCGGATGGCCGCCGTACAGCATCGCCGTCCAGACCACGACGGCGAAAACGAAACGCCGGTACGTGCACCGCTCGATCAGCAGCTCGATGGCCAGAAACGCCGCGGGCAGCCAGACAGCGACCGTGACGATCGGGAAGTGCAGCCAGGTACTGACGAACGTGCAGAAGGCAAACGAAATCGCCCCGATCGCCGACGGCAGCTCGTCATAACGCCGCCGGCAGAGGAGGTACATCGACGTGAGCGCGATGAGCAGTTTCATGGCCGCCTCGGCGGTCATGGCGTAGCCGAGCGGCAGCGGAAGCGCCAGCAGGCGCAGCGGCGACATGGCCGAGCTCTGGCCGTTTGCCAGCAGCGGATAGCCGCATCCCGCCAGCGGATTCCAGATCGGGAACTGCAGCGAGCGCCACGCTTGGCGCGCCTGATGCGCCCACGGCACGATCTGCATCGTCAGATCGTTCATCTCCGGGTTCGACAGCATGTGGCGGTGGCCCCAGCTCCCCCACGGCGGAAGGATGTTGATGAAGTCGACCGGCAGGTTGACGTAGCCGCCGGTCATCGGCCGGAAGAGATAGATCAGGACGAGTGCGTAGAAGAACGCGGCCACGCGCCACGGCAGAGCGTCACGGCCCCCCGGGCTCCAGCGCCGTGCGCAGGCGATCGCGATCGCGTAGAGCGCGCCGACGTAGATCCATGTGGCGTTGAACACCGGCGCGGATCATAAAGCAGACGAGCACGGCGGCGGTCAGCAGCGCGAGGAGCGATGCCGCGTAGAACGAGACGGGGACGTAGCGGATGCGAATGGTGGTGTGACCGGCAGGGACGATGAAGGTGAGGAAGGGGACATCCGCGCGAGGGGCACCCCCCTCATCCGCCTTCGGCACCTTCTCCCCCCGCAAAAAGTGCGGGGGGAGAAGGGCTCTCGATTGGGAGATAGTGATGCGCCACCACCGAGACGAGCCGACGCTGCTGGAGATGGTCGTTCGCATGTCCGCATCGACCTCGAGCGTGTAGGCATCGCCGCAGGCGGCGGTGATGCGCACGTCGGCACCATCGCCGAAGAATCGCGGCATGGCGTGAAGGTTCTCGTAGAGCCGCCCGTCGGGGCCGGCGTAGCGCAGCGCATAGCGCGTCGTGTCGGTCAGTTCATGACCGGGCTCCGTCATCAGCCAGCGGACATTCAGCCGGTCGAGCAGCGGCGTCGATTCGTCGATCCACTTCTTGTAGTAGTCGTGCGTGATGGCGTTGCCGATGAAGTGAACGTACGGCGCCGGCTCCATCGGATCGTGAATGCGTGCGTCCTCGATGCCGAACATGGCATTGGTGTTTGGAAAGAGAACGCCGCCGATGCCGGCCACGCGATCGAAGCCGGGCCGGTGGTGGCGCAACACGGCGTCGATGAGCGGCGTGCGCGGATAGAACGTCGACATCGGAAAGGCCCGGTTCCAGCCGATCGTCAGCGGCCACATTTCGGCGATGACGGCGACGACGAGCATCAGCGAGGCGGCGCTTCGCAGCCGCGGCACGAGGGCGATCGCCGCGACCGCGATGACGATGAGGCTTGGGATGACGGAGAGGAGTCCGTCGTGCCGCGCGGTGTCACTGGGGAACGGCGTCCTGACGATGATCAGCACGAGCAGCGCGGCTGCCGATGCCAGTCCGATCGCGAACGGCAGGACGTTCCCGCGTGACAGACGATCCAACGCCGCGGCGATCAGTACCGCCAGGAGCCAGGCGAGCAGGAAGCGGAGCCGGGCATTGGCGGCCAGACCGATGACCGCGTGCAGCGCGGCGACGGCAGGCCCGACGTTGGCCAGCAACGCAAAGACCGTGATCACGGCGAGTACGAAAAACACCTCGCGCTCACGGAAGCGACGTCGCAGGACTGCATCGATGGCGATGGCGATGAGCGCGGCAATCCCGAGAATCCCGGCGAATCCCGTCACCGCCTCGGCGGTCGCCGGGCCCCACGGATTCCCGGGCCGCGTACCGTAAAGACGCGGCTGCACGAGCAATGCGAGCGACGGCTCGTCGGAAAAGGGCATCGCGCTGCCGGATGCCTTCTTCTCCTCGAAACGGGTCGACTGGCGGACGTTCTCCGCGAACGGCACGATCAGCGGCAGCGCCAGCAGAAAGGCCACCGCTCCCGCCCCGGCGAGGGCCGGGAGGAAATCGCGCTTCCTCTCGACGAGCACGATCCAGAGAACGTAGGCGGCCGCGAAAAGGAGGATGTGGACCGCCGTCTCCGGATGACCGCAGAAGACGGTCATCGCGCCGATCACGGCCGTCGTCACGAAGCGCGGATAGCTACGCCGCTCCGCAAGAAGATCGATCTGATAGAGGACCGCCGGCAGGAAGCAGGCCACCGTGCTCTGCGCGAAGTGCAGCCAGGCCACGACGAATGGGCCGAAACCGTACGCGATCGCGGCGATCGTGCTCGGGAGCGCGCCATTCCTCCGCCGGCAGTAGAGAAAGGTGAATGTGAGTGCGACGAGAATCTTCATCGCCGCCTCGGCGGTCATGGCGTAGGCGAGCGGAAGCGGCATGGAGAGGAGCCGCAACGGCGAGAATGCCGCGCTCTGCGCGTTGGCCAGCAGCGGATAGCCGCAACCGGCGAGCGCGTTCCAGAGGGGGACATGCCCCGACAGCCATGCCTGGCGCACCTGATGCGCCCAAGGCACGAGCTGCATCGGTACGTCGTGCGTCTCCATGTTCAGCACGGTGTATTTCGTCAGCCCCGGTGCCGAAGCCGACCACGGCGCGATGAGCCGAGGGATGTCCATGGCGATCGAGACGTAGTGACCGGTCATCGCCTTGAAGAAGAAGATGACGACGAGCGCCAAAAACAGCAGCGCGATCCGTTTCGGCAGCGGATTCCCGCCCCGCCGCGCAAGCCAGACGGCAACGGCATAAACCGCGCCGACGTAAAGCCAGGTGGGATTCAAGGGTGGGATGGTAACGCGGCTGTCAGCCTTAACGGCGAACGAGCCCTATTTCAGGGACTCGTCGTCCAGAAGTCCGACCACCATCTCTGCCACACTGACTCGCAACGCCTGCGCGATGACGACGACGGACTCCAGGTTGGGTGCTTTCAATCCGCGCTCCATCTCACCGATGAAGGTCGTGCTGAGCCTCGTCAGCGCGCCTAGCTGATATTGGGTAAAGCCGCGCTGCATGCGGAGCCGCTTGAGCGTCGAGCCGAAGACCTCCGCCACGTATGCCATATCGTTGCCTCCTCGTGGACGCTAGAGCGTTGATGATCAATATGTTAGCCTGCATCGAAACAGCCTTGAAGTCCTTTTTCGTCCACGCTGAAGTGGTGCTGGTCAACGCTAAAGAGTTGATCGAGAAGCAATAGGTTGCCCCTATTTGCTCGCATGACCTTGGCTGAAAGCCGCTTAGCGTTGGTGACAAACGCTAAAGCGTTGATCACGAGGCTCAAAAGCGCTCAGGATTCGCTCTGGTCTGGTCCGGATTGCTACTGGCGTGATGTCAACCAACGCTTTAGCGTTGATGACAAACGCTAAAGCGTTGGTCACGAGGCTTCCATGCGCTCAGTATTCGTTCTGGTCTGGTCCAGATTGCTACTGGCGCGATGTCAAACAACGCTTTAGCGTTTTTGCAAATACTCTTCAGCGTTGATCGCGACCAACTGGCTCGATCTGATCGCTACGAACGTGATGCCGAACAACGCTTTAGCGTTTTGCGATTACTCTTTAGCGTTGGCGAAGAGCAACTCGTATTGATCCGCATTGCTGCAAACGTGCTGCTGAACGACGGCTTTCGAGAGCAGACGTACAGAGTACCTCTCTCGGAACGGCGTTCTGCCGCGTAACATGACTCCGAGGCGCCGGCAGAGGGTTATCTCTCCTGGAAGAGCGCAGATTCGGCTACTGTTCGCTATCGGTTTTTCTAGGGAGTGCCCGCCGCGCTGGCAGTCCTGCGCGAAGGAAGCAAAGGCTTTCGCAACCTTATCACTGTCCGAGCCTGGTCGCGAGATGCAAAGACCCAAACGGCGCGAGAGTTCCGAACACGCAATCTTGTGGAGGCAGAATGGCATGGAGTGCACTAGCACTTCGAAGCGGCACGGCGCAAAGTGCATAGTCGCCGGGCTCCATCATCGGCACCGACACATGCGTTGTTCCCGTGACAGTCCCATGGCTCATGACCGCCTCGCGGCTGCCAAGGAACGACATGACCGATTGGACCGCTCCTCGGTGAACGAGAACTCCTTGCGGCATATCAAGCGTGTCACGAAGTTCCGGAACATCGAGTTCCAGCGAACCGGCGTTTTGTTCCACAGTCACCGTCAGAGGATCGCGACGCACGTGCAGGTGCACCATCTTTAGGGGAAACCCAGGGGGCGACACGACGAGATCGATCTCCCGAGTGCCTGGGGCAAGCGGCACGCGGAAGCTTCCGTCGGGAGCGCTCAACGACGGCACGGCGACGATCCACGTTTTGTCGGTCGGAAACGCAAAGACCCGTGCTCCGGCGATCGGTGCCATCGGAGAAATGACTTGACCCTTGATCTCGTCGTCGGGAGTGACGACGAGTTTCACTCGCGTCGCATCGTCATCAGAGCCGACGTGAACGGTTACGGCGTCGCTCGACTCGTGGCGGAACGATTTCGCTGCGAGGTCATATCCACCGGCAGCCAGACCAGTGATCGAGAATGACCCGTCCGCGGCTGGCCGCACCTGCATGATTGGCTGTTGTCCATCCGTTGAGTAAATATCGATGATTGCTTTCGCTACGGGGTTGCCGTCGGCATCAACGACGTTGCCATCGATCCCCCATCCGTCAAGTGAGACGTCAAGCTGCCAGCCCTCTCCCTCCGCTGTTTCGCGAGGGCGAATGTTCCTCGTGGCTCTAACTGGCGGCGATGTGCTGTCGAACGCCACAATCCATTCCGATTTTGGATCGAACGGCACGGTTCCGGAAAAGCCGCCGTCTTCAGCAACATCGAGAGGTATCGAGACCGGCGCGCTGTGCCCACCAATCGTCAGCACACCGGAGATCGGCCTGCCACCAAGGCGGACCGTGCCCCTGACAGAGGTTGAGGGAATCGTGACGAACACATCCGGTGAGTTGTCGTGCAAATCGATTTCTTTCGAGAGGGCCGTCCCTCGGAGATGCGACCCGATCGACAACAGATATCGGGCCGGAAGAAGGTCGTTCCATGTTGAAACGCCGTCTTCTTCGGCAAATGCCTGACGCGGAGAGTCGAGTGAGCGTTCGGTCCGAAATGCGCTGAGGCTTATTTTCCAAGACCTCCCTTCCGGGTCCATTTTCGGATCGATAACAACGCGTAAGGTGAGCGGCGGCTCTAGAACGAGAGGTTCATTCATTTCTGACTCGCTTGTGCCCTTAACGCTAACGGACATCTCGCGCGAGCGAAGCTTTTCCTGCATTGCGCCGATCAGATACTCGCCGGCGGCCACCCCATTGAATTCGAAAAAACCGTTATCAGGTCGAGCGGTGGTCGTTAAAAGAGCTTCTCGTTTCTGCGTTCCGTCATAGGTCACTTGACGGATAAATACCCGGGTTGTGGCAGAAGACTTCGCGCCGCGCGACAACAGCGCGACACGCCCGACGATTGAGGCACCGTGCCTCAAGGCGAGTGTCCCTACGTCGATTCCACCTGCATCGACCTTGACGTTCCACCGAAAGTGCGTGATGTATGCAGGCGCTCGCAGCCGTAGGTTCAATGCGCCCAACGGAACATTGCACGAGAAGACATCCTTCTGAACGATGCAGGGGGAAGAGCCATCCGGCGGAGTCTCTCCGCCGGCGCCAGGATCGGCAGCGTTCCAACGCACGGCGAGCGCACTTGGGAATATGGCCTCTTTTTCAACGGACAGTTTTCCTCGAAGAGTTGCAGTTCGCCACAATTGCAGCGTCACCGGCTCATCAGCTCCGCGGATGCGTAGAATGGAGTCCACAGAAAAATAGCCGGCTGCAGACGTATGAACGTGCCAGGAACCCTCGGGGAGAGGCACGGAGGAAGGCTCTCCCACGGTTACCGATACCTTTCGACTCTCGCCCCCTGTGGGATCAATAGGCGTAAGGGTAACGATGGCAATCGACGCCACTGTGGAAGGCTTGGTCGGTAAAGCCTTCAAGAACAACTCAGCAGCAGAAAGGCCTCGATCGGAGAGCGCCATCAAGAAAAACAGCGACCAAATCCGTTTCATGGGTTTGAACGGTATGTGCAGATCCCTTGCGGTTGGCAGTCGGTTATGCCTGGCCCGGCACCTGCCCTCGGTACGTTTGTGCAAGTGCAGGACGCACTGGCAGCGATCCCGTAGACACAGTAAAACTTGCCGTATCTATTCTGACCACACGTGGCGCAGCCACCCGACAGGCCGCAGTCGATTTGCGCGCCATTGCCATAGTAAGTGACGTTCCACCAATCGCCGCTGTGAAAGCAGACATCGGGACTCATCGTCCCGGCGCAACCGTCACTGATGCCAACCGCGCTTAGAGGGTCGTCGCCTAGCAACTGGCCAAATGCCGCCGGGGTAATGAATAGCACGACCACCAAAAGGAATAGGTATCTCAGTTTCATGACAGCCTCCTCTTTCGATGCTAGTAAATATACTGACTATATGGGCGGTTGTCAATAAGTAACGCATGCTTGCCCATCAAAAATGACACCATCTTGCCAACGATGTCCAAAGCACTATCACGAGCTGCGCCGGACGACGGCATCGGTCGCTTATCCCTCCGGATGAAACAAATCCGCTTCCGTGACGGTGTCATCGTTCGCGAGCTGACGGACAACTTTCAGTAGCCGCTCCCGGAGAGGCCGGCGCGCAGAAGCAATGCCGCGCTGAAGCCTGTTGACGCGCATGCGGTTCGTACCGGCCAGGCGCGCCACGGTGACCACTTCAAGCCCATACTTGATAAAAGCCGCTTCGAGAGGCGTTCGCGGTGTCTTATTTCGGACCGTCATCGTCGTCTAGCGGAAATAAATCGTTTGCTTTCACTGAGGGGTCATCTGTCAGGAGACGGGCGGCTTTGACGAAGCGTGTGATGGATTTGGCGGTGGGCTCCGCGTCGCCGAATCGCACCCTCTGCACCTGCTGTTTGCTGTAGCCCGTCGCCCTCGCGTACGTGACCTTCGCGACCCCCCTAGCCGTCAGGAAGCGATCGAGGCGCGTATTCCCATGCTTGCGCGGTTGCTGTTTATTCATCGTCATCGAGTGGAAAAAGGTCGTTTGCAGTGACGGAGGGATCGTTCGTCAGGTGGCGCATGCCGCGAACGAGCTTCCGGATGCTCGACAGCATCGGCCATGCCTTTCCGATGCGCCACAACTGGAGTCGCGTTCGGGTCACGGCGGAGGCTCTTCCCACCTCCGCTGGGGAGAGTCCCCGAGAGCGCATGAAGCGCTCCAGCCTCGTGGAGGCAGCAGGCAAATCGGCGCTCTTTCGGTTCATTCTCGTTCTCGGCAGTTCGCGGTCGATCATTTGGTATTCGTTTGTCGGCCCTCGAGGTGTTTTCGTCCGGTGGAGTGTAGAATTCCGGAAGTCCGCGCGGCCCGGTGCAACGTCCACCATCAAAAGCGGAGGGCGCCCTTCAGAAGCAATCGGGACGTGTCGGTCTATCCCCGCAGGCGCGCCACGTTACTCGTCGCAAGCGGCGTGGCGCGACCTGCACATTTCCGTGGAGAGCGGCGGCGGCCGGCCGCCCGAAAGTATTGCTGGTAACCGGAGTGATCGCACGATGAACGACATTGTAGGCACTAAGTCCAAAATGTGCAATCGCGCTTACTTGATGGTTGCGTTCTGGAAGTGCGTCCGCGTAGACTCGACTCCTGCATGGTAGGCTCACTAGCGATGTCGTCGGAAACGGGCTCGTCCGACTCCCCGGACGTGGGCGAACTCATTCGCCAGTTCCGTGGTGAGCGGCAGATGACGCAACAGCATCTCGCAAACCTGGCCGGCATCCATGTGCAGACCGTCTCCGACATCGAGCGCGGGAAGCATCATCCATCCGACGAGACGATGGACAGTCTCGCCGCGGCACTGGGTGTAACTCCATCGCAACTCGATTCGCGGCGACTCGGGGATGCGGTCGCGCGCGACGCCAGGACGCTCGTACAGCGGGAGGCCATCGCGCTGGCGCTGGAGCTGCCCGATGCCGATCTGAAGGCGATGATTGCTGCCATGCGGGAAAGGCAGTCGCGCCGCTCGAAACGGGGCGGAGCCCGGTGATGACGGCAAGTGGCCGCTGCCCGGAGCTGCAGGCCGTGATCGCTGCATTCTTCAGCAATGGTGTCAACATGACGCGAGAGGAACTGGTCGCAGCGAGCGTTGCGCTGCTTCACGCGGAAAAGTGCGCGGACTGTCTGCGCGTCATCGGTGTCGCGAAGAAGTTGGATCGTGCATTCGACGAAGACCCGGATGCGGTCGAGCGGAGCATCGAACGTAATACGGAAGAGATTCTGACCGGCCTCCCCATGCATCGTTGGGCGACGGTGGCGGCCGGCGATTCCGCGATGCAACACGATGATGTGATCACGTTCCTGTTGAAACGCGCGGACGCTGTATCAGCAGCAGCAGACATGCGGAGAGCCGTGGACTACGCCGGAACGGCGGCGGCGATTGCCGAGAAAATGTATGCACGCGATGAGCTCTCGCCCGAACGGGCCGTCGAAGTGCTGAAAGATCATTCGACCCACCTCCGAGGCGCCAGGATGTACGGGGCGGCATTGGCTGTGTTAGGCGTCGCCGAATCGATTGCCCCAGCGACGCAGGAACCCCAGCTCCAACTTGCAATCCTCCGACTGTGTCGAGCAATGCTGTTTGCCGATTCGAACGTCTGCCGCCTCGACGAAGCGGACGCGTTGGCGCTGGCGTGTGAGCGCGATTTTGAGGGGCGCGATCCGCGACGGCTGGCCCTCGCAACATTCGTGAGGGCGAATTCGCGGCGACGAGGGGGCTACATATCTGAGGCGCTGGTCCTTTCCCGATTAGCACGGGAGAGGTTTGTGGCCGCGGAGGGCGCTGACGCAATCGACGTGGCATTTGCCGATCAGGGCATTGCGACCTGCCTCGTCGGCCTTGGGTACCCAGTCGAGGCGCGGGAGACGATCGCGTCAGCGCGCCGCATATTCGCGCAGCACTTTCTGGCAGCTGAGCTTCTGCGGCTCGAATGGCTCTCGGCACGCGCCGATGCGATTGATGGATCGTCGGATGCGGCTATCGCTGCGCTGCATACCGTGGCCAGGTCGTTTCTTGAGGCAAGGCTTCTGGATGAATGGGTTCGGGTCCGGCTCGACATCGTCGCACTGATCCTCGAAGGCGATCCGGTGGCCGACGTGACCGATCTTTGTGAGTCGATCGCCGCGATGTCGATTTCCCTCGATGAGCGCGAGCCGAATCGAAGCCGGCGTTGTACGGCCGAAGCGCTCGAGTACCTACGGAAGATGGCGCTCAGGCGGTCGGTCACGGCCGATCTTGCGAATTATGTGCGCAGCTACATTGCCAGCGTCGAATCAGGCCGCGCCGTGCCGTTCGCGCCACCAAGCACATTGCTGATGTGAAGAAGGGCGAAGGCCACCGTCGCGTAGCCTCCGCGCCCTCACCGCCTACCGCTACGGCACTTACGGCTTCGGCCAACCCACTTCATCCAACGCGCGAACGACGCTCTTGCGAAGTTTCACGAGGATCTGATGGACGATGCCGATACCTCCATCGTCGCTCCGCGGAGCTGCTGTTACCGGCATCGAGATGGCGAGAACGGATACGACCGCCAGGGCACCAAAGATCTTGCGCATGTACTCCTCCATTTGTGGGAGGCTGCGCCACTCAGAAGCGAAGCTAGTTTACGGTGAGTACGAAGAAGCGGACCAGCGAAGCAAGGTCGGCAAAGGAAGGACGTCCCTCGTCGATCTCGGCTCCGCCGTGGCACCAGCCGCGATAGCGATTTCCAGCGATTCCGGGGCGCCGTCCCGGGATGATTAGTAGTACAGGGCGGCGAAGAGCTTGTTGGCTTCTGCGAATGCCCCAGCGGGGTCGCCCTCCACGATCTCACGAACGAGCTGTGCGATCTTCTCAACGTGTGGCCGCAGGTTCTCCCGATTCGCCTCGATGACGGGCGCCCATACCGATGCCTCGCTGCCGGCGAGGCGGAGGAAGGTTCGAAGGCCGGGGCCGGCGAAGCGGAGGTCGACATTCTGCTCATGCAGG
>WNFG01002951.1_pt1 | contig 14234 bp, 10 predicted proteins | sample 5400431 | NCBI WGS metagenome assembly WNFG01 (sample SAMN13153346, study PRJNA577476) | soil metagenome | isolation source: 120 cm saprolite under Douglas fir tree site 2 hole 3 replicate 2 | place: USA:California | collected 2015-04-18
ATACGTGCGCGCCGAGCCGCCCGCCGTGCCCACCGGCTTCTGGCGTGGCGTCGGGCCGAACAACAACGTCTTCGCCATCGAGTGCTTCATGGACGAATTGGCGCGCAAAGCCGGGATGGATCCGATCGCCTTCCGCCGCGGCATGCTGGGGAAAAATCCGCGCCTCAAGGCAGCGCTCGATCTGGTGGCGGAAAAATCCGATTGGGGAAAACCGCTGCCGGCCCGGGTCGGACGCGGGGTGAGTGCGCAGCCGTCGTTCGGCAGCTTCATCGCGACCGTCGTCGAGGCCGAGGTCGACGAGCGCGGCGAGGTGCGGCTGCGCCGAGTGACGTCGGCGGTGGACACCGGCATCGCCGTCAATCCCGATACCATCGTGGCGCAGTTGCAGGGCGGGCTGATCTTCGGGCTCACCGCGGCGATGTACGGCGAGATCACGATCGAGAAGGGCCGCGTGCGTCAGTCCAACTTCAATGACTACCGCATGCTGCGCATCGACGAGGTGCCGAAGATTGACGTGCACGTCATCAAGAGCGGCGAGGATCCGGGCGGCATCGGCGAGACCGGCGCCACCGCCGGCCCACCCGCGCTGCGCAACGCGATCTATGCAGCAACCGGTGTCGCCTTGCGCCGACTGCCGATCGACCGCGCGGCCCTGGCCGTCGTCGGCAAGGCGTGAGCACCATGCGCGCCACACGCGGCATTGTTGTCGTCGTCGCCATCGCCGTTGTGATCAGTGTCGGCGTGTTGGGTTGGAAGACGTTCAACCCCGGACCGATGGCGTTTGCGGGAGGAGCGACCGTTGCACTGTCGGACTACCGCGCCGCCGATCCGACCGGGGTTCCGGCCACCCTTACGAATGCGGATCCCGTTAGGCGCGGCCAGTATCTCGCTCGCGCGGCCGATTGCGTGGCCTGTCATGTCGTCCCGGGTGGGAAGGAATATGCCGGCGGGCTGGCGTTCCCCACGCCCTTCGGAACGCTGTATTCGACCAATATAACGGCCGACAAGGAGACGGGCATTGGCGATTACAGCGATGAGGATTTTCTCAACGCCGTACGGCGTGGCATCCGTCGGGATGGGGCGCGTCTCTATCCGGCGATGCCGTTTAGTTCCTACGCCTATATGACGGATGCAGACGTCTTGGCGATCAAAGCCTATTTGTTCAGTCTACCGCCCGTTCGTACCGCCAATCGCGCCGATACGCTGAGCTTCCCCTTCAATCAGCGCTGGTCGATGGTGTTCTGGTCACTGCTGTTCGTTTCAAATAGCCGCTTCGCGCCCAACACGATGCAAAGCCCTGAGTGGAACCGAGGTGCGTATCTCGCCGAGGCATTGGCGCATTGCGGCGAGTGCCACACGCCACGCAATGTCGCTTTCGCGCTCGACCATCGGCAGAAATTTGCTGGGGCGGTGGTGGCCGGCTGGCGCGCCTTCAACATCACCTCCGATAAAGGCTCCGGCATCGGCGGCTCGAGCGACGATGATCTATTCGCCTATCTATCGACCGGCCACTCGTTGGCGCACGGCACTGCGGCCGGACCGATGGGCGAGGCTGTCGACCGGAGCTTCAGCACGATGGCACCGACGGATGTCCGCGCCCTGGTCACGTACCTGCGCACCGTTCCGCCGACTGCGTCATCCGATTTGCCCGCGACGCTCGCGCCGCCGGCGCCAGCTTCTCCTCGACAGGGCGGCGGCACGGCGGATATCGTCGGCAAAAGACTATTTGCGGGGGCCTGCGTCGGCTGTCACGACTGGACCGGCGTGAGCGCGATTACGCCGTTCGCGACGATTGCCGGCACACGCGCCGTGAACGACCGGACCGCCGTCAATGTGGCGCAGATTGTCATCTCCGGCACGATGCGATCGACTCCGCGCGGCGTCCTGTCGATGCCGGCCTTTGGCGGCACCTATTCCGACGTCGAGATCGCGGCCGTGGCCAATTACGTCACCGGGCGATTCGGCAGCGAACAGTCCAAGATCACCGCGAAGGACGTGGCGCAGCTCCGGAACCAAACGTCTCGTTGAGCATTCCGCGAGGCCAGCGCTAGGATCGCCGTAGGCGAGCATCTTTAGGTGCGCTCGTGTTTGGGGCCCCGGGAAGCGCGTACCTGCAATCGGAATTTCTGTCAGCAACCTCATCGTCATTTGTCGGCTAGTTGTTTGGTGTCGTTGTCCGACCAGGATGTGGGCGTTTCCCGTCCGTGACGCCGGCCCGGTTTCATCTCGCGGAGTGCATTCTCCAGCGCGACTTCCGATGCCTCGCGCTAACTTTGCGCGCGACACAGCCTGTATCTGCCTTTCTACGTCCACTTTGTGAAGGCGCGGTTCAGGTGTGATATGATTGACCGTTTCGGGAGCGATCCCGGGGGTCCGAGCGATTTCCTTGGTCGATTTGTAATAAGACTCGGCGCTCGGTCAGCGATTGAGCCAAACGGTCATTCCGGACTCGAACTTGGTCCGATCGCCTTGCGGATCGATGCGTAGGCGCAGCGCATTGCGATCGTGATCGCCGATCGCGCGCTCGGCCTGCCAGGTCGCGAACGCCCCCAGAGGCAGAAGCTCGGTGACGACTGCCGGGGTCGCCTCGCTCGCGCCCTGCCTCACGACATCGACCGTCGTTCCCACCGCAAGGCCGTGCAGAAAATCTTCCCGCACGTTGAAGGACAGCCATTGTTTTCCGGTTTCCTCGATTGCGAGCACCGGCTGCCCGACGCGGACTGCTTCGCCGATTTCGGCAACGATCACGGTTACCACGCCGTCGGAGGGCGCGCGCAAAGTGGTCTTTTCCAACCGTCGCTCGAGCACGGCGAGCGCGGACGTCGCGGCCTTCACCTGCGCGTCGGCGATCGCACGTTGCTCCTGGGTCGGTCCAGCTTTAGCGGCCGCATGATTCGCCTCGGCTTCCGCAACATCGGCACGTGCACTCGCCACGTCGTTTTCGGCTTGGTCGAGCGCCTGCTGCGAAGCGAAATCGCTCTGGGCGAGGGAGGCGGTTCGGGTCAGTTGTGACTGCGCATATTCCAGCCGCGATTTCGCCTTGCCAACCTCGGCTGCGAGGTTGGCGATCTCCTCTTCGCGTACGCCTGCATAGACGTGGTCGCGCGCCGCGACCGCAGCAGCCAGGGCCGCGCGCGCTTGCGCCACCGACGCGGTCAGCTCCAGCGCGGACAGCTCGGCGACGACGTCGCCGGCGTGGACGCGGGTGCCCTTCTCGACCTTGATGGCCGCGAGCTGGCCGCCGACCTCGGGCGCGACGCGGATTTCGGGCGCGCGCACGACGCCGACGATCGGTGCGACCTGCCCGGGGCGCCACAGGACATACGCGCAGGCGCCTGCCGCGACGAGCAGGAAGGCGAGCGCGCCGATACGGCTGCGGCTAGCCATGCATCCGCCTCCGATTGAGGAGAAACGCGGACATCACCGCGAGCGCGAAATAGCCGGTCGCCTGGCACCAGAGCCCTTGCCAATCGTGCGCCACCTCCCAAAGGCTCGCGCCCAATTGGTCCATCCGGACGATGCCGTCGATCGCGAAGTCGGCCGGGAAGATATAGCCCGCGGCGAGCACCGGCTTGGGGATCGCTTCGCGCGGCCAGGAGAAGCCGGCCAGAAAGAACTGCGGCAGGCTGGTGCCGAGGAAGATGAGCATCGGGGTCTCGGGGCGCTTGAACCACGCGCCCGCCGCCTGCCCCATGAAGCTGGTCGCGAGAATGAACAGCGACGCGAGCACGAACAATTGCGACGGATGGCCAAGCGCGGAAAAGCCGTAGAAGCGCGGCAGCACGATGAAGTACAGCGCGACCGCCGGCAGATAGATGGTCAGGTGCGCGATGCCGCGGCCAAGAACGCCGGCGAACGCGCCGCCGGCGGCCCGCGCCAGCGCCGGGCCGGTCAGCATCGCCGCGCCGATCAGCAACGTCTGTTGCAGGATCAACACGAAGGCCGCGGGCACGACGTAGCTCGCGTAGCCGCCGACCGGGTTGAAGATCGGCTGCAGCAGGATCTCGACCGGACTCGAGGCGGCAAGCGTCGCCTTGACGAGGCTGCCGTCGGTGCGCGCGCCGCCTGCCGCGAGCTCGGATGACAGCGTATTGATCGCGGTAGCGATGGCGCTGGCGGTCGACCTGAAGATGAACATGTAGGTGGCGTCGGCATAGATCGGAAGGTGGGCGGCTGTGCCCTTGAGGACGTCGCGCTGCGTTCCGGGCGGTATGCCGACCGCGGCGAAGGCCTCGCCGCGGTCGATCGCCACGCGCGCTTCGGCGAGCGTGCCGGTGCGGACCGCCACCCTGACCGCGCCGCTGGCGTCCAGCGTCTGCACGATGCTGCGGCTCAGCTCGCTCAAGTCGTTGTCGACCACCGCGATCGGAATCTTGCGCAGGATCTGGGTCAAGTACGGCTGCGGGTAGTAGACGCCGTAGATCAGCGGCGCCAGGAATAGCAGCGCGAACGCACCGCGGGTCGCGAGAACAAGCCGCCACTCCGCCGCGAAGGCTCCCACGACGCCGCGCGGCGCTGCGGGAGCCTCCGCCGGGACCTGGGCGGTCGCTTCGCGGGTGATGCTTGCGCCGACCGCGCGCAGACGAAGCAATGCCAACAGGGTGTAGAGCGTGGCTAACGCGGCAAGCACGGCGAACGGCCGAGCGGACTCCTGGACCGGAAGCCCGCGCGCCGCCTGCCCGAGCAGCACCGCCATGTACCAGCGCAGCGGCAGGAGCGCGCCCCAGGATTCTGCGAACGCATTCATGCCCAGGATCGGAAATCCCACACCGGCATAGCCGAATGCCGGGGAGACGACGAGGCCGGTGAGGCTGAGCCCGGTCGCAAGGTCGCGCGCCACGAGCTGCAGCAGTGCTCCCAGCGCGAGGTAGCCGATGATCAGCAGCGATCCCGCCGCGACCATCATCGGCAAGTCGCCCTTGAACGAGAGCTCGAACAATCCTTCCAGGATCAGCGGCACCGCCAGCATGATCACGAAGAAGATCGCGAACAGGGGTGCAAGCTTGCCGGCCAGCGCGACGATCGGGTTGCCGCCCGCGCAGGCGAGCCAGGTGCGTACGCTGCGCCGCCGGAACTCGGAGCCCACAGCATAGCCGGCAGCGAGCGCGACGACCACATGGATGACCATCGGCAGCAGCGCGCGCAGGAGAAATTGTGCGTAGTTCTTCTGCGGATTGACCAGCACGATCGTCTCGGCGACGAGCGCTCCGATGCGGGAAGCTTTTGGCGCTGCGCCGGCCGCTGCGCGGCTGACGGCGGCCGTGAGGCTGTCGCTCAGGCCGGACGACGCGACGCCCGCGGCCGTCAGGAACTGCTGATTGTAGAAGCCGACGACCTGCGGACGACGTTCGGCCTTCAAATCGCGCTCGAAATTGACCGGAATGTAGACGGCCGTGATGGCATCGCCGGACCGTATCGCCCGCGAAGCCGACGCGAGGTCGGCGGTGCGCTGAACGATGCCGAGGCTGGGAGACGCGGCTACCTGCTCCACGAATGCTCGGGAGGTCTCCGACCGGTCTTCGTCGACGACGACCACCCCCAGCCCGCGGATCACCGGGTGACTGAAGACAGCGGCCAGAACCGCGAAAGCGAAAAACGGCACGCCGAAGATCAGTATGATGGCCGCGCGGTCGTTCAGCAGCCATCGCCATTCGCGTCTGGCGACGAGAAGGAACCCGGGCTTCGGCGCCGGTCTCATTCGCGCGCCCGCCAGTCCAGATAGGCGCTCATCCCGGGCCTTAACTCCGGCACCTTGTCGACCGGATAGGCACGGATGTCGAACGTACGCAGGTCAAAATCCCCGGTGGCGCGCGTGGCGCGCCAGCTTGCATATTCCCCCTTGGTGGCGATCAGCCTGACCTCGACGGTGATGCGACGATCGGCCAGCGCAGGAACTCGCACGCCGAAGCGGTCGCCGACCTTCACCGTCCTGACCAGATCCTCGCGCAGATCGAAGTGGATCCACACGTCGTCGAGATCGATCAAGGTTACCAACGGAACGCCGGGGGAAACGTACTCGCCCGGCTCCACGTTGCGCTTATAGACCTGCGAGGGCACCGGCGCGTAGACCACCATCTGATCGACGATCGACTGAACGGCCTGGATGTCGGCAATTGCTTTTTGCAAATCCGCCATGGCGATCTGGCGTTCCGCGGGCGTATAGCCGTTGACTGCCTGCTCGTAAGCGGACTTGGTCTGATCCGTGGCGCGTTCGCTTTCGTGCAGGGCGTCGGTCGCCTGGTCGAGGCGTGCCAGCGGAGCATTGCCGTGCTCGGCCAGCTGGCGAACGCGGTCGTAGGTCTTCTGCGCCAAGGTCACGCTCGCCTGCGCCCGCTCGTATGCGGCCTTGCGCGCCGCAATTACCTCCGCTCGCGTGCCGGCATGGATGTTTGCGAGCTGCGCCTCGGCGACGACCTTGGCGGCCAGCGCCTGCCCGTGCTTGGCGAGCGTTTCGGGGTTGTCGATCCGCACCAGCACCGCGCCGGCGCCTATGTTCTGGCCGCGCGCTACCGGGATATCCGCAACGCGCCCGTCGACCCGCGCCGCGATATCAAGTCTTGTCGCATCCACTTCGCCTTGCACCAGCAAAGGTTCGGGCCGCAAGAGGTACCAAACCGACAGGCCGGCGACGGCGGCGACGATCAGGCCGACGATGATCGACGGGATCCGGCTGGATGCAGGCGGCGCGCTCTTCGGCTCTTGCTTCGACGATAGCGCATTATCCACCTGGCCCTCGAGCGTCTGCATCTCCATTCCGATGTGTTCCTGTTCCTGTTCGGTCGTACTCATGTCATTGATCGCGCCCGTCTGATCTTCTAAGCGACGCCGACCCCTTGTTTTCATAATTGTTGAGCGCGAAGCGAGTCGAATTCCGCACGGCAAACCTCACTGAAATCGCGAAGCAGGTCGATCGACCCGCTGTTCACCATCTCCCGCAGCTCCGGGAAGCTCCTGTCCGGTTCCAGATACGTATCGAGAATCCTCCGGCCGATTTGCTCGGCGGTTTCGACGACCTTTGGCGAGGACAGGATGCGCATCCTGCGAATTTTGGCGTAAAGCCCGACCAGGGCGGGAATGTCCGCTTTGTCGTGCTGGAGGGCGTCGACGTAGCATCTCGCCGCGTCCTCGATGAATTCCTTGTAGAGCTCCTGTCGGCGCGCTTTGTCCTGTACCAACCACTGCGCACGCGTCTGCGTCTTTTGCATCAACCATGATGCGAGGACCGATGTAAGGCCACCTATGGCGGCTCCCGTCAGTGCCGCGACGGCCGAAATAGCGGATGCGTCCATTGGGTAATCGCCGAATAGGATGCGTATTCTTTTAGGATCCGCTCAGATTTGTTCCCCATAGCCCGTGACCGACACAACACTGCCATCGTTCGAATTCACCCGATCGCGCGGAATACGCATGCAGCTCTGCACCTCGCGGCCTGACTGGACCGGCGACTCGCGGCGCGAAGAGGCATCTAATCTTCTGAAGCAAGTTGCCGGTCCTGCGCGCCGTAGAACTCCGCGACCGCCTTCATCTCGTCGGGGGTCAGTTGTCTGGCAATCGCGCGCATCTGCTCGTAGATATCGTTATGCCGGATGCCCTGCGCGAAGGCTGCCACCTGACGTTCGATATACGCCGCGTATTGGCCGGCCAGCGCGGGAGCCCCGATTCTGTAGCCGCCGGGTCCATGACAGGCCGAGCAAGGGGCGATACCGCGCTGCGGGTCGCCGGCAAATACCAGCCGCGCGCCCGTATCGCTTTGTCGGAAGCCGCGGCCGCCTTGCGGAATGCGCACGCCGGAATCTGCCTGCAGTCGTCCGGTCCGGCTCGCAAAGTAAGCCGCGACATCGGCCGCGTCTTGGACGGTCAGCGCCTGGCCGATGCCGTTCATGACGCCCCAGGAGCGCTTCCCCGAACGGTAGTCGGCGAGCTGCTTGAAGATCACCGCCGCGTCCATTCCATCGAGCGTGGGAATGAGGTGCGAGGGATTTGCGGTAGACGCCTCGTGGCAGGCGACACAGGTCAACGCGACAAAGCCGCCGCGCTCGGCATTTCCGGCGCGGATCTGATCGAGCGTGGCTCGAGTCCAGGCAAGATCGGTCGGGGTGCGAAGGGGAGGCTGCGGGCTCGCCGCTGCGGCGGTGTCGACGGTGATGCCAAGACCGCGGCAGATCGCGCCCCAGATGCCGAGCGGTTCCTCATTCTGCTGGTAGCGGCTCAGGAAGACGAAGCCGAGCAAGCACGAGACGAAGATTATGACGGCAAATGAACCCCAGCCGATCCGCGACCACGGATAGTCATGCCGGAATGGTCCTTGATTGCTCGCCATTATCGCATTCCCGGAACCGTGGAGTGCCGCGTCACTTCGTAGGTCGGAACCGACGACTTCAAGAAAAAGAATTGGCCGATCGGATAGCCGTACTCCACGATCATGAACATCAGCAGGATCGCATTCCACAGCGCGAAGCCGTTGAGTGCGTTGGGCACCCGCACCGGGGGATTGACGGCCAGCGCGTAGCGCAAGGGCGCCTGCAGCATGGAATCCCCGAGCTGCGAACGAACAAGAACGGTGACGAAAAGGATCGCGGACAGCAGCAGAATGAATCCGCCGACAACCGACATCACGGCCAAGGGGACCATCGGCGCGAGCAGCGGGTCGCTGAAGTCGAAAATGGCGACGCGCCGCGGCTGTCCCATCATGCCTGTTATATGCCAGGGTATCGTAGTAACCATCATCCCTATGAACCACAGCCACAATTGCCACCGGGCCAATCGTTTCGAGCGCAGAGGTTTGCCGGTGATGCGTGGCCACATCTCGTAGGCGATGGCGAAATACATGATCACGACCGCGCCGCCGAAGATGAGATGGAAGTGCGCCGGCACCCAGGCGGTGTTGTGGATCATGGAATTCATGCCGTAGCTCATGTTGATGAGCCCGCCGCCTCCGCCCAAGCCAAGCATGACGAGCGACAATCCAACGGCAAGAATCATCGGCTCCTTCCACGGCAGCGCCGGAACCCAGCCCAGGAGCCCCCGGCCGCCGCGATGGCGCCCCGCGATCTCCAGGCTGGCGCAGATCGCGAAGACGGTCAGAAGCGTCGGCAAGGCGACCAGGAACGTTAGGAACGACTGAAGAAACTTGAAGCCGATGCCGATCTCCGGATCGGCGAGCAGGTGGTGGATCCCCACCGGCACGGAAAACAACAGGAACATGATGAAGGTGAGGCGGCCCATGGTGTCGCTGTAGAGTCGTCCGCCCGCGGCTTGCGGCACCAACGTGTAGAATGCGATATAGGCCGGCATCAGCCAGAAATAGACGATAGCGTGCAGCGTTACGGAAAAGAGCATGCGTGCGAGCCCGGCATCCATCTCGGTGGTAATACCAAACACGCGCGGCAGCACAATTCCGACCATTTCCAGCTCGACGCCGCTCGCGGCCCAGGCCCACAGCAGCGCCGTCGCCGCAGTCGCGAACATCGCCAGCGGCACGGGTCGGCCGGGATTGTCGCGCTTCCACGCCGCCATGTTGACGAGCATCAACACGACCCAGATCATCGAGCCACCGATGAGCAGAGTTGCGCCGCAATAATACCAGCCGCTGCCCAGCAGCGGAGGATAGAAGGTGTAGAGCACCGAGGCCCTGCCGGAGAGAATCGCAGCGACCGCCATCAATGTGCCGATGAGGCAGATGGCGAAGCCGATCCACGCAGCCGTGGCGCCCCTGATAGGCCGCCCCAAGCTCGTCGCCGTCACCGCGTAGCCAAACCCCATGGCAAAAAACGTCGTGACCACATAGGCCATCGCCGTGCCGTGGAGCGTCACCGAGGCGTAGTAGAGATTGGAATCGTCGAGCGGCGCAGGCAGCGGACTGCGCATCAGCATCTGCCAGGCGCCTAAGAACGCGGCCAGCAGGAACACCGCAAACGCAACCCAATAGTGAGCAAGAGCGAGCCACCTACCGTTGTACACAGCTTACCCTTTCCGTCGGCCCCAAGGTCTGGAATTGCTCTTTCGGGACGACACTCACGCGGGCCCACATGCCGTGATGGCCGTTGCCGCAGAACTCGTTGCACGGCATGCGGTAGATGCCGGGCCGGGTGAACCGCGTGCGGACTTCGGCGACGAACCCCGGCACCACCATGGTATTGACGTTGGTGGAAGGCAGAAGGAAGCCATGGATCACGTCGGCGCTGGTCAATCGGAACTTCACCGAAGTATCGACTGCCAGCTTCACGCAATCCGGCACGAAAGCGTATTGGTCGGCGATCAGCCGTGCCGTCAGCGATCCGTCCCGCTCCTGCGCGGTGCCGAGATTGCTTTCGGCAAATTCGCCATTCAGATGCAACGTGGTGGGATCGATCGTCTCGACGTTGCTGGGCGGATGAATCGCGCTTGTCGCGCCGGACAGCACGACGACGGTCATCATCACGATCAGCATCCCAACCATCAGGGTCAGCCAACGCTTCTCGGTACGAGCCACCTCCTCGGCCGGCACGATGCCGTCGGATAAAGGCCGCTGCAGCGGATCTGGTTGGGCGTCAGCCAATGTCGCCTCGCGGCAAGAACAGGAGAAAATAGAAAGCGAGCCAACCCGCCAAGAGGAGAGCTACGGCAATGCCCGCGACGAGGAGAGCGCCACGCGGGCCGTGCCTGAGGGCTTCTGCCGCGGCATCCGAACTGATCGGCGCGGCGACGTGCTCGGATGACGCGGCAGCCGAGTGGTGCGTCTCGGTGGAAACTTCGGACATTCGCTTGCCTATTGCCTCGAGGCCGCGGTCCCGACAGCGCCGCGGGCTTGGCTCATGGATAAAGCGGGTTGCTTCGTCGTGATTGCATGGGATCAGCGCTTTGGTTGCACTGCGGTCGGCGTGAAGGGGCGAACCTGCTGGTAATAAGCGGCGACCGCCGCGATCTCCTCATCGTCCAGCTTCCTTGCGAAGAGCGCCATCGCTTCGGGACTGCTCCTACGGAAGCCACGCCGCCACATCTGAATCTGGAACGCAGTGTAGTTCGCATATTGTCCAGCGAGGTATGGGATCGTTGGTGCCTCGCCAACACCACCTTGGCCATGGCAGACGTTACAGGCGGAAACGCCTTTCGTGGGATTGCCGGTCTCGGCGAGTTCTTGACCTTTCCTGACAAGGACCGGATCGGCGCTTGCCAATGGCGGGAACGGAGCCTCCACATTCGCATAATAGGCAGCCACGTCGTCGGTGTCGTCGGCTGACAGTGCTCTGGCGATCGGCGCCATAACGGCGTTCGCTCGCACGCCCGAACTGAAGTCTCGCAGCTGCTGCGAAAGGTAGGATGCCGACTGGCCGGCAATTCGCGGAAACGCGCCGCTGCTATCCGAGGTGCCAGCGAAGGCATGGCATTGCGCACAGGCCGGCGCGCCGGATGTCGAGCCCTGTGCCACAATGATCGCCCCGCGGTTCGGATCGGGCTGGTGCGGGCTGCTTGCGCTGCGCGCCATGTCCTCATTGGCCCGATGAATGACATAGTCGCGGATCGCCGTCGCCTGCGAGTGGTCGAGTACCGACCCGAAGGGGGCCATGCCGCCTTCTTTAAGCGCACCGTCCAGCACGATGCTGTACCAAGCGTCCACGGCAATAAACGGGGAGCCGCGAAGGTCCGGGACCACGCCTCCACCTACCGCGGCTTCGCCATGGCAAACGCTGCAGAAGCGGCCGAATAGAGCCTCTCCGGTAGCTACCTTCACCGCGTCCGCGGTAGCCGGCGGTGGATTGAGCGCCAGTTGCCGCTCGCGCGACAGCGGGGGCAAACTCGCCCTTGCGTGGAGTTTGAACGCCAGCAGCCGGCTGACATTGCGCATATTGCCCGACTTGTCCGATTGCTTTCCCTGCATCAGGGGATACGCTCCGCCCCAGCCGGAGAGCACGGCGATATATTGTTCGCCATCGAGCTCGTAGGTGACCGGCGCCGCCATCACCGGCGATTGCACAAACATCGACCATAATTTCTCGCCCGTATCCGCGCGATAGGCGCTGAAATCGCCGGCAGCATTCCCCTGGATTACAAGATCGCCAGCGGTGGTGAGTACGCCTCCGTTCCACGGCCCGAGATAGTTGGCGCGCCACACCTCCCTTTGGTTCACCGGATCCCACGCAAGCAGGTAACCCTTCACGTTTGGCGGATTGGTAGTGGCCGTCGCCACGTTCCAGCCAATGGACGCAGGCTGGAAATCCTTCACCGACTCGTACGTCATCCCGATCTCCTGCGCCGGGATGTACACCAGACCGTTTTTCGGATTGAACGACATTGCCTGCCAACTATGGGCGCCAAGGGCGCCAGGCAGGAGCTGTGCGCGCTTGCCGGTCTTATCATACCGGATGCCAGGATTCTCGATCGGTCGGCCTGTTTTTGGATCAATCCCGCTCGCCCAAGTGACCGGCGTGAAGTTCTTGGCCGAAATCAGTTGCCCGGTCTTGCGGTCGAGCACGTAAAAGAACCCGTTCTTGTTGGCCTGCATTAGAACTTGGCGGCGCGCCCCATCGATGGTGAGGTCTGCCAGGATCAGCTGCTGGACCGCGTCATAGTCCCATTCCTCGCCGGGGGTGGCTTGGTAGTGCCATACATAGTCGCCGGTATCGGCGTTGATAGCCACGATCGACGATAGGAACCAATTGTCGCCCTGACTCGCGCTGCGTTGGCCCTGGTTCCATTCGAGCCCATTGCCGACGCCAAAGTAGATGAAGTTGAGCTCGGGATCATAGGAGAGGCCTTCCCAAACCGTACCGCCGCCACCGAGCTTCCACCACTCACCATGCCAAGTCTTGGCGGCTTCCGCCAGAATCGCGTTCTCCGCCGGCCGCGCAGGATCGCCAGGCACGGTATAGAAGCGCCAGACAAGGTTGCCGGTCTCGGCGTCATAAGCCGAGATATAGCCGCGCACCCCGTACTCCGAGCCACTATTGCCGATCACGACGCGACCTTTGATGACACGCGGCGCCTGGGTAATGGTGTATGGCTTGCTGGGGTCGACTGTCATTACGCTCCAGACCTGCTTGCCGGTCCGAGCATCAAGCGCCACCAATCTGCCGTCGAAGGTGCCGATAAAGATCTTTCCCTTCCAGGCGGCCACGCCGCGGTTTACCACGTCGCAGCAGCCGTTCACGCCGAGCGCGCGCGGCACCGCGGGATCGTAGGACCAGAGCAGCCTGCCGGTCTTGGCGTCGAATGCCTTGACCATGCTCCACGCCGTGGAGACGTATAGCACACCGTCGATAACAAGCGGCGTCGCCTCCTGACCTCGGTCGGTGTCGAGATCGGCATACCAAGCAAGGCCGAGCTGCTTCGCGTTGTCGACTTTGATTCGGACCAGCGGACTGAAGCGCTGCTCGCTGTAGGTCCGACCATAAGTCATCCAGTTGGCGGGATCTTGGTCGGCCTTGGTAATGCGGGTGGCGTCTACATTGGCTGCCGATTCGGCGGCGCCGGCCGGTTCGACAGAACCGGCAAAACGGAGCATGAGAACGATTATGGCCCCTATGGTCCAAATGACCAATTGCCGGCGGGCGGTTCTGCGAGAGAAACTTCTCATCGTGTTCCCCTGCTCCGATTACGGTCGTGCCCTGGCTCCTAATCTATCAAACTTGCGGTTGCCGGGCAATCCTGCGCGCTGCCGGTCCGCATTGCCCATTCTGCAAGTGCCCCCGCTACCGATCATCACAGCCGTGATCCTGCTCGCGAGAGCCGCGCATGTCTGGTTAGGCCGACATTCCTCAGATGAACTCTGGAACGGCGTGGACGATAGCAGACGGCGGGGTTGCCGGGAAGCCATAGGTGGGCTGCGCGGTGCTTCCGGCGTTCCAGCGGTCCCGAACGACGTTTGATCCCGCGATCTGGCCATTTTTCCTGGCATCCAGGCGCACTCCTTCTGTCGTGATGACCCATCCGCACCGCATCATTTGGGGCGCAAGGCGCTGCTCTACGTGCGGCAGTCGTCGGTCCATCAGGTTCTGCACAACCGCGAGAGCAGCGCGCTGCAATATGCCATGCGCGATCGTCTGACCGCGGTCGGCTGGTCGGAGATCGAGGTGATCGATGACGATCTTGGCCGTTCCGCTGCAGGCGGGGTCCAGCGCGCCGGCTTCGAGCGGATGGTGGCGCAGGTGTGCCTCGGCAAGGTTGGCGCGGTCGCGGCGCGCGAGGTCTCGCGCTTTGCTCGCAACAGCCGGGATTGGCAGCAACTGATCGAGATGTGCCGGGTGGTCGACACCGTG
>WNFG01006805.1_pt1 | contig 14233 bp, 14 predicted proteins | sample 5400431 | NCBI WGS metagenome assembly WNFG01 (sample SAMN13153346, study PRJNA577476) | soil metagenome | isolation source: 120 cm saprolite under Douglas fir tree site 2 hole 3 replicate 2 | place: USA:California | collected 2015-04-18
TGCGCTCGTGCGGCCTTTCGCTCGACGGTTTGCCGGAACTGCACGACAAGCTGCGCGGCGTAAAGGGATCGTTCGATCACGCCATGCGCGCGCTGCGCCTGCTGAAGAAGTACGACATCCCCAGCAGCGTGAACACGCAGATCGGCGCGACGACATTGCCTCATCTGCGCGAGCTGTTGCATCAGATCGCCGACGCCGGCGCGCGCAACTGGCAGATCCAGCTCACCGTGGCCATGGGAAACGCCGCCGATCACGATGAGATCCTCATGCAGCCCTACCAGATCCTCGAGTTGATGCCGCATCTGGCCGAGCTGTTCGACGAGGCTCTCACACTCGGCGTGCTGATGCAGCCGGGCAACAACATCGGCTACTTCGGCCCATACGAACATCGCTGGCGCGTCACCGACGCGGAGACCGGCCACTTTCAGGGTTGCGCGGCCGGCCACACCGGTCTCGGCATCGAAGCCGATGGCACGATCAAAGGCTGTCCGTCTCTGGCCACGGCCGACTATTCAGGCGGCAACGTGCGCGACATGACCATCGATGACATCTGGAATCATTCCGATCAGCTTCGTTTTACCCGCGACCGTACCGTCGACGATCTGTGGGGCTTCTGCCGGACCTGTTACTACGCCGACGTGTGCCGCTCCGGATGCACCTGGACCAATCACACTCTCCTCGGCCGCGCCGGGAACAACCCTTACTGCCACCACCGGGCACTAACCCTGGCCAAGGAAGGGAAGCGCGAGCGCATCGTGAAAGTGGAAGAAGCGCCGGGCAAGCCGTTCGATGCCGGCCGCTTCGCTCTGCTGCTCGAGCCGATCGACGGCTCCGGAGAGGCGGTCGTCCAGGAGCCGCCGCCCCCTCGGGCGAAGAGCGAGATCGTGCGGGCGACGACCGACCGCGTCCCGCCGACTCTGACCCTCTGCCGCGGCTGCGAGCAATACGTCTATCCCGGAACGGAGATCTGCCCATTCTGCGGCGGCGACATCGTCGCGCTCGCCGACGACTACACACGACGCCAGCGTGAGATCGCCGACGCCGCCGCGCGGCTGCGCGCGATGCTCTCGGCGAGGAGCAGCGCCGCTGCGTTATCATTTCCGGCGGATTCGCCTCTGAAACTCATCGCCGATATCTGATTTCGTCTCCCACCGCTCCCACCGCGCATGGCGGGACCGCTCGACGTGTGTCCCGCGAACGATGGAGACGAAATGACTACCAACGATTGGGTCAACGACTTTTTTCACGGCCTTGCCATTGATTTCTGGTTGGCCGTAGCACCGCCTCCCGATGCCGATCTGCCGTTTCTCGAGAAGGTATTCGGCACACCTGACGGCAAGAAGATTCTCGATGTCGCCTGTGGCGCCGGACGACACAGCATCCCCCTTGCCCGCCGCGGCTATGCCGTCACCGGAGTCGATCAGTCAGCGACATGCCTGACGGAGGCGAAACTCCGTGCGGATGTGGCGATCGAATGGCACCACGGCGATATGCGCGATCTTCCATGGCGCGGCCGGTTCGACGGCGCGCTCTGCTTCGGCAACAGCTTCGGCTATTGCGATCGCGACGGAACACGGGCGTTCCTCCGGACACTTTCAGCATCGCTGAAGCCAGGCGCCGCGTTCGTCCTCGAGAGCGGCGCGATCGCGGAGTCGCTCCTTCCAACGCTGCAGACGCGCCGTTGGATGGAAGCCAGCGACATCCTCTTTTTCTCGAGCGCCACGTACGACACCTCGGCCAGCCGCCTCGACGTCGAATACTCGTTCATCCGCGGGTCTGTACGGGAAACGCGCACGGCGCATACGTGGATCTTCACCATCGGCGAGCTCCGCGAGTTGTTCTCCGGCGCTGGTCTCGTCGTCGAACAACTCAGCTCGACGACTGCCGGCGATCCGTTCCGGCTCGGAGATCCGCGGTTGTTGCTCGTAGCGAGGAAAGGAGACGAACTGGAATAGCACGAATGTAAGCCTCACGGCCGGAGCGCTGGCGTCGCGGAGTCCAATAATGGCCTCCGCGAGGTCAGTAGTGCCTCCACGAGGTCAGTAGTGGACTCCGCGAGGCCAGTAGTGACCTCCGCGAGGCCAGTAGTGACCTCCACGAGGCCAGTAGTGACCTCCACGAGGCCAGTAGTGACCTCCACGAGGCCAGTAGTGACCTCCACGAGGCCAGTAGTGACCTCCACAAGGCCAGTAGTGACCTCCACAAGGCCAGTAGTGACCTCCACAAGGCCAGTAGTGACCTCTACGAGGCCAGTAGTGACCTCTACGAAGCCAGTAGTGACCTCTACGAGGCCAGTAGTGGCCTCAGGGGCGCGCCGCATCTACCGGAATTGGTGGTCAGCCAGTCCGCAACTGTCACATGGAAGCCGACTGCTCAATCGCCTCGAGTGCCTTGGCTACCTGCTTATCCCTCTTCTCGATCTTCCTGCATCGCCCGATGACGTCTTCGATCAGCGCCCACGTCACGTTCGAAGGCTGGTAGCGATCAGGATTTGACTCGGCCACGTGCCGGCCGAGGGCGCCGAGGGCGGTGTGGTACGGGAGAGGAGTGGCGGGAGTGTTGCGGGACAATGCGTCGATGTAGCGAGCCACCAGGAGACCGACGGCGGAGGATTCGACGTAGCCTTCGACACCGGTGATCTGGCCGGCGAAGAAGATGCGGTCGTCGGTCTTCGCCTGGAACGTTGGCCGAAGATGCCGCGGGCCATTGATGAAGGTGTTGCGGTGCATGGAGCCAAAGCGGGCGAAGACCGCGTTCTCGAGTCCTGGGATCATCTGGATGACGCGCTTCTGCTCCGGCACGCGCATCTTTGTCTGGAATCCGACGATGTTGAAGTAGTCGTCGGAGAGATCTTCCTTGCGAAGCTGAACGACCGCGTGCGGCCGCTCGCCGGTGAGCGGATGCTCGAGTCCGACCGGTTTCATCGGACCGAAGCGGAGCGTTTCGATCCCGCGCGAGGCGATCTCCTCGACCGGCAGGCATCCTTCGAAGTGCGCCGCCTTTTCGAAGTCATGCGGCGCGAAGACCTCGGCTGACAGCAGCGCGACGACGAAGGCTTCGTACTGAACCTGGTTTAATGAAGCATTAAGGTAATCGGTCGACGAACCTTTGCCGTAGCGCGATTTCCAATAGAGCTTCGACATGTCGAGAGAGTCGGCGGCGAGGATCGGCGCGATGGCGTCGTAGAAGTACAAACCGTCGCGCCCGAGGAACTCGTCAATGGCATGAAATAAGGGTTGGGATGTCAGCGGGCCGGTAGCGACGACGAGGAAGTCGTAATCGCCGCGGTCGAGCGACGTGACCTCATCGCGCCGCAGCGTGATGTTCGGCTCGGCGCCGATGGCGCTGGTGATCGCGGCGGAGAAGCGCTCGCGATCGACGGCGAAGGCGTCGCCGGCAGGAACACGCGCGTCCGTGCCGCAGCGGATGACCAGCGAGTCGAGCATCGCCATCTCCGCCTTGAGCAGGCCGACGGCGTTGGTGATGTTCGAGGAACGGAAGGAGTTCGAGCAGACGAGCTCCGCGAGGTTGGAGGTCTGATGCGCCGCCGTCGACTTCGAAGGCCGCATCTCGAACAGATCGACCTGATGCCCTCGGCGCGCCAGCCCGAACGCGCATTCCGAGCCGGCCAATCCGGCGCCGATGATCTTGACGCGGGCCATTAGATCCTTCGCTTCGCTCAGGATGACGACGTCTTCGCGTCGTCAGTTCGACGGTTCGTTGGACGAAAATACCGAGGCCCCGTCCGCGCGGATCTCACCGAACTTCTGCTCAAAGATCGAGATGTTCTGCGCGAGCGCCTCGAGCAGTTGCTTGGCATGAAGCGGCGTCATGATCACGCGGCTGTAGATCTTCACATCCGCCCGCCCCGGCACGATCCGCCCGAGGTCGATCACAAACTCGCTCGGCGAATGGATGATGTTCGCGAAGTTGATGTACTCCCCCTGCGCGACGGCGTCGTCAAGGGTGATGCGGATGGTTGGCTGTGTTTGCTCGTCCATACCGACGACGATACCGCACGGCTGGGGTCGAAATTCCCTTTTACTACTCGGTGATCCACTCCAGTGCGATGTGGCTGTTCCGCGGGAAGTCGCGGACGATGTACGTCGTCGACAGGCGCCGGGGACCACCGTCATCCTTGCCGATGAAGAGGGCAGAGCCAGCAACGGCTTCGGCGGAGACGGAGATATGGACCGGGCCGTCACAGTTGTCGACCAGCTCGATGCGTGCGAGCCAGAAATCGGCGACGTCGCCGACGATGGTGCCGCCAGTCACCGTGACGCACTTCCACTTGGCAACGTTGTGCCGTTTGGAGAGCGTCAGTTCGAAGGTGTCCGACGTTTCTTCGCGGATAGCGATCCGGTCTCCCAGCGACAGCGGCTCGTCCACGCTCCGCTTCAAACGCTCCCATGTGATCTCTTCAGACATAGCTCCGCTCCTCAGCGAGATATTGTGCATTTTCGTGCTTGCGCCGGCCCTTCCCGACCCAGATGAACGACCGCTCATCGAAATCCCAATCGATGAATTTCTTTGGCAAATGGCCGACGCTCACGCGGCCGGCCAGCTCTTCGATGGTGAGATGAAACGCGAGCTGGTCGCTGAAGAACTTGCGGTTGCCGATCGCGTCGATGCGCGAACTCGATGGCCGCATCCGTCGGCCGGACGCCAATCACTCCGCCGGCGACGCGCATGAACTCTGGTGCTTCCGGCCGCTTGTGAATCACCAGATCGTTCCGGTCGATGAGCTCGCAGAGCGGACCGAGGTCGCGGCGGACGATTGTATCGGCATCGACAAAGAGGACGCGGCGGCAGCCGGCGTGTAGCAGATCAAGGATCGCGCGGCCGCGCCGATTGACGCAATAGCCGGCCTTCTCCGTGTATGGCGTGACACCGTCGAGGCCGATTTCCACGTGCGCGGCATCGAGCACCGCGCATTCGTATTGCAACTCGGTGTTGCGATGAACCGCCCGCAACCGCTCGGCGTCCGCCGGTGCTACGTTGACCAGGCAGGCGTGCAAGTGGGCAGAAGGCGTGTTTCTTGCCAGCGAGGCGGCGAGCACCTCGAGACGCGGCAGAAAGTCAGGATCGGCGATCGCGAGGACCGTCAGCTCAGGCATGGTGTGGCTGATGGATAGACGGCCACAGACGCCCTGCTGTGAACGTAGCGGAGATCACAGCGTCCGGCGTCCGCCCGTCTAATGAGCAGGCTCCCATGGCCGTTGACTACTCCGAGCAGTATGTCGCCGAGCAGTACAGCTCGATGAGGACGCTTGCGGTCCGAGCGGCGATCCGGCTGTTTCGGGTCATCGAGAGCGTGCGCGCGCTGCAGCGGCGCGTCGGCAGGACGTCGATTGATCCCGCGGCCGTGCCACGTTGCCGGATCAGCGCCACACTCGAGCGCGCCGCGCCGCACTTTCAGGAGCAGCGATGGGCATTTGTCGAGAACATCTTCGATCCCGATTTCCATCGGTTCCTCGTCGAGCACTGGCCGAAGCGGCGATACTTCACCGCGCCCTTCGACGTGCACAAGTCCTACGACAAAGGCTTCCGGTGGATTGATCGAAGTACGGCGGCGGACGACCGGTGGGGCAACGTGCTGGCCGCCGATGCGCGGAAGGCGGCGGATGATGGCTATCCGGCTTACATAGATGAACATCCCCACATCCGCTTGCTCATCGATTCGCTGCGCTCTCCGGAGACGCTGGCACGGATGCAGGCATTCTCCGGCCGCCCCGAGCCGCTCCTGCTGAACCGCTTTCAACTGACGGCCACGTATCCCGGGACGCTCGTAGCGCCGCATCGCGATTCGCCGCAGCAGGGACGGAACTGGCTGCAGTTTCTCTTCTACGTGAATGCTACGGGGGGCGCCCGCTCGGGCGGGACGGCGATCATCCGCGACAACACGTTCCGCGACGTCGTCTTTGAGCCGATACGCATGACGAATACGTGCATGGTGTTCGATCCGTACGCGCCGTTCTTTCACGGCGTGCGGCCGATCGCCTTCCCCAAGTTCCGCTGGATGATCGGTGTCGAATACCTCTCGCCGTCCGACTCGCCGAAGCCGCCGGCGACCGATGGGCTGGACCTCTGAATGGCTGGCGCCGACTCTCGATGGTCGATCGGCATCTATCACGGTCCGACGCCGCTGGAGCTCGGGCCCGACCCGCGCGTCCGCAATCCCGTCCTCACCGCACACGACGTCGACGATGTCGACGCGGCCTTCGTCGCCGACCCGTTCATGCTGCGTGACGGCAGGCGTTGGTCGATGTTTTTCGAGGTGCTGAGCCGGCCGCTGTTGCGCGGACAGATCGGCCTCGCCGTGAGCGACGACGGCCTGACGTGGCGCTACGACCGCATCGTGCTCGCCGAGGAGTTCCACATTTCGTATCCGTTCGTCTTCGCGCACGAAGACGAACACTTCATGCTGCCGGAGACGTTCGAGTCGGCGTCCGTCCGCTTGTACCGGGCTACACGCTTCCCGCGCCAGTGGACGCTCGACCGCGTGTTGATGAACGAGGTGGTGGTCGATCCGTCGCTTCTCAGGCATGACGGCCGGTGGTGGTTGTTCGGCTGCACCAGTCCTAAAGGGCACGACGTGCTGCGCCTCTGGTTTGCCGAGGAGCTGTCCGGCCGTTGGTGCGAGCACCCGTGCAGTCCGATCGTGGACGGCGACAGCGCGGCCGGGCGCCCTGCAGGACGCCCGGTGATCGACGGCGGGCGCGTCTACCGCTTCGCGCAAGACTGTATGCGCGAGTACGGCGCGTCCGTGCGCGCATTCGAGATCACCCGCCTCACGCCGTCCGACTACGAAGAGCACGCGATCACCGCTCCCCCCCTCGATACCGTCCTTGGTAAGTGGAACGCACGGCGAATGCACCACATCGATGCACACCGCGACGAGGATGGCTGGATAGCCTGCGTCGACGGCGATGCGATGTGAATGACGCGAGCCCGCCACCGACGAGGGCCGGACTTCTCGGCGTCGCTCTTGTTTTCGTCCCTAACGGGATCAGTCATATTCGATGTCGTCGAAGAGGCGGTCGCCGCGCCAGTCGTGGCCGCTGTGCCGCTTGCGCTCGATCTCGCTGCTACCGAATACCGAGTCCATGACCTCCTTGGTGAGCCGGAACGGCGGGAGCTTGACGCCATCTTTCTCGAGGTCCTCGAAGACTTTCTGAAAGCTGACACCCAACTGCTCAGACTCGGAGCGCTCGCCGATGTGGATTCCGACCACGCGGCGCCTTTCGTCGTAGATCGCCGCGCCGGAGGAACCGTTGAGGGTGATGGTGCTGTAGTGGAAGAGGTATGGGAAATCGGGGTCGATGTGTTTGACGGGAATGTAGCCGTCGGCAAACTTGAGAACGCCGCCCTGCGGATGCTGGACGACGAACACACGTCCGGCCGCGGGCGCGTCGGCGCGGCTGCAGTTGTTCCAGCCGCGGATGCGGTGTGAGTACGGGAGGAAGGTCAGGCCCATGGGACGATCGAGCCGGACCAGGATGTAATCGAGCTCGTTGTCGTCGAAGCGGCGCGCGCATCGCGAGCTCACCTTGATCGACGAGGCGACGACGTCCGGCTGATTGGTGAAAGGGATGCGCCGGAGCCCGCAGGAATCCCCTTTCGCCCGAGTTCCCGTCTTCACGTTCCACAGAAACTGGTCGAACAGGATCGTTACGTCGTCGGGATCGGCGAAAACAGTGGAGGTTCCGAGTAGCGCGTGGGCTGCGGTGAGCATGAGATCGGGCCCGACCAGGATACCGGTGGCATCCGCAGCCCGCTCGCGACGGATGAGGCAGACGCGCCGCGACAGCTTCATGAACTCAACCTTGCGCGGATTCACCAGCCGGAGACCGTTCATCATGTCGTCGAATTCATCCCGCCCGCGTTCCGGATCGGTGTGGACGTGCAAGAGGGTTTTGGGGTCGGTCAATTCGCTCATCGTTCCACCTCCTCAATGGGTTCCCGGCTTGCAGCCATCGGCGCTGCACTGCTGTATGTTGTTTTGCGGCAGCGGGTGTCCGACGTCCTTCGGAATCTCCAGGAAGTTGTAGTGGAGGTCGAAGTCGTCGTCGCGCGGTTTCAGTACCGGCCCGGTCTGCCGCACCGGATCGCAGCGCTCCGGCGTGTCCAGCCGGCGAACCTCAGCCTTCGTGTCGTTGCCCATCCGCACTACCAGCAGCGTCTCTCTCTCCGGCCAACCCAGCACCAATTTCTTCGGCCCGTGCACGGGCGTGCCCTTCCTCAACTGCCGGAACTTGAGAGTGATCCGATCGGTGTCTTCGGAATATGGGATATCGATGATGAACTCGTCCGCCAGCACACGCCGAAGGCCAGAGACCACCTTGCCCGTCTTCCCGTCCTTGAATGTTTTCGGAGAGACGGAGGCACAGGGGAAGTTCGCTTTCAAAACTCCACCGTCGAGATTGATGACGGCGGCAACCTCCTCACCGACATACGGCTCGGCCGGATTCGCCGTTTCCTTGAGCGGCGCGGGTTTGGAAAGGATGTCGCGGATGTCGGCCAACCAGCGGATGTCGCTTGGCGGCGCAACGTTGTCCGAGCCGGGGCGGTCGGCCAGCGGACGTCCCTTCGGATCGATGAAGTATTCGATGCGCGTCTCCCGCTTTGGCGGGGGATCGATCACAACCCGCGCTTCCTGGAAGAAGTAAATGAAATGTTCGCCGCCCTCGCAGACAACGACTGTCTCGGCCGGCTGCGGAGGATTGACGAGCAGTGACCTCGCGACATGCACGAACGGGAAGTGTTCGGGAATGGTCGTTTCCCACTCGTTGATCTGTTTCCCTCGCTTGCCGCTCTCTTTCTGAATATTCGCCGCCATCATCACGAATGCCTTGTCCGGAGGCTCGTGGCCATTCCTCGGCGGCCCCGGCGTCAATGTGGAGATACCGCTAAAGATGATCCTCAGTGTTTTGTCCGCCATGTCTCTCTCTCCCTTCGAACCTCGGACTCAGAACCCGGCGCCGATCAGGCGAAGCGAAGCCCAATCACGAAATGGAACACCGTCGCGCAGCAGAGCGAGCTGCGCCTGACGGAGCGACTCGGCGGGAGTGTCGCCGCGGAGCAGGCGCTCGTGGAACGTGCGCGCGGCGAGGTGTGCGGCGCCGTCGTCGATCGGCCACAGCGTTCCGACAACGAGAGGAACGCCGGCGGCGAAGAACGAGCGGGCGATGGTGATGCTCCCCTCCGACTTTAGAACCGGACCGCTGTCGGTCTCGCAAGCGGAGAGATACACCAGACGCATCTTCGACATCGCGGCGCCGGCGATGTCCTCCATCCCCAGCCTCGCCCGTGGCGACTCGCCGAGACGCAGTGTCCGCGATGAGCGATCGGCATCGATCACCGTGTGACCCGCGAATTGGAGGATCGTTGCGTCCCTGAATTCGTTCAATAGCGACGCGCTCGTGGCGGTCGAACCATCGATGATCCGCGCGCCGCGATGGAGGCGGGCAATCGACTTCGCTTCTCCAGCCGCCTCCGGAAGCGCGGCGACGCCCGCGTCGCCCGCCGCGGCCTCCACCACCACGACCTGCTCGTCCCTGGTCGATCGCTCCAGCCAGCGTGCGCGGCTCCGCACGAAGAGCGTAGCGCTCGGAGCGATCGCCATGGCGTGCGCTTCCAGCAGAGATCGCCCCCGAACGGCGTCCTGCAATGCACTGAAGGCGACGCGCTCCAGTTCGTCGTCGGACACGATGACCAGCGCCTTCGCGTCGCCGAGAGCAGGCTCGAGCGGCCGCACGAGCGCGTCGTAGAGAAATGACGCGTTGGATTGAACATCGGCAACCGCCGCGATGACGTCACCGAGCGCAGACGGCAACGTGAACGTCTCGAACCGGTCCGGCGTGACGACCCAGGCGACGATGCGGTCGCGCAGAACGCGGTATTCGACCAGCGCGGTGCCGGCCGGGAGGGCACCCTGGATATCCGGCAGCGATTCTCTCGCACCCGTGCCGCGCCAGCGGGCTGTGGGCGAGTCGACCAGCTCGCGGAGACGCCGGCGGTCCGACGTTTCGAATGCGTCGCGCGAGCGTCGCTGCTGTAGAAGAAACTCCACATAGCCGTCCGTGATCTCGTCGGCGGTGGCGGTGAATGAGACGCGGAGCAGGCGCTCGTCGATCTTCTCGCGGCTGGCGTCGGTCTCGCGGAGTGCGGCTTGAAAATCGCGCTCCGCCGCGGCGGCTTCGCCGCGCCTGGCCAGCCGGCGGGCGCGGGCGAAATAGGCGGTGCTCAGCCAAATACGGTTGTCGCTGCCGTCGAAATATCTGATGGCTTCGTCGAGACCAGTGAGCGGCTCGGTAGAAGAGCCATCCGTACCAAAGCCCTTGGCGGCCTCGAGGTACGCGAGCTGACGCTCGCGCACCGCGCGGTCGGGGATCGACCTGCAGATCCGCTGCGCGACTGCAAGGTCGCTCCCCGCCGCCCCGGCGAGTTCCATGCGATATCGATAGGCGCTGCGCCACATCGCTGACGTACAGATTCGCGAGACGTCGCCCGCCGCGGCGTCGATCTCCACCAGCGCGTCGAGAAAGAGAGCGGCCTCCGCCTGTTGGTTCGCTCCCAACGCATGCAACGCGGCCATAATCATTGCGTAGTGGCCATGCTTCGAGTCTCCGGTTCGCTCCTGGACCTCCAGGCCATGCTGGAGGTACCGGCGTGCGGTGGCCTTGTCGCCCAAGAGGTTGAGCGCTTCGCCTATCCGGATGAGAAGCGCAGACTCGTAATCGCGCTCGCCGATGCGTCGATACACCTCGACGGCGCGCACGTAATGATCGGCGGCCTCTTTGTAGGAGGTGGTGTTCATGAATGCGACAGCGAGCAGCGTCTGAAGCCTCGCTTGTCCGGCGCCCGAGAGGCGGGCGCCGCACGCCTTTTCGAGCTGCTGTAGCTCGGCGAGTGCCTGCCGGTATTGATTGGACGAGTAGAGCATGCCGGCGTGCTCCATGCGTGCGCGCCACGCAAACGGTGTCACCCGCGGGTCCAAAGCGGCGACCGCCGTGGCCATCCGGTCAGTGGCCTCCTGAACGGTCGAGTGCTTCTCGGCCTGCAGGCCGGCGCCGTACGCGACATGGCCCTTGGCGAGCTGCCGCAACGCTTCTCCTCCGGACTTTCGGATGACCTCGACGGCCTCGCCGACCTCGCGCTCACCGCTCGCCTTTTCCAGCGCGCCGCCGAGCGCTTCGATTTTCGCCAATTGCGACGTGGCAGACGGATCATCGCGCAGGACCGCATCGCCCCACTTCGGGAGCAGTTCGTCCTCACACCACAGGCGCACTTCCTGGCGGAAGCGGTCCACGTCGCGGAGGAGCGCGGGATCATCGTTGCGAGCGGCGAGGAGGCGATCTCGCGCGGCGGGCCAGAGCTCGGCGTCGGTCGGCTGCAGAAGATCACTCAATCGGTGATGCGCAAAGGCGCTCCACTGTGATCGCGGCTCGAGCGCCAGATAGTCACGCCACGCGGCAATGGAGCGCTCGCGAATGTGATACGAGTCGATGACCACGGCGCGCGTCCAGGCGATGGCCGGCGTCCGCTCGATCGCGCAGGCCCGCTGCACGGCCTCAAGGGCGAGCGGCTGCAGTGCTGGATTGTCGAGAGCCAGATAGGTGACAGCGAGATCGTTGAGCAGGGCGGCGTCGCGCGAGCGACGGATGGCCTCGGCGAGCTCGCCGCGCTGGTTCGTAGCCGACCGCAGCGTCTGCTCGAGCGTGGCCACGGCGTCCTTCGACCTGCCAACCAGGAGATACGACACTCCGAGTGCGTGGCGCTCGCCGCCAACTTGACGCAAGCGCTCGATGACGGCCCAGAGCGATGCCGAGGCCGGACTTGAACCGGCGTCATTGCCGCCGCGCAGCCGGGGCTTTACGTCGCGATATGGAAAATCGCCGCTGAGCCGCGCGAGCGAAGGGCGGTAGTCCAGCGCCGCGCCAGCGGCGACGACAGCTCGCATACCGGTCGCTGCGACACGCGGCCGGGACCACAGCACGAGCAACGCGGCCGCGGCCGCGAGCGGCACCGCGAGGAGCACACGCCGCTTGAGCGTCCAGACGACGCGCGCGCCGTTCACTTCGGCCATAAAGGTGCTCGCATGACACTCTGCTCGCATCGAACCGCGCGCTCGGTCTCTTGAGACGGACCGAGGGATGAGATTCCGCACTTCTTTTTTGGGAGACCCCCGGAGTGTACCGCACCGCAAGCGGGCGAGGCTGGTGTTTCGTACGCCTACCAGAGTGCTAGCAGCTGGCTGTCGGGCCTCAGGACGTTGTTCCTGGTGAGGCGACTGATCGGCGGTTGCTCAACGAGTGAACAGTGAGAATAGACGTGAAACGCCCTCTCAGATGGGAGGATGAACATGCGTTGAAGCAGCCGGACAGGGGACGTCCTTTGGCGCTATCGGTTTCTCCTGGTTTGGTCTCGATTCGTAGCGCTCCAGGCCTGCCTGTCTGCGATGGAGCGCTTCAGGAGGTGTGGTCCAGAGCAGCCCCTGCTCGGCGCAGCGCTCGCCGTACTCGAACAGGGCGTGCATGGCCACAGGGTCCAGGTCGATCGGTCCGCCGTATGGATAGTCGATCGGAATCCCGGCGAGCCTGAAATTCATCTCGGCCGTCAGCATTGGAGCCGTGACGATTTGGAATTGCGGGCGGTCTCCCCGCCGTGTCATTCCAACGAGCGCGCCAGCGCCGAAGGCACCGCCTGCACCGCCGCCTGAGAGAGCGAGAATGTTCAGCGTCCGAGGCGGTGCAGTTGAGTAAAGGTGCTGCATGAACTCGTTGTAGGTGGCCAGGAGGTCGGCTTCATCGAGCCCCGTGGTTCGAACCTCGGCAGGCAGACCACTCGGGAGAGCCAGGTCGAAAGAAATCGGCGCTGGCTTTCGTGGAGTGGTCGCACACCCGGCGGCCACAACGATGCCGGCGGCGCAGAGCGTGTGGATGATCCGCCGCAGAACGTTGATCAGGCCCATCGTCTCCGTTACTTTCTCTCTCTCTCATGAGCTCACCTGCAGCTCTTGTGTGCTTTGCGGTTCGCGCACCGTTTTCAGGGCACTGCCCCAGGCGATGACTTGATCGAGCATCGTGTGGACTTCTGATTCGCGCTGAGGACTGGGCTTGAACCTCCGGAAACCTTCGAAGTCGGTAAAGAACGACAGGGCTACCTGGGCCCGCACTGTAGCGATCATGACCTCCGCCATCACGAGCCTGAGGTGTTCTACCGCGCGCACACCATTGCCGTGGCCGCCATAGCTCACGAAGCCGGCAGCTTTGTTCTGCCATTCACGATACAGGTAGTCGATCGCGTTCTTGAGCGCGCCGGACGTGCTGTGGTTGTACTCAGGCGTAACGAAGACGTAGGCATCGAACGACATAATTCTCTTTGACCAACTCCTAGTGTGCTCGTGAGTGTACTGGCCGAGCATCGGTGGGTTGGGCTCATCCAGAAGCGGTAGATCGTAGTCGGCGATGTCCACGAGATCGAACTCGGCATCCTTCCGCTCCTGCGCCACTCGATAGACCCACGCCGCCACGGCCAGGTTGTTGCGGCCCGGCCGGGTGCTTCCTGTAACAATCGCGATTCTGACCAAGTTCAGCTCTCCTTTCGCGCCACGTGCGGCGGATCCGACGTCAGGCTTACCCTGATCGTCGCAGCAATGCGCGCCGCCGGCCACGAGCCCGCGTTCACCCACTGAAAGTTCACCCGTTCCCACACGACGCCGTGCATCTCACCGCGCGGTATGTCACTCGTTGGAGATGTCTAGGCCACACGAAGCACGATCTTGCCGTGTGACCTGCGTCTTGCCGCTCCCGGCCCACCAGGCGACATCCCATGAACCCCTGGCAGGTTCCCGGCGATGTCCTTCCAGGCCTGGGCCGCATCCTGGAGCGCATACACGGTCGCGACGTCTGGTCGTATCGTTCCCTCTTCCAGCAGTCGCGCGATTCTGCCGAGAACGTCCCCTGACGGCGCGAGCCTCATCATCGCGCCCGACACACGGTGCCTCGCGGTCTCTTCCTGCGATACGGGCTGGGCGGCAGAGATGAGATGGCCGCCTTCCTTCAAGACGAGGAACGACCGCTTCTGTGTATCGCCACCGATCAAGTCGAAGACCACATCGACCTTCTCTTTCAGAACCTTCTCGAACTGGGTCTCTCGATAGTTAATCACCCTGGCTCCGAGGGAGTTGAGGTACGCCTCATCGTCGCCGCTTGCCGTGGCAATGACGGTG
>WNFG01008407.1_pt1 | contig 14229 bp, 8 predicted proteins | sample 5400431 | NCBI WGS metagenome assembly WNFG01 (sample SAMN13153346, study PRJNA577476) | soil metagenome | isolation source: 120 cm saprolite under Douglas fir tree site 2 hole 3 replicate 2 | place: USA:California | collected 2015-04-18
GTCGGGATCCGCGACCGCCTGACCCGCAGGCGAGATGCCGTGCGTTTTGATCTCGTGCGCCAGCGATCCCGGATGTGTAGGCGGCGGTATTTTCCCGGACTTGGCCCTTGAATGGCCGCCGAAAGCAACCGCGACGCCGATAACGATTCCGAGTACCGCAAAAGCCACGGTATACATCATCTGAGATGGCGACTCGGCCATGAACATGTAGGCCGCGACTCCTGCTACGATTCCATCCAACAGCCCGAGCAGCACGGCCAGCGCGCCCGGTGAGCCAAGATCCCCCGTAGACATTACGCTGCGATACCGGCCATAGCCGAAGTAGATATTGAAACCGATTACCAGCCAGATGATCAGCCGGTACCAATTCTCAGCCGGCAGCGAAAACATCAACAGCAAGCACGTCAGGATTCCCAGGATCGGAATCAGCGGCACCAGCGGCGCGCGGAATGGACGGTTCGCGTCGGGATTTGTCTTGCGCATGACCAACACGGCGCCGCAGACAATCACGAAGGCGAACAGAGTGCCGATACTCGTCATCTCCGCCAGAATACTCAGCGGAATGAATCCCGCCATTGACGCAACGAAGAGACCCGTCAGGATCGTTGACTTCCAGGGCGTGCGAAACTTCGGATGGATGGCGCCAAAAAAGCTGTTCGGCACCAATCCGTCGCGACCCAGGGCCAGCATCACGCGCGGCTGGCTGAGCATCATTACCAGCAGCACCGACGTAATGCCTGTCATCGCACCGAAAGCTACGAGATACTGCATCCACGTCAAACCGGCTCTACGAAACGCATCAACGACGGGCGCGTCGATATTAATGTCCTTGGAAGGAACCATTCCCGTCAGCACTCCCGCGACCAGGATGTAGAGAATGGTGCAAATGATCAGCGAGGCGATGATGCCGATGGGCACATCTTTCGCGGGTTGGCGCGCTTCTTCCGAGTGAACTGAGACTGAATCAAATCCGATGTAAGCGAAAAAGATGATGGCCGCGCCGGCAAACATGCCCAGAGGTTCACCGCCCTTTGCGGTCTGCCCTAAGATGGTGTGACCGAAAAAGCTGACGCCCGTGTAGCCAAACGGCGCGAACGGATGCCAGTTAGCGGTGTGAATAAAGAAGACGCCGATGCCGATCACCATCAGCACGATGATCAGTTTGACGGCGACCATCAGCGCGTTGAAGGAAGCACTCTCTTTGATACCTTTCACCAGAATCACGGTGAGAATGAAAGTTATCAGCACTGCGGACAGATCGAAATACGATCCAGTGGCGACGAATCCCGTGTGTGGGCACTTCGCTCCGACACTGACACAGTAATTGATCGGGGCTGTCTGGAAGTGGGCAGGCAAATGCGCGGGTATCCACGAAAGGCCCTCGTGAAATATGGGAATGAATTCCTGAAAGTGCGCCGACCAGCCGTGCGCGACCGTTGCCGACCCGACCGCGTATTCGAGGATCAAGTCCCAGCCGATAATCCAGGCAAAGAGTTCGCCGAGGGTCGCGTACGCGTAAGTGTAAGCCGAACCCGCGACCGGCACCATCGAAGCAAACTCTGCGTAACAGAGCGCGGCGAACACACAAGCGAGTCCCGCCATCACGAACGAAAGCATCAGCGCGGGGCCGGTGCGATCGTGCGCGGCTACACCCGTCAGGATGAAAATGCCCGTGCCGATGATTGCGCCGACACCGAGGGCCGTCAGTTGTACTGGCCCAAGGATGCGGCGCAGACGATTCTCGCCCTTCATCTCTTCGAGCAAAAGGCTGAGGGGTTTTGTCCTAAACAGTTGACTTGCCATTAGTGACCTCCGCTTCGATCTTAGACAACTATGAACGCGGAACGCTGAATGATGAATAATCTATTCGTCTTGGGCTTCGGCCTCGGAAATCGATCCCTGCTCGGGCATAGGAACTCCAACTTTTCGCCAGATGAAATACACCGGGATTCCTATGGCGACGATCGCGAGCCCAGGCCAGGTCTGCGCCGGTTGATAGACAAACAGGACGATTGTGATCACGGCCGCGCCGACAATGTAGAGCACCGGAATGATCGGATAGCCGAAAGCCTTGTATGGCCGCTCGGCGTCAGGCCGCCTTTGTCTGAGCACGATGATTCCGAGAATCGTAAGAATGTAAAAGATCAGCGCCGCCGAGATCACGTAGGTAAGCAAATCGTTGTAGAGCGATCCAAAGGTTCCGTCCGGGTTAATGGTGCGTGGCAGGACCAGCGCCGCCGCCCAAATTCCCTGCACGATCAATCCCCACGCCGGCACGTGTTTGTGATTCAACTGCCCTGACGATTTGAAAAACAGACCGTCGCGGGCCATCGCGTAATACGCGCGCGCGCCCGCCAGAATTAATCCGTTGTTGCAGCCGAAGGTCGAGATCATGATCGCGACCGCCATGATGGCGGCGCCGCGTCCGGGAAAGATCACGTTCATCGTCGCCGAAGCGACGCGATCAGCAGGCACCGTCTTGATAGCTTCAATGGGCAGGGTCACGAGATAAGCAACGTTGGCGAGCAGATATAACGAGATCACCAGAATGGTGCCAAACGCGAGCGAGAGCGGAATGTTTCGCTTCGGATTCTTGACTTCACCGGCGGTGAACGTGATGTTGTTCCACGCGTCAGCAGAGAAGAGCGAATTTGTTTGGGCCACGCAAATGCCCACGAACAAGCCAAAAGGAGCGGCCGCGGTCAGACCACGACCAACTTCCTGCAACTTGCCGCTCACGTGCCAGAGATTGCCGAAGTTCAAATGAACCGCGTTCGCATTCCAACCCAGGAACACGCCCAACAGAATTAGCGCGATGAGACTTCCGGTTTTCGTAATCGTGAAAACATTCTGTACCAGCTTGCCCAGTTTCAATCCGCGCGTGTTCATGAAGGTGAGCAGGATAATCATGAGCACGCCGACGAGCTGGGCCGTGGAAAGCGAAATCGCGTAACCAGAGGTGATTCGAATCGGCGCAACGATGTAGTTGTCTATCGAGATTCTTGGCCACAGCACACCCAGGAATTTTGCGAATCCGACCGAGACCGCCGCCACGGTTCCGGTCTGAATAACGAGAAAGAGGGTCCAGCCGTAGAGGAATCCCCACAGCGGCGAAAAGGCTTCGCGGAGATAAACATACTGCCCGCCGGCCTTCGGCATCATCGCGGCGAGTTCGCCATACGACAGGGCGGCCATCACGGTGAGCAAACCCGTCACCAGCCAAACGACCAGCAACCAACCCGGGGCGCCGACTTCTCTGGCAATGTCCGCGGAGACAATAAAAATGCCGGACCCGATCATCGAGCCGGCCACAATCATGGTCGAATCAAGCAGACCCAGCCCGCGAATAAACCCGGTGCTTTTGTTTTGAGCGCTAGCGGCTGCTTCGGCCATTCGTTCCTCCAGCAATCGTGCTACGGATTCCGCGATACTGCTTTGCTTGCTCGGGACTGCTTCAGGGAGAGACTTGCGACGCGAGCCGCAATTATTACTGAATTCGCCCGCCCTGTCGAGAGTTTTTCGGCCTGGCAAGCGCGACGCAGTCACTTGCTCTGCCCAGGGAGTGGACTGGCGCGCGCTATCCGGGTCAGGTGGCTGAGGCTAACACAAGTTCTTCTCGTGGACAGCCGCGTGGAGTGATCTCCGCGCGCAGAGTCTAATCCAAGTCAGGATGAAAAGAATCTTTCAATTCACAATCGTCGCCGTTGCCGCGGTCCTGCTGCTGCCCGGCTGTCGCGCCAGAATACAGTCACCGACGGTTGCCGCAACGCCCGCGGCGACACCAGCAGTGAGTGCGTCTCCGACACCGTTGGCCGAAGCGATTCCGCCAAAGGAGCAAGAGCCGGCTCTCTTGCCCGGTCCCAACGCGGTGCCAGGAGACACGCGCATCGTCGTCAACATCCCCGCCTTTCGCCTGGACGTTTTTCACAACGGCACGCTGACCAATTCGTACCGGATCGGCATCGGCTATCCGCAATTTCCACTGCCGACGGGTTTGCGCAAAGCTCAGCTGATTATCTTTAATCCGACGTGGACGCCGCCCGATTCACCCTGGGTGGACTCAATGAATGTCACGCCCGGAGAAACTATCCGCGCCGGTAGCAAGCTCAATCCGCTCGGTCCGGTCAAGGTCCCTCTCGGCGAGGCGACGCTAATCCACGGTGGAAAGCCGCTCTCAAAGATCGGCACGTTCGCGTCGCACGGCTGCGTGGGAATGACTAACGCGGAGGTGAAAGACTTCGCAAAGGTCCTGGTTCAGGCTTCGGACACGGACTTGTCCGCCGAAACCATGTCGGCGTATCTGGATAAGAGAACCAGAACCCGAGTCGTAAACCTGAATAAGCTAATTCCCATCGAACTCCGTTATGAAACGATCGTGGTTGAGGACGGCGTGCTGCATATCTATCGCGACGTCTACGGCCAGAACACAAATACCGAGGAAAATCTGCGCGAAGTGTTCAAGGCCAACGGAGTCGACGGGAACCATCTAACGGAAGACGAACGAGCACAGGTGCGGGAAGCGCTGAACGCGATGTCGCCGCGGCCGAAGAAACGATCTGCTCCCAAACCGGTCATCACCTCACCTGCGGATTCCGCGAACGCGATGGCCGCTGCGACTGAAAGAAAAGCCGAGGCCGAGCGTCAGAAGAAACTGCGCAGCCAGAAAGAGATCGTGATTGCGAGTGCCGCGCTGAGTGGGAAGGGCTATCCAGCGCCGGTGAATCTGGATGCGGGCACGGGCACAGTGGTCAGTGCTTTGCTGTCACCAGCGACTAACAAACCCTGACCGGTGATGGACTAATCGATCGACGGTTTCATCTCGCCGACATATTGATCGAGTTTCGCGATGCTGTTCAGCACGACTCTGATCGACGCTTCGGGAAAGCCTGACTCAAGCGTGAAGTTATAACCGGCGAAAATATCAAAGGTGTCGTCCGCGCCCCAGTAAAGAAAATTCTTGTCGCTGAACCGGAGCATTTGCCGCATCAGCGCGGTGCTATTTGAAACCTTGTCGACGTTGAGATAAGCACCCTTGTAATGCGGGTAAATGCGGAAATGAATGGTGTCCTGGCCGCTGACCGAGATCACGATTTCAAAGCTGTCAGCATTCGTGAGACTCGTACTCATGATCCCGACAAAGTTGTAGGGGTTCTTGTCGCTCTGCTTGAAAGCGACGTTGATCTTCGGTCCTGTGGTATCGAGCAACGCGCGCATCTTTTCTCTGGTCGCGTCGCGCGACGCCGTCTCCTGTGACGTGGGCGCTGTTGTGGTCGTCGGCTGCGTTTGATGCGCCGGTTGGGCGACGGCGGCGACGCTGACCGCGAGCAGGAAAACAAATGTGCCCGGCACCGTGATGCGTTTCATTTTGATAGCCTCCGATTAGAAGAATATTGGGTAGCGAAATAGTTTATGGCGCGGCAACCGCAGCCTCGCATGAATCCAGCACCGGCGCTTCGATGGTTGGCTTTCCGGCTTCGCCAAAGTACTGGCGGCCGGCGCCGATCGTTGCGAAGTATTCGGAAATGCGATCGAGAATCTCTGCCACCGAGTGCGAGTGATAGATCGCCGTGCGGAACAACGCGCCACCCTGCAGTCCGCGGGTGAACTGTCCGGCCAGTTGTTTCATGCGACCGATAGCGGCCAGCTCCGGCATGTCTTCGCGCAGCATGTCAAAGTATTCAAGCAGCACCGCGCGTTTGTCATCAAGCGTGGGCATCGCGCCGCGGCCAATCAAGACTCCATCGCAGCCGCTCTCGCGAAAGCGTCCGAGCGCCTGTTCAATCGTTGCCACATCGCCGCTGCCAGAGACCGGCACGCTTACGTTTTCTTTGATCGCGCGCACCAGATCCCAATTCGCCAGGCCGCGATAGCCTTGCTCTTTCGTGCGGCCATGCAGGGCGATGTGCTCAACGCCGCAGGCTTCGGCCAGCTTCGCAGTCTCCACTGCATTGATCGTGCTGTCCGAGTATCCGGCGCGAATTTTGATCGTCAGCGGAATCGTGATCGCTTTCTTGATTTCTTTCAGAATCGTCTCCAGTCGCGGCAAATCGCGCAGCAGCCCCGAGCCACCGCCGTGCTTCACGACTTTTGGCGCGGGACAGCCGCAGTTCACGTCCAGGATATCTGCGCCGACTTCTTCGGCCATCTCGGCGGCCAGGCGCATGCGCTCAGGCTGTGCGCCGAAGACTTGCACCGCAAACGGGCGCTCATCCTCGTAGAAACGCATCTGACGTTTCGATTTTGGATTATTGCGCGTCAGGCCTTCGACCGAGATGAATTCGGAAACAGTAAGGCCAATGCCGCCGCGACGCTTCAGCAACCGCCGGAACGAAACGTCAGTCACACCCGCCATCGGTGACAGGATCAGCGGCGGGTTGATTTCGATGTCGCGAATCTTGAATGACTTGATGTCGCCCACAATAAAAGCCTCAGAGGATTCTACCTCATGAGGCTTTTATCTGGCATGCTGGAGCAGCAGCTGGAATTTCTACCAATTCACTACCAGCTTTTCGGCGTCTTCCCATGCCGGCCCATCGAGCCTCAGCGACGCTCGCTGCAGCTTCTCCGGCTCAGCCAGCAAACGCCCAGCGCCCAACGCCACGGTGGTCAACGGATCCTCAGGGACGGTTACCGCCAGTTTCAAATCATTTCGTAGACGATCGGCCATTCCGCCGAGGAGCGCGCCCCCGCCCGTCAGAGTCACGCCGGAGTAGTAGATGTCGGCGGTGACTTCCGGTTTTGAATCTTCGATCACACGGCGCACCGTCGAAATTATCTCTGAGATGACCGGTTCAAGCGCCCCGCGCACTTCGTCCGCCCCAATAGTAACCGGCAAAGCACACCCATTCGCGAGCTGCTTACCGACAATCTCAATCTGTTTATCGTCATCCGATTTGATGTTCGATGCTGAGCCGAGCTCTCTTTTCACCCGTTCAGCCGTCCGTTCGCCGATCTGGATTGCATAGCGCAGGCGCAGGTAATCACTGATCGTCTCATCCATCGCATTGCCGGCCGCGAGCACGCTCACGGAACTTATGACACCGCCGGAGGCCAGAATGGCGACGTTGGTTGTGCCGCCGCCGATGTCGACCACCAAACGAGCCCGTTCATCTTCAAAGTCAATGCCAGCCCCCAGGGCAGCGGCCAACCCTTCATCGATCAAGTCCACGCGACCCGCTTTGGCGTCGCGGGCTGCATCCTTGACCGAATGTCTTTCGAGCGGCGTGGACGATCCCGGCACGCCAATCACCAGATGGCTCCGCTTCGGATGATCGTTGTGCTGCACGCGGCTAATCACTGCCCGCAAGAATTGTTGAGAGATTTCAAAGTTATCTATGGTGCCCCGACGAATCGGCCGGTGAACTTCGGTATCGTTGGGCTCGCGGCCGAGCAGCTTCAGCGCTGCTGACCCCACGGAGAGAACTTCGCCGCTGTGTTTGTGTAACGCGAGTACCGAGGGCTCATTCAAAACAACCCCTTCGGTTGGCGTGTACACGATTGTATTCACGGTACCCAGATCGATCGCCAGATCCTCGGCGAAAAAACCACTCAGAATATTCATAATCCTTACCTCAACTTCATCCCCCGGAATCGAATTTTATTAGGGTTCACAGCAACCAATATGCCAGTGTCTGGCAAAACGATGCCGGGAATGAAGATTCGGTTTTCCCAAGGTTCGAGAGCGGGCCGCGAGCCAGATTGCCTGAGCAGGGACAAATCAGCGGAGCGCGACTGCACGAAAACCGGACGGTCCAGGGACTGATTTACACGATCTGAGGCGTCAAAGATCCCGAGATACAGAGCGAACCAACCGGATTGAGACCGATGCTCTAGTTATGAATCACGGTTCGATTATGACGGGCGTGGCGACACTAACGGCATTGAACAGCTCGCGGATGTCTTCATTCTCCAACGCCACACAGCCCCATGTCCAATCGCTCTGCGCGCCGTTGCCGTGAATGTAGATGTCGCCGCCCAGGTGCGTGTTTTGCGGCGGCGCCTTTTTCGCCCTCAGCGCGCGCGTGATCGCTTCGTACTGGGCGTGCGTGATTAAGCCATCGCGCAAACCTCTCTCAGCATGTGCCGTGTTCGGATAACTCAGGCCGAGCGAAAGATAGAAAGCACTCCTTTCATTTTTTGTGAAGATGTAGAACTCGCCTTCCGGCGTGCGCCGATCGCCGGCGCGCACTTTGTCGCCGACAGGACTCAGGCCCAATCCGATCCGGTAAGTGCGCGCCAGCTTGCCCCCGGAAAACAGCAGCAACTGTCGCTGGCTTTTTTTCACCACGATTTTCGGATCGTAGAGCGGCAGCTTCAGTGGCGCGCGGGTGACGGCAGATGGTTCGAAGGCGCGCTCTTGATTAGCCGCGCGCGGTTCCTGCCGTGGTGCTGATTTTGTTAGACAAGCCGCCGACCAACAGAGGAGCGACGCAAGCGTCAGGCACGCGGTGAAAAACTGCTGCCGCGCCACAGGGCGACGCGGGCACAGCCATTTGTCGATGAGCGGATTGAGTCGCACCTGTTAGCCTGCTGGGTGCGGAGAGACTGAGTTAATGTGGTTGTTCAGGGCTTGGGAAAGATCCCCAAAATCTTGCTCTTTTTCTTTTCCGGTTTGCCGGTTGAGCCGTCGCCGGTTCTCTCGACGAGGAAGTTCTGCTTGACCTTTAACAGGGGCTGCACCGATTCGTTGTAGTCTTTGGAAACTTTGATGAACGCATCGTCGCGCAGGGTCTGCAAGTAATCTTCATGGGCTTTCGGCGAACGTTCGGCGGCCATCGCGAGGCGCACACTGTTTTCGTTGAAGGTCGGAGTGTTGCTGCCCGCGGTGCGTACATCAACGCGCAGAATCTGATAACCCTCGTCCGATTTCAGCGGATCGCTGATGCCGCCGGCCTTTACATTTTTGATTGCCGCCGCGATATCCGCGCGCAGATCGGAAACCTGGAACAGGCCTACCTTGCAGGGCTTCTTCCCATTGGTCGCCGGCCGCTCTGTGTAAGCCGCCGCCAGAGTGCAGAAGTCCCCACCCTTCCGCGCCTGGTCCGCCAGCTGAGCAGCCCGCGCTTTCACATCTGTCTCAGGCTTGCCGGCGAGACTCAGGAATATCTCCGAGAGTTCGACGCTCTCAGGCTTGAGAAACTTATCCTTGTGCAAGTCGAAATACTTGTGCAGCTCGTCCGAGCTAAAGCCATAGAACAGCTTCGAATCGACCTCACCCTCGAACACCGCCTGCTTCATGATTTCCGTGCGGAGGGTGCGACGCACGTCCTCGCAACTCAATCCTGCCTGCGTCATCGCTTCGCACAGCTTGTCCATGCTGGTGATGTTGTTCTCTTTGGCAGTCTCCAGCATGCGCTTGTTGACTTCGGCTTCTACCTTTTCAGTGAGGTCAAGCTCTTTGCCTTTTTGCAGTAGCAACTGTTCACTGATCAAAATGGAGATCAGCTCGGCCTTGTGGGACTGGACTTCGGCGTTGGCCTGCTGCTCAGTCATTCCGTTCTGCTTCAGCGTATCGACGCGCTCTTTCATCTCACGCTTCAATTGCGAAAGCGTGACGACGCCGTCGTTGACCTGCGCGATCACTTCGTCAACGACGACCGGCTCGCCTTCCTGCGCGCGCGCGAGCGCCGGTGAGATGACGAAAGCCGCAAGCAAAAACAGCATGGAAATAGTTAGTTTGAATTTCACAGTTTAGTTACCTCGTAATAATAAGAACTCCCGAGGAGCGCAATGCTTATAGCTCGAAGCCTTTCGACGATTGCTTTAGCTCCTTACAGGAGCGGCATATCTTTGCTCTATCGGGAGCTGGAATAAGATTAGCGAAAGACGCGCCATAAACATCTCGCACCCACGGTGCTGGTTTTGACGGTCATTCTAACCGTCAGCCCTGATTTGCAGCAACACGCGGCGAGCCACCTCCAGCGCATGATCCTTCTCTTCTTCATCAAGCTCAAGCCGCAAAACCCCGCTGGGGGTGAAACTTGCTCCCGATCGGCGCTGCACCAGCTCCATCAACTTTTCCGGCGCCACGCGAGCTTTTTCGGCCATCTTTACGGCCATTCCATCACGGGTTCGATCGATCGAAATGATGCCAAGCTCCTCGGCCGTTTGCCGCAGCCGCGCATAAGCAAATAGATTCTCGACCGGTTCGGGAATGCGGCCATAGCGGTCTTCGGTCTCGGCGCGAATCGCCGCGAGCGCTTCGTCGTCGCGCGCCGACGAAACCCGTTTGTAAGTGCGCAGGCGTTGGCCCATGTCAGCAATGTAGCTTTCCGGAATCGCGACATTGACGCCGAGATTGATCGAAACCGTCGTCTCGTCTTCGACCTGCTCACCGCGCAACTCCGCAACGGTGCGCTCGAGCATCTGCGTGTAAAGATCAAAACCGAGGGCGTCCATGTGGCCCGACTGTTGGCCGCCGAGAAGATTTCCCGCACCGCGCAACTCCAAATCCAGAGCCGCAATTCTGAACCCCGCGCCGAGATCAGAGAACTCACGGATCGCCGCCAGCCGCCGGCGCGCGATTGGTGACAACTCCTGCTCTGCCGGAATCAGCAGGTAAGCATAAGCTCGTCGATTCGACCGGCCCACGCGTCCGCGCAATTGATAAAGCTGAGAAAGACCGTAATTGTCGGCGCGATTTATGATGATGGTGTTGGCGCGGGGGATGTCTATTCCATTCTCGATGATCGTGGTGGCGACCAGCACGTCGTACTTGTAGGCAATGAAATCAAGCATGACGCGCTCCATCTCTTTTTCGTTCATCTGCCCGTGACCGACGGCCATGCGGCACGACGGCACCAGACGCTTGACCAGCGCCGCAATCGTTTCGATCGATTCGACGCGATTGTGAATGAAAAAAACCTGACCGCCGCGTGACAGCTCAAGTTCGATCGCTGATTTGATAACCGAATCGGACGACTGCACGACCTGAGTTTGAATCGCCAGACGATCACTGGGCGGCGTTTCAATCAAAGACATGTCGCGCAATCCGCTCAAAGACATGTTCAGCGTGCGCGGAATCGGCGTCGCCGAAAGTGTCAGCACGTCCACGCGCTTCTTCAATTGCTTCAGACGCTCTTTGTGGGCGACGCCAAAACGTTGTTCTTCATCGACGACCACCAATCCGAGGTCGCGAAAGCCGACGTCCTTCGAAAGCATTCGATGCGTGCCGATCACTACGTCGACCTCACCGCCTTCGACGCGTTTGACTACTTCCTTTTGTTCTTTCGCCGAACGAAAGCGCGACAGCAATTCAATCTTCACCGGAAAGGGCGCGAAGCGCTGGCGAAAAGTATCGAAGTGCTGATAGGCGAGCACCGTCGTCGGCGTCAGGATGGCGGCTTGCTTGCCGTCCATCACGGCCTTGAACGCGGCGCGCATCGCGACTTCCGTCTTGCCGTAACCGACGTCGCCGCACAGCAGGCGATCCATCGGCGTCGCGGTTTCCATATCGTGCTTCACATCTTCGATCGCAGTTTCCTGATCGGGCGTTAGCGAGTATTCAAACCCCTCTTCGAACTCGCGCTGCCAGGGCGCGTCGGGCGGAAACGCGTGGCCGGGAACCAGCTTGCGCTCAGCATAAAGCCGCAACAACTCGTCAGCCATGTCGCGCATTGCGCGCTTGGCCTTCGCTTTCGTTTTTAGCCAGCCAATCCCGCCCAGCCGTTCGAGCGTCGGCTGATGTCCTTCCGCGCTGGAATAACGCTGCACGAGATCGAGGCGCTCGACGGGAACGTAAAGCTTTGCTTCCTCGGCATAGTAAAGCAGCATGAACTCGCCGCGCGTCGCGGCCGGTTCCGGAAGCCCGCGCGTTATCATCGGGTCGGTTGGCCCGAGATCGAGCGTGACCAATCCGCCAAACCGCCCGATGCCGTGATCGATGTGCACGACGAAGTCGCCGACTTTCAAATCGCGAAAGTCGGAAAGGAACGCCGCGGCGCGCGTACGTTTTCGCTTTACTTCCGCCTTCTGTTTTTGAATCGAAAGTCCGCGACGTTCCAGCGCCGAGTCCGCTGCCTCGTCAAACAGATCGCTTTCCACGTGAACGACCAAACGCGCCGACGGCAGCTCGAATCCAGCCGAAAGCCGCCCCGAGGTAACCAGCGCATCGACTGTCGCGGGGGATTCCGAGGGTTCAGTCGCGTTTGTCAGCCGCACGCCGGCCTCATATTCGCGCAGAATTTCGGCGACCCGCTCAGCCGTGCCTGAACCCGGCATCACAAACAGCGTGGTGGCGTTACGGTCAGCGCGCCGCGCGATCACATCGCGGGCCAGATCAGGCAAGCGCCCGTGATAACGCATCGCTGAATGTGACTTCCACTCGACTTCCTGTGGTGCAAGTTGTGAACTTGCGCTCGTTTCGTGCGGAAACAGGAACAACGGCTTTCTCTTCGCCCGCTGCTTACCAACCGAGACTTTCGGCTCTTCAGCTTCCAGCGCAATTTCTTCGTCGATCTTAGCCGCGGTGCGACCGAGCGCGCGCAATTCAATTCGCGGCAACGCATCAATCCGGGTGCGCAATTCTTCAGGCCTGAGATAAAGCTCTTCCGGGGTCAGAGCGAGATCGTCCGCGGCGTCAGTTTCCGCGTAACGCTCTGCCAAGGTTTGAAAGGCGCCGGCCAAATAACTCTCGATCGTCGCGGGCTCGTCAATGACCAACACCGAGTCCTTAAAATAATCGAGCGCGCTCGTGCCATTCTCGTGCACCAGCGGCAGCAGCCACTCCCACCCGGGAAAGTCTTCGCCTTCATCGGCGTAAACCGTTCGGTCATGGAGCGAGCGGGCGAAGCGTTCATCGCGCCAGCGCTCGCGAGCTTTCGTCGACCACTCGCGAAAGTCGTGCTTGGTGACGGCAAACTCGCGCATGGGCGCAATTTCGAGTTCGGCTAATTGCGCGGTCGATAATTGCGTCTCCTGATCGAAGCTGCGAATCGAATCAACCGTGTCGCCAAAGAATTCGATCCGCGCCGGGGTGACCGTGCCTGGCGGCCAGACATCGAGAATGCCTCCACGAATCGAGAACTCACCGACGCCGCGCACCGGATCTTCGCGCACATAACCACCGGCGAGCAGCTTTTCGACCAGCTCTTCGGGCGCCGTGTCTTCGTCGCGCCGTATGACTGCGCCCATGCGCAAGATTTCCTCGGGCGAAGCGGTGCGCCGTGCCACCGCTCGCGACGTCAGCAAGACAAAACCTGTGGCACTCGCATCCTGCGCGTGACTCTCTACGGGCGAGAAGCTGCCACCTTTCCGGCGTCGGGCCAGACGCCAAAGCGCGAGCGCTCGCTTCTCCAACGTCTCGGCGTGCGGGGAAGCGCCGGCGTAAGGATCGGTTTCCGACGCCGGCAGCACTGCAATTGCGCCTTCGTATTCGGCCACGCCGTACAGCGCGCAGTACCAGAAACCAAGGTCGCGCTCCCAGCTTTCGAGGTCGCGTTGCGCCTGGGTGACTATGGCAAATTGCTTTCCACATTCGCGCTGGAGCGCCGCCAAAACGAGCGCCTTCGCCGGACCAGCTACCAGCCCGCTGATCGAGATCAGGCGCGCGCCGCGTTTGATTTCATCGATGACGCGGCGGCATTCCACGCTGTCGACGACTCGATCCAGCGTGGTTTGAAGTATTGAAGGTGTTTCGGTGGTGGCGGCCATCTCCAGAATTCAGGTTCGCCTAATCAAACAGTTTCCAACCGCAGAGGACGCGAAGGAACTCGCAAAGGAACGCCGAGTGACTGTCCTCCTTTGCGGCCTCTGCGAAAACCTCTGCGACCTCTGCGTTTAATTCTTGTCTCTCATTCTTTCAATCAGGGCGCTCGACGAAACGCCTTCGACAAAAGGCAAACTCACCACGCGTCCGCCGCCGGCTTCGACTTCTTCGCGACCGTGAATTTCGTCCAACGCATAGTCGCCGCCTTTCACTAAAACGTCGGGCAGCAAGTCGGCGATCAGTGATCGCGGCGATACGTCGTCAAAGACGCTGACATAATTTACCGAGCGCAACGCGGCCAGAATCTCGGCGCGCTCGTCCTGGTTGATCAAGGGACGGCCCGCGCCTTTCAACTCGCGCACCGAGGCGTCACTGTTGATCGCTACGACCAGCGCGTCGCCCAGAGCGCGCGCTTGTTCGAGATAACGCACGTGTCCGACGTGCAGAATATCAAAGACGCCGTTGGTGAAAACGAGCTTCTGTCCCGCATCACCCAAACGCGCGCGCTCGGCGAGGAGCTCGTC
>WNFG01010820.1_pt1 | contig 14229 bp, 12 predicted proteins | sample 5400431 | NCBI WGS metagenome assembly WNFG01 (sample SAMN13153346, study PRJNA577476) | soil metagenome | isolation source: 120 cm saprolite under Douglas fir tree site 2 hole 3 replicate 2 | place: USA:California | collected 2015-04-18
CCCAGCCGCGCACGTCCATCACGTCATGGTGGCAGGTCGCACAGGCCACCGGATTGGTGGGATCGGGCGAACGGGTCCACCAGCGCTCACCCTCGATAACCAGTGACCGCGCCCCGATCTCTTCCGTGGCCGTCGCCGCACCGGGCGCCAGCGCACCGCCGAGCGCCATGAGAAGCAGGGCCCCCCGCAGCCCCGGCATCGCGTGGAGCATGGTCAGGGCGCCGACCGTGAGAAAACCGGCGGTATAGAGCAGCATGAATGGGAGCACGCCGTATAACCCGTGAGAGCCCACCAGCCAGGCCGTCCAGGCGCAGTAGAAGCCGAGTCCCAGCTCCATCACACCGCTCCAGGGGCGACCGCCCGCATAGCCCTTCCCCCGCCACCGCCCGCCCTCTGCCCCGATGCCGAACTTGGGAGTGCGGACGAAGTGCAGGTCCCGGCCCCAGAACGCCGAGAGCACGGCCAGGCTCGTGCTCCAGGCCAGCCCGACGCCGATCACCATGATCGTCGGCAGCCGGAGCGCTCGACACCAGCCGCTCTCCGGCAGCACCGTCTGAGCGTAGATGAGCATGCAGGCGGGGCCGATGCTGGCCAGCGCGAAGACGACGGACGTGAACACGAGAACGGTCGCCGATTGCGCTGGAGCCCCGAGCGCCAGTGCCGGGACCGACAGCAGCACCACCACCAGCATCAGCGGGTGAATCATGTAGTACGTCAGGTGCACGAAGGCCTGGTACTTGGTCCAGAGGCTGAGCGGTGAGCTCAGAACCTGAGGCAGAAGCTTGAGCGCCGTCTGGATCGAGCCCTTGGCCCAGCGCCGCTGCTGGGACTTGAAGCCCGAGATGACGACCGGCAGCTCCGCGGGGCAGACCAGCTCCGGGAGGTAGAGGATACGCCAGTGGCGGAGCTGGGCCCGGTAGCTGAGGTCGAGATCCTCGGTCAGGGTGTCATGGGCCCAGCCGCCGGCATCCTCGATGGCGGCCCGGCGCCAGACGCCGGCGGTCCCGTTGAAGTTGAGCAGGAGATGGCCGCGGCACCGGGCCGCCTGCTCGACGCCGAAGTGGCCGTCGATCCCGAGCGACTGGGCCACGGTGAGCAGGGAGAAGTCCCGGTTGAGATGCCCCCAGCGCGTCTGCACGACGGCCACGCGCGCGTCCGCAAAGTGCGGGATCGTCCGTCGCAGAAAATCCGGCGGCGGGACGAAGTCGGCGTCGAAGATCGCCACGAACTCGCCGCGAGCGCTCGCGAGGCCGGAGGCCAGAGCGCCGGCCTTGAAGCCCGTCCGATCGGACCGGCGGACGTGGACCACGTTCACTCCGCGGGCTCGCAGGCGCTGCGCCGTCTCGGCGACGATGGCCGCGGTGTCGTCGGTCGAATCGTCGAGCACCTGGATCTCGAGCCGATCGACGGGGTAGTCGAGGGCGCCCGCCGCCTCCAGCAGGCGCCCGGCCACGTAGCGCTCGTTGTAGAGGGGCAGCTGCACGGTGACCAAGGGCCACACCGGCGGGTCGGGCGGCGGTGGCGCGGCCCGCGCGGATCGGCGCGTCCACCAGTGCAGCGCGATCATGATATAGGCGTTGAGGCCATAGAGTAGCAGGCCCACCAGGGCCAGCGCATAGAGCAGACCCGCCAGCAGGTGGAGCGTCATGAGCATGGACTACCGTGCCGTCATGTCCGGGGTGCGCAGTGCGCCGGCACCGCCGACGTGCGAGCCGACGGCGTGTCCCGCCGAGGCCCCCACGCGCCACCCCCATACCAAGAGCGCATACAGGGGCCCGTACTCGGCGAGCCAGGCCCACCAGGGCAGTGTCTGGGGCTCGACCAAGTACTGGGTGTAGCCCAACGTCACCGCGGCGCTGAAGAACAGTAAGGCCGGCGAGGAGTGCAAACACAGAAACGGCACGACCCAGAGCACGTACCAGGGGTGCATGGCGGTCGGCACCAGGATGACGTAGGCACCTACGGCCAGCGCCGTGGCCCGCCACAGTGAGGCGGCGTCGGGGCGGCTCGTCCGTGCGATCCAAACGAGCACCGCAGCCAGCAGGGCGAACAGGAGGGCCATGGCCGTTCCGCGCACCAGCGGGTCCGAGAACCCGAACGGGTACGTTAAGAGCGCGCGGAGTCCGAGGTTGAAGTCTTCGTACTGACTACTGACATAGGTCGGAAGGAACCCCAACGCCCCTAGCCCCACCGTCGCCGCGTAGGGCAGATAGCCGAGGCCGACCATGGCCACGACGGCGGCCGGGAAGCGCCAATCGCCTCGCCGCCACCAGGCGACCAGCAGGAGGGCCGGGTAGAGCTTCAGCAGCACCGCCAAGCCGAGCGCCAGACCGGCTCGCACCGGGGATCCGTCCATGCGCCAGGTCAGGGCCAAGAGCACCACGGGGATCATCGCGAGATCCATGTGCCCTGCCTGGATCCCTTCGAACACCACCAGCGGCGACCACGCGTAGGCGAGCACGGCCTCGGCCGCCGCGCCCAGCCGCCCGAGCAAACCCAGCAAGAGCAGGACGGACAACGCGTCGGCCAGCAGCAGGAGAACACGCCAACCCGGCAGCGTTCCCGGGGTCACCGCCGCGGCCAGCGCGAAGAGCCACTGCGCCCCCGGCGGGTACACCGTGACCGCCGTCGGTCGGTTGATCTGCGGGTGCACGTCGAGGTCGCGAAGCGTCGACAGCTCGGGCGCGGCGGGCGGGTAGCGGTACGGATTCACCCCGGCCCACTGGACCCGGCCGTCCCAGAGATACCGGTACGGATCGGATGAGAGATACACCGGCGTCCACACCATGAGGATCCGGAACACCAGCGCGAACCCGAGGATGATACCTAGCGCCCCGCGCCCGGCGGCCGCGCCGCGCGCGACGAGCCAGAGCGCCACCAGATAGAGCGTGAAGGCCACGCCGAACACCGGGAGATGCAGGCGGATGGGTTCGAGCCCGAGCCGCACCGACAGCGGCACCGCCGAGGCATACACGGCGGCCGACAGAACGCCGACGCCCGCGAGCTTCACGCATCCGGTAACGCGCCCCATGGACGGCCTCAGGTAGCCAGGAGCAGGAGACGAGACCAGCCGGTCGGCGGCATCCGGGTAAGCCAGGGTCGGAGAATGGCGTCCAGACCCCAGACCCGGCCCGCGGCCAGAACCGCGAAGCAGAACTGAGGCATGGTCAGCAGCACCCAGATCCAGTACCACTCACCGGGCACATTGAACGCGCCGACCGCGATGTTGACCTGCCAGAGAAACCCTCCGATTCCCGCCAGCCGGGTGAGGAGGCCGAGCAGCAGCCCGAGCCCCAGCGCCAGCTCCACTACGAACGTCATGTACCCGAAAAAGGTGAAGTTCGGCAGCACCACACTCTTGAAGAAGGACGCGACGGCCGGGAACGCCGGGTGCTCGATCTCCTTCTCGATGAAGCCCCTGAGCCACCCGAAGTTGATCCATGGCGCCTTCTGGAGCGCCATGTCGAGGTACAGCACCCCGAAGGCGATGCGGAACAGAGCGAGCGGCCACCCGGGGATTAGCATGGCTAAAGACTCCACTTGACGCCGCAGCCGCGGCACGGCTCGGGCGGCCGGTCGGTTTGAATCGCCGTGCGGAACTCGAGGTAGGGCGCGCCCCACCAGATCTCCTCGAGTGACTGCCGGAAGAGATTGCCCAGGATGATCCCCTCGTAGTGTCCGGTGATCCACGGGGCGATGCAGCAGGGCAGCACGTTGCCGTGCACCGTCACGTAGACCAGGGACCAGGGGCGTCGGCAGGCGCTCCACGGGCGATCGGCATGGGACGGCGTGAGGCTGATCTCGGGCGCCGTCGCCCCCGAAGCGGAGAACTCGATCCCCGCCGCGCGGGCAGCCTCCTCCGTCGCGTGGATCAAGGCCGCCTCCCGTTCCTGCAGCCGGCCATAGAGCGACTGCGCCTCGGTGGCGAGCCCGAGGCCGTTGTAGACCAGGCGTTGGAGGTTGATACCGCGCGCACCGATCCGAACGGCCAAGGGCACCAGCCCCGCGATCTCCTCGATATTGTCCTTGAGCCCGGTGAACCAGAGCGAGACGTGTGGGCAATCGACGCGAGCACCGCGCTTCGCCTGCGCAAGCGCCTCGAGGTTGGCCACCACCTTCTGATAAGCGTCGACGCCGCGGACGCGCGCATAGGTGGCGGGCGTGCTCGCATCCAGCGACACGCGCAGCTCGTCCAGGCCGCTCTCGATCAGCTCCTGCCTCAGCCGGGGCCCGAGCGTGATGACGTTGGAGTTGAAGAGCACGGTGGCATCGTACTTCTTGAGATGGATGATCATCCGGATGAGGTCACGGTTGAGCAACGGCTCGCCGATGCCGTGGAGCAGGACGCGGTCGAGCGCCGGGAACTGGTCCACCACCCGTCGGAACTCGTCCCAGCCGAGGTCCTTCTGGGGCTCCCGGCCGCCGAAGGTCAGGATGCAGGTCTCGCAGAGCGAGTTGCACCGACTCGTCGTCTCGAGGTAAAGCGAGCGCGGCAGAGGCGGCTTCAGTCCAATCGCGAGCGTACTCATGCCCTCCTCGCGCGTCTGTCACCGTGCCGTGACGACCGTGGTGCAGGCGCTCCCTACTTTCGGGAGGTCTGCCCCCGAGGCGGACTCCCAATCGAGGACAACACGCTCCCGCCGGGCGAATGGACAGTACGGATCAGATTCGGAGAGCCTGCCCAGCAGGGCCCGCCGCCCGGCGCAGCCCCCGAGACAGGGGCAGCCGACGCAGGCCGCTGGGACCTCCCGCGCCTGGTGGAACTCGGGCGTCTCGACGATTGCCTCCCCCCGCGCTCGAAGGTCGGCGACGGTGAGTCGACTCTCGGGCCAGTACGTGCACGGGAGGACCCGGCCGTCGGGGGCCACCCGTACGGTGGTCCGGCCACAGCCCGGCCCCGTGAACCCGGGCAGACCGAGGACGGCAGCCAGGACGGGCTCCGTCGTGGCCACGAGACGCGCGGAACCCAGGAGCCGCCGGAAGCCGTCCCAGAACTGTTCGTAACTCAGGGCGAACCGATCCGTCTTCGAGGGCTGATAGATGTTCACCCGAAGGTGGGCGCCGCAGGCGGCCGCCACGCGGGCCAGATCGGCCATCCGATCGTAGTTGGTCCGCATCATCACGGCCGTCACCGTGACCGGAACGCCCAGGCCGGTACACCGCTCCAGCCCCGCCATCACGGTTCTCCAATTGCCTGGGCCCCGGAAGGCATCGTGCTCCGCCTCGGTGGGGAAGTCGAGCGAGAACTCGACGCTGTGGAACCGTTTGACGCCGTCATCGGGAAGCGCCTGAATGCTCAGGCCATTCGAGGTGATGCTCGTCTTGATCCCCCGCTGCCGGAGGTGATCGAGGATGGCGCCATATTCAGGATGGAGGCCGTTCTCTCCGACCCCGAGGTTCATCGACTTGACCGGGATGGCCTCGCACACCGACTGCACATCCTGCAAGCTCAACCGGTCCACGACCATGTCCGGTCGGTAGCAGTGAGCGCAGCGCAGGTTGCACTCGTTCGTCAGGCCCATCCCGACTGAGAACGCCATTGCTCCCCTCCCACGGCCCATCGGACTGTTGCCGTTCGGACTCTAGCTCAGGCCGGGGACGAGATGTCACAGGGATGCAAACCCTGCGGCTGCTTGTCTCCGACCGGATGGTGCCGGTAGTGTCCGAGCCGGTCGCTCCTACTGCCGGCAGGGTCGGATCGCCCCGGCCGGCGGCAGGGTCTCGGGCGGGGTGAAAACGGCCAGATAGCCGTCGGCGGGGGCCAGCCAGACGAAGTCGAGCTGCCGGTAGCCGACCGCGGCCAGCTCGCAGCGAAGGAGCGTCGGTGGGGTGCCATGGTCGGGGGTGGGCCGATCCATGTCGATGATGCCCACCCGCGCGCCCGGCGCCAGCGAGGGCTGGAGTCGGTAGAGGAACTCGTAGGGGTTCTCGATCTCGTGGTACACGTGCGAAAGGATCACCACGTCCACCGAGCGGGGCGGGAGGCGCGGATCCCGCGGCAGCCCAAGGATGAGCGTGACGCCTCTGATGCCCTCCCGCTCGAGGCGCGCCCTGAGCCGGTCCAGATACTCGGCCTTGACGTCGGTCGCATAGATGGTGGCACCTGATCCGAGCCGGCCGGCAAGCCGCACCGTGTAGTAGCCGAGGCCGGCGCCGATATCGGCCACCCGCTGGGGCGGCTTGATGCCGAGCCGTTCCATCACCCGCTCGGCTTCGCCGTGGCCGTCTCGCGTCTTCTCGTCGGAATACTCCGGGGAAACGATGCTAGCGACCGGGCGGTCGGGAGGGGGAAACGTCGGGATACCCGGCCGGTCCAGCGCCGGGACGGTCGACGCGAGGAGGACGAGGAGTGCGAGAGATGTCATCACTCCTCTTGCGGCGAAACGATCTCCCATTGCGTGCGCCCCTCCGGTCAACGCGCGGGAAACCTACTCTACATCGAGCGTACGCTGGAGGGCATGATCTCTCACCCCGGGCTCAGGGGGGAACCCCCAAACCCTCGAAGAAGCCCTCGAGCATCGCCTGGTCCACCGGCTCCACGGACGTCAGCCGTATCAGTGTCAGGCGCGTGCCGGCCCGCTCATCGTCACCAAGGACCTTGCCGTAGAGATCGCCGGAATCGTAGCCCAGACTTGGGTAGTTCAGCCGAAGGCGGACATTGGTGAGCGAGGCTAACGGCTCGTCCAAGCGCGCGTCGAGCTGCCGCGTCCCGAGGCGAAACACGACGCCTGATACACTGTTCGCGGATACGATCTTCCCGTCGATGACCCAGGCCCGGAGCGGCAGGGTCACGTCCACCTGGGGGTCCGCCCCACTCTCCATCTCCGGCAGGCGCCCGCCGAAGCAGCCGCTCAGCCCGCGCAGTTCGTAAAGGAGCAGCGGCCCCGAGAGCCCCTTCACCTCGACGGGGACCGGGACTCCGACCTCGGCGATGTCCTGGATCCGCTCGAAGGTCGCGGCACTGATGAAGATCTGGCCACCGACCGTGCAACCCTCCACCCGCCCGGCCACGTTGACCGCGTGGCCGACCACGGCGTACTTGGCCCGCTGCTCCGAGCCGATGTTCCCCAGCACCGCCTCCCCGGTGTTGATGCCGATCCCCATCTCGAAGCGGGGCAGCCCTCGGCGCTCGTGCGCGGCGTTGATCTCCCTCATCGCCCGCTGCATGGCGAGCGCCGCGCCACCCGCGCGCTCGGCGTGGTCGGGATGCGACGCGGGCGCGCCGAACACGGCGAAGATCGCGTCCCCGATGAACTCGTTAATGGTACCGCCGTGGGCGATGATGATGTCGGCCATCCGGGCCAGATAGTCGTTGAGCACGGCCACGACCCGGCCGGGCTCTCCCTTCTCGGCGAAGCGCGTGTAGCCGCGCAGGTCGGACATGAGCACGGTCACGTCGCGCTTCTCTCCGCCGAAGTCGAGGCCGCCGGGGGACTCGAGGATCGCACTCGCCACCTCCGGGGAGACGTATCGTCCGAAGGTGTCGCGGATGAAATCGCGCTGCCGTAGGCCGTCCAGCATGGTGTTGAAGGCCTGCGTGAGCTGCCCCACTTCGTCCCTCGCGCGCACCGCCAATCGCTGGGTCAGGTCCCCCTCCGCCACCCGCACGGCCCCGTGGGTGAGCGCGGTGATGGGACCGGTGAGGCGGCGGGCAAACAGCAGACCGAGGAGGAGGGCCCCGATGGCCCCGGCCAGGGACGCCAGCAGGACCGTGGAGCGCAGCGCGGCCAGGCGCTCCAGATAGACGTTGACCCGGTAGTCATGGCCGTGTGGGCGGCGACATTGTCTCGGAAGCTCGACCACAGGGGCTCGATGAGTGCGGGGACCAGCGGGTAGAGCTCCCCCGGCGCGCCCGGTCCTCGGCTCGTGACCATGAATCGAGCATGCCCCGACAGCTGATCGAAGTCGGTGAGCGTGTAGATCGGCGTCTCGAGACCGTTCTCATCCTGGATCGCGGCCAGCGCCGCACGCACGCGCATGTAGGCGTCCGAGTCCCCGTGGAGCGTGCGCTGCACCTCGGCGTGGAGCGCCGGATCCACCAGCAGCGCGCCGGTGCGCGCGATGTTGAGCAACAGCGTGCCAAGGGTCGTCTGGAGCTCCCGCTGTTGGTGCTGGTAGACGAGCGTCCCGACCACCCCGATGGCCAGAAGGGTCATCCCGACCAGCAGACCCGCGGCACGGACGCTCAACCGTTGCCAGGCGCGGAGCTGGAGCGGCGGGGTCGCCGGTGGGCCCCCTGGAGTCATTAGACCAACTCCCGGTGTTCCACACCCCGATCAAGGAAAGACAGGCGGAGGTACCTCGTCAGGTACCCAGTCTGAGACGACGATGCCAGTACATCCACAGGACGTTGAAGAGCGCGAAGATCGCAACGAACACCCATCCGACTCGTGGCCCGGCGCTGAGCGCTGTCCAGGCGAAGCCGAGCGTGGCGGTGAACGACCAGAGAATCTTGAGCGACAGCAGCTCGCGGTAGACCGGGCCGGTCGAGTTGCGCGCGACAGCAGAGACTGGGTGCCGATGCCCACGAGCGCCGCCGCGACGCCCCGCGCCGCCATCGGATCGACCACGGTCCAGCCGAGCGCCCGCAGAAAGGCGTCGGGGAATAGGAACAACGGGACCGCGAACATCCAGTCGACAACGCCGTGGATAACGAACCAGCACCTCAGAGCACGCGGGACCTCGTCCCTTTTGGCTTCGCCTGAACGTCCCATCACGGGTCACCTGCGCGCTGGTCTACGGGGCAACAGCCCCTTGAGCGAAACCAGCCAACGCCTTCTTCAGATTCTCCGTGACCGGGCACGGCGACGCGCCGTGACGCTGCGCGAGGAACGACGGATCGTTGTAGCCCAGCCACACCTGTCCCGATGCATCCTGCCACACGAGGGCTTTCAGCGGCAGGTCGATCCCGACCGTCTGGGCGCACTGCATGAACGGCGTCCCGCCTTGCGGATTGCCGAAGATGAGTACTTCGGTTGGCCGGAGCACCTGTCCGACTCTCGCCGCTCCGACCGCGTGATCGATTCGCGCGAAGATCGTCAGGCCTTTCTGTTTCAGCAGTGCCTCGAGGCGATCCATGGTGTCCTTCGGGCTGTGTGGGCTCTTGATCGCGACCAACCCATCGACTCCCCAGGCGTACGAGGCCACTGCCAGCAACACTCCGACGAGCCCTAACCGGACCATCCTCATGTGAGCTCCTTTGGCCGTGCGTCAGGGCGCGGCCGCCCGCCGTCCCCAACGTGAGATCCTCATCTGTGTGCTCGCGCTGCTCGATTCTGGCTCGCGGCGGGTAGTCCAGAACGGCCACGAGCGCCACTCGTCAGCTCCGTAGTGTCGGACGACTCCGCGTCTGATTTGTTACGCTCGTGTCAATAAAGTCCGCTCGCTCCGCCGTCCACCGGTGGACTCTGGCTCGACCGGACCCGCGGGCGTCGCCCGATGATTTCACATTCCTGTGACAACTCCGCAGCCCCGTCTGGCCGAGGGTTCCTTTCGGAGGCGTCATGCGCGTCAGCGTCTTCATCCCCGCCCTGAGCGCAGAGGCGGCCGTCGGTGCTGCTGTGGTCGAGGAAATTCCGCGAGATCTCGTTCACGGGATCATCGTTGTGGATAACGGCAGCATCGATCGAACGGCTGCGCTGGTGTCGGCCGCCGGCGGGCGCGCGTCGTTTGCGGGAACGTTTCCAGGCAGCAATTCGAGAAGGAGATCTGCGAGTGGTACCGGCCGCAACAGCGCCGAGCGACACCGACCGCCTGCCGGAGGGCTCTGGCAAGGCCGGGTTCACGGTCGGTCCCTGCTCTCTCCTCTGGTTCCCGGTAGTTGAAGCCCTCCTGGCCTTTGTGCTCGTCGGCGCCTACACGGCGTCTCAGAGCCCGCTGGGCTCGGCGCGGTGCTCGCCCTCTGCATAGCTCGCCTCTGGTCTGCCGAGCGGTGGCCGGTCTGGATGCGGGCGCTGACGGGCGCCGAGATCGCAGCACTCGGCGTCCTGGCGCTCACGCCGCTCCGTGCCGAGGGCGGGATCCTGCCGGCGGCCCACGTCGGGCTCCAGGCCACGCTCCTGCTCCAGATCGTCGGCGGCGCCGCGCTCGCGCCGGGGGCGGCCGAGGTCTCGGCTCGGCTCCTGGTGCCGGAGCGTCGTCTGCCAACGTTCCTGTCGTTCGTGTTCGTCCTGGCGGCGGCGCCGGCCCTCTTCGATCCGGGCGCGCGCCGGATTCGAGCGTTCACCGACCTCGATTCCGCAGTGGACATCGCGCTGAGTGTGGTCCTGCCGCCGCTGCTGACCGTGAACCCGGCCTTGCCAGAGCCCTCCGGCAGGCGGTCGGTGTCGCCGGCCTGTTCGCCGCAGCCGGCGCCGTGGCGCGGAGGGCCGGCGGCGCGTTCCCGCGGGCCGTCGTCCTGCCGCTGACATTCGTCAGCGTCGCCGGGCTCTTTGCCGCCGTCTTCATCGCGTCGCTCACGGTGGCGATCGGGTGGGAGCTTGCCGCGCTCGATCTCAACGGCCTGAAGCTCCCGCTCGGCCTCCTGCTGGCCGGTGGTACGGGCGGCCTGACCCACCTGACCGCGCGTCGACTGATGGAGCGCACCCCGGTCGCCCCCGTGCGCAACCCGATCGGCATGGCCGCCCTGTCGGCGGGAGCGATCCTCGTCCTCCCGCTCGCCTGGATCCTGACTCGGCCGAGAGCCGGCCGGGCGGCGTGGCGCGGCCTACTCAGTGTGTGTCTGCTCGCGCCGGTGGCGCTCGGCGGCTACGTCCTCTACGGCGGTCTGTTCGATCCATGGTTCACCGTGTTTTCCTACCTGAAGGCGATCCTGTTCAAGGCCACGGCGACGGCCGCCGCGGGGATACTCGTCCTCGTGGACGAGGAGCTCATGCCGGCCCGGACGACCCACCCGGGGCCGGGATGGCGAGGCCCGGCAACGGTACTGGCCGCCGCGCTGCTTCTGCCCGTCGCCCCCATCGCGGCGTTCAACCGCCACCCCGAGACGAAGGCGGCGGTCCTGCAGTTCAGTGAGTTCAGCATGGTCGATGCGGCGTATCTGCGTGTCCTGTCGCGGATCCCCGGGCTCGGCGACTGGATCCGGCTCGGCCAGTCGCCCTCGCCAAACGGCTCGGCGCCGGCCTGGCCACCCCCGTGGATCCTCGAGAAGACCCACCGCTCGCTCCTCCCGCGCGACTTCAATCTCCTAGTCGTGGTCGTGGACGCCCTGCGCGGGGACGCCTTCCGTTCGGCCGGGTACCACCGCGACCTGACCCCGTTCCTGGATCGCTGGGCGTTGGAGGAGGCCGTGTCGTTCCGACGCGCGTACAGTCCCGGAGGCGGCACGTTCGCGGCATTCCCCTTCCTGGTGGGCGGGCGGAGTCGGTTCACCCTCTACGGGCCCGGTCTCCATGAGGACAACCTCTACTTCAAGCTCGCGCAGGCCGAAGGCATACGGCACGTGATGGTGGTCAAGGGGTATGGCCCGCGGGCCATCTTCCCGCCAAACTATCCGGTCCTCGAGCTGGGTGACGGTGGCGGCGGCGACCGATCCGTATCCGCCGACCAGGCGTTCGGCTGGCTCCAAGCCGCGCTCGACGCCGTTCCCGCCGGCGAGCGGTTCCTCGCCTTCCTCCATCTCATGGACATGCACAACGACCTGTGGAAGAAGCGCGACGGGCTGGACTTCGGCGACGCCCCGCGCGATCTCTACGACAACAATCTCTCCTACCTGGACCGCGCCTTCGCGCGGTTCGTCGCGTGGCTCAGACAGCACGGCCTCTACGACCGGACGGTGGTCCTCTTCACCGCCGACCACGGTGAGCAGTTCTGGGAGCACGGCGCGAGCCTCCATGGGCATACCCTGTACGAGGAAGACCTGCGGATCCCGTTGATTCTGCTCGCTCACGGCGTGCGGGCTCGAGTGGAGGATGTGCCGGTCACCGCCGCCGACATGGCCCCGACGATCCTCGAGCTGGCCGGCTACTCCGTACACCCCCCGTACGACGATCCTCGCATGGGGATCTCCCTCGTGCCGCTGCTCCTCGGGCAAGAGCGTGGCCGTTACCTCCACCGCGACGTGGTCGGGCGGGCCTCGTTCAGGCGCAGCTATTTCCTCTACCGCGACTGGCGGTGGAAGCTGATCTACTCCGCCGACTTCGACCTCCTCCAGCTCTTCGACGTGGTCGATGACCCTCGCGAACGGCGGAACCTGATACGCGAGCGCCAACCTCTCGCCGTCGAGCTGGAGCGAGACCTGATGCACTACCTGGCGACCGTGGAGGGGCGCTCGTATCGACCGCTTCCAATCGACGGACGGCGAGGAGGCCGCCGGAGCTAGCCAGGGGTGCGCCCGCGCCGCGGCATCCAAGCGAGACCGCGAAGGCGCTGCGCCGTCGGCGCGCGCGCATCGGGCCGCCATCCCGCGGAGTTTATTCTTGACCGATCGTTCAAGACCGGCTATGGTCGCCCTCGATGGCGCGCCAGAAGGAGTTCGATCGGGACGTGGCCTTGGACCGCGGCATGACCGCGTTCTGGTCCAGGGGCTACGCGGCCACGTCTATCGAATACCTGGTGGCCCACATGGGCATCCAGCGGGGGAGCCTGTATGCCACCTTCGGGGACAAGCGGTCGCTCTTTCTCAGCGCGCTCGACCGCTACCAGCGCGTCGTCGTCCGTGAGCTCTTCGAGGCGCTGGAAGCGCCCGGCTCCGGGCTCGAGGCGATTCGCCGTTTCTTTCGCCTCCGGGTGGAGCGGTCGCTCGATCGGAGCCGGCCTCCGGGCTGCCTGGTGACGAATTCAGCGGTCGAGCTGTCGCGGCGCGATCGGGGCGCGGCGGCTAGGGTGGGCGGCTCGCTGGCCACGCTCGAGGCGGCCTTCCTCCGCGCGCTCGAGCGCGCCCGCGCGCAGGGCGAGCTGGCCACCACCCGGGACGTACGGGCCCTCGCCCGCTTCCTGACGAGCAGCGCCCAGGGCCTCTCGGTGATGGCCAAGGCCTGTCCCGAGCGGGCGGTGCTCGAGGACGTGGTCGAGGTCGTCCTGGCCACGCTCGCGGATGGGCGGCCGGGCCCCCGGCGGAAGCGGCCCCGGAGGCGATAGCGACATGAGGGAGGAGGCGCCATGAAGGCGGTTGCATTCGACGCGTACGGCACGCTCTTCGACGTGTTCTCGGTCACCGCCCTCGGGGACGAGCTCTTCCCGGGGAAGGGCGACGCATTGGCCCAGCTCTGGCGGCTCAAGCAGCTGCAGTACAGCATGCTGCGCAGCCTGATGGGCCGGCACCGGGACTTCTGGCGGCTCACCGAGGATGCCCTCACCTACGCCGTGACGAGCCTCGGGCTGGACCTCACGCCCGACAAGCGCGCGCGCCTGCTGGAGGCCTACCTGACCCTCAGCGCCTTCCCCGACGTGAAACCGGGGCTCGAGGCCCTGAAGCGGCGCGGTCTCCGCCTTGCCATCTTGTCCAACGGCGAGCCCACGATGCTGGAGGCGGCGGCCCGGAGCGCAGGCATCGTCGATCTTCTCGACGCCATCCTGAGCGTCGAGGAGGTGAAGATCTTCAAGCCGAGCCCGCGCGTCTACCACCTGGCCCCCGAGCACCTGCGGGTGCGCCCGAGCGAACTGGGCTTCGTGTCCTCGAACTGCTGGGACGTGGCCGGCGCAGCGTCGGTCGGCCTCGAGACCTTCTGGATCCAGCGTCGCGCCGCCGAGCCGGCGGAAGAGCTCGGCTTCACCGCGGATCACACCGTCAGCACCATCACCGATCTCGCCCCGCTCCTGCGCGGGTAAGAAGGAGACGCCACCATGTCACTCGAGGACAAGCTCGCCGCGATCCGGGAGATGGCCAAGACCCGGCAGCCCCCCGAGGTGCGCGCGGTCATGCAGCAGGCGATCGAGGACCTGCGCGCCTCCGGGATCATGGACCGCGTGGCCAAGGTCGGCACGCCCGCGCCCGACTTCACCCTCCCGAACGTCGCCGGCCAGCCGGCGAGCCTGGCCGCCCTGCGGGCGCGCGGGCCGGTGGTGCTCTCCTTCTACCGCGGCCGCTGGTGACCCTACTGCAACGCAGAGCTGGACGCTCTGCAGCAGGCCTTGCCCGAGATCACCGCCGCCGGCGCCTCGCTCGTCGTAGTGTCGCCCCAGGTGGCGCGCACCACACGCGAGACGGAGGAGCCCAAGCCCATGACCTACGAGGTGCTGCGCGATCTCGGCAATCGCGTGGCCGAGCAGTACGGGCTGGTCTTTACCTTG
>WNFG01022740.1_pt1 | contig 14229 bp, 13 predicted proteins | sample 5400431 | NCBI WGS metagenome assembly WNFG01 (sample SAMN13153346, study PRJNA577476) | soil metagenome | isolation source: 120 cm saprolite under Douglas fir tree site 2 hole 3 replicate 2 | place: USA:California | collected 2015-04-18
GGCAGGGAGCGCGAAGTGATCGAGGAAGGCGTGGAGGCGTTCCTCGATCGGCAGCGGACCTATCGGAACTGGCCTGTGCTCGGCGTCGCGCTCGCCCTTCCGCTTGACGCGCGCGCCCGCGCCGCGCATCTGCGCCAGCGGGAAGCCGCGGCGAGCCTTCCGGGTCCGGAGGCGGGCGCGCAGCCACAACCCAATTGGAGCTTCGGCGGGCCGCTCCCCGGAGCGACGGCGTTCGACGAGTCATTGGTGAAGAAGCTCTCGGCGAAGTGGGCGGCACGCAACCTCGCCTACAAGCCGCGCACGCGCCACCTGCGGCCGGACGGCTCGCCGAAATACACGAACCGTCTCTTCCTCGAGTCGAGCCCCTACCTGCTCCAGCACGCCCACAACCCGACCAACTGGTATCCATGGGGCAACGAGGCGTTCGAGACGGCGAAGAAGCTCGGGCGGCCAGTCCTGCTCTCGGTCGGCTATTCCACCTGCCACTGGTGCCACGTGATGGAGGAGGAGTCGTACGCTCAACGAGAGCTACGTCGCCATCAAGGTCGACCGCGAGGAACGCCCCGACGTCGACGCGATCTACATGACGGCGGTCCAGCTCCTTACTGGCAGCGGCGGCTGGCCCATGACGGTGTGGCTCACACCGGACCGCAAGCCGTTCTACGGCGGCACCTACTTCCCCGCGCGCGATGGCGACCGCGGGGCGCGCGTCGGCTTCCTCACGCTCCTTGGCAAGCTGCGGGAGGCCTACGACCAGCAACCAGACCGTGTCTCCAAAGCGAGCGGCGAGATCGTCCAGGCGGTCCGCGACGGGCTCTCCGCCGGACCGGCCGGTGACAAGCTCCCCGACGCCACCGTGCTGAAAGAGGCGTTCCGCCACTACCGCGACAGCTTCGACTGGGCCAACGGCGGCCTGGGCGGGGCACCCAAGTTCCCGAGCAGCCTCCCGGTCCGCTTCCTCCTCCGCTACCACCGCCGCACGGGGGATGCGCAAGCGCTCCAGATGGCGACCTTGACCTTGGAGAAGATGGCGGCGGGCGGAATGTACGACCACGTCGGCGGCGGGTTCCACCGCTACTCGACCGACGCGCGGTGGCTCGTGCCGCACTTCGAGAAGATGCTCTACGACAACGCCCTGCTCGCGTTCGACTACCTCGAGGCGTACCAGGCGACCGGCCGGAAGGACTTCGCCGGCGTCGCGCGCGAGATCCTACGCTACGTCGAGCGCGACATGACCTCGCCGGAGGGCGCATTCTACTCGGCCACAGACGCGGACAGCCTCACGCCGAGCGGCCGCCGGGAGGAGGGGTACTTCTTCACCTGGACGTCGCAGGAGATCGAGGCGGCGCTCGGCAAGGAGCGGGCGCGGGCAGTGGAGGCGTTCTACGCTGTCACGGCCGCCGGAAACTTCGAGGGCCGGAACATCCTGCACGCCGCGCGGCCGCTCGCGGAGATCGCGCAGGAGCTGAACGAGCCACCCGAGAAGCTGCACAAGCAGGTCGAGGAGGCGCGGCAAGCGCTCTACACGGCCCGCGCCCTCCGGCCCCCGCCGCTGCGCGACGAGAAGATCCTCGCCGCCTGGAACGGCCTGATGATCTCCGCCTACGCCCGAGCCGCGCTCGTGCTGGGTGACGCCTCGTACGCGGACCGCGCCGCCCGCGCGGCCGAATTCGTGCTCGGGAAGATGCTCAAGAATGGGCGGCTCCGGCGCAGCTACAAGGACGGCCAGGCCCGGAACGAGGCAGTGCTCGAGGACTATGCCTTTCTGGCCGCCGGGCTGATCGACCTCTTCGAGGCGACCGACGAGCCGCGCTGGCTGAAGGATGCGATCGCCCTCGACGCCGTCCTGGAGAGCCACTACGAGGACAAGAACGGCGGCTTCTTCCTCACTCCTGACGACCACGAGACCCTGCTCGCGCGGCAGAAGCCGAGCTATGACGGGGCCGAACCGTCGGGCAACTCGGTCCAGGCGCTGAACCTCCTGCGGCTGCACGAGCTGACCACCGAGGACCGCTACCGGCGGCGCGCCGAGCGTGCGCTGCGCGCCTTCAAGGACCGCCTCGCCCGCGCACCGGCCTCGCTCTCCGAACTTCTCCTCGCGGTTGATTTCCAGCTCGACGTGCCGAAGGAGATCGTCATCGTGACGCCGCGCTCGCGCGCCGTGGCGGAGCCGCTCCTTGCCGAGCTGCGCGCAACTTTCCTCCCGAACCGCGTGCTGAGCGTGGTCACCGAGGGCAGGGACCTCGCGGCGCAGGCCAAGGTCGTTCCGCTGGTCGAGGGCAAGGTCGTCCGCAAGGGCCAGGCGACAGCATACGTCTGCGAGAAACAGGTCTGCGAGCTGCCCACGACCGACCCACGCGTCTTCGCCGGCCAGATCCGGAAGGTGCAGCCGCTCGGCAAAGCTGCCGAGGCGAAACAGCCGGGCCGCTGAATGCCACGCTACAAGCCGCCCTGTGCGAGGTGCAGGAAGGCGAGAGCCGCCACCCCCAGCGTAGAGCACATCAGCTCCGAGGAGCAGCCCACGCCCGGCGCGGGTGCGCACCAGCCGCCAGGCGAAGATCGAGGCGACGATCACGACCGCCGCTTCGATTGGAAGGGCCACGTTCCCGAAGTGTGCCGCGGGCAGAAGCGGCCGCCGCGACGATCCAGCACGCCGCAATCAACTGTCGTCGCTCTCCGCCATGACGGTGCCTTCCCAGGTCGCTCTCGCCATATCTTCAGTCCTTTGCTGTCTGCCCCTGGATGCTTCAGATCGGCGCGCTCGGACGCGTTCCCATCACGCGCGGAGCAACGCGCGCACGGCTTCGTCCACCGTGTCCCCGGTCGCGTCGGCGCGATGCATCGCTGGATGGAAGCGCTTGTCCGCCCTACTAACCCAAGCGGCGCGCCATCCTGCGCGCTTCGCGCCTTGAACGTCCCACGCGTGCGCCGCAACCAGGGCCAGTTGGTCCGCCCGCAGGCCGAGTTGGCGCTCGGCATGCTGGTAGGCCGCTCGATGCGGCTTCCAGTGCTTGACGTCCTCGACCGAGAGCACAGCCTGCACGAGCGGAGCCAGCCCCGCCCGCTCGAGCAAGAGGCGCACCGTGCTGGCACTGCCGTTTCCCAGCGTGGCGACGCGGATGCCGCGGTCGCGTAGCAACTCGAAGGCGGAGCGGACGTCCGGGAAGACTTCGAGTTCCTTGAACCCGTCCAGCACGCGCTCGATCGCAGCGCTTTCAGCCTGACGCCCCGAGGTGGCGAAAAGTACCTCGAGGTTGCCCGCCATCACTTCCCTGAAGGGACGGTAATCGCCCGCGACCTCCATCGCGAACGCATCTCGCAGCGTGCCCGCGAAGAGGAGTTGGAGCGAGGATTTCGCGAGGCCGGCAGCCTCCAGCCGTTCTCCCAGCCGGTCCAGGGAGAACAGCGTGCCGAAGATGTCGAACACGACTGCCGCCGGAGCCGTTGCCATGCTTCACCTCTTTCCGGACAGGACTAAGCAGCGATCAGTGCGGCGTCGAGGGATGGCCCTGTCCTCAAGGTGCCGATCAGGTCCGTTGGGCCGTGCGGGCCCTTGCCTGTCCGGAGCTGACTAGCGGGGCTGTAACGCGCGACAGAGACGCCGGTCCAACGTTGCGTCCCGACCGCCATGGTCCGGACGACCCCGTGCTGCCCATCGGGAGACTGGAGGAAACAACCATGAAAACCGGAATGAAGGGCGTCGCGATCGCCGGAGCACTGGCGACGCTGCTCGCGCCGGCCGTCGCATTCGCCGGGAAGAGCGGCCAAGGCAAGAAGGTCGAATGTAACGGCACGAATGACTGCAAGGGGAAGGGCAACTGCAAGGGCTCCTCGCACGACTGCAAGGGCCAAAACAACTGCAAGGGCCAGAGCTTCACCAGGGAGAAGAGCGCGAAGGACTGCACCGCGAAAGGCGGGACCGTCGCGAAGGCCGAGAAGAAGTCGGACAAGGACGCCGACAAGAAGATGTGAGGACCCGGGGCCGGCCGACGCCGGCCCCTTTTCTCCTGGATGCCATGGCGATCACGCGACCCGATCTTGGCCACGGAGTCGGCCTGCGACCGAAGCACTTTTCGGAGGCGTTGGACCAGCGCTTGCCCGTCGACTGGGTCGAGGCGACCAGCGAGAATTACATGGCGCGCGGCGGACGGCCGCTCGCGGTGCTGGAGAAGGTCCGCCGCGACCTGCCGGTCGTGCTGCATGGCGTGTCCCTCTCCATCGGCTCGATCGACGAGCTGAATCCGCGGTACCTGCGTGAGCTGCGGTCCCTCGTCGACCGGTTCCAGCCTGCGCTCGTCACCGATCACCTCTGCTGGGGCAGCCACGGCGGCCGCTACGCGCACGACCTGTGGCCGCTGCCCTACACCGAAGAGGCTCTCGCGCACGTCGCCGCGCGTGTGGCGCGCGTGCAGGACCTGCTCGGGAGGCAGATCGCGCTGGAGAACGTCTCGTCTTACGTGACGTACCGGGATTCCACGATGGCCGAGTGGGAGTTCCTCGCCGGGGTCGCCGAGCGCGCCGACTGCGGCATCCTGCTCGACGTGAACAACGCCTACGTGAGCAGCCGGAACCACGGCTTCGACCCCTCGGCGTACCTCGCCGGCATCCCGCGCGATCGCGTCGTCCAATTCCATCTGGCGGGCTACTCCGACAAGGGGACCTGGTTGCTCGATTCGCACGACGCCTCGGTGCCCGAGCCGGTCTGGCAGCTCTACCGCGAGGCGCTCAGGCGATTCGGCCGCGTGCCGACGCTCGTCGAGTGGGACGACCACATCCCGCCGCTCGAGGTGTTGGTGGCGGAGAGCCGCAAGGCGACCGCCATCGAGCGGGAGGTCCTCGCGTCATGAAGCTCGCCGAGCTGCAGCAGCGCTTCTGGGAGCGGGTGACGCGCGCGCCCGAGGCTCGCTCCGCCGTGGACTGTTTCGTGAGCACGCCGCAGCTCTCCGCGGACGAAAGGCTGGAGATCTACGCGAACATGTTCGTGTGGCGGCAGATCGATGCGCTGCGCGAGGACTTTCCCAAGCTGGCCCAGCTGCTCGGCGACGAGGGCTTCTACGCCACGGCGGAGAAGTACCTGCGCGTGCACCCCTCCACGCACCCGTCGCTCGGGCAGCTGGGCCGCCAGTTCACCTCGTTCCTGGCCGAGACGCCCGGCCAGCGCCCGGACCTCGCCGATCTGGCGGCGCTGGAATGGGCTCGCTGCGAGGTCTTCGAGGAGGCGCACGCGCGCGCTGCGGCTGCGGACCTGGTGACTGGACCGGTTCCGGCGCGGATCATGCTGCGCACCGTCCCGGCGCTGCGGCTGCTCTCGCTGCGCCACGAGATCGTGCCGCTGTGGAAAGAGCTGGAGGACGGCGCGCCGCCGTCGGCGCCGCGAGCGGAACCGACCGCCGTGGCGGTGTGGCGGAAAGGATGGCGCGCCCCTCGGCGAGGTGTGCGAGGCGTTCGCGGAGCGGCCCGACGCGGTACAAGCCGCGCTGTCCGCCGTCGCCAGCTGGTTCGCGGAGGAGTGGATCGCCGCCCCGGAGGAGAGATGAGACTCGTCGAACGGATCGAGCCGGTCCTGAGCAGGCTCAAAGACGCGGAGTGGGTGCCGCAGCTCCTCGTGCGGCTGTTCGTCGGCTATTTCTTCCTCGAGACGGGCTGGGGCAAGGTGCACAACCTCGACGCGATGGCCGAGCGATTCGAGGGCTGGGGCATCCCGGCGCCCGCGTTGAGCGCCGCCCTTTCCGGCTACACCGAGCTGATCGGCGGCACTCTGGTCCTCATCGGCCTCCTCACGCGGCTCGCCTCGATCCCGCCGAGCTGGACGAGCCGCTCTACGCCCTTTCCTTCCTGTGGCTCGCTTTCTCCGGGCCCGGCAAGGCCAGCCTGGATCACCTGCTTTTCCGGGTGCTCCGTCGCAGGCCGGCGCAGGCGTCGCAGCCCGCCGCGCCAGCGGGATGATGGCGGAAGCTCGCGTGGCGTATCCAGGCGCCTGCCGATGAGGTCCTTCAGGCGCATGGGTGCGGCGCGCGAGCGCAGCCGTTTCGAGCAAGAAGGCGCATCTCCCGGCGAGCGTGAGCTGGTCGCGCGGCTGTTGGCGCGCGACCAGTCGGCCTTCGCCTCGCTCGTGCGCGCGCAGCACGAGTCGCTGGTGCGGCTGGCGCTCACCTTCGTGGGCAGCCGCGCCACCGCGGAGGAGGTGGCGCAGGAGACGTGGTCGCGCGTGCTGGCGGCGCTGCCGCAGTTCGAAGGACGCTCGTCGCTGCGCACCTGGATTTTCCGCATCTGCACCAATACCGCGCTGACGCGGGCCGAGCGCGAGGCCCGTTCGACGCCGTTCTCGTCGCTGGAGGTTCCGGAAGAGGCTCCGGTCGAGGCGGAGCGTTTCAAGCCGTCCGGATTCTGGGCCGATCCACCGCGCGCCTGGCACGCGGACAGCCCCGAGGAGATCCTCGAGAGGACGGAGGCGGTCGCGTGCATCGAGCGCACCCTCTCCGAGTTGCCGCCCGCGCAGCGCGCGGTGGTCCTGCTGCGCGACGTCGAGGGAGTCGAGGCGGCGGAGGCCTGTAACATCCTGCAAGTGAGCGAGTCCAACCAGCGCGTCCTCTTGCACCGGGGGCGCGCGAAGATCCGGCGGGCGCTGGAGAAGCTGCTCGCCGAGGAGTAGACGCATGCTGACGTGCCGACAGGTGACCCAGCTGGTCACCGAGTACCTGGAAGGCAAGCTCTCCTGGAAGGACGCGATCCGCTTCCAGCTCCATCTTGGCATGTGCCGCCATTGCCGCAGGTACCTGCGCGACATGAAGGTGACCGTCCGCGTGCTCGGGGGCCTTCCCGCCGTGGCGATCCCCAACGACACGATGGATGCCCTGATGGAGCGCTTCCGCAACTGGCAGTAGCCGTCGCGCGCCACGCTGCGCCGGAAGCCGCGCGGAAACTCGAGCTCGGGAAGCGCGGTGAACAGCCGGCCGCGCGTCGGCGAGAGGTAGAGAAAGTCGACCAGCGCCTTCTCGGGCACCGCGAGCTTGATGCCCGAGTCCGGCAGCGACTCGAACCCATCGAAGAAGGCAGGCTGCACGTGATGCACGCTGTACGTCCCGAGCCCCGTCTCGATGCGCGCGCTGCGCGCGAGCGAAACGACGAAGATCATCGAGGGGATCTGGTCGACCATCCCGTGCTGGTAGAGCGCCGTCTGCAGCGACAGGTAGCTCGGGTACGGCGCGGTCACGTACTCCGCCAGAGCGAGCGGATCGGATCGGTCGGCTAGTGCCCAGAGGCCCTTGCGCAGCGGCGTCACCAGCCCCGACCGTGCAAGCCTTCGCAGCGTGTGGCTGGCCGCCTCGCCCGACAGCCCGAGTACGGCCGCCGCGTCGGCGGTCGTTGCGGCCGGCACGCGTAGCCTCTTGAGCCGACCTAGCGCCTCGCTCGCGTTCATGGGAGCACTTTCTCGAGCTGCTCAATCACCCGCGCCTGCATGGCCTCCCAGGCCTCGCGGGTGCCGTATTCGTCCAGGTGCTCGGGCTTCAGATAAGAGGCGACGTGGACTGCGGTGCCAGAGGTGCGGGGCGCGTGGCTCAATCTTATCGGGCTCGCCACGACCCGGGTCGAGAAGGCAATCCTGCGGGAGCGTGAGCTAGGGGTGGCACCTCCCGGCTACAACGCTCGGCGACTTGCGGAGGCTCTCACCTGGCAAGCCGAGCGCCTCTACTTCCGCGCCTGGGCGGAGCTCCCCGGGGCGATGTCGAAGAAGCAGCTGTGCGAGATCTGCCTGGAGGCTTACATGCGCATGATCTTCCTCGCCGACGACCCGGACCCGGAGGCTGTTTCGTAACATCCATCCTGATCGCGGGGACCGCCGAGGAGACCGCCCATGCCGCTGCTGCACGCCCGGAGCCAGCTTCTGGAGATCGCCTACGAAGAAGGCGGCGCCGGCGATGGCCCGGTGATCCTGCTGCTGCACGGGTGGCCCGACGACATCCGTGGCTGGCGGCAGGTCGCACCGCGCCTGCAGGCGGCAGGTTTCCGCACCATCACTCCGTATCTCCGAGGATTCGGGCCCACCCGATTCCTGTCGCACGAAACCGTCCGCGACGGGCGCGGCGTGGCCCTCGCACAGGATGCGATCGACCTGGCCGACGCGCTCGGCATCGACACCTTCGCAGTCGCAGGCCACGACTGGGGCGCGCGAGCGGCCTACACGCTGGCGGCGCTCTTCCCGGAGCGCGTCACCAGCGTCACCGGCATCGCCCTGGCGTTCCAGCCGCGCGCCGTCTTCAGCATCCCGCCGTTCTCGCAGGCGCACCGGTTCTGGTACCAGTGGTTCATGGCGCTCGATGAAGGCGCCGATTCCGTGCGGAAAGACCCGTCAGGATTCGCCCGCATTCAATGGGAGACCTGGTCGCCCTCCGGTTGGTTCAACGAGGCCGACTTCGCGGAGACCGCAAGGAGCTTCCAGAACCCCGACTGGTCCGCCATCACCCTGCACGCATACCGCAGCCGCTGGCTCGACGAGCCGTGCGATCCTCGCTACGCCCGGTTCCAGCACCGTCTCACGCAGATCGCGACGCTCGCGACGCCTGCCCTCATGATCCAGGGCGGCGAGGACACCTGCGACGAACCGGCCTCCTCCGAAGGCATGGAGCACCACTTCACCGGAGGCTACCGCCGCATCGTGCTCGACGGCGTGGGGCATTTTCCCCCGCGCGAGGCCCCCGAGACCGTGGCCGATGCAGTGGTCGCGCACCTCGCCGGGGACAGATGCACGCCGCCGGCCTGATCTCTGGCAGCCGACACCAAAGCTCCGAACAGTGGGGCGCTGTTACGGCGGGCTCATCCTCTGCCCCGTTGAACCAAGTGCTCCGCCCAACCCCTCCAGCTGTCGGACAACTGCGGAATCACAAGCAGCCGCGCCACCTCATGGCGATCGCGCGTGTAGATGCGAAAGACATCGCGGATGGTGAGATCATGATGGGGCCTCTCGACGACCGAAATCTCGTCTCCGGCGCCCACATCTCCCTCGACGACGATTCGTAGGTACGGCACCGATTCGCCAACGCTCTCCGACGAGCGCGTCGTTGACCTCGATCCGTTCCGTAGTGAGGTTCTCGCCGAACGCGCCGCACGAGAGCGAAAGGCCGATCTCCCGTTCCCACCATCGTTCGTCCTCGACCGCATACGCGTAGACCGCTTTGTCGGGTCCGCCGTGTGCTTCGCGATCCGCCTGACGGTCGCCTTCGAGATTGACGCCACGAGCCGCGATCCGCCCGGAGACCGGGGACTTCCAGATCGCGCTCTCGGCGGGATGGCCGCGGTACTCGAACTTGCGCACGCCACCGACGTTGACCGAGAGGACTCGTCCGGCGTCAGTCGCCATCGCGATCTACCTTCTCAGATCCTCTTCGGGATCAGCGAGCGAGCGACCGGCGTCTCGGAAAAGTCGCCCAGACCATCGAAGTCGGTCGATAGGCTAAGTGCCTTCCATCTCGCGTCTTCCTCCGCACGCGCTGCGGCGTTGACACCGGCGAGGAACACGGCGTCGGAGCCGAGCAGGAGGCGGACCGGCGGCTCCTCCTCCGACGTGACCCGGAGAATGGCCTGGGCGACCTTCGCAGGATCGCCGCGCATCGCGTCGGCGTTCGCGCGGAAGTGCTTGCTCCTGGCGCCGACTGTCGGCTGGTACTCGCTCCGGATTTCTTCGATACGCATCGACGATCCCGCCCAGTCCGTGCGCATGCCGCCAGGCTCGACGACCGTCACGCGAATGCCGAGTGGACCGACCTCTTTGGACAGGACCTCAGAGAACCCTCCGACGGCCCACTTGGCGGATTGGTATGCGCCGAGCCCGGGGCTCGCGCCACGTCCGCCGATCGAGGAGACCTGGATGATATGGCCGTCGCGCTGCGCGCGGAGCACGGGCAGCGCTGCGCGCGTCACGTTCACGACGCCGAAAAAGTCCGTCTCGATCTGCGCGCGAAAGTCGTCCTCGGCCATGTCCTCAATCGAGTTGACGTTCGCGTACCCGGCATTGTTGACGACGACGTCGAGGCGGCCGAAGGCGGTGGTCGCAACTGCCACGGCCGCGCGCGCGGCAGCGGGATCGGTCACGTCGAGCGCGACTGCGCGCACCCGCTCACGATACTCGGCAACGAGATCGTGGAGGTCCTCGGGCTTGCGCGCCGTGGCCACGAGACGGTGGCCGGCAGCAAGCACCGCCTTGGCGAGATCGCGACCGAGGCCGCGAGAGCTTCCGGTGATGAGCCAAACCTTCGACATGAAACCGTCCTTTGCGCCCGGTATTCAGTGGACCCCGTACCCGGATCAGCCTGTCCGGGCTGACCGTTCAGATGCGCCGTCGCGTGCTGGGATGCGCCGGAAAGGGTCGAGCGGAGCGAGAGGATCGCCCGATGAGGCGCACTTGTTCAGCCGACCGGCGCACGTCGGGCGCTTGACCTGCTCTACGCGGCCCTGGCGTCATCCTCAAGGGACCCCGGCAGGATGATTTCCAGAGGAGAGAACGATGGCCGCACCGGCCAGCTTCATCGTTCAAGCGCTAGCCCTTTCGGCGCGCGCGCCACGGTCGAAAGCTCGGCCTTCGCGAACCTCTCAACCGCTGGGGGCATCAGCACATCGCTCGGGAGTATCAACCGAAGGGAGGCCCGCGATGCCCAGGCTGCAGGTCGGTACCGAGAATGGCGCTCCGATCGAGCTTCACTACGAGGATTACGGTTCGGGAAAACCCGTCGTGCTCATTCACGGCTGGCCGCTGAGCGGCCGGTCGTGGGAATACCAGGTGCCCGCGCTGGTCGGCGCCGGGTACCGGGTGATCACTTACGACCGTCGGGGGTTCGGATCGTCGTCCCAGCCTTGGAACGGATACGACTACGACACTTTTGCCGCCGATCTCGACGCGCTGGTGCGCCACCTCGACGTGAAGGGGGCGACCCTCGTCGGCTTCTCGATGGGCGGCGGCGAGGTCGTGCGCTACATCGCGAAGCACGGGACTGGCCGCGTCTCGAAGGCCGTGCTGGCTTCTGCGGTGCCGCCGTACCTCTACAAGGCGCAAGACAATCCCGAAGGCGGACTCGACGAGGCGACCATCGCGCAGTTTCAGAACGGCGTGAAGCGCGATCGGGTCGCGTTCGTTGATGAGTTCACCAAGAATTTCTTCAGCGCAGGCGGCAAGCTGCAGGTCAGCGAGCCGCAGCGGATCTACGCGCGCGACATCGCCGCGTTCGCCTCGCCGAAAGGAACGCTGGACTGCATCGCCGCGTTCAGCCGCACGGATTTCCGCGGCGACCTGAAGAAAATCACGGTCCCGGCACTGATCATCCACGGCGACTCCGACGCGATCGTACCGTTCGAGGCGAGCGGAAAGCGCTCGCACGAAGCGATCAAGGGGAGCCAGCTGGTGCTCGTCAAAGGTGGACCGCACGGCTTGAACGCGTCGCATCCGGAGGCGTTCAACAAGGCCCTGCTGGAGTTCGTGGGCCGGTAGGATCGGGGGATCGCCACATGACCGACATGAGAAAAGAAACGGATAGCCTCGGTGTAGTCGAAGTGCCTGCGGACAAGCTGTGGGGCGCTCAGACCCAGCGGTCGCTCGAGCATTTCAGCATCGGCAAGGACTTGATTCCGCGCGAGATGATCACCGCCTATGCCATCCTGAAGAAGGCCGCTGCCACGGCAAACCATGCCAGCAAGCGGCTCGGCGATCAGCAGTACCAGTTGATCGTCCAGACCTGCGACGAAATCCTCGCCGGCCAGCACCACGACATGTTCCCCTTGCACGTGTGGATGACGGGCAGCGGCACCCAGTTCAACATGAACGTGAACGAGGTGATCTCCAACCGGTGCTGCCAGCTCGCGGGCACGCCGCTGGGAAGCAAGACGCCGGTGCACCCCAACGATCACGTGAACATGGCTCAGTCGTCGAACGATTCGTTCCCGTCGGCCATGTACATCGCCGCTGCGGTCAACGTGAAGCAGCGCCTGATCCCGGCGGTCATGGCGCTGCACGATGCCATCCGGGCCAAGGCCGAGGCGTGGAGGGACATCGTCAAGATCGGCCGCACCCATATGCAGGACGCCACCCCCCTGACCTTGGGCCAGGAATGGTCCGGCTACACGGGCATGCTGGCGGATGACCTGGAGCGGATCGAGTCCGCTCTCGAGGGGGTGTACCGCCTCGCGCTGGGTGGCACCGCGGTGGGAACAGGTATCAACTCGGCGCCGGGGTTCGCCGAGGCGGCGGCAGCAGCGATCGCCAGTCTCACCGGCTTGCCTTTTGTAACCGCACCGAACAAGTTCACGGTACAGGGCGCTCACGATGCACTGGTGCAGCTGTCCGGCACCCTGCGCACCCTGGCCGTGTCCATCTACAAGATCGGGAACGACATTCGCTTGATGTCTTGCGGGCCTCGCGCCGGATTTGCCGAATTGGCGATCCCGGAAAACGAGCCGGGCTCGTCGATCATGCCTGGCAAAGTCAACCCGACCCAGTGCGAAGCGCTCACGATGATCGCAGTGCAGGTCATGGCCAATGACGTCGCCGTGGGGTTTGGCGGTGCGGGTGGCTATCTCGAAATGAACGTGTACAAGCCGCTGATCATCTTCAACATCACCGATTCCGTCACGCTCATGACCGATGGCTGCACTAACTTCCGCAAGTTCCTGGTCGAGGGCACAAAGCCCAACCTGAAGAAGATCAACGAATACGTCGAGCGTTCGCTCATGCTGGTGACGGCGCTGGCGCCTGTGATCGGCTACGACAAGGCATCGAAGATCGCCCACCACGCAATCGATAACGACCTCACGCTCAAGGCTGCTGCCTTGCAGTTGGGCTTCGTCACGGAAGCCGAATTCGATCGCGTGGTCGATCCGAGAAAGATGGTGAGACCGTACGTGGCCACCACCGCCTGAATGCCAGGGCGCTTCGGTCGCCGCTCTTGCGAGAGCAGCGTTGGGGGTGAGCGATCATGGGCTTGCAGGGACCGTCCGATCTCGTCCTCGCCTTCGCCCGCGTGTTGCACGTCAACGGCGAGTCCACGGACGACACCCTGGCGGCGGCCGAGCGACTCAGCAATCGTCTCGATCTGCGCGTCAGAATCATCCCTCGTTGGGGAGAGCTGCACCTTGCGGCCGAAGATGAGGTCGCGACGCTGGTCTCTGTCGCGACGGCCGACCCCACCGGCGTGGACATGGATCGGGTGGTCTCCGCCGTGCGGGCAATCGACCAGGTTGCCGCTGGCCAGCTGGCGCCGGGTGCCGCAATGGAGGCGATCCGCCAGATTTCGCACGCGCCGCCGGCGCCCACCTGGCTGTTCACGCTCGCCGCTGCGGCCGGCGCCGCTGCGCTGTCGGTGCTCTTCGGCGTGCGGCATCTGGCCGCAGTGGCGCTTATCTTCGCCAGCGCCGCGGCCGGTGCGGTTCTGCGTCGCACCCTGGCGCGCTACACGGCGAACGCCCTCCTGCAGCCGCTCGGCGCGGCGCTGCTCGCTGGCATGGTTGGGGCGCTGGCAGTCCGGTATCAGCTGAGCTCGTCGCTGCGCCTCGTCGCGGTCTGCCCATGCATGATCCTGGTGCCGGGGCCGCATGTGCTCAACGGCATGATGGACCTCGCCGCGGTGCGCGTCCCTCTCGGCGCCTCCCGGCTGATCTACGCCGGCCTCGTCATCCTGGTCATCTCGGCCGGGCTGCTCATTGGACTGGGCGTCCTCGGCGTCTCGTTGCCGGTGGATCCGCCCGGCAGACCAGTACCCGTCTGGCTCGACATTATCGCCGCGGGCGTGGCCGTCGCCGCCTATAGCATCTTCTTCTCGATACCCTTGCGAATGTTGGGCTGGCCGGTCGCGGTGGGAATGCTGGCTCATGGTTTGAGGTGGTGCACGCTTGCGGTGGCTGGCGCTGATGTAGCCGTAGGCGCGTTCGTTGCCTGTCTGCTCGTCGGGGTGATCCTCGCTCCGGTCGCTCGTCGTCGTCGCATGCCATTCGCGGCGATCGGCTTCGCTGCGGTGGTGTCGATGATGCCGGGAGTGTTCCTGTTCAGGATGGCAAGCGGCCTCCTGCAACTCGCCCGGAGCTCGGCTACTACTTTGGAGCTTTTGGGTTGGACGATCGCGGACGGCATCACCGCCATGAACATCATCTTGGCGATGAGCTTCGGCCTCATTCTCCCGAAGCTCGCCATCGATCGCGTGGTGAAGTCATGACCCAGAGCGACGACGAGAGGCTTCCGACCTTGCTCAG
>WNFG01002954.1_pt1 | contig 14226 bp, 11 predicted proteins | sample 5400431 | NCBI WGS metagenome assembly WNFG01 (sample SAMN13153346, study PRJNA577476) | soil metagenome | isolation source: 120 cm saprolite under Douglas fir tree site 2 hole 3 replicate 2 | place: USA:California | collected 2015-04-18
AGAGGATTCCACCCGCGGGAACGCCCTCCCCGGGAGGAAAGTGTGTGAACTGGCCGTCGCGGAGCAGGCCGATTCCGCCGGAGCCGAATCCCATCCACAGGCTCCCGTCTCGCGCGGCAAGGAGCGAGAGGACGGCGGGCCCGTGGGGATGCGCGCTGCTGCGCTCGTACGGAACGAAGCGAAGACCGTCGAACCGGTAGAGGCCCGCTTCCGTCCCGAGCCACAAGTACCCGTCCCGCGTCTGAGCGATGGCCCGGACTGGACCCGGAATGCCGTCCTTCGCGGACTACGCCGTATGAGTGAATTGCGTGATCGATTTCTGCGGGTCGAGCGCATGGACGGGAGCCGCCAGCGCGAAGGTCAGGGTGAGGCAGGCCAGGCCTGCCCGCCTTCTTGTTCTCGAAGGGCTTGCCAGTGAGGGCAACCCTTGCCCACGCATGCCGACAATATACGCCGCAATCCCCGCGCGGTCGCGAGACCCTGCTGCGTGGCACCGCCCCGCTATTGGTCAGCGTTTGTGCAGTTATCCGACACCCCCGTCGCATTGCTGTGCAGCAAGCTTCTCGCACCGCCCAGACCGGTCGAGCGGCCGCTGCGGTGGCGCCGTGATTGCATCAATCGACGCCGTGAGCGGAATCGCTGATTACGTTTCACTGGCCAAGCCGCGCATCACCGCGCTGGTGGCCTTCACGACCGCCAGCGGGCTTTGGCTCGCGCCCATCCGGCCGCGGCTGAGCATCGTTTTTCTTACGCTCTTGGGAACGGTCCTGGCCGTCGCTTCGGCCAACGTGCTCAATATGTATTTGGAGCGCGATACCGACGCGTTGATGTCGCGCACCAAGCACCGCCCGCTGCCGGCGCGGAGGATGGACCCTCAGCTCGCGCTCTGGTTCGGCCTGTTGCTCGGCGCCGTGTCTCTGCCGCTCCTCAGCCTGGCGGTTGGTCCGCGCCCAGGGCTTCTCGCTGCGATCGCGCTGGTCAGCTACGTTCTCCTCTATACGCCGATGAAGCGGCGTTCTTCGGCGGCGCTTCTAGTAGGAGCGGTGGCGGGCGCAATGCCACCGCTTATCGGATGGACCGCGGCCACGGGCACACTCGATCTGCCCGGCGTCTTGCTCTTCGCCGTCATCTTCCTCTGGCAAGTGCCGCACTTCCTGGCGATCACGCTCTTCCGACGAGAGGACTACGCACGCGCCGGACTGCTGGTTCTACCGAACGAGCCCGACGGTGAGCGCAAGGCGCGGCGCAACATCGTCTGCTATACGGTGGCCCTGGTTAGCGTTTCGCTCCTCTTCGTGCCGCTCGGCGTGGCGCGCAACCTGTACTTCGCCACGGCGCTCTTTGCAGGCACGCTCTTCGTCGCGCATGGCCTGAATGGCCTGCGCCCGGCCACCGGGCCCCGATGGGCCCGCAAGGAATTCGCCCTCTCGCTGGCCTATCTGACAGTGCTGCTCGGTGCATTGGTGATCGATCACGCCGGGGTCGTTCGACGGTCATGAACGACTCATCGCATCCGTTCGTCGTTCGAAGCTTCGTTCTGGCCTACCCGCCGAATCTCCGACGGCCCCGCCGGGATCGCGGATGCTCGGGCCGCCGATCCGCCAGCGCCTACAGCGAACCGCTTGCTGACGGCAGGCATGGTCCGTGCAGCGTCCGATCCGGGTACGGAGGTGGAGGGCTGCAATGATTTCGATCGCGGCATTGGGACAGGCCACGCGGCCGCCGCTGAGCCCGACCGACATCTTCGCTCCGGTCTCCACTCCCGCTCAATCGATCTTCGACCTGTCCCTGCTCGTGCTCGCGGTCTGCGCCGCCATTTTCTTCATCGTCGCCGGCCTGCTGGCCTACGCGATGGTGAAGTTCAGGAAGAGAAACGACGACGACAACCGCGAGCCTCCTCAAGTCTACGGAAGCACGCAGGTGGAGCTCGCCTGGACGATCACGCCGGTGATCATCGTCCTGGTGCTGTTTCTCGCCACGGCGCGAGTCATCTTCAGCGTCCAGGACGCTCCGCACCCAAAAGGCTCGCTCGAGGTGACGGTCATCGGCCACCAGTTCTGGTGGGAGTACCGGTACCCGGGTCTCAAAGTCGTCACTGCGAACGAGCTGCACCTGCCGGTCGGCGAGCCGACCTTCCTCGACCTGCTCTCCGCGGACACCGATCACAGCTTCTGGGTGCCCCGCCTGGCGGGCAAGACCGACCTGATCCCGAACCATCCGAACAAGATGTGGATCGAGCCGCGAGAGACGGGGGTCTACCTGGGACAGTGCGCGCAGTATTGCGGAACGCAGCATGCGAAGATGCTCCTGCGCATCTACGTCGAATCCCGCCAGGACTTCGATCGTTGGATCCGGCAGCAAGCCGCCCTCGCGCACAGCGACGACTCGTTGTCCGAAGAGCGCAGGATCTTCGAGCGTACCGCCTGCATCAACTGCCACACGGTGGCAGGAACGGCGGCGAACGGCCGGTTCGGCCCCGACCTGACACACTTGATGTCCCGCGAGACGATCGCTTCCGGAATCGCGCCGAACACGCCCGAGAATCTCCGCCGGTGGATTCGACGCCCCGACGATTTGAAGCCCGGCTCGCTCATGCCCCCGATGGGGCTGAGCGATCCGCAACTCGACGCAGTTACCGCGTATCTGGTGTCCCTCCGGTAATCACCGAGGAGAATCCACGTGTCGACGACTGATACCGTTGCATGGCCCGGGACGCGGATCGGACCGCGGCCCCTGGTGGAGAAGCTTCACGAGTTGGTGACGACCGTCGATCACAAGCGGCTCGGCGTCCTGTACGTCGTCTATGGCCTGACGTTTCTGCTGATCGGCGGAGTGGAAGCGGCGATCATGCGCATCCAGCTCATCCGGCCGCACAACGATTTCGTCTCGCCGCAGGTCTTCAACCAGATGTTCACGATGCATGGCACCACGATGATCTTCTTCGTGGTGATGCCGATTGTGTTCGGGTTTGCGAATTACCTGGTTCCTCTGATGATCGGCGCCCGGGACATGGCATTCCCGCGACTGAACGCCTTCAGCTTCTGGCTCGCGGCATTCAGCGGCTTGTTCCTCTACTTCAGCTTCGTCGGCGGCTACGGCCTGTACGGGGCAGGAAGCGCTCCGGACGTAGGATGGTTCGCCTACGCGCCGTTGACCTCGAAGACGTTCTCGCCGGGCCACAGCACGGACTTTTGGACGTTGTCGCTGCTGGTCTCCGGCTTCGGCAGCATCGGCACGGCCATCAACATCATTGCCACCATCCTGTGCATGCGCTGCCCGGGAATGACCCTCGGCAAGATGCCCTTGCTCGCCTGGATGAACCTGGTGATGGCCGGCTTGGTCGTCATCGCCATCAGCCCGCTGACCGCCGCTCAGATCATGTTGATGGCCGACCGCTACCTCGGCGCACACTTCTTCGATACCCAGGCCGGAGGCTCTGCGGCGATCTGGATGCATTTCTTCTGGATCTTCGGCCACCCGGAGGTTTACATCCTCGTCCTTCCCGCATTCGCATTCGCTTCCGAGATCATTCCCGTGTTCTCGAGGAAGGCGATCTTCGGGTACCCGGTCATGGTCGCCGCAACGCTCGCGATTGGATTCATCAGCGTGAGCGTCTGGGCGCATCACATGTTCGCCGTCGGCATGACGGCTGGCGCCAACACCTTCTTCGTGCTCTCCAGCATGGCGATCGCAGTCCCCACCGGCATCAAGATCTTCAATTGGCTCGCCACCATGTGGGGAGGGAAGATCTACTTCAAGGCGCCGATGCTATTTTGCGTCGCGTTTCTCTTCCAGTTCCTCCTGGCCGGTCTGACGGGTGTCATGATGGCCTCGGCGCCGTTCGACTGGCAGCTGGGGGGGTCGTACTTCCTCGTCGCGCACTTTCACTATGTGCTCGCCGGCGCCATCATCTTCACCCTCTTTGGGGCCTTCTATTACTGGTTCCCGAAGGTGACCGGGAGGATGTACAGCGAGACGCTCGCCAAGGTGCACTTCTGGCTGTTCGTCATCGGATTCCACCTCACCTTCGATTTCATGCACGTTCCCGGCCTGTTGGGGATGCCCCGGCGCATCTACACCTACGAGCCCGGCCGCGGGTGGGAGGCCTGGAACTTCGTCATCACCGTCGGCGTCTTCTTCCAGGCCGCGGGGATCCTGGCGTTCGTCGTCAACCTGGTTCGCTCGTATTTCAGGGGCGGGCCAGCGGGGAGCGACCCGTGGGACGCCTGGACGCTGGAATGGTCGACCACCTCGCCCCCTCCTGAATACAACTACGCGTCCATCCCGGCGGTGAAGAGCCGGCGGCCGCTGTGGGACCTCAAGCATCCCGAGGACCCGGACTGGAAGTACGAATGACCGCGCCCGCCGCCGAGCTTGCATGGAGCCTTCCGTCTCGAGGACGGGTCGGCATGTACTGCCTGATTGCCGCGGAGGCGGCGATCTTCGTCATCTTCGTGGTGGCCTATCTGTTCTACGTCGGCAAGAGCGCGAGCGGCCCGACTCCGGCGGTGTTGCACGCGCCGATCTTCTTCTCCATCTGCCTGCTCTCCAGCAGTTGGACGATCCATCGGGCGGTGACTGCCCTGACGCGCGGAGAAGCAGGCCCCTTCGCGCGTTGGTGGCTCGCGACGATTGCGCTCGGAGTGGTGTTCCTCGCCGGCACGGGGGTCGAGTGGAGGCACCTCATCGTAGATGAAGGTCTGACCATCCGGACCAACCTGTTTGGGACGACCTACTACTCACTTGTCGGCCTGCACGCGTTCCATGTGACCGCTGGCGTACTCGCGCTCGCGACCGTCTCGCTCTTCGCGCTCTTCGGACATGTCAAACAGGAGCATTCCGGACGCGTCGATGTCGTGTCGCTCTATTGGCACTTCGTGGATGTCGTCTGGATCGCCGTTTTCCTCGTCGTCTACGTCGTCGGTCGTTGAGAGAAGGACAACCATGGCTGCAGAGGCTCGTTCGCAGATCGATGAGAACTCGCCGGGGACCATCGCAGTTCCCGCCCCGACGGCATGGCCCATGGTTTTCGCTTTTGGCCTGCTTCTGGTCTTCGCTGGACTCGCGACGAGCGCGGCCGTCAGCCTCCTTGGCGGGGTTGCCGCTCTCGCCGGCGCGATCGGCTGGTTTCGCGCAGTGCTGCCGCGCGAGGCGCACGACGCAGTGCTGAGGGAGCCGCAACCACCGGCGGTCGCGACCGCGCGCCGCGAGGTCGTGCACTTTCACATCGTGCGCGAGTCGCGCCGCGCATGGTTGCCGATGGAGGTTTATCCAGTGACGGCCGGAGTCATAGGCGGCCTCGCTGGTGCCGTTGCCATGGCGGTCGTGGCGTCGCTCTACGGCCTCGTCACAGGTCACGGCATCTGGTACCCGATCAATCTATTGGCCGCCGGCTTCTTTCCCGGCGCGGTCACGGCGACAACCGCCGAGATCGGCCGCTTCCAGGCGAGCTCCTTCGCCATCGCCTGCGCAATCCACCTGATAACTTCCCTCCTGGTGGGAATCCTGTACGGCGCGATGCTGCCCATGTTGCCTCGCCGGCCGATCCTGCTCGCCGGCTTTGCCGCGCCCCTCCTGTGGTCTGGTCTGCTGCACAGCATCGTCGGGGTCGTCAACCCCGTGCTCAATCAGCGCATCGACTGGTTCTGGTTCGTGGTCTCGCAGATGGGATTCGGGATCGTCGCCGGAATCGTCGTGTCGAAGCAGCAACGCGTGCGCACGTGGCAAGGCGTCCCGCTCGCCATCCGCGCAGGGCTCGAGGCTTCCGGCCTCGACGATGACCCCGGAGAGGAAGACAAGCGATGAAGCTCGAAGCCGCCGGTCTCATCGCCGCTCTCATCGTGGTCGCCTCCGGCTGTGATCGCGCTCCCGGGCGGCCTTTGCCGGACTCGCAAGTCACGCGCCCCGACAAGGTGACTTCGTTCTCCACGCTGTACGGGGCGAATTGCGCGGGATGCCACGGCGCCCAGGGAAAAGGTGGAGCGGCCGTCGCGCTCCGCGATCCGCTGTACCTCGCCATCGCCGACGACGTCACGATTCGTCGCGTCGTCAGCGACGGGATCCCTGGAACGGCCATGCCGGCATTTGCGCAGAGCGCCGGTGGAATGCTGACCCGCGAGCAGATCGACGCAATCGTCGCCGGAATTCGCGCGCAGTGGGCAAAGCCGGACGCCGTTCGGGGAATGGATCCTCCACCCTACGCAGCGCGCGACGCCGGCGATGCGAAGCGCGGCGCAACCGTCTACGCCGCGTACTGCTCGTCGTGCCACGGCGCGAACGGCCGCGGAGGCGAGCGGGCCTCGTCCATCGTCGACGGTTCGTACCTCGCGCTGGTGAGCAACCAATACCTGCGAACGACGGTCATCGTGGGACGGCCTGAACTCGGCGCTCCGGATTGGCGCGGGAAAGCGCCTGGCAAACCGATGTCGCCGGACGACGTTTCCGACGTGGTGGCCTGGCTTGCCGCGCAGCGGCCAGAAGTCGCCGGACAACCTTATCCAGCGGCCCGGACCGCGGTGGGAGTACGCCAATGATCTCGTCTGAACGACCTTCGCGCCGGGGGATCTTCGTCAAGTTCGGAGTGCTGCTCAATGGCGTCGTCGGCGTGATGCTTGCCGTTCCCATCGTGCGCTACCTCTTCTCTCCAGTTGCTCGCGACCGGAAGCCTGGGTACCGGGCCTGGGTCTCGCTCGGCCGCGTGGAGAACTTCCCGGCAGGACAGACCCGGTTCGCGACGTACCGAAACCCGGTGGTGACGCCCTCCGACGGCGACACCGCGAGCATCGCCTGCTGGGTACGGAACATCGACGGCGAATGGTTCCAGGTCTTTGCGATCAACTGCGCGCATCTCGGGTGTCCGGTCCGCTGGTTGCCGCAATCCAATCTGTTCATGTGCCCCTGCCACGGTGGCGCTTATTACGCCGACGGTTCCCGCGCCTCCGGACCGCCGGAGAGGGGGCTTTTCGAGCAACGCTACAAGCTCGAGGGCGGCTATCTGCTCATCGAAGTCGGCGACATGCCGACGCCCGGGGCCCTGGCGACCCTCTCCGTGAGGAGGCCGCCGTGCGCTTGATGGGAAGGATCGGCCGGTGGTTCGACGACCGCCTGCAGCTCGGCAAACCGATGTTGGAGACGATGGCCCATCCGGTGCCGCGCCAGACGGCAAGCTGGTTCTACGTGTTCGGCAGTGCCGCGCTGACCGTCTTCGGGTTGCAGGTCGTCACCGGGATCCTCCTCGCCATCCTCTACGTGCCCTCGGCGGGCGAGGCATGGAACAGCCTGCAGGTCCTCAATCATGAGATCTCGGCAGGCTGGTTCATCCGGGCGTTGCACGGCTGGGGCTCGAACTTCATGCTGGCGATCGTCCTCATCCACATGGTCCAGGTCTTCCTCTTCGGGGCCTACAAGTTCCCCCGGGAGCTGACCTGGATCGTCGGGGTCCTCCTTCTCCTGGTGACGCTCGGAATGGCCTTCACCGGGCAAGTGCTCAGGTTCGATCAGGATGCCTATTGGGGATTGGGCATCGGAGCCTCTATCGCGAGCCGGGTTCCCCTGGTGGGGCCCGCGCTGGTGAGCCTCTTGTTGGGAGGCCCCATCATCGGCGGCGCGACGCTGTCGCGGTTCTTTGCGCTGCACGTGTTCGTGGTGCCCGGATTGCTGATCGCCTTCGTCGGACTGCATCTGCTCCTCGTGCTGAAGCTCGGAATCAACGAGTGGCCGATGCCAGGACGGATCGTCCGCCGCGCAACGTACCTCGAGGAGTACCACGAGCTCACGCGGCGGGACGGCATCCCCTTCGTGCCTGACGCGGTCGGGAAGGACATCATCTTCTCGAGCTTCGTGCTCCTCTCGATCGCGGCTTGCGCGGTCCTTCTCGGTCCCTTCGGACCAGGTGGACAGCCGGACCCCACCATCATCCAGACGGCGCCGCATCCCGATTTCTTCTTCTGGTGGCTGTACGCGCTGCTCTCGTACCTTCCGCCCGCAGCGGAGACACCGATCTTGTTGATCGGCCCGGCAGTCGGCCTCGTCGTGTTGTTCGCGCTTCCCTTCTTCGCCGGCGAAGGCGAGAAAAGCTGGAAGCGCAGGCCCATCGCCGTGCTGACTGTCCTGCTCGCTGCCGTGGCGCTCGGCAGTCTCACGCATCTCGGCGCATACACGCCGTGGAGCCCCGTGATGGACGCGTGGAGCAGCGATCCCATCCCGGAGCAGTACCTGAAAGGCCGGACGGCGCTGGAGATACATGGGGCGCTCGTCTTGCAGCTCAAGCAATGCCGCAACTGCCATTCGCTCGACGAGACGGGAGGAAAGCGCGGGCCCGCGCTCGATGGAGTCGCTGTCCGGCTCACGCAGGACCAGCTGATCCGCCAGGTGGTCCAAGGCGGCGGCAACATGCCGGCCTATGGAAAGAACCTCAGCCCGGCGGAGACCACTGCGCTAGTGGCGTTCCTCGAGACGCTCCATCCCAAAGGGCAAGCGCCCGCGCGCGACTTTTCGCAGGCCGCCGTCGTCGATTCAACGCCGTAGGTCGAGATGGACTGCGACCTGCACCAGGCGGCTTGGTCCATCTCCATCTCGGCGACGGTCACCACCGTCGCGACGGTGCTCCTCTACTTTCGCGGCTGGCGGCGTCTTCGACGCAGCTTTCCGGAAGTCGCTGCCGGCTGCAGGCCCTCGGATTTCGTCGGCGGAATGTTCGTCCTCTGGGTCGTGATCGGGTCCCCCCTGTCTGCGCTGGACCACGCGCTGCTCACCTTTCACATGGTGCAGCATCTTCTCTTGATGACGATCGCTGCTCCGCTGATCCTAATGGCGACCCCTGGTGTCGCGTTCTTTCGCGGCGTCCCCTACCCCGTTCGCCGCGCCGCGCGGACCATCATGTGTTCTGCCGCAGCTCGCCGGATCGGGCGCTCGCTGACGCACCCGATCGTGTGCTGGCTCATCGGCACGGGCGCAGTCATCGCGTGGCACGTCCCGCCAGCGCACGAGCTGAGCATGCGTTCGCACTCGTGGCACGTCGTCCAGCACGTGACGTTCTTCGTCGCTGGGCTTCTCTTCTGGTGGCCCGTCGTCAATCCCGGGTCCGACAACACCAGATTCGCCCGCTCTTCCGCTCCGCTGTATCTGTTCCTCGCGACCTTGCCTTGCGACGCTCTTTCCGCGTTTCTCGCCTTCTGCGGTCGGGTCGTCTACCCGTCGCATGCATCTGCGCCCCCGATGTTCGGCCTGACGCCCCTCCAGGACCAGGAGTGCGCAGGCGCCTTGATGTGGTTCTGGGTGACGATCGCCTATCTGCTCCCGGCGATCGTCATCACCGTCCGGATGCTGTCACCTTCGAGGCCGGGAGCGCAGTGGTCTCCCGCGCGATCTCCCGATCGAAGTTGAAGTCCGAAGCAGCGTCGCTCTCGCGAGGTTTGAGCCCGGCATGTACGAGGTCGTCGAATCGTACTCGCCGACAAATGAACCGGCCTGAGATCCCATTAGCCAACGATTTCTTTACTTCGGTCTCGTAACGCAGAAGGACGTGACAGGGGGCAAACACGCGAGGTAAGCGCTTACCTCACCGTAAGCGGTTACGTAGGGGGCGGTGACCGTTCTGTGGCGACCCGGTCGACGATCTACCAAGTCGCAAAGCGCTGCGGCGTGTCCACCGCCACGGTCTCGCGGGTGATCCACGATGGCACCGGGTTCTCGCCGGCCACCCGCAAGCGGGTGCTCACAGCCGCCGCCGACATAGGCTGGGTCCCGAGTGGTCCGGCGCGCGGCCTCGCCTTCAGGAAGACCGGGATCGTGGGCCTGCTTTTCCCCGACCTGGCGGCCTTCAGTGAGTCCGAGGAGGAGTCTCCGCTCTACATCGACCAGGTGATCCGTGGCGCGGAGCGGGTCGCGGCCGCCGCCGGCGTCGCGGTGCTGATCGCAGCCACGCGCGGGGCCGGCCGGAAGCTGGCCCGCTCTGTCGTCGGGCAGGTCGACGGCCTGGTCGTGCTGGCTCGCAGCCTGCCGGTCGCGGACATCGAGACGTTCTCGCGCAGCGTGCCGATCGTGGTGCTGGCGGACCGGTCGAACCGGTCCAAGCTGGACTACGTCGGGGCCGACAACCGCGGCGGCATGCGCGAGCTGACGGCGCACCTCCTGACGGTGCACCGCTTCACGCGCCTCGCCTTCGTCGGCGGCCCGGCGCGCTCGCCCGACTCCCAGGAGCGATTCGCCGGATTCCGCATGGCGCTGCGAGAGGCCGGGCTTCCCGTTCCAGGCCAGCCCGCGGCGGACGGCGGCTTCACCGAGGCCGGCGGCGCCCGGGCCATGCAGGCACTGCTGGCCAACGGCAAGCCGCCGCAGGCTGTCCTCTTCGGCAACGACGAGATGGCGGTCGGCGGCCTCGCGGTGCTGCGCGCCGCCGGGCTGCGGGTCCCGTCCGGCATCGCGGTCACCGGGTTCGACGACATCGCCCTTTCCCGGCACGTGCAACCGTCGCTCACCACCGTCAGGCAGCCGATACGTGACCTCGGCCAGCAGGCCGTGCGGCTGCTGCTCGCCCGGGTGGCCGAGCCGGCTTCCCCGCCCCAGTGGTTGGTGCTGCCCACGCAGTTGGTGGTTCGGCGCAGTTGTGGGTGCCCCGCGGCGCGGAATGGCGCGGGGCTCCGGGATGGTCGATGAGATGACGAGGTGTGCTCACCCGCCTGCGGTTCCCAGACCGCGGGCCGATTGGAGGCAATCATGAGATGTCTGCAGAAGTCTTGTCGCCAGGCCTCAGCAGCGGCGCTGGTGTTCTTCTTGGCAGGGACGGCACGGGCCCAGGTCAGCACCGCCACCGTCCAGGGCAAGGTCACGAGCGACGGGGCCCCTGCGCCGGCCGACTTGCCTGTGGTCGCCGTCAACAAGGAGAGCGGATTCGAATACAAGACCGTCACGCTGCAGGACGGCAGCTATGCGCTCACCGGCTTGCCGCCCGGTGAATACGAGATCCGCATCACCGACCCGAACGGCATCGCGAAGAGCGAGCCCATCACACTGTTCGTGGGCGATACCGCATCGGTCGACCTCGAACTGGCCAAACGGGAGGGCGGGGGCGAGGAGATCAAGGTCGTCGGCTCGCGGGCGCGCAAGGCCGTGAAGAACTCGGAGGTCGGCACCAACGTTTCTCCAGTCCTGATCGAGGGTCTGCCGCAGGCCAGCCACAACTTCCTCTCCTCGGTCGACCTGGCGCCGGGCGTGGCCTTCGTGCAGGACCCGGCCACCGGCTACACCAACATCCAAGCCGGCGCGCAGAATCACGACAACATCAACGTGTTCATCGACGGCGTCAACCAGAAGAACAACATCCTCCGCGGAGGCATGGTCGGGCAGGACTCGAGCCGCGGCAACCCGTTCCCCGAGTCGGCGGTCAAGGAATACAAGGTCATCACGCAGAACTACAAGGCCGAGTTCGACCAGGTGAGCAGCGCGGCCATCACCGCCGTCACCAAGTCGGGCACGAACGAATTTCACGGCGAGGTCTATTACGACCGCGCCGAGACCGACTGGCGCAACAAGTCTGCGCTGGAGATCCAGAAAGAGCAGCAGGGGCAACTCCTGTTGCCCTCGAACAAGAACGAGTGGGGAATCAGCCTGGGTGGCCCGATCGTGAAGGACGCCGTCAACTTCTTCATCGCTTACGACGGCAAGAACATCGACAGCTCCCGGCAGGTGATCCCGAGGAACCTGGACAAGCTCCCCGCCGACAAAGGGATCGTGCCTCAGCTCGCGAAGCTGGGCGGCTCCTACGTCGACCCCTTCAACGAGCACCTCATCTTCGGCAAGGTGAACGCAGAACTCGCCGACGACAGGAAACTGTCGGTTTCGGGGACAGTGCGGCTCGAGTCGGATCACGTTGCGGAAGACCTGAACCTGAGCGCGCCCGGAAACGACAAGAACCGGAAGAACAACGAGTTCCGGATCGATGCCCTCCACGAGTGGAACCTGGGCGACGAATTGGTGTCGGAGACCAGGCTCGACATCCAGAGTGCCTATTGGAAGCCGCAGACGAACCTCAACACGCCTGAGATCAGGTACAAGGTCACCACGGTCTCTCCAGCGAAGTGGGAGAACGGCGCGGACGTGATCCTCGCGGGCGGGTCGCCCGATAGCCAGGTGCGTGGGCAGAGAGGCTTCACCCTGGGCCAGGACCTGACCTACGCCGGGATCGCGAGGCACGTCTTCAAGGGCGGAGCGAAGTTCGCCTTCCTCAACTACGACCTCTCCGGAACTTCGCGCAGCGTGGACGTCGTCCAGACCCTGATCGACACCGCGACTGGGCTCCCGTTCTACGACCCCGCGAGCGGGAATTGCACCGGAACCGGCATCCTCAACAACGGCAACAACAGCGACCAGTGCAAGATCGACCGGGCGCTCGATCCGGCGTCGGTGAGCATCAACAACGGCCAGATCGGCATCTATGCGCAGGACGACTGGGATCTCACCAGCCGGTTGCAGCTCAACCTGGGCGTACGCTGGGACGTCGAGACCAACATGCTGAACAATGGGTACGTAACCCCCGCGGATCGGGTCACGGCCCTCAACGGTCCCGACACCCGGAACATCGACGGTACGACGGCACCACCAGGTCAGACCTACGCGCAATCGCTGGCCAAGGGCGGAGTCAACATTACGGACTACATTGCCGATGGTCACTCGCGCAAGACGTACCTGGGAGCCATCGCACCGCGACTGGGAGCCTCCTTTGACGTCCTTGGCGACAAGAGCACCGTCGTGTTCGGCGGCTACGGGCGCTCCTATGACCGCACCATGGCCAACCACGCACTCGACGAAAAGCAAAAGAACGCGCAGGCCGGGGGCGAGATCTGGCTCATCCGGAACGACTTCAAGATGCCGTACACCGATCAGTTCAGCTTGGGCATTCGCCAGGCCGTGTTCTTCGTCAACCTCGAGGCCGTCGTCAGCCAACTCAACGGGAAGAACCAGTTCCAGTGGTTCAGCGGCAATCGCTACTTCGATGGTGGGTATTACACCAGGTCGCCCGTCGACCCGCTCTTTGGTGGCCCGAACGGATACGGGTCGCTGATCCTGGGCGACTTCATCGGAGAGACCCGCACGCGCTTGCTGATGCTGAAGGCGGAGAAGCCCTACACGAGGGCCTCGGGTTGGACCGCGACGGTCGCCTACACCTTCACCGACGCGAAGACCAAGCATCGCGAGTGGAACGACGACATCTTCGATTGGACCTACGGCAGGGCGGCCGCGTATCGGCCGTGGAATACCTCGCGCCTCGTCGACAAGCACCGCCTGGTCGTCGCGGCCTTGGCGGACAACCTGCCATTGGATTTCGTGGTGTCGGGCAAGTTCACCTACGGCAGCGGTCTCCCGACGCGCGTCGTCGGCTGTCCGCTCGTCGCCACCAATCCGTGTGACTTCATAGCAAACGGGGTTGGCGCGGTGGCCCTCGAGGGAAAATCGCCGGCGTTCAAGCAGTTCGATCTGAGCCTGGCGAAGCGATTCGGCACCGGGCCTGGGGCGTTCACGCTCCGTGCGGACATCTTCAACGTGTTCGACTGGAGCAACGACACCGTCGACACCAACCCCTTTGGTGGCGTAGGTGTGCCTGCGGGAACACCGGTCAACTCGGTCGGTCTGAGCGAGCTCGGGATCGACAAACCGATCGGGATTCGCGGACCGACGCGAACCTTCAAGCTCGGCGCGAGTTATAGTTTCTGAGCCGACCCATCCAACCGCCCGCGCAGGTGCCCGCCTTGGGCATCTGCGCGGGCCCGTATTCTCCCCTCCCGACCTATGAATGACAGAAAAAGCGCACGGCGGTCGCCGCCACCTGTCTCGCTTGCTCGCCTCGATGAGCGGGCGCGGGCTCTCCTCGGGCGCCGCGATCTGCTCGCGGCCTTTCTCGCGGTGCCGCTTTCGGCGTGCAGGAACGGCGCCCCGACGCCGACCCCAGCGCCCGTCAATCTTCCGCCCTTGCCCGCCGACGCCCTGCTCACCGATCTCGAGCGCCGCGCCTTCGACTTCTTCTGGGAGACCACCGACCCCACCACCGGCCTGACCCTGGATCGCTGGCCGACCCCGTCCTTCTCCAGCATCGCGGCGGTGGGCTTCGCCCTCACCGCTTATGTCGCTGGCGCCCAGCGGGGCTTCATCACCCGCGAGCAAGCGCGTGCCCGCGTGCTCGCCACGATCCGCTTCTTCCACGACGCGCCCCAGGGCAGCGCAGCGACGGGC